>RCUQ01000081.1_pt1 | contig 111737 bp, 97 predicted proteins | sample 2166351 | NCBI WGS metagenome assembly RCUQ01 (sample SAMN09932597, study PRJNA488358) | compost metagenome | feature: garden; material: soil; isolation source: compost soil in acetonitrile-enriched culture | place: Germany: Experimental Botanical Garden Goettingen | collected 2016-01-27
CGCGATTCCAAATCCTCGACGCGAGCCAGCAGTACCTTCACCGTCTCCTGCAAGACGACAATGGTCGCGTCGCGGTCTGCGACGGCGCGCTCAAGCTCGGCAATACGCTGATCTTCGGCACTCTTCACACCCCCAGTAGATCACACAGGCGACCGCCTGTCGACGGCCGCCTGCTCAGACCCCCTGAACGGGTACGATCGAGACACGTTGCGAAGCCAGGTTCCTAAGCGGGACGGCCAGGCCGTGTTTGGTAGCGTTCCTCGAGCTGATAGCCTTTCCCTCAGGGGTTCTGGGGCCAGTACTCTTCTCCCACGGCTTGGCCTGAAGTACGGCTTCCCGGCACTTCTGACGCCCCTCTGGAGTAATACCCTTTCGGTGCCGGCGAGCGTTGAGCATCGCCCTCTGACGAGGTGTTAGCTCTTCGCCACCGACTTGACCTAGTTCGAATATATCCGACACGACACCCTGGTCAAATTGGGATATTTCGCGGGGTTGAACGCCATCAAGGTCCGCTTCTCGCATCGCCCCCCCAATCATGTGCCCCTTGCTCCTGCCTTTTCCCAGAATAGACTAACCGCCGTAGCAGAACAACAAGAGACAGCGGGGGTCCCGGCGGTGTCCCGGCATACACAGCGATGCGGGACAGCCGCAAGTCGGCCCGCCGTGAGCGTGTCGATTGCCACTGTCCCGTTGTCCCGGTGGTCCCGGTTGCTGATTACTGCGAGTCCTCGAGGATGGAGCCGAGGATGTGGTAGACGTTCAGCCGACCGAGATTCTTGACCGACAGCTTGGTGGTCAGTTTCCCTGCCTCCGAGCCCCGCATGAAATGCTTGCGGGCCTCGAGTTCATGCAGAACCAGCTTGTGATCCACCGAACCGCAGACCTCCCTCAAGGTGCTAGGAATGAAATAGAAGCTCATGACGCCATCCTTCTCGTCCCTGTAGCCTGCGCAGTTGGGAACGGAGGCCTCAGAGCTTATGTACTGGAAACGCCCGAGGTTACGGGCGACGAAATCCCGGATCTTGCCGATTGCCTGCACCACGTCGCTCGCACCGTCACCCGGTCGCTGGCTAAGCCAAGCATTGAAGCAGATGCTAGCAGCTCGCTCAGCCTCACCTTCCGCCCATGGCACGACACCAGCGATCCGCGCCAGTTCGCCGCCAGCGGCGACCAGCCCAAAGCGCCCTGCTACCCGGCTCACCTCGCCGCTGACCTTCCCCGAGACGTGCGCTTCGACGAACCGGGAACGAACGTCTTTGACGACATTGGTGGCCGTCTCCCGGTTATCCACGAGCCACGCGAGGTAAGCCCGGATCGGAGTTCCGTAATAGCGCGTAGTGGCCTCGTTTAGCTGCCGCGCGAAGGCATCGCCGCTCTCAGCGCCATGGAGGTCCTCATACAGACCAAACCCCGCCCCGGCATCGGCAGGAATGTCTGCCATCCGGATCTCTTGCCCAGCCTTGATTTCCTGACCGGCAAGAGCCATCAGATCCGCCAGGCGCTTCTCGCCGGTCGAGAGAAAGAGGAGGCTCCAAGCAACCGACAGCCTTGCGGATCCCGACTTGTTGGCGCGCTGCTTGCCTTGTCCGTTGCCAAGCATGTACACCGCTTCCCCCGCCTCGCGGGGGTTGCCTTGCCCAAGCTCATCAAGACATAGCAGCGAATGGTTGTGAAGCGCCGCGACCCCTTCGAGCCCGTTCGACGTGGCACGCCAACCGCGAACGTACCCCCTGCGGCCCCCACCCCAGACCGAGCCGCCGACCCGAAGGGCCGTTGTTTTTCCAGTGGAGCTGGTGCCCCTGAAGTGGAATCCGCCCCCGTCCTCGTCGAGAATCCCCAAGAGGGGAGCGGCGAAGGCGCTCGAAATCGCCAGGCCGAGGCGGCTATTGCCGGCGGCCTTGGAGCCGACTTCGTCCTGCCACTCCTTAAGCGTTCCCGCCTGCCCCATGGTGTGCTGCAGGTTGGGGTCCGTCTGGAGAATCACGCGCTCGCCATCGACCTGGCCGATGGTCGCGTCGGGCAAGACAAACACGTCGCCGTGCCAGCCGATCCGATCAACGCAGAGCATCCGGGCGGTGGGCTTGGCACGGAGGATGTACGAGATGACGTCCCGGTTCTTCCCGGGCATGATGACGAGCCCGCGATCGAGGAGAGGGGCGAGGACTTCAGCGGGATTGCCGGCGAAGTACTGCATCTGGATGGCCAGCTCCTTGGACCGACCATCATCGTCGATGAGCCGCACCATGCGTCCCCGGGCGTTCCCATTCTCATTTCGGGAGATCCCCACGACCTCGAGCGGGCTGCAGACCTGTTCCCAATTCCCATTTCCAGTGGTATCGATGAAGACGCCCTTCGAGGTGCTTTTGTAGTTGTCGATGACCTGAGTCGGCCCCTCGTCCTCATCTTCGTCAGGGGGCGACCCAATCAAGGTTGACACATCGAGGGCATCCTGGGGGACCTTGGGCACCGCCCCGGCGCCAGGCATCGTGAACGGAACCGATTCGGCTTCGGCTTCAGCTTTGGTCGGGATGCGGAACGGTACGAGCATTGCTTCGGTCGAAGCAGTCACCTTTTCGTCGAAGGGGGCGGCGCCTACGGAGGCGGCCAACGAGCGGTCATTGGCCTCGAAGCCATTTAGGTTGTCGCTCATGCTAAGCTACTCCTTGTCTCTAGCTTGAATCGCGGGGACGCAGGGCCGGTCGCTCTCGGTACGGGTCCAATCGATGCCGAGAGCCCCGGCCCCGCTCGTGGGTATACCTATCGGCGCTAGCCCTACGCAGGATCGGCGTAGGCGAGCGCGAGGTTGGTGTTCGCCAGGAACGCCTCCATGAAGAAGCGATTGACCTTCCGCCGGCGGCTCGCCTCCGCACCAGATCGAACGTGCGTGCTGGAAGCGCTCAGGTGAACGCCCGTGCTTTCGCCCCACACGGAGTAGACCTTGGGATGCTGGCTCTCCGTCATCTGCGAGCGAATGAGCTGGGTGAGGAGGGAGTCCGGGGCGGTGCTGTCCTCCACGCGCATGATCTCGATCCGGTCGTATTCCACGTTGAAGACCAGGAAGATGTAGTACGGATTGGGAAGGGTCCCCTGCTTGCAAAGCGGACAACCAGACCCTGGGCAGAGCGCTCCCTTTCCTGATTCGGTCTCATGGGAGTGAAAGGGATAGCGGGGGGCCTTGAGAGTGACGAGAGTGAAGCGTTTACGGCTCGGCCCCAGAATGAGTTCGGGCATGGTCGCGAGCGTGAAGCTCTGGGCAATCCGGGCCTCGAGGGCCTTGGCGAAGTTCACGATTTGCTCCTTTCAGGTTTTGCTACGGCAGGGGCCAGCAACCGCTGCATGGTTGCCGTAACGATGAGCTCGATTTGAGGTGGGGAGTGGGGAGTGGGGAGTGGGGACCGGGCTCCTGGAAGTAGGGACGGCCTTACCAGGGCTTTTGGAGTGCGGACTTCAGGATGGGCACCACTGAAGCGTACCACCGCAGGACCTTCACACTGCCCGACGAGGTCCGGGCCGGGATCTCCTTCATGACCCAGTGGTGAGCGTGCTCAGGGTTGCCGACCCAGACCGAGCCCTGCTTGGTCTGGAGACCGAGATCGGCCAGCATCCGATTGACCGCCTCAGATTCCTTCTGAGGGTCCAAGAGCTTGCCTAGTTCGGTGGGCGTGTAGGTCTTCCGGCGCTTGGGGAAGATCTGCTTGAAGTCGGGTTTGTTGTCGTCCATCACCAACCTCACTTTCCGGTGAAACCGTGAGGCCGGGTGGCGAGCCAGTCCAGGACAGCATCCAGCTGCCAAGCTACGACTCGACTCGAGATGCGCAGCCGGGCGGGGAAACCGCTATTCGGATTGCGTTCAAGACGGCGAATAGTAGACTTACTGACGTTTCCCAAGAGTCCTTGGAGTGCGGCGAGACGGATGAGCTGAGAATTAGGCGGCTCCAAAGAGAGGAGCTTAGGGGGGATGTCGACCGAACCTTGAATGGGCAAGGACCCGGCAACGACCTCATTGCGGGGCGGAGTTTTGGACTCCTTCTTCATGTTAGTTCCTCCTTGTGCAAGTCGTCTCAAAATCGACCGCCCGAAAGGCGTGTGGGTTCGACTCCCACCTTGGCCACTACCGCGCCCCGACTGAGTTTCGGGGCGCGGTTCTTTTTTTGCGTTGGCAGCCAGAAACGGCGTTTTGTACCCAATTTATCCCCACGGTCTAATTGGCCGCCTGTCGAAATTCCTTCACGCCTGTCGAAAATCGCCTCATAACTGTGCCTAATGTCGAAAAATCGACCGCCCGTCCCCGTTCCATGCCGGCTTCAGACTGAAGCGTCACGCCCCAGGAATGAATCTCCGAAGCATGCCCACGCGGGAGGCCCTTGAGCGCCAACGAGGTCCCTTCACGACTCCCGGCAATTCCTGGACGTCAGAAACTGTCGCTTGCTCTCGACAACCCTGTAGGATAATCTGGACGTCAAGAGGAGAGCGATGAAGCACTTACTCAAAGCCGTGCTCCTTGGAGTTTCCGGATTCGGCATTTTTCCCGCCATTGCGCTTGGCTCCCCCCTCGAGGGGAAGATCGGCCTCAATTCCTTCGTGCTGCCCACGGCCTTTAGTGGCCTCGCCGAGATCGGGCTCAAGGACCATCCCCTGGGGATCGGAGTTCAAGCCTCCTATGTGGAGCCGAGGTATTCAAACTACTACGTTTCCGCCTGGGGGTCGTACGCTCTGGCCGCGACCCAGACCTCCTCGTTCGGCTTGGTCGCAGGCGTCAATCAGAGTTGGAGCAAAGGGCGAATGTATACTCCAGGCCGCCCGCTCTTCGATCAAGGCCTGAGACTCGTCCTGGGCGTCTCGTACGAGCATCGCTGGGAGCGCTTCAGGCTACGCGCGACCCCCAATCTGGTGCCCATGCCGAATTTCAGCCTCGCCACTCCCCAGTTCAACTGGATGGACACCTTCATGACGGGCCCCGCTTGGCTTGAACTCGGATACCGCTTCCACCCGTCGTGGGAACTCAGCCTTCGATCCACCGTGATGCCCTTGGGGCTTTCCATGCTCTTCTAGGGCTTCCGGCGGGGCTCCCCCACGAAGCAAGCTTGTCTCTCACCCCTTCAGGCATGACCGATGCCCCACGCATCAGGAGAACGACCCTTGAAAGCCGTTGCAACCTTCGCCCTCCTCTCAGCCCTCGTTTTACTGCCTTCTCCGAGCTTGGCCTTCCCCCTTTCCGGAGACATCGGAATCGCCGCCTCTCCCTTGACGCTGGCGCTCGAATCCGACCTGAGCCTGCCTGGAACCCCCTTCTCGCTCAGCGGCCGCCTGGGCACCATGGGGACGGTTCACTTTTCCGAGCAATCGACCTCGCTCAACATGGACGGGAACTGGCTCGCCATGTGGGGGAACTACCATGTCCCGGTCACTTCCTCGACGACGGTCGGCGCCTTCCTCGGAGCGAGCCAGAGCTGGTTCTACAACTTGGTGCCGATTCCCTTTCGTACGGAGTACGCGAGGCCCCAGCCCTTCGTGTCGATCGTGGGCGTCTCGTTCCGGCATGATTGGAACGAGATCTGGGGGTTGTCACGCCTCTCGCTCAGCGTGGCACCCAGCGTGGCCATCACCACCCCGCCGAAAACGAACTACCATACGTTCGACTTCTTCGAGGCGGGAATGCTAGGCCCGGCCTTGGTTGAGGTTTCTGCTCGCTTCAAGAACGGGACGACCCTCAAACTCAGGCCCAGCATCACCCCGATTTCGCTCGCCTTCTCGATCTAGTCGCACGGGAGGAACTCATGAACAAGGCACTACCCCTCGCGCTCTCCACCCTCCTGCTCCTGGGGTGTGACGGGAGGCTCGTCTTTCAACACCCCCAGTTCATTCCAAACAGTCAGGACACCATACTCGCAGGGCCCGAGGCCGAAATCAGCCCAAAACAAGTCAAGCTCGGAGAGACGCTCACCCTGCGACTGTCAGGACTCTCTGACGAGGTCGTGACTCAGGCCTACCTCCAGTTCGCGGACCTCCCGTCAGGAGGAGACTTCGAATTCCCCGATCCCAAGCCGGGCCACTCTCCGGTCTTTCGCTTGGGCAGACTGAAACCCGTCAACGGCGCCGCGACGCTGAGTTTCGAGGTACGTTCGACGATGGGGAACGATCAGTTCGGCAACCCTTTCACCCTCGCCGGCAGCCAGTCCATGGCGATCGTGATCACGGAGCGAGACAAGTACGGAAGAATCGGCTCGACGTCGAGCGGCAACTTGAGCTTCACCATCCTCCCGAGTCCCTGACGACAGGATCTCTGTTCTCATCGAGCGGCAAGGCTATCACTCGGAGTGTATGATTGAGCATCCCGCGGTGAAGCCCGCCTCTCAGAGGGGACACCCACCGCGAATGCTCACTGGAGAGAAAGATGACGCCGAATCGCCCCCGCTGCTCCGTCTTCATCGCCGTCAGCCTCGACGGCTACATCGCGCGCCGTGACGGCGGCATCGACTGGCTGCACAGCGTCGACATGCCCGGCGAGGACTACGGCTACCAAGCATTTTTCGACTCGGTGGACGTCGTGCTACTCGGGCGGAAAAGCTACGACGTCGTACTCGGCTTCCCTGAGTGGTACTACGGCGACAAGCGCTGCGTGGTCCTCACCCATCGCCCGGCGGAGTCGCTTCACGGCGAGGAGTTCTATGCCGGCGACGTAGCGGCCCTCGTCCAGCAGCTCGGGGAGAGCGGAGTCCGGCGGATCTACGTCGACGGGGGAGAGGTCATCCAGCAATTCCTCAAAGCCGGCCTGATCGACGATCTCACGATTTCCGTCATCCCCATCCTCCTCGGGGACGGGATTCGCCTCTTCGCAGGCGGGGATCCCGAACTGCCCTTGTTCCTCGAAGGCAGCCAATCCTGGGTCTCGGGGCTCACCCAGCTACGCTACCGGGCCGAGAAGCGCTAGGAGAACCTCGTGTCTGACGTCCTCTCCCTCAAGGCCCTGAACCGCGCGACCCTGGCACGGCAAATGCTGCTCCGCCGCGAAGCGGCCTCTGCCCTCGACGCCGTCGCACGGCTCGCCGGATTGCAGGCCCAAGTCGCCAAGCCGCCTTACCTCGGGCTCTGGAGCCGCCTGGAGGGTTTTCGGCGTGAAGAGCTACTCGACGCTCTTTACCGCCGCGAGGTCATCCGGGCCACCGCGATGCGCGGCACCCTTCACGTCCTGACCGCTTCCGACTACGTGGCGCTGCGCCCCGTCCTCCAGCCGATGCTCTCGGCCGGGATGGCCTCCACGCTTCGCGCACGGGCCGCCACCCTCGACGTGGCCGAGCTGGTCGCGGCCGCGACGGCATTCTTCGAAGAGAAGCCTCGGACCTTCACCGAACTGCGCGCTCACCTCATGGGACGCTACCCCGACGGAGACGAGCGCGCCATGGGCTTCGCCGTGCGGACCCACCTGCCGCTGGCCATGGTCCCCAACGAGTCGACTTGGGGCTTTCCGGCCGATTCCGACTTCACCACCGCCGCGGCCTGGCTCGGAACGGCGATCGCCGAAAACGAAGACCCCACGGAACTGGTCCGCCGCTACCTCGCGGCCTTCGGGCCCGCCACGGTGGCCGATGCGCAGACCTGGTCGGGCCTCAAGGGCCTCAAGAGCACCTTCGAGGCCATGCGAAGCGAGCTCGTGACCTTTCGCGACGCGCGCAAGCGCGAGCTCTTCGACCTGCCGGACGCCCCGCGTCCCTCCGAAGAGACCGACGCCCCCGTCCGCTTCCTGCCGGAGTACGACAACTTGGTGCTCGCCCACGCCGACCGCAGCCGGCTCATCGCCGAGGAGTTCCGTCCCCAGATCGTCACGACCAACCTGAAGGTCCTCGCCACCTTCCTGGTGGACGGGAGGGTCGCCGGAACCTGGAAGGTCACCCGCAAGGGCAAAGGCGCGACGCTCGTCCTCGAGCCGTTCGAGGCGATCGCCGCTCCCATCCGCGACGCCCTCGCCGAAGAAGGTCTCCAGGCGCTGCGCTTCTCCGAGGAAGACGCCCAAACCTTTGACCTCAAGGTCGACTCACCGCTCAAACCCTAAGCAAAATAAGTACCTGCCAGGACTTGACCCCAGGGCCCAGGCCTTATAATGGGGTGAGTATTGGACTAGAAGGGAAGTTTGCCATGTCCGCTCCAGAGACCGCCCTCTCGACGCAGTTCGACAGCTCCGAGTTCCGCAAGGCGATGGGGACCTTTTGCACCGGGGTCACCGTCGTGACGATTCCCCAGGGGGAAGGCGTCGTCGGGATGACCGCCAACTCTTTCACGTCGGTTTCCCTGACGCCCCCGCTCGTCCTGATCTCCGTCGGCAAGAACCTCAGCATGCACGGCTGGATCCGGGAGGCCGGGAAGTTCGGAGTCACGGTCCTCACGGCGGATCAAGTCGAGGCCTCCAACTACTTCGCCGGAAAGCGCACCCCGGAAGTCGAGGCCACGCTGCGCTATGACTGGCATGAGACGATTCCCATGCTCTCGGGCGGCCTCGCCAACGTGGCCTGTCACCTCTGGGCCGAGTACGACGGCGGCGATCACACGCTCTTCCTCGGCGAGGTCGTGGGCCTGCGCGTCCACGACAAGGCCAACCCTCTGCTCTACTACGGAGGCTACCGGAAGCTCGAGTAAGCTCCGACCCTCCATTCACGCGAAGAGGCGAGTCCCTTGGGGGCTCGCCTCTTTGATTTGGGATTCAAGACGTCAGGGGGTTCCGCGCTCGATGCCAGCATTCGGCAAGAAATCCGAGGGGTCGGTGGGCCTGAGGAAGACCGTTTCGGGGAGGGCATGGCCCACCCGGAGGGGGTCTTGCGATTCCGTGCCGAAGTTGACGCTCAAGGCCGTGGTCGAGAGGGGCAGCTGATCCCAGCGGATCGGCTCCGCGTCCTCGGGACGCGCCACGGGCGGAGGGATGGGAACGGGGCGCGAGGGCCGGGGATCGGCCGCGATCACCTGCGGCTTCTGGCTGACCTTCTGGGAGTAGCGCGAGCGGAAAATGCCACGCGAGATGACGGCCCGCGGGCCCATGTTGTAAGCCACGAGCGCCCGGTGCTGCAGGGACGAGGCGTTGAGCTCGGGGTAGCGCTTACCCATCATGGCGAGGTAGGAGGCGTAGATCTGGCAGCCCAGGTCGATGTTGATCGCGGGATCGTGCCACTGGGAGATCGGGATCCGGCGCTTCGTGTAGTGGAAGGGCATGACCTGCATCAGGCCAATGGCGCCCATCGGGCTGATCGCCTTGGGGTTGAAGCTGCTCTCGTTCAGGATGAGGTTGGCGACCAGCAAGGGGTCGAGACCATGCTTCTTGGCCGAGGTCAGGATCAGCGACGTGAACCGGCGGGCCGTGACCTTGCCTTTCGCTCCCTCGATGAAGCGATAGACCTGATCGTGGAGGTGAACATGAGGAGCGCGCTCCGCGGCGGCAAAAGCCGGCTGCGAGGGGGTGAAGGCCCCAGCGACCAAGAGAATCGCGAGAAGGTGCCTGAGCGTGCGTCGTTGGGTCGAGTTCGTCTTTAACAAGCAAGCCATCACTCTAGGGTTACCCTACTTGGCTGGTGGCTGTCAAGCGGAGAAAACCCAGTCAGGACGCCGCAAATCGCCTGGTCACGCGACTCCCGAGGTGATCCAAATCACTTTTTTAAGGGGGGCATTTTCGGGGTCATGCCCGCTTAGACCGCCCCCGGAGGAAGGGCCTTCTTGCTGAGCTCGATGGCGACCGTGACGACGAGGGCGGCCACCAGAACGCTCAGCCAATCATGGCCCTCCAAGGGGGTCATTCCCAGCAGGTCCCGTAACGGCGGAACGTAGATGGCGAGCAGCTGAAGGGCGACGGCCAGCCCGACGAAGAGGAAGATCATGGGGTTCTGGCCCCAGCGCCAGCCGCCGAAGGCCCTGGGGGAGCGATCGCTGAAGGTATGGAGCATCAGGGCCGTCGCCAGGAACGAAAAGACCAAGGTGCGCCCATGCGCCGTCCCGCCATGCGTGAGGCCGAAGGCCCCCACGGTCAGGGTCGCCGTCGAGAGGATCACCCCGTGCCAGAGAATCGACGCGAGGCGCCGGGGCGGCATCAAGCGGGCTTGGCGCGGCAAGGGAGGCATCCGCAAGACCTCCGGGTCCTTCGGTTCGAGGGCCAGTCCCAGGGCGGGGAAGGTATGGGTGAGCAGGTTCAGGTAGAGGATCTGGAGCGGCAGGAGGGGCAGGGGAAAGGCTGCCGCCATCAGGAAGAGGACCGCCATCATGGTCGTCAGCGAGCAGGTCAAGAGGAAGTCCGTGGCCTTCTGGATGTTGAAGAAGACCGTCCGCCCCTCGGCGACCCCCTCCAGGAGCGTGTCGAGGCGCTCGTCGATCAGGATGAGGGCCGCCGCATCTTTGGCGACGTCGGATCCTCGCCCCATGGCCACCCCCACGTCGGCGGCGCGCAAGGCCGGGGCGTCATTGACGCCGTCCCCGCTCATCACCACGACCTCTCCGCTCTCCTGAAGCTGCTGGACCAAGCGGAGCTTGCCTTCGGGGGCCGTCCGGGCGTAGACGTCCGTCTCCACAGGCGAAGCCTCGGCCCCGAGGGAGATGCGAGGCTCCCGGCCGTCGGCCATGTCGAGTTCGCGGGCGATCGCCCGCGCCGTCGTCGGCTGATCCCCCGTGATCATGATCGTCCGGATCCCCGCCCGATGCGCCGTCGCCAAGGCCTCCCTCACCCTGGGTCGTGGCGGATCCATCATCCCGACCAGGCCCAAGAAGACCCAGCCCTCCTCCGGAGGGTTTCCGGGCGATCCGGCCGCCACCCCGAAGACGCGCAGCGCCGCTTCGGCCAGGCGCTGATTCTCTTTCAGCCAGTCCTCTCGCTGAGCGGCACTCAAGGGCACGAATCCCGCGTCCATTCGGATCGCCGTGCAGCGCGCCAGCACCTCCTCGGGTGCTCCCTTGATGCTCAGGGTTCCGTCGCAGGCCACGAGCATCCAAGGATGCCCGGGACCTGCCGGCTGGACCGCTTCACGCTTGCAAGACGGCCGCGGGTCGGGAAGGCCCGCCTTGGCTGCTGCGACCAGCAAGGCTCCCTCGCTCGGGTCCCCATGCCCATGCCAGCCGACGTCATGCTGCTCCAGCGTGGCGTCGTTACAGAGCTGAACCGTCCGCAACAACTCAAAGAGTCCCGGAACCTGGGCCGGATCCCGGGGTTGGCCGCCCTCGAGAAAGGCCCCGACAGGCTCCCAGCCCGTCCCGGTGACCTCCAGCGGATGCTCGGGAAGGCGGATGCGGGTGACGGTCATGGCGTTGGCGGTGAGGGTGCCGGTCTTGTCCAGGCAGAGGGTGGTAGCGGCGCCCAGGGCCTCGAGAGCGCCGAGGCTGCGCAGGCGCAGGCCGCGAGCCATGAGGCGGCGGGAGCCGGCGGCAAGGGCGAGGGTGGCCACGGCGGGCAAGCCCTCGGGGATGGCGGCGATCGCCAGCACGATGCTCGCCTCCAAAAGCGGCCAAAAGGAGCGGCCTTGCCAGAGGCCAAGCAGCATCAGGACGGCGGCCACGGCCCCCACGATTCCGACCAGGTAGCGCCCGAGGGCGTCCAGGCGGCCCACCAGAGGCGGAGCGGGAGGGGAGGACTCCGTGAGCATGGTGCCGATCCGCCCGATCTCCGAACGCGCGCCCGTGGCGGTTGCAAGCGCCACACCGCTGCCCATGAGCACGAGCGAGCCCGAGAAGACCTCGTTGCGCCGCTCAGCGAGCAGCATGCGCTCCTCGGGCCGTGCCGCCGGCCGCTTCGTGACGGGCAGGGACTCTCCCGTGAGCAGGGACTCGTCGACGCGAAGCTCCCCTTCGATCACGCGGGCGTCAGCCGGGACGCGGTCCCCGGCCTCGAGCACGAGTACATCCCCCGGCACCACCTCGCTCGCCGGCAGGACCAGCTCGTTTCCCCCTCGGCGTACGCGGGCGGTAGGCGCCCCTAAGGCTCTCAAGGACGCGACCTCGCGCTCGGCGCGGACGTCCATGATCACGCCGACCAAAGCGTTAAGCAGCAGCGCGGCCAGGATGGCGAGCGCGTTGGCCCCCTCTCCGAGCACGAACGACAGGGCGGCAGCGGCCAGCAGCAAGAGGATGATGAAGCTCTTGATCTGCCGGAGGATCAGCTCGAACAGCGAGGGGGGAGGCACCTGAGGCAAGGAGTTGGAGCCCCATGCCGCCAAGCGGCGGGCCGCTTCTTCCTGGCTCAATCCCCCTCCCGGATCGACTTCCAGGAGTTCCAGGGCCTGCTCGGGCGTGAGGCGATGCCAGACGGCTTGCGGAGGCGGCTGAGGCATCGCTCCTCCTCTCGGAAAGCGCGAGCGGGCATTCGGCGGCGCGTCCCTTCGGGGAGCTGCCCTCTTTCACTCAATCACGAATCCCGACGGCTTACAACGAACAAGAAAGCGCCGCTCTGGCGAGCGGCCACACGCTGACAATCCCGGAGTGTTTCGAGAGGGTGACAAGCTCTCGATCGACATGCATCACCACGTTGACATGCTTCCGTTGACGGTGGGTCGCGCGAGGGCTTAGGCTCATGATTCGAACATACGATCCATCACTCGAAGACCTCTCGAAGGAAGCAAGGGAAGAATCGCATGACGCGGCAGATCCTCCATGTGGATATGGATGCCTTCTTCGCCTCGGTGGCACAGCGCGACCATCCCGAGTGGCGCGGCAAGCCCGTGATCGTGGGCGGGCATTCGATCGAGCGGGGAGTCGTGGCAAGCGCGAGTTACGAGGCACGCGCCTTCGGGGTGCGCTCGGCGATGCCGCTCTACAAGGCCTACGAGCTTTGCCCGCATGCGATCCAGGTGCCGGTATCCATGGAGAAATACCGGGTGGTCAACCAGCAGCTTCGCCAGCTCTGGGAGCGCTTCGCTCCGGTGGTGGAGCCTTTGGGGTTCGAGGAGGCCTACCTGGACATGACGGGGACCGAGCGCCTGCTAGGTCCTCTGGAAGGCGTGGCATCTGCGCTTCGGGAGGCGATCGCGTGCGAGACGGGGCTTTCGGCCTCGGTCGGCGGCGGGACGTCTAAGCTCTTGGCCAAGGTGGCCTCCAAGGCCGCCAAGCCGGCGGGCGTCTGCATCGTCCGGCCGGGCGAAGAGGAGGCGTGGCTGCACCCGAGGGACGTGGGAATCATCCCGGGGGTCGGCGAGCGGATGCAGGAGCGGTTAAACAGGCTCGGGATCATGACGGTGGGGCAGCTCGCGGAAAAATCCCCGGCGTTTCTCATGGCGCACTTCGGCGAGCAGGGGGTGGACCTGCTCGAAGCGGCACAGGGGAAGGATCCGCGGCTGGTGAGCCCCGCGGGGGCGCGCAAGAGCATCGGAGGGGAGGAGACGTTCGATCAGGACTCGCGCGATCCGGTCTTCTTGAAGAGAACGCTCCTGAAGATCGCCTGCGAGATCGGCTACCGGCTGAGGCGCCATGGCGCGCAGGCGGGGACGATCTCGGCCAAGGTCCGTTACGCCAAGACCTTTCAGACGGTCGAGCGGAGTGTGACCTTGGCGTTGCCGACCCAGGACGACGAGGAGATCTACGCGACGGCGTGGAAGCTGGTGAAAGCGGGCTGGGACGGGAAGCAGCCGTTACGTCTGCTTGGGGCGAGCCTGTCGAACTTCAAGCCGGGCGCGCAGCTGAGGTTGTTCGAGACGGCAAACCCCTTGACCGAGACGCTCGACCGGCTGCGGGATCGCTATGGGATGGGAGTGATCCAGCGGGGCAGCCTCACGGTTCCGGATCGGCCGGGTTCGGAGGCATGAGGCTGGCGCGCAAGCGCTCCAGGTCGCCAGTCGAGCCTTCGGCGGGGCCGACGAAGCCGCTGATGACGGGGTTGAGCTCCTGCAAGCCCTCGGGAAAGCACAGGAAGGCCTGAGGGCGGACGCGATCGAGGAAGGCAGGGGGCAATTCATCGGGTCGCACGGAGAAGCTGAAGATCACGAGGGGGACGTCTTGAAGTTCGGGGGTTCGCGAGAGGCGATCGAGCAAGGTGGCCCCCCTCACGTCATGGAGGGGATCGCTGAGCGGAAGGCCGATCCGTTCGGGGGAACGGTAGAGGGGAATCAGGATCAAATCGGGCTGGAAGGCGACGACCTGGGCGATCACGCGGGAGGCATCGCCGACGCGCTTCATGAAGGCGCCGGCGCGGGTGGTGAGGAAGCGGGAAAGCAGGGTCACCACCTCGGGCTCGTCGTTGAGGATCGCGATCTTGGCCAAGCCGCCCCCCTTCCCCGTCCGATACCGTTCAAACCTCCCAAGCCTCGGCGAGGCCGGGACTGCTACCATCATGGGCATGAGATCCTTGAATGTCTTGGTCGTCGAGGACGAACCTTCGAACCGAGAAATCGCCGAGATCATCCTGACGAGCGCTGGGCACCGGGTGCTGACGGCCGCGGACGGGCAGGAGGCCTTGAAGCTGCTCTTGGAGGAAGGAAAAATCGTCGACGTGGTCCTCATGGACATCCTCATGCCGGTGATGAACGGTATCGAGGCCACGCAGGCGCTGCGGGCCGATCCGCGGACCCGGGACCTGCCGGTCATCTGCGTCTCGGCCAAGGCCTCGGGCTCGGATCAGCAGAGCGGCCTGACGGCGGGCTGCAGCCATTACCTCTCGAAGCCCTTCAAACGCCGGCAGCTGCTGGAGGCCGTGGCCCAGACCCTGCTCGACGAAGGCGTCATCGCGCCCGAAGAGTACGGGCCCCTGGCCCAAGGCCTTTGAACGAAATGATAAAGACCCCTTGTCCTTCCCGAAAGGCTGTGCTAACATAAGTTTCTGTCACGCGGATGTGGCGGAACGGCAGACGCGCATGCCTCAGGAGCATGTAGGGATTTCCCTGTGGAGGTTCAAATCCTCTCATCCGCACTCGCGAGCCCCCCTAACGGGGGGCTCGCGCCTTTTCTCCCGGTTGATAGAACCGCCCGTGCAGGGGTATAAGCGAAAGGAACTCTGAGGGGCGCCCGGTCGTCTACCTGAAGACCGCCCCCCAGTAGGTTCGCGGCCCCCCGCGGACGTCGCGCCAACCGGAGGAACCCCATGCAGCTCGGAAACTGGCTCAAGGCCGCTGTCGCCCTCACCCTCTTCGCTGCGCAGACCCCCGACGCCCAGGCGGCCCTGGCCGGCGACGCCAAAAAGGGCAAGGCCATCTTCCTGATGAAGGGCCAAAACGGCAAGGCCTGCATGACCTGCCATCCCAAAGGCTTCACCACCGGGGAAGTCATCCGCGGAAAGAAAATCCCCAACCTCACCGAGAGCGCCAGCAAGATCAGCGAGAAGAAGCTGATCGCCAAGGCCCTCAAGCACCTCGAAGAAGACGCCGAACTTCAACTCACCGACGCCCAGTTCATGGACCTCGTCACGTTCGTCTCCACCCTCCCCACCCAGGGGTTCGGAGACGTCCCCGCCGAGTGGCAAGGCTACGTCAAAGAAAAGCTTGGGAACTAAGTGAAGAGTCGCCGCCTCGATCCGCTCGGTTGGTTGCGAGACCGCCGCATCATCACGAAGCTCTTCCTGATGATGGTCCTCATGCTCGCGCTCCTCGTCGGAGTAGGCCTCGAGGGCTACTTCTCCATGAGCCGGGTCAAGACCCAGCTCGACAGCCTTGCCAAGACCATGGAGAGCGGACAGTCCATCTCCCACCTCCGCTCCGTCAACCTCCAGGCGGATCGCCTACAAAAGAACTACATCCTGGCCGGCTCCGACGCCGAGCGCGAGCGCATCATGCCCGAGCTCGAGGACAAGGTGCTCGACATGGACGGCGCCAGCCGCGCCTTCATCCGCTTCTTCGCCACCCCGGATCAGGCGTCCAAGTTCAAAGAAGAAATCATGCCACTCATCGAGGAGTGGACCGGGCTCAACGATGAAATCCTCGCCCTCGTCGAGCAGGACAAGGTGCAAGAAGCCCTGGCGCTCAGCAATACTCGCGGGCTCCGCCTCATGACCACCATCGTCGACGTCAAGATCGACGAGCTGATCACCCTCAGCGAAAAGGACGTCGACCATCAGAAGAAGCTGGCCCAGGCGGAGTTCAAGAACGCGCTGATCCAGCTCTTGGCCAGCATCGCCTTCGCCATGGCCATGGCCATGGCGATCGCCTTCCTCTTCGCCCGCCAGATTTCGGCCCCCTTGCACCAGCTCATCGCCATGCTCCGCGACATCGCCGAGGGCGAAGGCGACCTCAGCAAGACCCTCAACGCCGAGCGCCGCGACGAGATCGGCGAGCTGGCCCTCTGGTTCAACCGCTTCCTCGCCCAGCTTCGCGGCATGGTCGCCCAGATCGACTCCGTCTCGTCGAGCCTACTCAGCTCCAGCGAAGCCCTGGCCCAGTCCGCCGACGAAACCGGCTCAGGCGCCGAGCAAGTCTCGCGGACCATCGAGCAACTGGCCATCGGCGTCACCGAGCAGGTGAAGGGCATCACCAAGAGCTCGGACGAAGCCCTGCTCGTCGCCCGAGCCGCCGACCAAGTCTCCGCCAACGCCGCGATCGCCGCCCAGAGCTCCCAGCAAGCCGGCAAGGCCGCGGCCGACGGCGGCCAGGTCCTCCAGGAAGCCCTCACCCACATGGACGGCGTCCAGGAAGTTTTCACCGACTCGACCGGCGTGGTCGAGCGCCTGGGCTCCCTGAGCACCGAGATCCAGGCCATCGTGACCCTGATCGGGGGCTTCGCCAAGAAGACCAACCTCCTGGCTCTCAACGCCGGCATCGAAGCCGCCCGCGTCGGCAGCCAGGGGCAGGCCTTCTCCGTCCTGGCCCAGGAGATCCGCAAGCTGGCCGTGGAATCCGGAAACGCCACCCAGCACATCACCGAGCTGGTCGAGAGCATCCAGGACGAGACCCAGCGAGCCGTCTCCATCATGCAGCAGGGCCGCCAGGGCGTCGGTCAAGGCGCCTCCATCATCCACGAGGCCTCCGACTCCTTCGGCCGGGTGGTCGACGCCATCGCGCACACCGACCGCGAGATCCAGCAGATCCGCGCCGCCGCCGAGCGCCTCACGCACTCGGCCGAGGTCATGGTGCGCGAGATGGACGCGATCGCCAACATCGCCGAGGAATCCGCCGCCGGAGCCGAAGAGGTCGCCGCCACCACCCACATGCAATCGGCGAACGTCACCCAGGTCTCGGGCTCCGCGCAGGGTCTCACCAAGCTCTCCAGCGAGCTCCACGGCCTGGTCTCCCGGTTCACCCTCTGAGAAAGGATCCTCCATGCGCCGCAAACTTCCCTGGCTGTTAACGGGAATCCTCATGCCGGGCCTCCTGGCGACGCCTGCCGCCGCCTTCCAGTTCGACTACGGAACTCCCGGCATCACCTCCCCGCTCAACATCCGGCGCGGTCAGATGCTCATGCGCATGTCGCACCGTTACAACGCGGCCACCTTTCCCAACGACTCCGCCCCCGCCCTCAACCTCGGCCTGGGTTTGAGCAAGCAGCTGGCCCTGGACTTCGTCGCCTCCACGCGAAACATCCCTCTGGACGGCGAGCTTGCCGTGCGCTACCAGCTCCTCGACGAGTACGACGACCTCCCCTTCGCGTTGACCACCCGATTCGGCTACACGACCCACCGGGGTGGCAGCGGTCTCGCCGAGGTGACAGCCTCCAAGAACAACCTCCTGCCCAACCTCGGTGCGGGCCTCGTGGGGCGCTACTTCACCTACGTGGGCGATTACACGATCAATCCCGGCTGGATGACCGCAGCGGGCGCCGGCCTCTCCTACGCCCTCTACGACGGCCTCAGCCTGGTCGGCGACGTGGTCGCCCCCCTCGACCGCAGCGTCATCGACACCTTCGGCTTCAACTGGTCCGCAGGGCTACAGTGGTGGATCCCCGACACTCCTCACGTCATGGTCCTGATGCTCGGCCGCTTCGGCCCCGGCACCACCATCGGACGCACCTTCTCGCCCGACAAAGACAATCTGCGGGTCGGCTTCGAGTATCACGCCCATTTCGACGCCCCCTTCTTCCCGCGGCGCAAGCTCACCATCGACACGGAGGACTAAGCATGCGGAGCGTCATTCTGCTGAGCGTCACCGCCCTCTCGCTCACCACCGGCTGCACCAACCGCATGGAAGCCGTGGGACAGGTCGATCAGCCGACTGGGCGGATGTACTCCACCCACGTCAAGCCCGTGACCAGCAGCCCGAAATGCATGGAATGCCACAATACCGATCCCGCGGCCAGCGCCGCCCCGAAGGGTCTGGGCGCGTACTCCGTCGACAAGCTCTACCCCCAGGGGCTCCGCACCATGCTCACCGACGCGAGGTATGCCAAGAACCTCTTCACCGAGGAAGAGGTCAAGAACGTTCTTGATTGGTTGGATGCCGGCCGGCCCAACGACCCGAAGACCTTTTAGCGCGGGAGGCGCGGGGCCTCCACCTTGGGCGGCTTCCCGGTCAGGCTCTCGAGGAAGGCCACGACCGCATCGATTTCCTCGTCGGTAAGGCCCCAGTGATCGATCAACGGGTCGAGGTTGGGGAAGTCCAGGTCGACCTCCTCGTAATGCTTCACCGCCTCATGCAACGTCTTGATCGACCCGTTATGCATGTAAGGCGCGGTCAGGGCCACGTTCCGCAAGGAAGGAGTCTTGAAGGCTCCCAGGTCGTCCGGGTCCCGCGTCACCTCGAACCGGCCCTTGTCTCTCGTCCCCGAGCCCGGTACCCCGATGTTGTGAAACTTGTCATCCGAGAAGTTGGGCCCCTTGTGGCAAGCCGTGCAATCCGCCTTGCCGGTGAAGAGGTCGAGGCCGCGCTTCGCCTGAGGGCTCAAGGCGCCCTCCTCGCCGCTGACCCATCGGTCGAAGGCCGAATCCTTGCTGATGAGGGTCCGCTCGAAGGCCGCGAGCGCCTTGCCCAAGGTCTCGACCGAGGGCTCGGTTCCGAAGGCCTCCTGGAAGCGCGCCCGGTACTCGGGAATCCCCGTCAAGGTCGAGACCACCTGCGAGGCCGTCGCGTTCATCTCATCGGGGTTGAAGAGCGGTCCCAGGGCCTGCTCCTCGAGCGTACCCGCCCGCCCGTCGTGGAAGAAACCCACATAGTAGGCCGCGTTCAACAGCGAGGGAACGTTGCGGGACAACTCCTTGCCCTGGTAGCCGACTCCCTTGGCGCGGCCATCGGCCCAGGCCAAGCCCGGCACATGGCAGCTCACGCACGCCAACGAGCCGTCTCCCGAGAGCCGGGGATCGAAAAAGAGAGTCTTACCAAGCTCGACCTTGGCCGGAGTCAGAGGGTTGGAAGGCGGGGATGCGACCTCCGGAAGGATGCTCAAGCCTCCGAAGACCTCACGCAGGCCCGGCGCCCCCACGGCGGGAGCCGCCACGAACAGGGTCAGCACGGCGAGCACCCAGAATGGTCGTCTTGGGAAGGTCTTGCCCATGGTCGGCCACCCCTCTAGGCCCATGCGATCGACGGGCCATCCGTATTCTCCTTACCCTGAAGCCACGACAATTCTAGGGAACGATCTTCGCCTTCGGGTCCGTCAGGGCTTCCATGAAGGCCACGAGGTCGTCGATCTCCTGCTCCGTGAGGTGATGCTTCTCGACCAGGGGGTCGAGGTTGGGGAACGCGGGATCGAAGTCCTCGTAGTGCGATACCGTCTCCCGGAGGGTCTTAAGCGACCCGTCGTGCATGTAAGGAGCGGTGAGGGCAACGTTCCTCAGGCCGGGCGTGCGGAAGGCGCCCAGGTCGTTGGGATCCTGGGTGACGGCAAAGCGGCCCATATCCGTGGTCCCGGAGCCCGGCACGCCGATGTTGTGGAACTTGTCGTCGCTGAGGGTGGGGCCTTTATGGCAAGCCGTGCAATCCGCCTTGCCCATGAAGAGCTTGAGGCCGCGCTCGGCTTCAGGGGACATCGCATCCTTCTCGCCGCGCACCCAGCGGTCGAAAGGCGAGTCGGATCCGCTCAAGGAGCGCTGGAAAGCCGCAAGCGCCTTGGCCGCGCCCGCCACGGTCGGCTCCGAGCCGAAGGCCTCCTTAAAAGGCTGGCGGTAATCCTGGACCTTCGCGAGGGTCCTCGCCAGCCTTTCCGGGGTGGTGTTCATCTCGTCCGGATTGAAAAGTGGGCCGAGAGCCTGCTCTTCGAGGCTGGAGGCGCGACCGTCCCAGAAGTGGGTCGCGTAATGGGCCGAGTTGAGGACAGTCGGCGTGTTGCGCGGCAAGAGCCTCCCTTCGAAGCCGACTCCCGTCGGGCGTCCATCTGCCCAGCCGAGGGCGGGAATATGGCAGGTCGCGCACGATTGCTTCCCGTCCCCCGACAAGCGGGGATCGAAGAAGAGGCGCTTCCCCAGGGCCACCTTGGCCGGGGTGGAGGGGTTATCCGCCGGGTGCTTGACCTTCTCGAGAAGGCCCAGCCCCGCGAAGAGCTCCCGAACCTGAGCCCAGGACGGCGCCGCGACCAGTGAAAGCACCAGCAGCCCCGGGGTGAGCTTGCGCCCATACCTCAGCACCGACTGAACCATCCCGACCTTGTGCATTCCCCAGACTCCGATGTTGAAATTACCAGCAGACCATGCCAGGCGACGGATAAGGTGACTAAAGGACCTGGCGGCCACTAGTCGCCTTGTACCCCAGTAAGCAAGGATCCTTACCCCTTTCGAGAGGGGTGAGAGCGCGCGTTCAGGAGATTACAGGTTCAACCGGAAGAGGCCAGCCGGCGGCTGGCCTCTTCCGGTTTAGGTGACACGCGCAGAAGCGCTTACTTGTTGGCTTCCGCGATGTTCGCATCGATAAGGGCTTGGCCGTACGCAAAGTTGATGCCCGGGGCGATCGAGATCTCGAGGTTTCCGGGAAGCACGCCACCCGTGTGATCGTCGCCGACGTAGAAAGCTCCCAGTTGCGAATGGCCCTTGGCCTTCATCCAACCCGGAACCGGCCAGGTCTTGTCGTCAGCGGACTTGCCCTTGAAGGCGTACTTCGCCGGAGGCAGGTTGGCGTTGGCGGGAATGCTCTTGAAGTAGTAAGCGAGCGCCTTCAAGTCCTCGATGTCGTACTTCTCGAGGCCCGGCATCGGAGGCGAGAGCTGGCCGTCCTTGATGGTCTTCCACTTGGCAGCCAGCTCGTCCGCCGAGAGCGTGGCCATATCGCTGCCAGGATAGGGAGTGAGGTTGGGCGAGACGCCGATGGCCGCGCCAGGAGTCAGCCAGGCGTTGCCGCCGGCGAGCAGGGCATGTTCGAAGTCGGGCGCCACCACCTGCTTGCCGTCCGGCCCCAAGATGGGAGTGCCGGTAGGGGTGCCATCCGAGGTCAGCGGGCGGATCGGAGTGTGGCAGGAGAGGCACTCCGAAGTGTTGGCGAGCTTGCGCCCACGCTCGACGTACTGAGCCTCGGTCATCGTGTTGGGGTCTTTATCCTTATCCTTGGTATCGACACCCGTGGAGTTCTTGGGTTCGCAACCCATGAGGGCAGCTACCAGCAGGGAGAGGGCAAGCGAGGAAGCGAGGACGGTGGTTTTCTTCAAAGAACACATCCTTCCTGGTCAAAAGCGTCACCAGGAAGGGTTGTACCCGTGCGAAAGGCTCGCTTAACTGCTGTCGCGTCAGCGCGCCGGATCGAGCGAATAGACGTATTGCTCGAAGAGGCGCAGGCTCGTCTGATGAGCCGGAGAGAAGTCGTAGTTGAAGCGGGACCAGAAATTCTCAAGGTACTCTGCCGGATACCCCGACTGCTCCTGAGCGTCCTTGAGGATCTCGGTTTTGAGGCCCGGCAGGCTGCGCTTGGCCTCGCCGAAGCGGGCGGCCAGCGCCTCGCGCTCGGCTTCCGGGACCTCCTTGCGGGCGACCCAGAGCATGTACAGGAGCGGAGTATGCGTGCACTGCCACCAGGCGTCACCAAGGTCCCAAACGTGGAGACCGGGCGTGCGGTAGCGGGCGCTCAGGGCCTGATCCTCGAAGAGCAGGGCCGCGCCGTGCTCTTCGAGCAGGTGCTCGGGATTTCCGACGCGCTCCACCAGCATGGGCTCGTAGCCGAACATCTCGGCGAAAAGCCAGCGCAGGAGGTAGACCGTCCCATCCCTCAGGCTGGGAACCGCCACCTCGAACTCGGCGGAGGTGCCGATCGGCTTGGTGCTCACCAGGACTCCAGAGCCCCCGGCGCCCATGGAGCTGAGGGCCATGTTGGGGATCAGATCGAGCGAATCGCGGTGCTGCAAGTAGGTCAGAACCGAGATCGGCCCCGCGTCGATCGTCCCGTTGACCAAGCGCTCGGAGAGATGCGAGAGGCGCGCCCGCGAAACCTCGAAGTCTTCCGAAATTCCCGTCGCCTTGAGGGCGTGGTAGAGAGGGACCGTCGAGAGGTAGGGGGGCTCGCCAATCGTCCGCAAGGCAGAATCCTTTGAAAGTGTCTGAGGGTGCGACGTAGGGTCTGGAAGCGTTCGCTCATTATAGGCACGTCGAAATGGCTTGTAAAGCGACGATTCAGGCTAGTCGTAGACCTCCAATTCGAAGATTTCGACGCGCGGCACGCGCCGATCGGGGGTATTGCGCCAGAGCACGCGAACCCAGCGGGCAGCGGTCGGCTGAGGCAAGGGGAGACGCTCGAGTTGCCAGCTGTCGATGCGCGCTCCCGCCCGGACGGTCCTCCAGGTCTTGCCGTCCTCGGAGACCTGAAGGTCGAGTTCAGCCCCCTTGAGGGGGCCCGTCTTGAGGCGGAGCTCCCGGATGAGCGCCCGCTCGGCCAGCTCCACCGCAAAAGACGCCGTTGCCTGCTTGAAGCCCGGTCCGATCCACTGGCTGTCGGTATCCCCGTCTAAAGCCAACTCGGGCCCGTGAAACCCATCTTCACTGCTCCCGCTGGCCTGGGCTCCCCGGATGGCGAGCCCGTTTCGGGCCAAGGGGGGGTTGGGGATCGCCTGGACGTACCGTTCACCCGGATCGGAGTCCAGGATGACCGGCCGCGCGTGAAGACGCAGCACGGTTCCCGGCGCCAGGCGCTCCTGCGTGCCGTCCGGCAGAACGCAGGACCAATCGCCCTGGCGGTTCCAGCGAATCGGCATGGCTTCGTCGGGACCGCGGTAGGGGGCCCAGAGGACGGCCACCTCGCGCTTGCGTGCCGGATCGGCGAAGAGGTAGCCCACCACCTGCGGCGGCAACGGCAGTTTCGAGACGAAGTCCAGGCCATCCAGGGCCGCTGCGGTGTTCTTGTAGGCCCAGTACCCCGCCGTGCGCTGGGTCAGACTTCGCCAGTCGACGAGGCCCATCTGCCTCCAGCTGGGATTGGTGTTGCTGTAGTAAACCGTCCCTTCGAGGCCCAGCGCCAGGGTCGTGGCGAAGACCTTGACGATGGTATCGGCTTGCTCCTGGGGCTCGACGGCCGAGTAGCCAGTCTCCGAGCAGAGCATGCCTTTGCTGGAGAGAGCGTTGCGATCGAGGACATGCCGCATGGCTTGATGCACCGACAAGAAGGCCTTGAGCGCCTCATCGGATCCCGGCCAGCCGTAGGCATGGAAATCCAGGAGGTCGAAGTAGGCCCCCGCCCCGTGGTCGATCATCGCCTGCAAGTAGCCCGCATACCCCAGGCCGCCCGTGACCACCTGGGCGTCAGGGTCGATCCACTTGACCACGGTATGCATGACCGCGAGCAAGCGCACGTAGTCCTTGACACTGCCCTGCCAGGACCGGGCGCGATCGCCCGGAGCCGCCTCCAGCACGCCCTTGGGGTAATCCGGCTCGTTCCAGCACTGCCAGTAGCGAACCTTGCCCTGGTAACGGCGGACCACCGTCTCGAGGAACGTGGCCCAGGGGTGATCCGGGTTGATGCGCTTGCCGGGGCCCGGAAGGTCCGTGCCGTCAGTGAAGATCGAACGGTAAAGCCCCGCCGGAGGCGCCTGACGGTAGCTCTGGGGATCCTCCAGCCGCTTCTCCTCGGCCGCCGACGCCCAGAAGGGAGTCTCGGTCACCATGAACTGCAAAGAGATGCCGGCCGCGCCCAGGCGCGAGACCACGTCGTCGAAGTCGTCCTGATGCGGCACCTCGCCGTCGGCCTCCGGCTGGTAATGCCTCCAGATCATCCCCTCGCGGCTCAACCGCACGCCAAGATCCCGGTGCATGGCCATCCCGCGCTCCCGCGAGCCGCTCCATGCTCCCTTTCCGAGCTTCTCATCGAACTTGGGGACCGCCTGCATGCCGAAGATCGGTCCCACCGTACGCTTGGGGGCTTGCTGGGAACGGGCCCATGCCTGGTCCAGGGCGATCGCCAGAAACAAGACCACGACCACGCCGCCCCGCCACGCAATGCCCCGCCAGCGCCCGACTCCCACCCCGTCGCGGGATCCGATGCCCTTTCCCTTGCTTGACTGGTTGCGAAACTCGCGTCCTCGCTGCATAGCCGCCTCCTCTCTGGCCCCCACCTTAAGGTGGAACGGTTCAAGCGAGCATCGGCACGGCCGCCAAAAAGCTTGGACGCTCGGGAACACGGCCGTGGTCGGCCATGCCCCCGAGCGTCCCGGGAATCCGCGTCAAAAAAGGGTTCTAGGGGTGACGCTTGCTTGCTAGAAGCTCAGCGACGTTCCCACGATCACCTGGTCATGCGTCTGCTTGGAGTTGCTGAACAGCGCATTGTCCCCCACCGGTCCGCCTTGGGCCCCGTAGAACTTCCCCTGATCGTACTGGATCGCGATCACCGGAAGCGCGGGGCTCGGCTGGAAGCCCACGATGGCCGAAAGACCCGACCCGAAGTTCGCCGTCCAGATATCCGAGCCCGACTGCTGCGCCGCCAGGGTAATCGACGGGAAGACCGAGAAGCCCGGGAACCTCACGTAGCCGCCCGTCGAGGTCCAGTTGTACCCCACCTTCGGCAGCAACGGGCTGGGCGTCGCAGCAAGACCGCCCGCGTTCCCGAACTTCGTCCCGACTCCGAATTCCAGCGGCCCGAAGAGCTTGTTGGTCACAAGCGCGACCGATCCCTCGTTGAAGTACGGAAGCCCCGTGGTCGAGAAGGTTCGGTTCATCTCAGCCCAACCGAGCTGGAGCCCCAGGGCCTCGGAGCCCAGGTCCAGCGTGGCGCCCCAGCCCTTTCCGGTCGGGGCGGCGTCCGTCAAGCGACCAAGCGCCGTGTTATCCGCCCGGCCATAAAGCCCCAGGCGGGCCGGACCCAGGTCCGCCCCCAGACGCAGCAAGGAGTAACCCGAACCCACCGGACCTGCGATCACCGGAAACGCGTCCGGGAGGTTCCCCAGCGCGCCCACGGTCGACGCTCCCGGGGTGCCGTGGTTGTAGCCGACGCCGACGTCCACGGGACCCAGCGAGGCATCCAGGACCAGGCTCGGAGCCGAGCCCGTGTTGATCGGGTCCACCGAGTTGGGATCCAAGAGGTCCTGCGCCACGTTGATGCCCGGGTTCCAGGGCACGCGCCCCTGCGGGGTATCCGCCATCCCCGGCCCGAAGGTCATGAGCTGCAAGCCACCGGCCGTGGGTTCGACGGGAGGAGTCCCCACGAAGCCGTATCCCGATTGGCTCTGCGGCCAGATCACCGGGCTGCGGAAGGCGTTGGGAAGCACGTTGCCGACCTTCAGGCTGGAATCCTTGAAGGTCATGATGCCCGCGTAGAGGCCCAGGGCGCCCGGGGTCCAAGCGAAGTAGGACTGGCGCACGTAGACCGGCGTCCCCGTGTCCGCGCCCGTCAACGAGCCCAGGCCTCCGTCGATGGCCTGATGAGCGTTCTGGAAGTTCTGGACGCCGTTGTTGAAGAGCGCGTACTCCCCCCGGAAGGTCATGTTCGGAGCCAGTTCCGAGGCCAGCGTCAGGTTGGTCTGGACCCGGAGATTATCGAACTCCTGAACGTTCTGCTCGGTCCCCGGCTGGGCCATATAGCTCCGATACAGGAATTGAAGGGAGCCGCCCAGGCGAATGCGGCGTTCCAAGGAGGTCAGGCGGGTGTCAAAGGTGTCGAAGCGGCCCTTCAAGACGGCCAGCTCGTCACGGAACTCCTGCTGCAAGCGGGCCAGCATCCGGAGGTCGTCCGAGGAGACGTTGGAGGGCATGCGCGGAGGAGCGGGAACCTCGCCGGTCGCCGAGGCGATCATCTCTTCGACCCGGGACATGACCTTGGCGAGCAAGGCGGCCATCTCGTAACGGTTTACCGTGCGCTCACCCCGGAAGGTATTGTCCGGGAAGCCCTCCATGATCTGGTACTTCTCGACCATGGCCTTGATGGCGTTGTAAGCCCAGTGGTTCGGGCCCACATCCGAAAATTCGCTCACCGGGGTGAACCCCTGGGCGGTCGCCACCGGGGCGATGCCGACCAGGAAGGTGGCTGCCAGTGCCAAGGCCGTCACGTGCTGATTGACCATCGGTTCCTCCTAGAAGGGCGACATGAGCATCCGGTCGAGCGCTCATGCCAGAGCCACGGGGGTTGCCCAGAAAGACAGGCGCAAAGGCCGTAACCGGCGCCTCGGGCGCAACAAAATCCGGGATGGACGGGTGTTCCAGAGTTGTAGGGGTGTACCATGCGCCCCCTTGCCTGTCAATCGAGCAGACGGGCAGGCCTTCGGCCGCCAATGCCAAGCCGCCTGAGCAAAAAGGGGGCGCCGAAGCGCCCCCCGGTTCCACCGTGATGGCCAACCCGAAGGAAGGGCTAAAAGTGGAAGCTGGCCCCGAGGAACGGCCCTTGGTAGGTGCCCAGACGGGTCTGGTTGACCGTGGCCGCATCCCCGGCGCTCAGGCCGCCCGGGTTGGTGAGTGCGGTGAAGAAGGCTCCCGGCGCGCCGGTGAAGCTCGCCCGGCCCACGTAGCCGCCGCTCACGTTGAGGGGACCGAGCACCAGGCTCAAGCCCAGCTTCGCCTCGGCGGGGATATGGCCGGGGCCTTGCCCGAGGACGCCCCAGCCTCCCATGAGGCTCCAGTCCAGGTCGAGCATATCGACCACGATCGGGAAGCCGCCGTCGAGCCCCAGGATCACCGAGCCAATCGCGCCGTCGCTACCGATGCCCCGGCCGAAGTACTCGTTAAGATAGCCCAGGCGCAGGGCTCCGAGGCGGGCATAAGCGCTCCAGGCCTCTTGGGGCCAGTAAAAGGGCAAGACGCCGCCGGCGGGGTTCACGACGGTGAGGGGTCCGACCCCCGTGTAGTTGGTGTACTTGGCGCCGAGGTCGAAGGCTCCCAGGCCGACTTCCGCGTACCCGGACCAGGCGTTGAAGCGTTCGGTGGCGTTCGTGATCTGGGTGGGGACGCCGCCGGCGTTGGCCGCGAAACCGCCCGAGGTGGCGCTGCCGAGTTCGTACTCCGCCCCGATGGTCAGGTTGAACGGGGAGTGATCCTCAGTCGGCATCGACCCCATGGGCTGGACGGGCTCGGTTCCCCGCTGGATGGGTTCCCGCTGGACCGGCAGTGGGGTCGCCATCGGCGTGGGCATGGGAGTGGGCACGGGACGAATGGTGGGGACGGGACTCGGGCGGCGCGCCTGAGCGAGCTGAGTGCCTTCGGAGGAACCGATGGCCGCCAGGGCAGCGGGAGTCATCAGGGCGAAAGTCGTGGCCAGGAGGGCTCCGCGAACAGCGTAGTGATGCGACATGGTCGTACCCTTCTTTCTTTGACCGTACAACGAACGTGCCATCGTTCAAGCAGAGGAGGGCACCCCTGACAGGGCGCCCTCACATTTTAATATATCTTTATGAATAAAGACTAGAGCTTTGTCACTAGAACGTGAAACCGGCTCCGAAGAAGGGGCCCGAGTAGGTGCCCAGTCGCGTCTCGTTGACGGTCTGGCGCTTCTGCTCGTCGCTCGCCAGGGACATGGGGTTGGTGATGACCGCCAGGAAGGTACTCGGGTCCCCGGTGAAGGTCGCCCGCGTGACGTAGCCCGCGCGTAGGTTGAGCGGTCCGACGTTCACGTAGACGCTGGCCTCGGCCTCGGTGGGGATATGGCTGGTGGTCGTCCCGGGGACGGTCTGACCGTGGATACCCCAGCCCGCCAGAGCGTGATAATCGACGCCGAGGACGCCGAGGATGTTGAAACCGGAGTCCAGGCCTCCCACCAGCGAGCCGATGGCTCCGTCCTGACCGACGCCACGGTTGAACTGCTCATTGAGGTAACCGAAACGGAAGCCGAACGCCCGAACGTAGGTCGACCAGGCGGCCTCCGGCCAGTAATAAGGGAGCTGAACCGAGTTGGGGGGGTTGGCACTCGCCGCGAAGAGCGACGGATCGAGCGACTTGTCGAAGCCACCGTAGTTGCTCAACCGTCCGCCGACCGACAGCAAGCCCAGGCCGACCTCTGCGGTACCTGCCCAAGCGGAAGTCTGCTGGGAAGGTTGATTGTACTGAGCGGGAGCGCTCGCGAGGCCGGGGGCAAAACCGGTTCCCCCCAGCGTGGCCGTCTCAGGCCGCACGCTGAGCATCAACGCAAACGGAAGCTTCACGCTGGGCAGCGAAAATGCCGGACCTGCGACCGGAGTGGTGCTCGCAGAGGCCGACGGGATCGGGGCGGCAATCACACTGGGGCTAGCCGGAGCCGCGAGGATACTGCCCGAGGCCGGAGTGGCGATCGCGCTGCCGCTGGCCGGAGCCGCCAGGACGCTTTCCGAGGCCGGGGTGGCGAGGACATCCACGGCGGCGGGAGCTTCGAGGAGGGCGGGAGCCGCCGAGGTAGCGGGAGCTTCCGTCGCGACGGGGGTGGGGGCGGGGACGGAGGTCTCCACGGGCAAGGGCTCGGCCATGGCCGGCATCGTGGGAAGCGAGAGGGCCGTCATGGCGGCTGCGATGGCGGTGCAAACAGCGTTATGCTTGCTCAAGCGTCTATCCTTCTTTCTGCCTGGGGCGCGCAACAGTTGGGCAACGGAGCGATCGTGTGGATAGTTTATCATGCGGGAAATGGTATAATGTCGAGCGCTCGCCGACTCCCGCCGACTCATTGATTGAAGGATATCGCGTGACCCCCTCCACTGGCCCCTCGACGTTGGAATCCCTCTGGACCGCCTACGGCAGCCGCATCGAAGCGGAGCTCGACCGGATCGTCCCCCCGTCCTCCGAACTCGCCCGGACCCTCTGGGAGTCCATGCGCTACAGCGTCCTCGCAGGCGGCAAGCGCATCCGGCCGCTCTTCGGGATCGCAGCCGCCCTGGCGGCCGGGGGCAAGGGCGAGGACGCGATTCCCGCCGGCTGCGCCCTCGAGCTGATCCATACCCAATCCTTGATCCATGACGACCTCCCGTGCATGGACGACGACGAGTTGCGCCGCGGACGGCCCACCAACCACGTGGTCTACGGGGAGGCGATGGCGCTTCTGGCCGGCGACGGCCTCCTGGCCCATGCCTTCCAGGTGCTGGCCCAGGAGATGCCCAAATCTTGTCCTCCTGAGCGGGCGCTCCTCGCGGTGGCTGAGCTCGCCGGCGCGACCCTGAAGATGGTCGAGGGTCAGGTCGTGGACATGCAAGCCGAAGGCAAGCCCGTGGAGGCCGGGACCCTCAGCTTCATCCACCGTCACAAGACCGGAGCCCTCATCGTGGCGGCCGTTCGCCTGGGCGGACACGTCGCAGACGCCCCGGAGGCCACCATGGAGAGGCTGACGCGCTACGCGGAGCACGTGGGCCTGGCGTTCCAGATTGTCGACGATATCCTCGATCTCACAGGGACCGCCGAAGCGCTCGGCAAGAGCCCCGGCAAGGATCTCGTGGCCCACAAGGCGACTTACCCCGCTCTTTACGGGCTCGACCAGGCCCGAAGCGAGGCGGATCGGCAGATCCAGGCCGCGCTCGACGCGATCGCTCCGCTCGGAGAGCGGGCTGCGGCGCTGGGGGCGATCGCCCGTTTCGTCTCGGAGCGCAACCGCTAGATGTCCAACCAAGCCCTCATCGCCGGTGTCCTCGGCGCCGTCATCGCCCAGCTTATCAAGTTCTTCACGCTGCTCATCCGCGAGCGTCGCATCGACGTCCGTACCCTGGTGACCACCGGGGGGATGCCCAGCTCGCATACCGCGCTCGTGGTGGGCCTCGCGACCTCCGTCGGCCTGCTCGAAGGGTTCAACTCGGTGATTTTCGACGTCTCGCTGGTCCTGGCGATGGTCGTCATGTACGACGCCGCCGGCGTCCGCCGGGCAGCAGGCAAGCAAGCCCGGATCATCAACCGCATCATCTTCGATCTTCAACACTCCTTGAGCTTCAAGGAAAGCCACCTCAAGGAACTCCTCGGTCACACGCCGCTCGAAGTCGTCGGAGGCGCCATCCTGGGCATCCTCGTCGCCTTCGTGCTCAACGCCCTCTAGTCTCATGGCCAAAAAAGAGCGACTGGACGCCCGGCTGGTCCGAGAAGGGCTGTTCCCGACGCGGGAAAAGGCCCAACGCGCCATCCTCGCGGGCATGGTCCGGGTCTCGGGGCAGCGCGTCACCAAGGCGGGAAATCCGACGGCCGAAGATGCGCCCGTGGAAGTCGACCGCCCCGCGATCGAGTACGTCTCGCGCGGCGCGTTGAAGCTGGAGCGGGCGCTCTCGGTCTTCGGGATCGACCCTTCGGGGCGGATCGCGATGGACGTGGGGGCCTCGACGGGAGGCTTCACGGACCTCATGCTGCAGCGGGGCGCGACGCATGTCTACGCCGTGGACGTCGGCTACGGGCAGCTCGCCTGGAAACTTCGTCAGGATCCGCGCGTGAGCGTACTCGAACGCACGAACGTCCGCCACCTCACGCCCGAAGGCCTCGGAGCTCCCGAGGGTGAGGAGCCCGAACTCGCCGTCATCGACGTCTCCTTCATCTCGCTGGGCAAGATCCTGCCGGCGGTTCGCGGGCTCTTAAAGGCGCCCGGGGACCTGGTCGCGCTGATCAAGCCCCAGTTCGAGGCGGGCAAGGAGTCCGTGGGCAAGGGGGGAGTCGTGCGCGATCCCGACGTGCATGCCCGGGTGATTCGCGAAGTGATGGACGCGGCCCGCGCTGAGGGTTGGGAGCCCTGGGGGCTGACCTACTCTCCGATCAAGGGCCCTGAGGGAAACATCGAGTTTCTGGGTTACTGGCGGCGAGAAGCCGCTCCGCATGCGGTCCCCGAGGCGGAGGCCGTGGTGGCGGAGGCACACCGGGCCTTGAAGGCGGCCGAGTCGTGAACTCGGTCGGCATCGTCTACAACGGGACGGTCCCGCGGATTGCGGGGCTGGTGCCGCAGGTGGAGGAGTTCATCACCTCGCGCGGCAAGAAGGTGTTTGCGGTGCCCGGCTCGGGGCCCGCGTTGCCTCCCGTGGATCTGGTGGTGGTCTTGGGCGGGGACGGGACGTTTCTGCGCGCAGCCCGCTTGATCGCTCCTGAGGAAACTCCGATCCTGAGCGTGGATCTCGGCACGCTGGGGTTCCTCGCGGAAGTGGAGTACGCGGAGCTGCCGGAAGCCCTGGATCGGGTCTTCGCGGGAGAGTACCGGCTGGAGTCGCGGACCTTGCTGGACGTGCGGCATCACCGGGACGGCGAGACGCTGGCGCAGCAGACGGCCCTCAACGAAGGGGTGGTCTTGAAGGGCACCTCGTCACGCATGCTCGAGCTGGAGGTCTTCGCGGGCGAGTCCCTGGTGGCGCGCTACGGCACGGACGGCATGATCCTGGCCACCCCGACCGGGTCGACCGCCTACGCCCTTTCCGCCGGAGGGCCGATCATGGCGCCCGACGTCCCGGCCTGGGTGCTCGCTCCCATCTGCCCGCACACCCTCACCGCCCGCCCCCTCGTCATGTCGAGTGAGACGATCGTTCGGGTGGTCGCCAAGGAGCGTGCGGAAGGCGCCCTCCTCTCGGCAGACGGCTTCACCGTGGGCTTCCTCAAGCCCGGAGACGAGGCCACCTTCCGCCGTTCCGAACATGTCGTGAACATCGTCAAGGTCAAGGGCCGCGACTTCTTCAACGCCCTGCGCGACAAGCTCCGCTGGGGAGATCCCCGGCAGGACGCGGATGCGGACTGAGGGGGGGCGCCCCCCCTCCTCCTTACCGCGGCTCGATGATGAAGCGAATCGCCGTACGCTCCTCGCCCCCCACCTCGATGTCCAGGAACGCCGGAATCGCGACCAGGTCGATGCCGCCCGGAGCCACGTAGCCCCGCGCGATGCCGATGGCCTTCACCGTCTGGTTCACCGCCCCCGCCCCGATGGCCTGCACCTCGCAGCGCCCGGTCTCCCGGATCATGCCCGCGATCGCACCCGCCACGGAGGCCGGATTCGACTTGGAAGAGACCTTGAGCAGCGTCGTGCCCGTCTTAGTTGCTTGTGAAATCACCGACGTTCCCTCCTCAATGCGCGGGAGGCTCCCCCCCTCGGGCGACCCTTCCCGCTCGCAGGCCCGACCCCGGGCCCAGACCCGTCGCCCCCCGCGCCTTGCCGGCGTCCAAGCGGGGCGAGCAGTCGCTGAAGGCGGCCAATTGCCGCTTTCGAGTTCATTATAAAGTTTCACGAAGCAAACGTCATCGGTCGATTGTATCGAAACTCCCCGTCCCCTTTCGTCCCATGAGGTGCCGCCCATGACCCCACCCCTCTTGCTCATCCCTCTGGACGCTCGTCCCTGCACCTACCGCTTTCCCTGCGACCTCGCCGCCATCGCCGGACTCCCCGTCCTCGCCCCCCCTCCCGCCATGCTCGGCGATCTGCACCGCCCCGCCGACGCCGACGCCCTGCACGCATGGTTGAGCGATAACGCCCCCCGCGCCTCCGCCCTCGTCCTCGCCCTCGACACCCTCGCCTACGGCGGCCTCATCCCCTCGCGCCGCGAACCCACCCCCCTCGCCACCCTCCAGGCCCGCCTCACGATCCTCCGCGACCTCAAAGCCCAGCACCCCACCCTCCCCATCTACGGCTTCTCCGTCACCATGCGCCTCTCCAACTCCAACGACGCCACCGAGGAGAAACGCTACTGGGCCCAGTACGGCACGCTCATGTACCGCTACTCCTTCCATCAGGACAAGTTCGACCAGGAGCACGATCCCAAAGACCTCGCCCTCGCCGAAGAAGCCAAGGCCCTCATCCCGGCCGAAATTCGCGAGGATTACCGCCAAACCCGCGAGCGAAACTTCACCCTCAACCGCATGCTCCTCGATTGGACCCAGGAAGGCATCCTCGACCTCCTCCTGCTCACCCAGGACGACACCTCCCCTTTCGGCTTCAACGTCAAGGAGCAACGCCAGCTCCAAGCCGACATCGCCCGCCTGGGCCTCCGGGATCGCGTCATGATCTACCCCGGCGCCGACGAGGTCGCCTCCGCCCTCGTCGGACGCCACCTCAACCGCGTCGCGGGCCAAAAACCCGCCTTCCACCTCGTGACCAGCACTCCTAACGGAGGCCAGATCACCGCCATGTACGAGGATCGCCCCCTCGAGCGCACCGTCGAAGGCCAAGTCGCCGCCGTCGGGGGCCAGCTGGTCCCCGAGGCCCAAGACGCCGACGTCCAACTCATGCTCAACACCCCCGCCTCCGGGCAGGGCGATCTCGCCCTGCGCATCCGCCTCGAGCTTCCCGATACCCCGCCCCGCGACCTCGAACCCTTCGCCCGCGCCCTCTCGACGTCCTCTTGCCCGGTCGCCCTCGCCGACGTCGCCTACGCCAACGGCGCCGACCCCGCCCTCTTCCGGCTTTTCCGGAATTACCTCGGGCTCGCCGCCTTCGCCGGCTGGAACACCGCCGGCAATACCCTCGGAACGGTCGTCGCCCAAGCCAGTGCCTTCCTCGCCATGAAGGACGCCGTGGCCCAGCGGCAATTCCTGCTGGATCGCATGGCCGATGATCTGCTTTACCAGGCCTTCCTGCGCCCCGAATTGCAGCGGGAGCTGGCCTCAGGGCGGGCGATCGCCGAGCTCGAACCCGAAGTCGGTCCCCGCCTCGAAGCCCTCTGGAAACAGCACTTCCCCGAGGTCCCCCTTGCGGGGATCAAAGCCTCGCTACCCTGGCAAAGGCTCTTCGAGGCCGACATCCGCGTCCACGCCGAGTCGTGATATACTGAAAGCCTGCGGGCAAGCAGTTAGCCAGGCCTTTTAGAGCGCCCACCCCGCACCTGGAACGCGCCCTCTGGAACGCGCAAGGAGCCACCCCTTATGACCACCGCGTTGACCCATGCCCCCGAGGAACTGACGGCGATCGCGACGCGCATCCGCCGCAATATCATTACCTCCGTGCGGGACGCCAAGTCCGGCCACCCCGGCACCTCCCTCTCCTGTGCCGACCTCCTGACGGCGCTCTACTTCGGCCATCTACGGCATGACCCGCAGAACCCCCACTGGGAAGGCCGCGACCGTTTCGTCATGAGCAAGGGCCACGGCTCGCCCGGCCTCTACGGCACCCTCGCCGAAGCCGGCTACCTGCCCGTCTCGGAGCTGTCCACCTTCCGGGCGATCAACTCCCGCCTGCAAGGCCACCCCGACATGCACAAGCTGCCGGGCGTCGAAACCTCCACCGGTTCCCTCGGTCACGGCCTCTCGTACGCCCTGGGCATGGCCCTCGCGCTGCGCCTGGATGCTTCGGAGTCCCGCGTCTACGCCCTGTTGGGCGACGGTGAGTGCCAAGAAGGCCAGGTCTGGGAAGCCGCCATGGCGGCCGCCCACCACAAGGCCGGCAACCTGACCGCCATCGTGGACCGCAACGGCCTCCAGATCGACGGCCCCACCGAGCAAGTCATGGGTCTCGAGCCCTTCGCCGACAAGTGGCGCGCCTTCGGCTGGCGCGTCGTTGAGATCGACGGGCATGACTTCCCCCAGATCCTCGCGGCCCTCACGGAGTCCCGCCAGCAGCCCGTCCACGGGCAGCCCACGCTAATCCTCGCCAAGACCGTCAAGGGCAAGGGAGTCTCCTTCATGGAGAACCAGGTGAAGTGGCACGGCACGGCGCCCAACGCCGAACAGGCCGAGGCCGCGTTGAAGGAGCTCGTCTAATGGCCGGAATCGTCGTTACCACCAAGGACAAGGTCGCTACCCGGGTTGCCTACGGCGAGACCCTGGTCGCGCTCGGACGCGAGCACTCGGACATCGTCGTCCTCGATGCGGACCTCGCCTGCTCGACCATGACCGAGAAGTTCGCCAAGGAATTTCCCGAGCGCTTCTTCAACATGGGCATCGCCGAGCAGAACCTGATCGACACCGGCTGCGGCTTCGCCCTCGCCGGCAAGGTCCCCTTCGTCTCGACCTTCGCCATGTTCGCGGTCGGCAAGGCCTGGGAGCAGGTCCGCAACTCCGCGGGCCACATGCTCGCCAACATCAAGATCTGCGGCACCCACGCCGGCATCTCGCTGGGTGAAGACGCCGCCACCCACCAGATCCTCGAGGACCTCGCCACCACCCGGGTGATCCCCGGCATGACCGTGCTGGTCCCCTCGGACGGCCCCGAGACCGAGGCCATCATCCGCGCCGCCTACGCCTACAACGGCCCCGTCTACGTGCGCCTGGGCCGCCCCGCCATCCCGGTCATTCCCCGCGAGAAACCCGTCTCCTTCGAGATCGGCAAGGGCGAGTGGCTGCGTGAGGGCACGGACGCCACCATCATCGCCTGCGGCCTCATGGTCAACCAGGCGCGCCTGGCGGCGCTCGAACTCGCCGAGGAAGGCCTCTCCGTCGGCGTCCTCAACATGGCCTCGATCAAGCCCATCGACCGCGACGCCATCCTCAAGGCCGCCCGCGAGTCGGGAGCCATCGTCACGGCCGAGGAGCACAACGTCATCGGCGGCCTCGGCTCGGCCGTCGCCGAGGTCCTCTCCGAGGAGCTGCCCACCCCGATCGTTCGGGTTGGCACCCAGGACACCTACGGCGAGTCCGGCACCCTCGACGACCTCCTCACCAAGTACGGCCTCATGCCGTCGGACCTCAAGGACGCCGTCCGCAAGGTCCTCACCAAGAAGCAGTAGCCGCACCTGACAACACCCACCGTATGAGGGCCTTTGGCGCCGCGGCGCCTGCGGCTCGAACCTAGCAAAGCGCCAGGGCAGGGTATTGTCAGGCGCTCAACGCACCCCTGAAAGGAAGCAACCATCAATGGAAAGAACGTTCCTCGCAGTCAAGCCCGACGGCGTCCAGCGCGGCCTGGTCGGTGAGATCATCCGCCGCTTCGAGCAGAAGGGCTTCAAGCTGGTCGGCCTGAAGTTCATGCAGCTCCCCCGCGAGACCGCCGAGCGTCACTACGGTGAGCACCAGGGCAAGCCCTTCTTCGGCGGCCTGGTCGACTTCATCACCTCCGGCCCCATCGTCGCGATGGCCTGGGAGGGCAAGAACGTGATCGCCACCGCCCGCGCGATGATGGGTGCCACCAACCCCGCCAACGCCGCCTCCGGCACCATCCGGGGCGACTTCGCGTCGGATATCGGCCGCAACATCATCCACGGATCGGATGCCCCCGAGTCCGCCGAGCGCGAACTGGGCATCTTCTTCAAGCCTGAAGAGCTCGTCAGCTGGAACCGGGCGAACGACACCTGGATCGTCGAGTAAAACCTCCTGACCACGGCGCGGGTCCCCTTCGGGGGGCCCGCGTTTTTTGTCCCCAAAATCCGTGCCACACGATTCCTCACGATCTCCTCACAGAGATCCACTTGCGTGCTTTATATTTATTAATTAAACTTGGCAACAAGCTTGCGTTTTTATGTTCTCCGTCGTCCCCCTCCCTCCCCATGCGAGGTGTCGATGCACGAGATCAATTTTGCTGCCGGGTCGCAAGAAACGCCTAAAGGTTGCCACTTGATTCGCCAGGCCCGCAATCTTCCTGACCTCTTCGAGCGCGCCGCCTCCATCTTTCAGGAGACGAGCGGAGCCACGTACGTCCTGATTTACCTGCTCGCCGGCGACGAGGAGGCCATCGAGATCTCCTATGCGGGAACTCCCCCGACGCGCAGCCGTGAGCTCCCATGGCGAGGCACGCATGACCCTCGGAGCGCCCCATGGCGCAGCCTCCAAGCGTCAAAGATCCTGCCCGTCGAGCATCTCCGACGCCCTTACGCCCTGGTCGTGCTAGGGCCGCGCGAGGGCGATCGATCGGCCACCGAATCCCTCGCTCTCAAACGACTCTGCAAGACGACGGCCGAGATGCTGGAACAAACCTTGCTCGAAACCCGTGCGCTCGCCGCCGATTTCCAGGAGCAACGCGCCAACCGCCACCATCAGCAGGCTAAATCGCTGGGCCAGCGCCTGCGACAGGTCTCCCACGACCTGCGCAACCACCTGGTCCCAATGCTGTACGCCACCGAGGAACTGCAGGAGATCCTCAGCGCCCCCGACGCCCTCAAGCTGATCATCAACCTCGAGCGTCAGATTCGACTTGCCGACCAGCTCTCCAAGGAGAGTCTCACCGCCCTCGTGCCGGCAGCGACCCCCGGGCGTACCGAGCTCGTCGCCGTCTGCCGAGAGATCGCCGAGCACTGGCAACGGGTCTTCGCCCAGCACCAGCAAACGCTCGCACTTCAGCTTCCCGATCACGAGATCTGGGTCGACGGGGATCCCAGTCAGCATCACCAGGTGCTCGGCAACCTGCTCTCCAACGCCCACAAATACACGCCTCGGGGGGGCAGCATCCGCCTGAGTATCCGCATGCACCCCGACCACTGCCTCCTGGAGGTCTCGGACTCCGGCCGGGGAATCGCTCCGCTCGTGCGGAAGCGTCTTTTCGAAGCCTGCGTTCGCGAGCATGCCTCCATCGAGGGGCATGGCGTCGGCCTCACCAACGTCCAGGCCGTCCTCAGGGGACTGGGAGGCTCCATTTCCGTAACGAGCCGTCCTGGGCGAGGCAGCTGCTTCCAGGTCCGGCTCCGCACCCTCTGCGGCGCCCCCCGGTCTCTGATCCCATGAGGAGCGTCACGCTTGCCCCCATGACAAAGACCCCGCAGGACGTGCCTGCGGGGTCTTTGGTTTGAGGTCTATCGAGGTGCCACCGGGAGGTAGAGGGTGGTCTTCTTGCCGCGCTGGACGCCGATGCTCTCCAAGACGACCGGTTGGAAGCCGCCAATTCCGACCTGCACCTTGTACTCGCCGGGCTCGAGCCCGCGGAACTGGAAGGTGCCACGCGTGTTGGTCTGCGTGCGGAAGAGGTAACCCGTGGACGACTGGGTCAGGGTGATCAGTGCGCCCTGGAGCGACTGGCGGGTCTCCTTGCTGTAGACCGCACCGGCGATGCGCCCGGTGGTGAAGAGGTCGGTCACGTACTTGAAGCTGGGGATGGCCATGATGTGCTCGACGAGGAAACCCTTGTCGTCGAGGATGCCGCGGACGATCACCTTGCGGTTGAGGAACTTGGCCACCCGAGCGTCACGCTTGCCGTCCTTGCCCTGGAGCGCCACAGTCGTCTCGCCCTTGAGGACCAGGAGGTAAGAGCCGTCCTGGAGGGTGCGGATGTACCCCATGCGGGTCTTGCGCTGGGGGCTGAAGAAGCCCGCGCCGGCGTCGAGGATCGAATCCGCCTGAACGGGCGCCACGGTCACGGCGGACACTCCGAGCGCAGCCTCGAAGTCGGCGATCTCAAAGGTATCCAGCTCGCCCGAGCGATTCAGCTCCACGGCCTTGGCGGCTTCATCCGCCGTGAAGTCCAGCGCGCTCGTATCGGCCTCCTGGCCCACCTTGACCTGCCATTGCGGGGCAGAGGTGTTCATCTGACCGCAAGCCACCAGGACCATGCTGAGACAGAAAACCAGAACCATGCTCCCGAGCCGTTTGAGCGATTGCATCCGCCGGGTCCTCCTTCGAAAAGTGACATGCACAACCGGTAGGTGAAAATCATAACGTTAATCTCAGTTTAAGGGAAGACTTTATTGAGGTTAATTCGATGAATATTTCAAGCAAAAAGGAGTGGCTCAGTCCCGACTGTTCACTCCTCTTTGTAGTGGAACGACTCAGTCCGCTCGGAAAGGAACGGCTCAGTCCGGTCGGTTCGGTCCTAGCTGCTCTCGGCCATCCGTGGCCTTCGCAGCACTAGCGCGTCCTGCGCGTCGCGCCGCCTCTCGAACGCTTCCCCAGGCTGGTAGTTGGATTAGAGCCTAGGCCTGGGGAGCCGGGCCTGCTGAGATCAGTTGTGAATAGCGGTGGGGAGCCCCTGTCTCGGCTGAGGATCGGAAGTGGGAACAAGATGGATCGTAGAGCCGAGACATCCCCACTCCGTCGTGGCCCGGCCGCTGTCGAGCAGACGGCTTGAGGACTCGACCGCCCTTCCCTCGCCTACCATCGTGGGGCTCACCGTCGGACCTACACCCGATATGTTGGCCTGCAGTACAGACAGCGCAACGACTTCGTCGTCTTTCCCTGGTTCGTGACGCAATCGGACTCACCCTCACGAATGGCAAATCCACCGATTGAATCTCGAAGGACGGCCTCACGGTGCCAAGCTCGGACGCTGGGAGTGCGTCTGCTCAAAGTGCCAAGGCTTCCATCTCCTGACGCCAGTGGCTCAGCCCTAGGGTGGATGGGGCAAAGAAGGCGAGGGAAGGCCGGTCGAGTCCTCAAGCGAAGCCCTCGACAGCGGCCGGGCCGCTTTGTGTCGGGGATGGCGCGAGGGCCGGACAGTAGCTATCTCGACCGAATCAGTGGCCCGAGTCGACAGGGGCCCCGACCACTAGGCCACTTCAGAGAGGCCCGGCCCCCCAGGCCTTGGCTTTAAACCAAGTTCCAGCCTGGGGAAGCGTTCGAGGGCAAGCGGAGGACCGAACCGGCCGGACTGAGCCGTTCCTTTACGAAGTAGAATCGATCGTGGACAGAACGAAAGGGAGGATAGCCCACATGCCGATCATGCCTGCCGACTGGGAAGCCCGCTACCAAGAGGGTGACACTCCGTGGGACCTGGGAAAGCCGGCGCCCGTGTTCAGCCGCTTGATTCACGAAGCGCGCTTCGCCCCGGGAAAGTTGCTGATTCCGGGGGCTGGGCGGGGTTATGACGCGATCGCCTTCGCCCAGGCGGGGTTCGACGTGACGAGCGTAGACGTCTCGGAGTCGGCTTGCGCCTTCCTGCGCGAACTCGCGGCGAGCCAAGGAGCAGCCGTGGACGTGAGGCAGGAGGACTTCTTCGCCATGAGCGAAGTGGGAACTTACGATCTGGCCCTGGAGTACACGTTCTACTGCGCAATCGACCCGAGCCTCCGAACGGCCTACCGGGACCAGATGGCGCGCCTCCTCAAGCCCGGCGGCTTGCTCTTTGGGCTCTTCTTCCCGCTCACCAAGCCGCTCGATGCCGGCGGGCCTCCCTTCGGGGTGAGACGCGACGAGGTCGAAGCCTCCTTGTCGGAGTGCTTCGACCTCGTGATGGCGGAGGAACCCGCGGATTCGGTGAAACCGCGTCGGGGCAACGAGATCCTGATGATCTGGCGCCGGCGCTGAGACCGGGACTAGAGTTCGTCGATCTTGGCAGCCAGAATGAAGTCGTTCTCAGTCAGGCCTTCGGCGGCATGGGTCCAGAGGATGATGTCGACGCGGTTGTAGTGGACGTAGAAGTCGGGGTGATGCCCCTCGGCTTCGGCGACCTCGGCCATGCGGTTGAGGAAGCCCATGGCCTCCATGAAGTCCTTGAACTCGAAGGTCTTGTAAAGACGATCCTCGCGGGCTTCCCAGCCCTGGACCTTCGATAGGAAGAGCTGGACGCCCTCTTCGTTGAGCTTCGGGATCCCGCCTTCGCAGGGCACGCAGCGCTTCTGGGTGAGTTCGTTCAAGATGGTCCTCCTATTTAATTAACGGATTGGTCGAATCGGTGGGCCAGCCACTGGCCGAAGGCCTGGACGATGGCCGGCTGGTCGTGGTTGAGGGGACCGTCACCTCGAACGAGGGTCAGGACCCCGTGGCGCTTCCCGCCCTCCCCGATCAGGGGCAGGACGTAGGCGAAGCCGAGATCCGCCTGGGGGCGGCCGGCGAGGAAAGCGTCGACGAAAGCGGGCCTCAAGCCGGCTTCCGAAGCGTCGAGGTCACCCATGATGAGCAAGGAGGAACCTGCTTCCAGGGCCTTGGCCGAGAAGCGATCGCCCGACGTCTCGCTCACACCGACGAGCGGCCGGAAAGGCTCGGGCTGGCGGGCCTGGACGGCCTTCACGCTCAGCGTGTCGCCCTCGGCGACTTCGAGGAGGGCGACATCCGCCATCCCTTCCTCGATGAGCATGTGCATGATCGCCTCGACGTTCTGGTCGACAGGCTGTCCCTGCAAGGTCTGGGTCAGGCCCACCGGCAGCGGGTAGGGGGCAGGCAATTTGAAGGGCACACTCATCAGCGGCATGTCCGGAAGCTCCTTTGATTGGACGGGATTCGCCCTCCAGTCTCCCATACATCCTCGGCTTGCTCAAGCCCTCGACTTCCCTCCAAGCTCTCGCTATTGTAAAGTTTTACGATATAATGTTACGACCTCCGTAATGTTTGCACGCGAGGGAACTGAGAGGAGCAAGGAACGCCCATGAGAGAGTCGACCAAGAAGACGGCCAAGGCCCCCTCCAGCAAGGTTACCAAGTCGGCGCCCGAGGCGCGATCGTCGAAGGCTCGTACGGCGAAGGCCGTGACGGGGACCAAGGACGCCAAGCCCGCGAAGGCCAAGCCGGCCAGCAAGGCGACCACCAAGACGGCCTCCAGCCATACGGCCCCCGCCGCCAAGCCCAAGCGGACGACGAGCCCGACCGTCGCCACCCAGTCCAATCGTTCGGCTGCTTCCAAGGCCACGTCCCGGACGACGAGCTCTCCCACGGCTGGCACGCGCAAAGCCAATCGCACGACGGCCGGAGACCAGCAGAAGGGGCGGACCATCCTCTGCGTCAGCCGACTAAAGGCCGGAAGAGCCTTCATGGAAGAAGCCGTCCGGCTGGGCTGCCGCGTCCTGGTCCTGACCGAGGACGCCGCCCTCCTCAAGGATCGCTTTCCCGACTGCGTCTCGCGGATCGTGACGGTCCGCAACCTCCAAGACTGGAACGCCGTGGCAAGCGTGGTCAGCCGCCTCTACCGCGAAGAGCGCATCGACCGGGTGGTGCCCATGCTCGAAGCTCAGGTCGAACTGGCGGCTCGGATCCGGCAATTGCTCGGCATCCCGGGCCAGACGCCCGAGCAGGCGCGCCTCTTCCGCGACAAGCTTGCCATGCGCCTGACCGCCCTCGGGGCGGGAATCCCGGTCCCGTACTTCGCCCCCGCCCTCGACCGCGAGCGGGTCACCGGCCTCGTCGAATCCGTGGCCCCTCCCTACATGCTCAAGCTCCGCGACGGCCTGGGCTCCCAGAACGTGACCCGGATCGACTCGCGCTCGCAGCTCATGCCGGCCATCGTCTCGAAGGGGCCGCGCATCGACGACTACCTCGTCGAGCAGTACATCCCGGGCGAGGTCTACCACGTCGACTCGGTGGTGGAAGGCGGCAAGATCCAGTTCTCGCTGGCTTCGCGTTACGGCCTGCCCCTCTTCGACGTGATCCAGGGCGGCAACTTCATGACCTACACGGTCACCCGCGGCTCCCAGCTCGAGGCGCAGCTGCTCAAGATCAACGCCAAGGTCATCAAGGCCTTCGGCCTGCAGCGAGGAGTCACGCATATCGAGTTCATCCGCAGCTCAGAGACCGGGGAGCTGTACTTCCTGGAAGCCGCGAACCGAATTCCCTCGGCCCGCATCCCCATGGTGGTCAACGAGGCCTCGGGAGTCTGCCTCTACCACGAGCTCGCGAAGCTCGAAGCCCATGACAAGTACCATGCGCCCAAGCCCAAGGACGGCCATGCGGGCTTCATCACCACCGTCTCCAAGCGCGGCCCCGTGAGGCTCGATGGCTTCAAAGAAAAGGAAATCGTCTGGAGATCGACGGATCCCTATCAGCCGGGGCTGATCATCCGCTCCGACGACTCCAAGCGGGTCGAGAAGCTGCTCAGGGAGTACGACAAGCACTTCGCGACCTTCTAAACCAAGCAAACAGGAAGGGTCCGGACTGACGTCCGGACCCTTCCTGTTTGCGCTCCCCACACGGGGGAATTAGAGCTTGAGATCGCCCCAGAGGTACTCGAGCGCAGACGGCGCCCGCTTGGCCCATTCGGCCTCCGAGTGCGTCGCGTTCTTGTCCACGACGTACTTGAGGTCGCGGTCCTCGGTGAAGCCTTGCTTCTTGAGCAGGTCGACCATGTCGTTGGCATGGCGCAGGAACTTCGGGCTGAACAAGGATCCGCCCTCCTTGCCGCCGCAGTCGAGGTAGATCTTGGTGTTGTAGGGCTTGGCGCAGTCCCGCAGGAAGCTGAAGATCGAGCGCTCGCCGAACCAGAACGACCCGGACATCGACATGATCCGGCCGAAGACGTCGCGGTAGCGGTAGCCGGCGTACATGGCGGCAAGCCCGCCCATCGACGAGCCGCCCACTGCCGTGTACTCCCGGTCGGGAAGGGTGCGCAGCTTCTGGTCGATCTGGTGCTTGAGGTCGCGGGCGACCCAGCCGATGAACTTCTCGCCCTCGGCCTTCACCTTGAGGCGGTAGTCCGGCCAAGGGGCCAGCTCGCTCAGGCGGTGTTGGTTGCCGTGGTAGATGGCGATGATGATGACCGGGGGAATCTTCCCGTCGGTGATCAGCTTCTCGCAGGTCTCGTCGAGGTACCATTCGCCCGAGAAGGACGTGCGCTCGTCGAAGAGGTTCTGCCCGTCGAACATGTAGAGAACGGGATAGCGGCGGGAGGTCTCGACGTCGTAGCCCGGGGGCAGGTAGGCCACGATCTCGCGGGTGCGGCCCAGGGGGGCGACGCTGAACTTGCCGAGCGATTTGACGTTGCCGACGGTGGTCTTGGGCTTCGGATCGCGCGGATGGTTGTCCCGCCAGTCATCGACCGCAACCTCGAAGGAGCCTTCTTCGCGGATCCGGATGATCCGGTTGTCGACGTCTTCGCCGTCCGACTTGACCTCGACCCGCTCCCAGCCACCCCGGGTGACCTTGAACTCCATGTGGGTATTGGGAAGCACCCGCAGGGGAAGCTCGAAGCGGTCCTCGCCGACGCGCTTGAAGGCATACCGCTCACTCTGGGAGTTCCAGCCGTTGATGTTGGCGGCCAGGAAGAGGCGGTCCTCGGGCCCCACCTTCGGAGCCTGAACCTGAAGAGTGAACGGGATCGGCTTGGGAAGCTCGAGGGTGAGGGCCCCCGTCCCGCGCCAGTTATATCGTCTCAAGGGTAACCCCTCCTAGAACGCGATCCAGTCTTACATAGATCGCTAGCTTACCACGATCGGGCAGCCGCAAAACCGTGTCTCTTCTCACTTACGGGCGAGAAAACCACGGAACTTCAAGCCGATGGCCCGGTACATGAGCTTGGCCACCAGGAAATCCGGACCGTGAAGCGTGTCGATCGGGGCCAGTTCGTTGATGTCCATGCCCACGACCGTGCGCGTTTCGAAGAGCTGGGCCAGCACGTAGCAGACGTGCTGCCAGGTGAGTCCGCCCGGCTCGGGCGTGCCGGTGCTCGGCATGATCGACGGGTCCAGGCCATCGACGTCGATGGTCAGGTAGACATGCTCGGGAAGCTGGGCGATCGCCAGGTCGACGTCCGCGCACCACTCCTCCCAGGGCTTCAGCCAGGAGCCGCCCCAGACCTCGGTGACCTTGGGCTGGCCCTGGAGGTACTCCCACTCGGGCTCGGAGATGTTGCGGATGCCCACGCCCACGAGGTGCGAGAGGTCGTGGTCCAGGGCGCGGCGCATGGCGCAGGCATGGGACTCGGGGTCTTCGTCGTAGGAGTCGCGAAGGTCGGCGTGGGCGTCGATTTGCAGGACGCCGAGCTTGGGGTAGCGCGCGCGGAAGACTTCGATCATCGGGGGGGTCACGGAGTGGTCGCCGCCGAGCATGACGGGGAACTTGCCGTCGTCGAGCAGGGTGGGAAGGATGCGGGCGATCGCCTCCTTGACCTCCGCGTGCGACATCAAGGGAGTCTCCAGGAGTTCGGGGGCGACCGTCGCGATCCCCGCGTCGCAGGGGTTGTAGCCCAGCTCATGGTCGAAGAGTTCGACTTGCTGCGAGGCCTCCATGATGGCCGCAGGGCCCTTCTCGGCTCCACGGCCGTACGAGACCGACGCTCCGAAGGGAAGGCCGAAGACGGCCGCCCGGGACGAGGCGTACGTACTGAGGTCGGGTTCGAGGCCGAAGAAGGTCGGGTTCACGCTATCACCTGCTCAGAGCCCCTCCCTCAACCCGGCATGGGTCGGCATTGGCCGCCGCGGCGGCGGAAAGGATCGGTTGATTAAGCGGCTCTTAAGTCAATCATTACCATGCCATCCGGATAGTTTACCTCCCCGATCGCAAGGGGATCCAGTGGCCTCGGAGGGCGGCAACGCTTGATTGTCATCTCGGGCTTCGAGCGGCATCAAACGGGCCTTCTGGCGGGTCATGCGCCGGACCGAGGGGTGGGGGGACCGGTGGCGGGCAGGCAAAGGAAAAATCGGTTGACAGCATGCCCTCAAATTTGGTACGCTCGACCGTTACATTCGAAACGCTTTTTTGGATTTTTGGAAAGGAGGAGATCCCATGCTTATCAATCTGCTGATTGTTTCCGCCACGTCCGGAAACCCGATGATCTCCCCCGCCCAGGTGCCGTCCGCATCGTGACGAACCGGGTCGTGGGGTCCGCAATCCCCACGGCCAAAAGCTGACGCTCACGTTTGCGACTGCCGCGGGGATCCGCGGCAGTCGTTTTTTTGCATTCCGAGCCACCGTACCGCCCGTCCGCCGGGCCGGCCGTGCCGTGGTCGAAAGGAGCCAAACGTGAGTTTTCCCTTGGCCGAATTGCGGGCGCTTTTTCGAAGCAGCCCCGCCTTCAAACGCCTCCTCATGGCCGACGTGGCCACGCAACTGGGAGACGGCGGTCTCTTGATCGCCTTTCCCTTGTTGATCCTCGAACAGACCGGGGACGTCACCCTCACCGGGCTGGCGTTCAGCGGCGAGATCCTGGCCCTCGGGCTCCTGAGCCCCATGGCGGGAGTCTGGGCGGACCGCTTCGACCAGAAGCGCGTGATGATCGGGGCCAACCTGGCTCGGATCGCGCTCTTCGGGCTGTTGCTGCTGGCCCTCGCCATGCACTTGCCGGCATGGACCTTCATCGGGCTTTCGCTCGCCTTGGGCGGCGTGGGGGCCTTCTTCATGCCGGCGCGGGCGGCCTTCATGCGGCGCCTGCTCGAAAAAGAACAGCTAGAGCAGGCGATCGCCCTCGAAGGGACCTTGTCCTTTCTCCTCCGCCTGATCTCCCCGGCCCTGATGGGCCTGCTGCTCACGGTCTACCCGGCCCGCATCGGGATCGTGGCCGACATGGCGGCCTACTTCCTGGCCGTCCTCCTCTTGCTGCCCGCCTGGGTGAAGGGCACCATCGTCGTGGAGCCGGAAGCCGAGGCCCCGGGCGCCTGGAAGGAAGGCTGGAAAACGTTAAGGGAGTCGCCATCGCTGAGCATGCTGATGGGGCTCGACGTCGTGGTGAGCCTCGCGGGCATGGCCGCCTTCTCGCTGACCATGGCCTTCATCCAGACGGTCCTGCACCTGCCGGCTGCGGCGAACGGGTGGCTCTTGGCGACGACGGGACTGGCAGGAGCGGTGGGCACGCGCTTCGCGGGGCGGCTACGGCGGATGGGCGGGGTCTATCCGGGCCTGACGCTGGCGATCGCCGTCACCTACCTGCTGGTGCCGATCTCGAGCTCCCTGGGGATGATGATGGGCTTCTGGATGCTGCGCGGCCTGGCGGTCGGAGCCTTGTCGGTGCTCATCAACCAGGCGATCGCCCGCGAGGTTCCCGCGGCCGTCATGGGCCGGGTGCAGGCGGCATGGGGCCTTGCGGCATGCCTTGCGGCCTTCGCCGGCAGTGCCGCCACGCCTTTGATGCTTCGCGTCATGGGCGCCTCCGCCTCCTACCTCGCGCTGGGCGGCCTCGTGGCGGCTCTGGCCTTGTGGATGCTGGCGATCGCGTGGAAGGACCGCTGGCGGCCTCGGCTCGCCGGATAAGCATGAATGAAAGGGGGGCGAAAGGGGCGCTGCTATGATATCCTGGTGGATCGTCCCCCTTTGATTCGAGAGCGAGAGCCGATGATCGCATTCACCCAAGTGGCGAAGTTCCAGGGCAAGAAGTTCCTCTTCAAGGATGTCTCCTTCCAGATCAACCCCGGCGAGCGGGTCGGCCTGGTCGGCGCGAACGGTGCCGGGAAGAGCACGATCTTCCGCCTCATCACCAAGCAGGAATCGCCGGACGAGGGTAGCATCACCATCCCCGAGCGCTTCGTCATCGGCTACTTCTCGCAGGATCCCGGCGGCGACGTGGAGGCGACGGTCCTGGAAGCCGCCCTCTCCGGAGCCGGCGCGGTAACGGAGCTCGAAGGCCGGATCACCGAGCTCTCCAACATGCTCGCCGACCCCGAGCTCGACGCCGACCGCATGACCGAAATCCTCGAAGAGCTGGGCGACGCCCAGACCCAGTTCGAGGCCATGGGCGGCTACGACCTGGAGTCCCGGGCCGAGACGATCCTCTCGGGCCTCGGCTTCAGCAAGGAAGACTGGCAGAAGCCGGTCAAGGCCTTCTCGGGAGGCTGGCGCATGCGCATCGAGCTCGCCAAGGTCCTCTTGCTCAAGCCCGATGCCCTGGTCCTGGACGAGCCCACCAATCACCTCGACGTGGAAACCATCATCTGGCTCGAAGAGTTCCTCAGCAGCTTCGAAGGCGCCATCTTCATGACCAGCCACGACCGTGACTTCATGAACCGCCTGGTGCGCAAGATTGTGGCCGTCGAGTTCGGCGGGGTCAACGTCTACTCGGGTAACTACGATTTCTACGAGCAGGAATCCCAGATCCGCCTCGAGAACCTGGAAGCCCAGGCCGAGCGCCAGGAAGCCATGCTCGAGAAGGAAGAGAAGTTCATCGCCCGCTTCAAGGCCCGCGCCTCGCATGCCGCGCAGGTCCAGTCGCGCGTGAAGATGATCGAGAAGATGGACAAGATCGAGGTGCCCAAGGAGGCGAAGGCCGTCGATTTCCGCTGGCGGGACTGCGCGCGCTCGGGCGACATCGTGGCTACCCTCACGGGCCTCGGAAAATCCTACGGTGAAAAGACCATTCTCGAAGGCACCGAGTTCCAGATCAAGCGCCTCGAGCGGATCGCCGTCCTGGGCGTCAACGGCGCCGGGAAATCCACCCTCCTCAAGATCATCGCGGGCGCCATCCAGCCTGATCAGGGTGATTGCAAGCTCGGCGCCAGTCTGCAGACTGCTTACTTCGCCCAGCACCAGACCGAGATCCTCAACCCGAAGATGACCGTTTTCGAAGCGGTTCAGGAAGTCGCCCCCACCCTGGGCCGCGGCGTGATCCAGAACATCCTGGGTTCGGTGCTCTTCAGCGGCGACGACGTGGAGAAGCAGATTAGCGTGCTCTCGGGCGGCGAGAAGACCCGGGTCGTCCTCGCCCGGATCCTGGCCAACCCGTGCAACTTCCTGATCCTGGACGAGCCCACCAACCACTTGGACATGCGGACTCGCGAGGTGCTCCTCGAAGCGCTCAAGCAGTTCGACGGAACCGTCATCTTCGTCTCGCACGATCGCCACTTCCTGCGGGATCTGGCCACCAAGGTCGTCTTGATCGATCGCGGCCAGACCACCGAGTACCACGGAGGTCTGGGCTACTTCCTGGAGAAGACGGGCAACCGGTTCCCGGGCTCCGAATACACCATTCGGATCGGCTAAGGCCGCTCACGAGCCACCCCCCGGGTCCGCGACCCGAGGGGTGGGCTCGGCATCTCCCCGCCAGCGGGGACGGATCGCCCATCCTCCGCATCGGAGGTATAATGGCGGAATTGCTTTTTCGAGGAGTGGCGATTGGAAACCCTGGCAATATTCACCCCCATCCAACTCAATGACTGGGCCGACCCCCAGACCGTGAAACGCGGTACCACCCTTTTCAAGAAGGGCGGCGTCAGCACCATGCAGGTGCGCACCGAGAACGGCCACCTGATGGTCAAAGGCCTGGTGGACGACGGGGGCTATTCGCCGCTGAGCGCGACCATCGCCTGGGACGGCGCAGCCCTGAAATCAACCTGCTCCTGTCCGCTTTCGGATCGCTGCAAGCACGCAGTGGCCCTGGCCCTGGCGTACCTCGACGCCCCGCCGCCGGTCGAAGTGGTGCCCGACGCGGAACCGACGGGCTTCCGCCCCGGCCAGGACGTGATTCTCTACGGGCTCTGGGTGGCCCCGCCTCCGAAGAAGCTCGAAGCCCTCTACGCCCGGCCGCAATGCCTCTGGCTGGCGCTCGACGTCGCCAAGATTCGCGCCGACGGGACGCCGGGCCCCGGCCGCCCCATGGCCATCTGGGCCCCGCAGAAAAGCCCCGACTTCCGGGACGAGGACCGGGCCATCTTGGCCATCACCCAGCCCTACTACCAGGAGCACGGCCGGGACTTCTCCAGCCCTTACGCCCGTGGCATTCCGCTGCGCGAAGGCATGGTCGCATCGGTCCTGGCTGCCCTGCGGACTTGCCCCTTCGTCTTTGGTGGCGGGCGCAACCCGGTCTCCATCCAGCCGGATCGCCCACTGCATAGCCGCCGCCTCTCTCCCTGGGACGCTGAAGAGCTGGTCTCGGAAGAAGACGGAACGCCGATTCCGCTGCCTCCGGGCCGCCTGATCGGACAGGACCCTGCGTGGATCCTGCTCGAGGATTCCTTCCGCCCGGTGATCGAGGCGGTGCTTCCCGAGATTCCCGAAGACGACGAAGAACCCACTCCGCCCCCGGCGCCTGTGGCGGACGCCAAGACCCATGCGGCCGTGAAGCCGACGGCACGCCTCACGCTGAGCGAGGAGAGCGATCGCCTCCTGGTCAAGCTGAACTTCACCTACGGCAGCTCCACGCCCATCGCCCCCACCGACATGCGCGAAGCGGTCGGCGGCGAATGGCAGGGCGAATGGGGCGTCTGGCAACGCGACGGCGAGGCCGAGGCTTCCCACGTCAAGCGGCTCTCGGCCTGCGGACTCGACGCCCGCGGCAACGGCCACTGGTTGGGCTGGGGCGATGCCGCCCTCGGCTTCCTGGTCGACGAAGTGCCCCAGCTGATCGCCGACGGCTGGCAGGTCTTCGGCGAGGAGCGCCTTACCAAGCTCCGCGTCACCCGCAGCCGTCCGCGCGTCTCCTTGCGCCTCAAGAGCGGCATCGACTGGCTGGACCTCACGACCCGCCTCGACGTCGACGGCATCGAGCTCTCCGCCGAAGCCCTGCGCGACGTGCTCAAGGGCCGCAGCCGCTTCGTCAAACTCGGCAACGGCGCCTACGCGAAACTTCCCACCGAGTGGTTGGCCGCGCAACGGCACCTGGGTGAGGCCTTGGGCTTCGAGATCCAGGCCGGGGAGAACGGCCTGGAGCAGCACCTGCCGCCGTACATGGCGACGTGGGTGAGCGATCTGCTGAACGCCGCCGACGTGGCCGTCGCGGACGATCACTGGGAATCCTTCGTGCCCCAGCTCTCGGACCTCGACGCGCTTCCCGAGCGCCCCATGCCGCAAGGCTTCCTGGGCGAGCTGCGGCCGTATCAGCGCAAGGGTATCGACTTCCTGAGCTTCCTGGCCGAGCACGGACTCCACGGGATTCTCGCCGACGACATGGGTCTGGGTAAGACGATTCAGGCGATCGCCCTCCTCCTGCGCGACAAGGAAGCGGGGAAGCCCGGCCCGAGCCTGCTGGTGGCCCCGACCTCGGTGGTCTACAACTGGGAACAGGAGCTCTCCCGCTTCGCCCCCGGCTTGAAGACCCTGGTGCTGCACGGCAGCGCCCGGCGCGAGCGCTTCAACGACATCGCCGACGCCGACGTGGTCGTGACCTCGTACGCCTTGCTGCGGCGGGATCAGGAGTTCCTGTCGAAGCACCCCTTCCACTACCTGATCCTCGACGAGGCGCAGAACATCAAGAACCCGCAGTCCCAGGCCGCCAAGGCTGCGGGCCGAATGCAGGCGCGTCACCGGCTCTGCCTCACGGGTACGCCCCTCGAGAACAACCTGCTGGAGCTGTGGAGCCTCTTCAACTTCCTGATGCCGGGCTTGCTCGGGACCGAACGCCGGTTCCGGGAGAGCTACCTGGGCGCCATGCAGGGAAGCGATCCCGAGGCGATGACGGATCTCCGCCGCCGGACCCGCCCCTTCATCCTGCGCCGCCTCAAGACCGAGGTCGCCCAGGACCTGCCGCCGCGCACCGAGATGGTGGCCTACTGCGAGCTGGGCACGGATCAGCGCCGCTTCTACAACGAGACGCTCATGCGGGTGCGCGGGGAGATCTTCGCGACCGTCGAGCGCGTGGGCATGGGCCGGGCGCACCTGAACATCCTCGAAGCCCTGCTGCGGCTGCGGCAGATCTGCTGCGACCCCATGCTGGTCTCGCGCGACGACCGGGAGATCCCGTCGGCCAAGATGGACCAGTTCATGGAGATGGTCGGCGAGATCATCGCCGAGGGGCACCGCGTGCTGGTCTTCTCGCAGTTCGTGAAGGTGCTTCAGGGCCTGCGGACGCGCTTGACCCAGGCCGGGGTCGCCACCGAGTACCTGGACGGCTCGACCAAGGACCGCCTGGAGCGGGCCAACCGCTTCAACGCGTCCGACGTGCCGGTCTTCCTGATCAGCCTGAAGGCGGGTGGCACCGGTCTGAACCTGACGGGAGCGGACTACGTCGTGCACTTCGACCCCTGGTGGAACCCGGCGGTCGAGGATCAGGCGACGGACCGAGCGCACCGTATCGGCCAGACGCGGCATGTCTTCAGCTACAAGCTGATTGCCAAGGACACGATCGAGGAGAAGGTGCTGGCCTTGCAGGAGCGCAAGCGCCGGATGGTCCGAGACGTCCTGGGCAGCGAGGAATTCACCCAGACGCTCAGCCGCGAGGATCTGGACTTCCTGCTCGCGCCGGTCGGCCCCTAGAGCGCCTGCCTCGGGCGCTAACCCTCCCCAACAGACAACCTTACCTTGCCGCTTCCTTTGCAAAGTGGTATCATAACGACGTACGTCATATGGCGGCAAGCCAAAATGCTTTGAGGTCCGGGCATTCGCTTGGCAGCAAGCGAGTGCCTTTCTTGTCCCTGAAGCGGTTTGCCAACCACCAAAAGGAGTCTCCATGTTCACCGAGCAAATGCTCACCTGCGCCGACTGTTCCTCTCAGTTCCCGTTCACCGTCGGAGAGCAGCAATTCTACGCCGAGAAGGGCTTCACCAACGCCCCCCGGCGTTGCAAGTCCTGCCGTTCGGCAGCCAAGGCCCCTCGCGAGGGCGGTTCCTTTGGTGGTGGCGGCGCCCGTCAGATGTACGACGTGACTTGCGATCAGTGCGGTACCCAGACCCAGGTTCCGTTCAAGCCGAACGGCGCCAAGCCGGTCTACTGCCGCGACTGCTTCCGCAAGTAAGTCTCGACACGAACCTGTCCAGGCGCTGGCCGGCGCCTGGACCCATTCATGGGTACGACAGGTCGTGACGGGATAGGCAGACGCATCTTCCAGGCCCAACGGGGCCTGTTGACGAAGGAGGGACTTATGGCCGTGCTACTCGGAAAGTGGACGACGGAGGCCCGCCAGCGGATGGATCAGGCGATCGCCGAGGGGCTTCTCCCCGACGCGGAGTACACCTTGGGCCGGCAGGCCGAAGGCACTCACTACGTCATCGCCTACATGCGCCCGGCGGCCCGGAGCACCCGGTCGGGCACGACCTCGTTCTTTGCCGTCAATTGGGAGAGCGACACCCTCAACGTCACGCCGATCGACGCGATTCCGCGCGACTTGGCCGTCGTTTAGCGCCTGCGGCTCACCCGAAGCGACCTAAACCCTGAGCGGGGTGGGAATTCCCACCCCGCTTGCCTTTTCTCCTAGCCTGTCGTTGCTACAGGTCAGCTTCGCTTTACTTACTTAAAGCCGCAGGCGCTTCGCAACAGCCGCAGGCGCTATTCACAAGGCGCCCCGGCGAATCGCCGGGGCGCCTTGAGGTTTACTTCTTGGCCTCTTCCGCCTTGGGAAGCGGGAAGCGCGCGTAGACCAGGGTCAGCTCCGCGAGCCGGTTGGCCAGCGCGTCCGTGAGGACCTCGGGCGGGTAGCGCCAGGACCAGTTGCCGGAGGCGCGCCCCGGGGTGTTGAGGCGCGCCTCCGAGCCGAGGCCCAGCAGATCCTGCATCGGGAAGACGGCGCGATCCGCCACCGACATCATTCCCAGGCGGATGAGATCCCAGGGGGCATCCGAGCCGTCGCAGCCGACGTAGCGGCGCATGTAGTCGCGCTCCTGGACCGATGCTGCGTCGTACCAGCCCTGCGTGGTGTCGTTGTCATGCGTGCCCGTGTAGACCACGCAGTTCGCGCCGAAGTTATGCGGCAGGTAGGCGTTCGTGGGATCCGAGAAGGCGAACTGGAGGATCTTCATCCCCGGGAAGTCGAAGCGATCGCGAAGGGCTTCCACTTCGGGGGTGATCACGCCGAGGTCCTCGGCCACGATCGGCAGCTTGCCAAGCTCGCGCTCGATCGTCTCGAAGAGGTCCTCGCCGGGAGCCTTGACCCAGCGGCCGTTGATGGCCGTCTCCTCGCCCGCCGGGACTTCCCAGAAGGCCTCGAAGCCCCGGAAGTGATCGACTCGGATCAGGTCGTAGAGCGCCATGGCCTTGCTCAGGCGCTGGATCCACCAGCGGTACTCCTGATCCTTCATGACGTCCCAGCGGTAGAGCGGGTTGCCCCAGAGCTGACCGGTCTCGCTGAAGTAATCCGGCGGAACCCCCGCCACCACGGTCGGATGGCCCGTCTCGTCGAGGTAGAAGAGCTCGGGGTTGGCCCAGACGTCGGCCGAGTCGTAGGCGACGAAGATGGGGATATCCCCCATCACCTGGATGCCCCGCGAGTTGGCGTAGGCCTTGACCGAGCCCCATTGCTTGAAGAAGACGTACTGGAGGAACTGCTGGAAGCGGATCTCATCGGCCAGGTCGGCGGAAAGACGCTCGAGGGCCTTCGGATCGCGCGACCGGATCTCGGGATCCCATTCGCCCCATGCCTTGCCCTCGAAATGGTCCTTGAAGGCCATGAAGCGGGCAAAGTCCAAGAGCCAGCCCGCCTGGCGGGAGCTGAAGGTCTGGAACTCGCGCTGGGAGGCCGGGTTCGCGTGGGCCTCGAAGTTCTGGAAGGCCTGGCGCAGAAGCGGCTTCTTCCAGGAGATGACCCAGCCGTAATCGACCGCATCGGGCGAGAAGGCCGGCACGCCGGAGAGATCGTCCTGCGCGAGAAGGCCGTCCGCGACCAGCTGGGAGAGGCTAATGAGCATGGGGTTCCCGGCAAACGCCGAGAAGGCCTGGTAGGGAGAGTCTCCGTAGGACGTGGGACCCAGCGGGAGCACCTGCCAGATGCGCTGGCGGCTTGCCACCAGGAAGTCGATGAAGCGCGCGGCCTCTTCACCGAGCTCGCCGATGCCGTAGCGGCCGGGAAGCGAAGTCGGGTGAAGGAGGACGCCGCTCGCCCGGGAGGATGTGCTTTGGGTCATGATGGTGGTTTTACTCCATGTGCGGCTCGGGTGAGGGGGCGATCGCGAACCCGATCATGCCATTCTAGCGCGTCTGCGACCGAGCAGCCAAGAAAGGCCGAAAGACTACGCTCGGCGGCCGCCTCTGCGGGGTCGCTTGACGGGATCCCCCCGGTGACGTAGGGTAACGGCATGCTGAAATCCAGATCATTTTCGCGCCCCAAGGCGCTCCTGGGCGCCCTCGCGGTGCTCGTCCTGATTGCCGCTCCCGCTTCGGCGATTCCGAGCCCTGCGCTCGTCAACGAGGTGACGACGGCCCGCGTCCGGCTGCAAGCCGAGACGCCGATGCCGGTCACTCCCGAGACCGTGGGGGGAATCTACCAGGTCCGTGAGAATGGCCCGTCGGCCCAGGCCCTGATGACGTACGATCGCCTGGTGAAGGAGGTCTCCGCCTCCAACCGTCCCGCCAAGGGGGAGGCCATCCGGCGCAAGGGCCTGTGGATCCGCCCGTACCGCGGGGATCTCAGCGGCCTCCACGTGCTGGAGGTCCTGGACAACGCCCAGGCGATGGGGATCACCGAGGTCTACGTGGAGGCTTTCCAGAACGGCAAGCTTCACTACAAGTCGCCCTCGGGGGTTTTCCCGCTGGCCACTCCGGCGACCTCTACCGCTCCGGAAGTCGAGCTCCTCAAGGTCTACTCCCGCGAGGCACGCCGGCGGGGGATGAAGGTTTACGCCTGGCTTCACACGCTGAACTTCGGGCAGGCCTACGGCGAGGCCAACCCCGACCAGCTGGTCCGGGACGGCTTCGGCCGGACGTCGGGAGCCAGCGAAAAGCAATCCTGGCGGGTCTCGCCTTCGCATCCCGAGGTGCGTCGGCGCCTGAACCTCATGGCCTGGGAGCTGGCGAGTTCGGGCATCGTGGACGGCATCCAGCTCGATTACATCCGCTATCCGGTCCGCCTCAAGGAAGGCGACGTGGATCCCTCGGCAGATCCGCGCAACTTCTGGGGCTACTCGGCGCCTCAGATGCAGAGCTTCTACACCGAGAACCCGGCCTACGACACGGATGCCATGCGGACCTACCTGACCACCGGAGTCGCTCCGGACGGCCGGGAGGTCGAGTACCTGGACGTCTGGAAGCGCTGGCTCGCGCATGAGCTCGAGGAGCTGATCGGCGGAATCCGGCAGCGGACCGAGGGGCGTATCCGGCTGTCGATGGCGTTCTTCCCGAACTACTACTTCCACGTGAACGACTCGCGGCTTCAGGAGTCGAAGCGCTGGTTCTACCTCTTCGACGACCTGACCCCGATGAACTACTCCTACTACCTCGACACCTATCCCGGCCCCTACGGGGACTACAACATCAACCGGGAGCTCGAAGTGATCGAGAAGGGGCTCGCCCAGCTTCCCGCCGGTAAGCGTCCCGAGCTGATCCCGACCCTGGTCGAGGATGCCCCCGGCACTCCCGCGTCGGCGAGCCTGCACCACCGGATCTTCCGTGAGCAAATTGCCTACTTGCGGGGCCGCATGCTGGACGGGGCGTACCCGTCACTTTCCGGCCTGGCCTTCTTCACCTACGGCTGGCTCTTCCCCGAGCACGAGAAGCGGCGCAGCTCTCAACCGTAGCCGCAGGCGCTCCTAGCCGCGACCGAAACCCGATGACGCTTGACCGGCGCCTAGCCCCCGAAACGAGGGGACTAGGCGCCGGCTTCCTTGGGCGACTCCGGGCGATCACGCTCCCGGCGTTAGGATCGACGTGACGGGACGCAGGAGGTCGGCATGGAGCACGCGAGGATCATGCGGGACGAGGGAATCCGGCATGCGGTGATGGATCGGCTTTCTCGCCTACCCTGCCTGGACGCCCGGGAGCTTCAGCTGCGGGTCCAAGCGGGGCGGGTTACGTTACTCGGCTGGGCGCCTTCCGAGGAGGCGATCGCCGCGATCGTCGGCGCCACGCGCGAAGCCCCCGGGGTCTCGGCGGTCGTGAGCGAGCTTCAGCTGAGCCCGCGCCCGAGCTTCCGCAGCGATGAAGAGGTCGCGTCCCATGTGCTGGGCGGCATCGGCCAGGACGCGGATATCGATACCGAGCGGATCCGGGTGGGCGTCGTCTTGGGAGACGTCTTGCTGACGGGCTGGGTGGCGAACCGGGAACAAGCGCGGAACGCCGAGGCGAACGCATGGTGGACCGTCGGGGTGCTCAACGTGATCAACCACCTGCATGTGGGCTCGGAGCCCGTGACGGCTCAGGGCCCCGGCGATCGCGCGATCGCCGAGGCCCTGCTCAACCAGTTGATTCATTCTCCGCGCGTATCGACGCGCGAGGTGATGCTTTCGGTGGATCGCGGCATCGTGACCGTCTGGGGTACGGTGCCGAGTGGCGTGCAGCGCCAGGCGGTCTCGGAAATCGCCGGCAGCATGCCCGGGGTGACGCAGGTCATCAATCGCCTAGCGAGTTGCGAGCGCGTCCGAGAGTGAGCGGTCCGAGGACGGCGCACTCCCTGCGGGCGGGGCCATCGTCACCGAGGTCACGGTGGGCTGGGGCTTGTTGAAGCATGGGCGGCAGTAAACCGGCTTACCGTTGGTGGGCTGGAACGGAACATGGGTCAGGATCCCGCAGCTCGCGCAGATGACCTCGGCTCCTCCCGGCGGGATGGAGGAGGACGGCCGGGGGGCGCGCTTCTTTTTCTTCTTGAACTTCTTGGCATACTCGGCGTTGCGCAGGCGCTTCTCGAGCTTCGACTTGCTTCCCATTCGCCCTCCTCTCATGGCTCTGCCGCATGATGGGCAGGTGGCCGAACGACCGAGGAGTATCTTAATAGATCGTTACAATCAACCACAAGAGGCGGAATGGCGCGGCTTCGTCGGGAGGTTAAAGCGGTTTCGGTTTCAGCGCAAAGGGCAGAGGCCGAGGGCCGTGAGCTCGCGCTCAACGATGGGCTCCCAGCCCTGGTTGGTGAGGGGGTTGGCGGGGCTGGGGTGGATGATGCGGCCGGTTTTGATGCCCGTGCCTTCGAGGGCCAAGCGGGCGCGCTCCTCGGCGAAGGCGCCGATGCCGACGATCCACTCGGGCTGAAGCACGTCCACGACCTCGCGGAGGTGCAGGTCGCAGGCGTCGAAGAGGGCCTTGCGCTCAGAGGCGGGAAGCTTGTCGGGGGTGCGGTTGCGGCCCGACTCTTCCATGAAGACCAGGGGGCAGTAGTTGAGGATCAGGTAGCGCTCGAAGAAGGCTTCGGGCGTGCCGAAGTGCTTGGCGATCGCCCCCCAGAGCCGCGAGCCGCTGACTTCCTTTCGCCCGCATTCAAAGCCCGTGACGGGGCGCTTCGGGTGTTCCACTTCGGGCTTCCCCACCGCAACGTGGATGCCCAGCCAATCCCGCGCCCATTCGACTTGTCCGAACGGGACTCCGGTCTGGGCCATGCCCCACGGGCCCGGGTTCATGCCGAGGAATATGGCCCGTTTCGGGGTATCCCCCGCGAGGCGGAGGTAGGCGGCGTAACCCTCTCGCGCGTAGACGAGCGGGTTGTAGACGTGGGTGACGGGGTTTGAGAAGCGCATCGGCGCGAGCGCGGCGCTGAGCGCGTCGGCGGAGCGCATAAGGCGATCGAAGGTCATGCCCTCACCCTATCACGAGCCTTGGGCTCCCGCAACCGCGCGCCGCGGGCCTTCCGACCTGGAAGGCCCAGTCGATTGTTGCAAGGTTCGCGGTCTTGGCCTACCCTCGGGGAACCGGTGGGGGCTGTGAACCCAGGGTGTGCCCGCGAAAGCTCGGCATTCCCCCGGAGTCACAGCCTCCCCCGTGCTTTACCTGGCGATCACGAAAGTTTTACCCGCCAACCGTCGATAGATCATGCGTCTCCCTTTCCTCGGTCAGTGAGGTGACGCAATGCGACGGATTTGGCTCCCGATGGTCCTGGCAGCGACCTTGCTCGCGGGTTGTGGCGCTCCCACGTCGGGCCCCCGCTTGAGCGGCGCTGAGACGGATCTGCTCACGGCCGAGAGCGTCACCCGCCAGGACGAATCGCAGCTGGCGGCGACCGTCGCGGAGATCGCCGCGCAGTTCTACGCCGACGAAGGGGCCAATCCCGACTTCGTCTCCTCCGAGACCACCCTTGATGCGACCCGCGGCGGCCTCATGTACCGCTCGCTGGCCAAGAGCCAGGTTCTGCGCACGCTCGGCTACAAGCTCTCGTACCTGCCCGTGAAGTATCACTTCAGCAAGCCCGGCAAGCAGGACCAGGTGCCCCCGATCTCGGCCGCCGACCGTCAGCGCCTGATGAGCGCGCTCAAACCCGGCGACGTGATCCAGTGCGGCAACAACGGCTCCTTCGTCCACGCCGCCTTCTACCTGGGTGACGACCGGATCGTGCATGCGCTCGCGCAGGCCGGCTTCGGCAAAAACATGATCGGCGTTCTCGAAGAGAAGCTCAGCGATTACCTCGACCGGGTGGATCGCGACAAGTTCGTGGTCTTGCGCCCGCGCTGGACCCCCGAGACGTTGGCCCAGGGGATTGCGATCGCTCGCGCGCAGGTCGGCAAGGGGTATGACACGCTCTTCGTGACCGACGCCGACGACCGCTTCTACTGCACGGAGCTGGTCTACACCGTGCTCACGCGCGCGGGCGCCGCCAAGGTCGAGCCTCATCTCGTCCAGGCGAAGTGGCGGCTCGTCACCAACGAGGACCTGCGCCGGAGCCCGGACATGCAGGTGGTCTACCGCCTCAACCACGACTAAGCGCCACTTTTCCGTCACTCCCGCTCTCACCCCTCCGTCACCCCCGCTCTCCCCCCGTCACCCCCGCGCAGGCGGGGGGCCAGGCACGCCCAGCCACGACGCGGGTGACGTAGGCTGGTCACCCCCGCGCAGGCGGGGGGCCAGGCACGCCCAGCCACGACGCGGGTGACGTAGGCTGGTCACCCCCGCGCAGGCGGGGGGCCAGGAGGACGCTGGATTCCCGCTTTCGCGGGAATGACGGATGGGAAAGCGGGAATAACGCTAGACGAGCAGGTTCCCCCGCTTGCATGGGGCCGGTCCTCCGGGTAGAGTGGGGCGCATGGCAGCACGCATCACGCTGGACGGGGTCCTGACCCTGGAGGATCTCCTGGCCGAGGACCTCGACGTCCTCTTCGTCGGCTACAACCCTAATCCCTACGCCGTCGAGCACGGCCACTACTACGCCCGCAAGGCCAACCGCTTCTGGGAGGATCTCTGCGAAGCCGGGTTCGTCCCGCGCGTCCTGCGCGGCCCCGGCGAGGATCGCGAGATCCTAGCCCATGGATTGGGCCTGACCGACGTCATCAAGCGGCCGACCCCGACGATCGACAGGCTGGGATCCGAGGAGTTCAAGCGCGGCTTCGCGCGGCTCGACGACCTGCTCACACGCTACACCCCCCGCTTCGTCTGCTTCAACGGGCTGGGGCTGGGCGAGCGCTATCAGCGCTGGGGAAGGCCTCCCGAAGGAGTCCAGGTCCGCGCGTTGCCCTCGACCAGCCCGCGTAACAACGGCCTTCGCGCCGAGCGCCTCGCGGCCTTCAAAGCCCTGAAAGCGGAAGTCGACGCCATGAGACGCCTTGACGATTGTTCTAACTAGAATTAAGATCCGACTATGCTGAATGAACCTCCTTATAGCCAAGCCCCCGAGGCCTTCCTGCGGACCGCACGCGCCCTCTTCGAGACCTACGCCTGCATTACCGCCATCGACAACCGCCATGTCGAGTCCCTGGGCCTAACACCGGCCCAGTTCGACGTGCTGGCCACCCTGGGAGACACTCCCGGGATGACCTGCAAGCAACTGGGCGAAGGCACGCTCATCACCAAGGGGACCCTCACGGGGGTCCTGGATCGCCTCGAATCCAAGGGATTGGTTCACCGTTGCCGGGGCGAAGCCGACTCCCGACAGGTCTTCGCCTCGCTCACTCCGGCGGGCGAAGAGGTCTTCAAGGCTACCTTCCAGCCCCATATCGACTACATGGCCCAGTTCTGGGATCGCGTTCCCTTGGAGCGCCAGTCGCAACTCATCGATCTCTTGCGGGAACTTCAAGCCGCTTTCCGCGGTCCTTCCAAGTAGCTCCAAAAAACCCCTTGACAGTTTGTACGCATTAGAACTATCATCAAATTGTTCTTACACGAATAATTAACCCAAGTGCCCTTTCGCGCTCCGACATCAGTCTCGGATTCACCTGAAACGCCCGTCATTTAAGGAGAACCCATGAATCGCAAGTTCGCCGCCCTGTCTCTCGTCGCCGCCAGCGTCCTCTTCGCCGCTTCGGTCGACGCCCGCACCTTCAAGGTCCAGGCCGACAATCACACCCTCAACGAGGTCAGCTTCACCTCGAAGGCCTCGGTCGTCCGCATCATCGGCCGCACCAACAAGGTCGAGGGCTTCAGCGAGATCGACATCAACAACCCCTCGAAGACCAAGGCCGGCGAGATCACGGTTGACCTGGCTTCGCTCGACACCGGCATCGCGCTGCGCAACGAGCACATGGTCGACCTGATCGAGGCCAAGAAGTACCCCACGGCCGTCTTCAAGGTGAAGACCCTCAAGGCTCCCAAGCTCGTGGCCAACGAGACCGTGAACGGCACGGCGACCGGTGACTTCAGCCTTCACGGCGTCACCAAGGCCATTACCGTTCCCGTCACGCTCCACTTCCTCCCCGAGGACAAGCAGAATCCCGAGTACCGCCCTGGCGACTGGGTGAACTTCTCCAGCAACTTCAACATCAAGCTCTCGGACTACGGTATCCCGCTTCCCAAGCCGATGTTCGGCGTGAAGGTCGCCAACGACCTGGCCATCCAGATCGACGGCATGGCCAAGGGCATCTAGAGCGCCTAACGAAACCCTGCCCTAGCGTCGCTGCGCGGCGCCAACGGCTCTAATACGATGGGTTTTGTTAGATGCTCGTGGTTCATCGCTTTGCAAGAAAGGAAGTTTCCCATGTCCTGGAATCTCGATAACTCCCACAGCCGCATCGGCTTCGCCGTCAAGCACATGATGGTCTCGACCGTCCGCGGCGAGTTCAAGACCTACACCGGCAGCCTCCAGCTCGATGAGGCCGACTTCACCCGCTCGGTCATCACCGGCGAGATCGACGTCGCCAGCATCGACACCCGCGACGAGGGCCGTGACGGTCACCTCAAGGGCGCGGACTTCTTCGACGTGGAGAACCACCCGAAGATGACCTTCAAGAGCACGCGCATCGAGGCCAAGGGCGGCAACGAGTACGTCGTCTACGGCGACCTCACCATCCGCGGCGTCACCCGCGAGATCGCCGTCGAGACCGAGTACTCCGGCAAGCACCAGAACCCCTGGGGCGCCACCGTCACCGGCTTCTCCGGCACCGCCACGATCAACCGCAAGGACTTCGGCCTCGAATGGAACGTTGCCCTCGAGACCGGCGGCATCCTCGTCGGCGAGAAGGTCAAGCTCGAGATCGAAGTCGAGCTGAGCCAGCAGGCCGCCCCGGTGGCCGAGGCTGCCTCGGTCTAACGCTTCCCACGCAACGGCCCCGAGAGCTTCGGCTCTCGGGGCCGTTCCCGTTCTCCCAGGGGGCCTCAAATCGGCCAAACGCGCATCGGGCGAAGGTTTTACGAAACTATCGCAGTCCATGACCGAGCCATGACAGACTTCAAGCGCCTGCCCATGTTGAGATAGAAGAGCGTCTGTTGATGAAAGGACCGCCCATGTACCGTAACCGCCCGATCAAATGGCTGAGCGTGCTTTTCCTGGCCCTCTTCCATGGGCTGGCGATCGCCGCCTTCTTCCAACCCTTCTCGGTTTCCTACCTGCCGATCATGATCGGCCTCTACCTCTGGATGGGCTTCGGCACCACCTTCTACCTGCACCGCCTGCTCACCCACAAGGCCTTCGAGACCACGGGCTGGATCAAATTCTTCTTCTTCCTCGGCAATGCGGTCGGTCAACAAGGGGATCCCGTGGGCTGGGTGGGGCACCACCGCTGGCACCACGCCAAGTCCGACCAGGACGAGGACATCCATAGCCCCCTGCATGGCTTCTTCCACGGACACGTGGGCTGGATCCTCCGGGACCTCGGCGAGGATGAGGAGCGCCTGCGCTCGCTCGCCAAGGACATCCGCGAGAAGTACCCGTACACCCGACTCGGCGAGAAGGCTTACTTCTTCATCCTCCCCCACCTCGCCATGGCGGCCCTGCTTTACGCCACCCTCGGCCTTCCCGGCATGCTCTGGGGCCTCTACGTCCCCATGGTCGCCGTCTACCACGTGACCTGGAGCGTCAACTCGCTCTGCCACATGTTCGGCTACCGGACCACCGAGACCACCGACCAGAGCCGCAACTTCTGGCCCATCGGCCTCCTGGCCCTCGGCGAAGGCTGGCACAACAACCACCATGCCTGCCAGACCCGCGCCCCCCAGGGCCTCGCCTGGTACGAAATCGACCTCACCAAGTACCTGATCTGGGGTCTCGAGCGCGTCGGCCTGGCCTGGAACGTTCGCTGGACCGCCCCCGTCCGCAAGAACGCGCCGGCCCCCGGTCCCAGCACCGGCGAACGCCTGCCCAACGCCTCCTAAACCACAGACTCATCAATCGACGCGAAAGCCCCTGCCGGAAATCCGGCAGGGGCTTTCACCATGAGTTACTCCAGGTGGCTCAGTTCCGCCTTGACGATTCCCACCACCAGGTCGTCCAGGTTGTTCTCCTGCACCGGCCCCACCTGGTGCGACGTCTGCCCGCCATAGGTCAGGAAGAGGAACTTCCCCCCGGTGAACTGGGCCAACTGGCGGAAGACGAACTCCCCGAACGCGTCGAGCCCGCTCGCCGCCAGCGGGACGATCTTGATGCCCCGCTCCAGGGCCTTGACCATGCTGACCGTATAGGGGACGTCCTGAGGATTGCTGAGGTTGGGCGGGGCGTCCCCGACCACGAAGGTCAGCCGTACGGCCTCCCCGTCGTCCCAGGAGAGCTGGGTCACCGCCTCGTTGAGCGCCGGATTGAGCGCCTCGGGGTAATCCCCGCCGCCCATGGCCGAAAGCGCGTTGAGGCGCTGCTTGAAGGTACCGAGATCCCCCGTGAAGTCATGCTTGAGCGTGACGAAGGCGTCACCGTGATCCCGGTAGGCCACCAGGCCGTAGCGCACGGCGGGAGAGCCCGGAAGGCTCTGGATGCGGAAGGCGATCTCCCCGATGGTCGCCTGGATCTTGTCGAGCTCGTCACCCATGCTGCCGGTCACGTCCAGGACGAAGCAGAGGTCCAGCTTGGGGGCGATCGCCCCCCGCTGACCCGGCATCACGAACGGCTCCAGCGCCTCACCGTTGCGTGAGAGCGTCCGATTCAGGGTCGAGCCGCCCTTCGATACCTCGATCGTCAAATCGTCCTGCGAGGTCGCGATGGCGGGGAAAGCCTTGGGATGGAAGTAAAGCCGGCCATCCGCCGTCGTGCGGGCGCTCAGGACAAGCTCGCTGCCGTGCGATACCGTGATCGTCGCGTTGGGGACCGACTTCGAGGCCTCGTCGATGATGCGCAGCGGATAGCGCTCGGTGACGTCGAGCCACGGGCCGTCTCCCTTGGACCCTTGCCGATACTTACTCAGGTACTCCAGGTAGCCCGCGAAGTCGGCGTTGTCGTCGCGCTCGCCCCCTTTGAGCGAGGTCCCTTGCTGCCCGGAAGGGTCCCCCGCCTCGCCGGTCCCTCCGGCAAGCGCACCGCCGTTCGGAGCCGTCGACCGGGAGTCCATGTAGCCCTGGGGGAACGGCAGGCCGACGCAACCGCTCAAGAGCCCCGCCGACAGTGCGATCGCCATGAGCCCCCGGATCTTCCCTTGCATGTCGCTCCTCCTTCGATGCCACGTTGTGAAAACGTCACGAGTGTAGTATCCCCGACTCACACGATCGATCACATGCCCGAAGCGAGCAAGCAAGTTGGCCAAGCCGCCATGGATGCGAGGCGGGCAACCGTTCGATACCCCGGAGCCGGTACAATGTAGCCATGACCGCTTTGAACGTCCCCCCCATCACCTGGATCGAAGACGCCACTGGGCTCGAAGAGGCCGCCCGCGCCCTGGCCCACGCCGAAGCCGTCGGCCTCGACACCGAGACCACCGGACTCGACCCGCACCGCGCCCGTCTGCGCCTGATCCAGCTCGCGACCCCCGAAACGGTCTACCTGATCGACGCCTTGCGCTTTTCCGATCTCGGCCCGCTGAAGGCGATCCTCGAAGCCCCCCGTCCCATCAAGATCCTCCACCACGCCAAGTTCGACGCCAAGTTCCTGCGCCGCCGCTACGGCATCTGCCTGGCCGGAATCTTCGACACCATGCTCGCGAGCCAACTGCTGGGCTCCTCAGAAGGCCACAGCCTCGCCGCCGTCGCCTCCCGCTGGGCCGGAATCACCCTGGACAAGACCATGCAGCGCAGCGACTGGTCCGGAGCGTTAAGCGAGGAGCAAGTTCGCTACGCGGCGCATGACGCCGCGGTCCTGCTGGCCCTGCGCGAGGCCATGCGGCCCGCCCTGCTCACCGAGAAGCTGGGACGGGTCGCCGCCCTGGAATTCGCAGCGGCCCCCGCCATCGGGGGAATCGAGCTCGCCGGCATCCGCCTGGACGGGGTGAAATGGCTGGCGCTCGCCCGGGAGCGCGAACGCGAGCATGCCGCCCTCGCCGAGGCCCTCCACCGCGCGCTGGCCGCCGCCGACCCTCAGCTCGCGCTCTTCCCCGATCACGCGGCCTCCACCCTCAACCTCAACTCCGTGCCTCAGGTCATGCGCGCGCTCGCCCAGCTCGGTATCCAAGTCCCCGACACCGACGACCTCACCCTGGGCCCTCTGGCATCCTCTCATCCGGTCATCGCCAAGCTCCTGGAGTATCGCCATGCCGCCAAGGCTCTCAGCTCCTATGGCGAGTCCTTCCTGAGCTACATCCACCCCGTGACGGGCCGGATTCACCCGGAGTTCCACCAGCTCGGGGCCGACACGGGGCGCATGGCGGCCTCCAATCCCAACATCCAGCAGATTCCCAACCAAGAGCGCTACCGTGCCTGCTTCGTGGCGGATCCCGGGAACCAGCTGGTGATCGCCGACTACTCGCAAATCGAGCTGCGGATCCTGGCCGAGGTCAGCGGGGATGCCCAGCTCCGGCATGCCTTCGAGACGGGAGCGGACCTGCATCGGCTCACGGCCGCGATGATGTTCGGCATACCGCTCGACGAGGTGAGCAAGGACGCGCGCCAGCGCGCCAAGGCCCTGAATTTCGGCATGGTCTACGGCATGGGGCCGTCGGGGCTCGCCACGCGGATCGGCTCGACCCTGGACGAAGCTAAGGAGCTGATCGACCGCTATTTCGCGGCCTACCCGGGGGTGCGCGCCTGGCTGAGGCAAGCGGCCCGCAAGGCGGTGGAGAGTGGCGAATGCACGACCCTGGGGGGACGAAGGATTCGCTTCGCGATTCCGGATCCGGAGAACCGACGGGCGATCGCCGGCATCGAGCGCGTCGGCAAGAACGCGCCCCTGCAAGGCACCAGCGCGGATATTACCAAGCGGGCGATCGCCCTCCTCGACTCCCGCCTTCCCCCGGAAACCCGCATCGTCAACGTGGTTCACGACGAGATCGTGGTGGAGGCCCCCACGGATGCGGCCCCCCACGTGGCCGCGCTGCTGCGCGAGACCATGCGGGAGGCCGCCGAGACCTACCTCAAGCGCGTGCCCGTGAGCGTCGAGGCCGACGTGGCCGAGGCCTGGATCAAGTAGCCGATCGCCCAGCGCATGCCCGTCCTTGCAGGACGGACGAACTCGACTGGGATCGCGACTATCCAGCGAGTTGGATCAGCGTGATGGCCTTCTCGGGGCACGCCACGACACAGAGGCCGCAGGCCTTGCACTTGTCCGCATTCGGCGTGTAGGCGGTCTGCTTTCCGTGAACCCAGCTCTTCAACTTGCCTCGGAAAGAGAGGTCGGCGAAATCCTCGGGGTCGATGCGTCGCACCTCGAAAACCCCGTAGGGACAGACCTGGACGCAATCGTCCTTGCCTTCACAGCGGTTGCGGTCAACGACAGGTTGGTAGGTGAGGGGGACGGCCCGGCACTTCTCTCCGGGACGTCGAGGATGGGCGGCGGCTCGGCGAGCCTTGTCCTGGTTGAGCGACGTCTCGGACATGACCTGCTCCTTTTCTCGAGGCGCTGCCCCGCTATTTCATAGTGAAGACTTGGCCGCCTTTTGCTCGGCATGTCGGCCACTCGGGAGCTGCATCCCATGCCGTTCATTGCTGCTTTCGAGCATCGAGAGGCGATCGCCCACCCCATATTTGATAGCGTGAAACCATTTCAATCGTCTTTCAGGAGGTCAAGCAAAAGCCGTCGCGGCGAGATTCGGTAGCCGGTACGGATGGCGGAAACAGACCTCGGAGTTATCTTCAAGGTGTGAGGAGTGAGACCTGCAACGAATGAAGCGAAGGACGGTAGAACACCCTTCGAGGCGACACCGCCACGCAGTAGATTTGAAAGAGCCGGGTCAACAGCCCCTCCGGCCCCCGCCGTCCGCGCGGGGGCCTTTTCCATGGAAGAAGCCCGCCGAGATATGCAACCGGCGGGCCTTTGTCAGAGAGGGATGCGTCGCGACTTCCGGGCCAGACACCTGGAGCCAGTCACGACTTCACCAAGGCCGCCTCCTCGGCCTCGGAGGCCGCAGGCACGGTGGCTTCCAGGATCTCTTGAGACTTGGAAGCCGCCCCCCGCGGGCCGGTCTCGGGGAGCAGCAGTCCCCCCAGCGCAAGCACCCACGAGAAGACGGCCCAGATGGCGAACGCCGGCACGAAGGATCCCGTTGCGTCGCGCATCAGGCCCACCAAGACGGGGGAAAGCGACGAGAACAGGTAGGCGAAGCTGAAGACCGTTCCCATCATCAGGCTGACATGCTGAGGCGTCATGCCCTTGAGCTCCATGGGGGTGGTGAACAGGGGCGAGACGTAGGTGAAGAGGGACGCTCCCAGCAGGATGGCCGCCACGGTGATGAGCACGGGGTTGGGAGAGAGGAACATCCCGAAGGCCGCGAAGCCCATGACCACGCCCGCTCCGATGATGAAGGGCCGGCGCAGGCCGAAGTGCTTGGTGAGGAGGCCCGCGACGATGGCCGAGGGGATGCCCACCAGGTTGAAGAGTCCGGTGAACTGCGAGGCCGTGGCCTTGCTCATGCCGAAGGCCTCCATGTAGTACTTGGGAAGCCAGGTGTTGAAGGCCAGGTACAAGGCCAGGGGGCCCGCGAAGGAGAGGGCGATGATCCAGGTCTCCTTCATCTTCCAGACATCCGCATAACGGACGCTGGAGGGCGCCGACTCGGCTCCCGCGGCCGACATCGTCGCGTGATCCCGGCCGAGGACGGCCCAGGCGAGCATGAGGGAGACGCTGAGGAGAGCGTAGACGAGGAGGGCGTTGCGCCAGCCGACGGCGGCGGCGAGGGGCACGGTCGTGAAGAGGGTGACGGCGATGCCGGTGTTGACCGCGACGTTGTTGAAGGCGTTGATCAGGGGCATCTCGGACTTCGGGAACCACTGCATGACCATGGGCCCGAGGAGGGTGACGACGATGGCGCCGCCGACGCCGAAGACGAAGCGGCTCGCCAGGAAGAGGGTGAAGTCCGAGGTGAAGGGGGCGATCGCCGCGAAACAGATGCAGAGCGATCCCAGGAGGATGGTCTTCTTCAGGCCGATCCGCACGGCCAGGAGGCCCGTGAGCAAGGGCGCCACCACCTTGGCCGCCGAGACCAAGGTGTTGATCATTCCCAGTTGCGCGCTGGTGATGGCGAACTCGGCCTGCAGCTCGCCCACCAGCGGGGTGATGGCGATCCACGAGAGCCCGAAGACCGCATAAGTCAGGAAGAGCAGGGTCTCGATGACGAAGCGATAGGGCGAGGGTTTGGCGGCGCTGGCCGAGGCCATGGGATCCACTCCTTTCGGTTAACCGCACCTCACAAAAGCAGGCAGTTAGCTGCTGTGGCCGCCGTGGGCGGCTTGAAGGAACGGTTTTGTGAGGCGCTCTAAATCACCAGCCCCCCGTCCACGCCGAGGACCTGGCCGGTGATGAAGTCGGCGTCGTCCGAAGCGAGGAAGAGGTAGGCCTTGGCGATGTCTGCGGGGGTGCCGAGGCGTCCGACGGGGGTCTTGTCCTTCATCATGGCGAGGACGTTCTCGGGCATGGCGGCCGTCATGTCGGTCAGGATGAAGCCCGGCGCCACGGCATTGGCCGTGATGCCCTTGCGAGCCAGCTCCTTGGCCCAGGACTTGGTCATGCCGATGACTCCGGCCTTGGTGGCGGCGTAGTTGGTCTGGCCGAAGTTGCCGTAGACGCCCACCACGCTCGACGCGTTGACGATCTTGCCCTTGCCCTGGGAGAGCATCTGAGGCAGGACGGCCTGAGAGCAGTTGAAGACGCCCTTGAGGTTGACGTCGATCACGGTGTCGAACTGCTGCTCGGTCATCTTGACCAGCGTCGCATCCATGGTGATGCCGGCGTTGTTGATGAGCACGTCGATACGGCCGAAACGCTCCACGACCTGGCGGACCATCTCGTCGATGGCGGCGCGCTGCGTGACGTCGAGCGCATGGGCCGAGGCTTCGCCTCCCGCCTTTTCGATCTGCTGAGCGACTTCCTCGACTCCGGCGAGGTCGCGATCGCAGACCGCGACGCGCGCGCCTTCGCCCGAGAGGAGGAGGGCGGTTTCGCGACCGATGCCGCGAGCGGCTCCCGTGATGATGACGACTTTCCCTTTGACTCTCATGAGGTTCCTTTTCTATGGGTGACCGGGGGGTTAGACCAGGACGTTATCCCGCCCGAAATGCTCGCGCAGGGCGGGCTTGAGGACCTTCCCGGCAGGGTTGCGGGGCAATTCCGAGGTGAAGACGACCGACTTGGGAAGCTTGTAGCGGGCGACCCGCTCCTGAAGGTACGCGATCACCTCGGCCTCGGTGAGGCCGGCCTCTCGGAGCACCACCACGGCCCGGCCGACCTCTCCCCACTTGGGATGCGGGATGCCGATGACCGCCGCCTCCTTGATGGCGGGGTGGCCGTGCAGGATCTTCTCCAGCTCCGCGGGGTAGATGTTCTCTCCCCCCGAGATGATCATATCCTTCTTGCGGTCCACGATGGTGAAGTACCCCTCCTCATCGCGGCGCACCAGATCCCCGGTGTGCAACCAGCCGTCCCGGATGGCCTGGGCCGTCGCCTGGGGGTTCTTCCAGTAGCCCTTGATGACGTGAGGGCCGCGGATCAAGAGCTCGCCCACCTCACCGGCGGCGACGTCCCGACCGTCTTCATCGACCACCCGGACGTCCAGGTGGAAGTTCGGGAAGCCCACCGAGCCGGCCTTGCGGACGGCATCCTTGGCATCGAGCGTGAAGCAGTTGGGACCGGCCTCGGTGAGCCCGTAGCCCTGCTTGAAGATCAAGCCGCGACTGGCGTAGGCCTCGATCAAGGTGACGGGGCAGGGCGCGCCGCCCGAGATGAAGAAGCGAATGGAGGCGAGGTCCACGGACGGGAAGGCGGGGGCTTCGAGCATCATCTGGAACATGGTCGGCACCGCGAAGACCACGGTGCAGCGCTCCCGCTCGATGAGCTGAAGGGACTGGGCAGCGTCGAACTGCCGCATCAGGACCACGGTCCCGCCCCGGTGAAAGAGGGGCGTGGTGAGGACGTTCAAGCCGCCGGTGTGGAAGAAGGGGGTATGCGTCAGGGTGATGTCGTCGTGACGGAGGTCCCAGCCGACCTGGGTGTTGATGGCGTTCCAGGTGATGGTCCCATGAGTCAGGACAGCCCCCTTGGGCTGGCCGGTCGTGCCCGAGGTGTAGAGAATCAGCCAGGGATCGTCCAGGTCGATCTCGGCGGGCTCCGGGACGTCCGAAGCGGCCATGGAGAGCAGCTCCTCGTACGAGGTCAGAAGGCCGTCCTCGTGGAAAGGGACCACGTACTCCAGCGAGAGCTCGGGCAGGATCGCCTTCACCGTGCCCTCGAATTCGGGGCCGAAGAAGAGGAGGCGCGACTCGGAGTTCTGGAGGATGTACTGGAGCTCGGGCTCGACCAGGCGGTAATTGAGGGGCACCATGAGGGCGCCGAGCTTGCCCAGCGCGAAGAAGAGTTCGAGCGTCTCGGAGCCGTTGTAGGCCAGGACCGCGACGCGATCGCCCTTCCGGATGCCGTAGCGGTGGCGCAAGGAGGAAGCGAGCTTGTCGGCGCGCTCGTTAAAGCTCCGGTACGTCAGCCGGCGGCCGGAGGCCACGTCGATGAGGGCGGTCTTCTCGGGGGCGTAGAGCGCCCAGCGGCTCAGCCAGTCACCAAAGTACATCGGGGGTCCTCCATCACAACGGGGGGAAGCGATTGGAAGACAACGTAACAAGATGACGTTACATGGTCGTTACAGCATGTAACAAACGAGGCTCCGCCCGCTCAGTCGAGCGCATCCGGAGTGAGGGGGACGAGCCGAGTGATCCGGTCGAAGAGGAGCTGGGTCTCGGGCATGGGGTCGACACCCAGCTCGTCATCCAGGGCGATGACGCAACGATCGTAGGTGCGCAGCGCCATGGGGCGATCGCCCTGCCGGTAGTAGGCGGCCATCGCGACCCGGTACGCCTCCTCGGCGCAAGCGTCCCGCTCAATCAGGCACTGTGCCCACTGAATCGTCCCCTCGTCGTCTCCGTGCGCATAGAGCCCGCGCGCGAGCTTGAGGGCCCCCTCCTTGTAACGGTCCGCCAGCCGCTCCCGCTCGCGCTCGCACCAGGCCTCGTACTGGGGGAAATCAGCGAGGAAGGCGCCCTCGGAGAGCTCCAGCGCGCGCCGGTAAAGCTCGACGGGATTCTCTCCCAGCGCCTCCATCGCCTGGGCCTCGTCCAGGAGGCGCTCGAACTCCGCTGCGTCGAACCAGACGTCCGGCCCGACCCGTAAGCCGTAAGTCGCTCCCTCCTTCACGATGAAGCGGGGACTTCCTCCCTTGCGCTCGGGCTCGAGTACCTTGTTGAGCGCGTTGAGGGCCACCCGGAAGGTGCCGTCCGCCGCCGCGAGGTCGAGCTCCGGCCAAAGCATGTCGATGATGCGCGGCTTGGGCAGCATCTGCCCCCGATGGGCCAGGAAGAGATGAAAGAGCTGGCGCGCCTTCTCGCGGCCCCAGGCCTTCGCCCCGATCTCCTCCTGTCCTCTCCAGACCCGGAAGGCGCCGAGCGTACGGATGCGCAGGGCATCCTCGCGCAGGGCCGGAGGCTCGGCGGCGAGGCCGAGCTCCCCAAGCCAGGGCATGAGGAGGGCCGGTGCGATGCCGAGGTTCAAGGCGGAACCGGCGAAAGCCTTGACCTGCTCGGCATCGGCGAAGCCCAGCAGCGTCGGGCGGCTCAAGAGGAAGGCGAGCTCATGGCGCTTCACCTGCTCCAGCACCCTCCGGATGCGCGTCAGGACGGCCTTTCCTTCGCCGAGGGTCATGGCGAGCCGAGCCGACCAGAGGGTCACCAGCGCCAGGCCGAAGGGATCTCCGCAGCGCTCGTAGCCGGATTGGGCCTGCATCAGCCAGCGCTCGGCCCTGGGATCCCCGTGCGCGACGTAGATGCCCCCCTGCGCCAGGCCGAGCATGGCGCAGAGCCAGGCATCACCCGTCGACTGCGCGATTTCGAGGCCGTCCTTGAGGTGTGCCTCGGCGGTCGCAAGGTCGCCATGGCGTCCCGCAACGAAAGCGAGGCCCATCAACGGCTCGACCTTGAGACGAGAGACGCCCACGGTACGGGCGAGGGCGATCGCCTCCTGGTAAGCCCCTTCCGCCTCTGCGATCCTGCCCTCCACCAGCAACGCATGGCCGAGCCGGATGAGGGCGACCGCCTCGGTCCAGAGCGCTCCCTGCTCCCGGGCGCGCTCCAGCCCCAGGGAAGCGAGCCTTCCGGCGGCCTGGGGCTCGCCTTGCAAGGACTCGATCAGGGAGAGGACCAAGGCGGCTTCGCGGTGTGCCTTGGTTCCAGCGGCGGACGGAGCGGGCTGAGCGAGGGCCGCTTGAAGAATCGTGCGGGCCTCCGAAAGGCGTCCCGTCCTGAGGCAGATCCGGGCCTCGTGCTCGGCGACCTGGGGCAGGTGCTCCCGCGCTTCCCGGAAGAGGCGCTCTGCCGATACGGCGTCCCCCTGGTTCAGCTTGTTCTCGGCGAGCATCACCAACAACTCCGTCCGGCGACCGGGATCCTGGGTCTCGGCGAGGGCTTCTTCGAGATGTTTCTCGGCTTTCGCCGGCTGGACGGTATCCAGGTAGACCAAGGCCTTTGACGCCTGGGCGCGGCTCCGCCCCTCGGCGTTGTCGGCGTAACTCCGGTAGGCACGCCCGTACCAGTCGAGCGCCTCCTCGAAGCGCGACGTCAGACGGCAGGCGTCACCCTGGTGAATGGCCAGGGCCGGGGCCCGATCCAAGATCTCGGGTCTCAGGCGCGCGAGCCAGGACTCCAGGCGCGCGTAACGCCCCTGGTTCACCAGGGAGGGAGCCGTCACGGCCATGCCCTCGGCCGCCTGCTCGTCCTCACCAGCCTCCAGGAAATGATCGATGGCCTCTTCCAACTCTCCTCTCGCCCTCAGCGCCTGGGCTGCCGCGTGATGGGCCTCCTGTAAGCGCCTCTGCGAGAGCAATCGCTCGCGCAAGAACTCGCGGAACAAGTGATGGTAACGGTAAGCGCCGTCGCCCAGCGGGACGAGGAAGACCCCGCGCTCGTTGAGGGCGGCGAGGGCCTCGACGGAGTCCCGCCCGGTCAAGTCCCGACAGATCTCGGGCCAGAGGCGATGCAGCGGAGCCGTGGCGAGCAGGAAGTCCCGATCGCCCTCGCTCAGGCGATCGAAAACCTCGTTGGCCAGGTAATCGAAGAGGTCGCGTAGCGAGCCGCGGGACTCCGGAACGGCCACGCCCCGGTGCTGGGCCATCGCGCCTTCGGCGCCGGAGAGCCTATCGGAACGGCCGTTCGGCCTGAGGTTCTGGCTCATGAGCTGAATCGCTATCGGCCAGCCCTCGGTCTCGGCCATCAAGCGTTCGATCATCGGGGCATCGAGCGGCATGCCGAGCACGTCGGCGAAGAGGGCTTCGACTTCCTCGGGCTGGAAGGCGAGGTCGGTCTGTTCGACGAAGAGGGCATCCCCTTGCAGACGCCAGCGGGCCAGGCCTGGTAGGTCGGGCCGAATGCGCGAGGCAAGGATGAGGCGCAGGTGCGGCACGCGGAGGCTGATCAGGTGGTTGGCCAGCAGCAGGGTCGCCTCGGAGCCTTGCAGGTGATGGACGTCGTCGAGCACCACCCAGGTCTCGGAGTCGAGGTGTTCGAGGAGGGCGTCGGCGAGGGCCTCGATGGCCGCGAGACCTTGCTTGGCGGCTCCACCGGGAAGGGCCAGAAGGGAGAGGGCGCGATCGGCGACTCCTGGGAAAGCGCGCTGGAAGAGGTGCGCGAGGTGCAGGGCGAAGAGCTGGGGGTCGGCATCGCGCTCGGCGATCTCGTACCAGAGCGCGGTCGGATGGCGATCGTGGAGGTAACCTACCAGCAGTGAGCTCTTGCCGTAACCGGTCCCGCCCATCACCAGAGTCACGCGCAGATCCTGCCCCACGTCGAGCAGGCGGTGGAGACGCTCCCGCCTCATGTGGGTTCGTTTGAGCGGGGGAACGATGAACTTCGTTCGGGTTACGAGCGCTTCGCCGAAATCGAGCAAGGTTGACCTCTCAGAGCGTCGAGCGTTCCTGTTGTCATCATAAGGCAGAAGGCCTGCTCTCTCAAGGCTCGAGCCGAGCCCGGGCGTGCGCAATCCTGGGTGTCAACTCCCGTTACGGCGTCACCCCCGCGTTCTCCCTCGTCACCCCGGCGTCCCCCCGCGTCACCCCCGCGCAGGCGGGGGTCCAGGAGGACGCTGGATTCCCGCCTACGCGGGAATGACGGCCAAGCGAGAGCCGGGGACAATCAGTTCGAGCGCTTGGAGAGCCAGTCATTGAGCTTCGGGAAGAAGTTCCGCGAGGCCGACCGACCTGCCACGATGCCCACGTGGCCCGCCCGGATGGGAAGCTCCGTGGCGTCCGAGCTGGAGATGACCGACAAGAGCGGCTTGGACTGGCAAGGCAGGGCGATATGGTCCAGCTCCGCGTAGGCATTGAGCACCGAGCAGCGGATGTTCGAGAGCAGGACCGGACGCCCTCCGAGTTTCAGTTCACCCTTGATGAGCTTGTTCTGCTGGTAGAACTCCGAGATCCACTGGCGGTAAGCGGCTCCGGCAAAGGGAATGCCGTCGTTGACCCAGCGGTTCATGGCCATCCAACCCTTGACGTACTCGCGGTCCTCGATGCGGTCGAGCAGGGCGGCATAGGTGCCGATGTAGTTCGGCATCGGCTTGAGCATCTTGGCTCCCCAGTCGAGCATCTCGGTGGGGACCAGCTTGCAGGTCTCGGCCACCCGGTCGGCGTTGAAGTAGCGCGGATCCAGCCAGGCGGAGTAGAGGCCCGCATCGCTGAAGTCGATCGGAGTGGTGAGCAGGACCAGGTTGCGCAGCGGGGCGTCGGGATGGCACGCGGCGTACATGGCGCTGAGCGTGCCCCCGATGCAGTAGCCGAACATGCTCAGCTCCTTGGCGCCCGAGTGGCGCAGGACCTGCTTGACGGCCCGGGGCATGTAGTCGAGGACATAGTCGTCAAGCCTGAGGCCTGCGTCCTCCTCGGCAGGCACGCCCCAGTCGAGCATGAACACGTCATAGCCTTCCGAGACCAGGTACTCCACCAAGCTGTTCCCCGGCATCAGGTCCAGGATATAGGGCCGGTTGATGAGGGCGTAGATCAGAAGGATGGGCGTCGCATGCCGGCGCTCCGGCTGGTGGTAGCGGTAGAGCTTGGCCTTGTTCTTGGTCCAGACGAGGTCCTTGGGAGTCGTGCCCACCGGAGCGGAGACGGGCTGAACCATGATCTGCAAAGCGGCTTCCGCCTGTGCCCAGCCCCGTTCGAGCTCCTGGCGGAGACGTTCGGTGAGGGACGGATCGAGGGTCTCGGATGGCTTGCTCATGACGGTTGGGATCCTGTTCGTGGGCTACTTCGAGAGGGCGTCGACGCGGGCCGAGAGATCCGCGACCTGGCGGCGCAGATCGCCGACGGTCAGCAGATCCCAGCCGGGAACGTGCTGGGTGGCGGCCGCCAGGTTCTGCTCGGTGAGGCGGGCCATCTCGTCGGAATGGGTCTTGGCCTGCGCGATCAGGACCTCGAAGACCTTCTCGCCGTCGTGGCGCATGGTATGGGCCTGCTTGATCCAGCTGGAGGCGAGAGTTTCGAGCTGATCCTGGCTCCAGTTCAGGGCCTTGGTGCTGGAGAGGCAGGCATCCAGGAACTCGGCGGTCAGGTTGGGAAGGGTGGGGGTTTCGGTCGTCATGGTCAAACTCCTCTAGGATGGAAGGGCGGGGGTGGGTTACTTCGCGGGGCGCTTGGACTTGGCGGTAACGGTCTCGACGAGCGGCTCAGGCATGACCGTGCGGACGGTCATGCCCGAATCGAGGCGTTCGAGGAGGATGTCGAGGCGATTGAAGAGCGCGTCGAGCTTGCCCTCCATGACGTCGAGGCGATCGTCGAGGGCTTCGACCTTGGCTTCGAGGTTCACGACCTGGCCGGCGAGGCGGGCCAGGTCGCTCTTGGTCGGTAGGCGCAAGCTGTCCCAGTGCTTCTCCAGATTTTCGCGGGTCATCTGCTGCTGCGTGAGGGTTTGCTCCCGGGTGGCGCTCATCCAGCGAACGAAGGACTCGGTCCCGAGCATCTCCTGCATCGGCTTGCTCCAGAGTTCCTCGGAGCGATCGTAGAGTTCCTTCCAGGACGTGAAGAGATCGGGGGTGGCGTGCGTGGTCATGGTGCTCATCCTCTTGCGATTCAACCTTGCTATGGCAAGGCTAATGCGCGGACGTTACACCCCCGTTACGCCGAGGCGTTACACGGTCGGATTAGATGCTCTTAGCGCTGGAGGACGTCGAGGAGCCAGGACTTGGCGGCCGGAGCGTAGATGAGCTCCATGTGGTTGAGGGGAAGGACGTCCTTGGCAAGGAGCTTGGCTCCCTTGCGGGTCATGTCCTCGGTATGCGTCGCGCTCTTCACGAAGACCACGCCGTCGGCGGGACCGGTCTGCTCGTTGAGGACGCCGGCGAGGTCGGGTTTGTCGCCGGCGAGGACGGCGAGGGAGACCCCGGGGTCCAGGGGATTCTTGCGGAGGCGTTCGATGAAGTGGCCGCCCTGGGCGATCGCCTTGGAGATGCCCGCGCTCTCGCTCACCAGGCCGCGGCCGCCATGGTAGGTGGTGTACCAGTCCTGCTCGTGCATGGGCAGCGGGTAGACGTCGTCCCAGCGGTAGAGCAGCTGGGACTGGCCGGGGAAGTAGTTGCCGGCATCCGTCATCAGGCTCAGCGCGGAGGTATCGACCCAAAGGCCCATGACCAGCATCTTGGTCCAGCTCAGCGGGGCATTGCGCAGGCGATCGTCCTGTTCGGGGTAGAGCCCGTAGTTGACGAGCGGGTGGCGGAAGGGAAAGTCGAGCCCGAGGTGGGGGCCGCCGAGGAGGACGAGCTTGCGCACGTCCTTGCCGTAGGGGGTCATCCAGGATTGGCGGACTCCCGAGACCAAGGTCCGGGCCGCCACGGTCCCCTTGCTGTGGGCCACGACATCCACCTGCGCCGCGCCAGTCACCTCGCGGATCCGGGAGATGGCCCAGGAGATTTGCTCGGCCCAGAGGGTGTTGTCGCCGTGGCGATGGGCGAAGGTCAGGGCGAAGACCCGCTTGCCCTTGCTCGAGAGATACGGAGAGAGGCCTTCCTTGCCGTGGGGATCATGCCAGGAGGTATTGGCATCGACCAAGACGCCATGGACCAAGAGGACGGGCGTACCCTGGCCCTTCTCCCAGCCGGAAGCGTAGTGAAGGAGGACGTCGCGCGAGGAGGGGCTGGCCGACCCGAAGGCCGCGATCAGCTCGGGATCGCGCTGGCGGCCGTTGGGCCGCGCATTCTCCTGGGGAAAGTCCTTGGTGGTGGCCGTGAGGCGCTCGATCCGCTCCCAGTTCTTGCCGGGCATCGAGGCGCTCACGGTGTATCGGTTCGAGGCCCGCGCTTCGAGGCCCGCCGGGGAGGTCCCCCCCGGCTGAGAAAAGGCACCGGGTCCATCCGGCCGTCCGCAGCCCGCCATGGCAAGCACGCTCGCTGTCAGGGCGATCCAGAAGCATTTCGGATGAGCCATCGGGGTCTCCATCGACGTCCGCTGCGTGCCTCGAGTCAGGAGGCCATCGTTACACGGCCCTGTTACCTTATCGTTCATGCGCCAGCTTGACTTGCTCGATCACGCACCCGTCATCATAGCATCATCCGTCGACTCCGCATGCCCCGCTGAGATCGCCCGTTCTCCATCGCTGCATGCGGGCCGCCATCCCGATCCTAGATCCTGGTCGCCACCTCCCCAATAGACACTCCGGAGAATCGGCGTGTAAAAATTCCCCTAAGCCCCAAGAGGCCTAGAGGGATCGAGACCGATGCCCGATTCGGTGATGGGTTCAGGAAGAGAAGCCGCCGGGCCCGACCTGCTTGGCGCGATTGACGGCAGCCTCCGCGGCGACGTAGAGCTCCTTCAAGTCCGCTCCATCCTCCGGGTACTGGACCACGCCCGCACTGAACGTCGCCGGCAAGGCGGCCCCCCCTTCGTCGAAGCGGATCTCCCGGAAGGAGGCGAGCAGGGCCTGTAGGCTCGCCAAAGCCTCGGCCTTGGTGGCCTTCTCGAAGAGGACCATGAACTCCTCGCCGCCCCAGCGGGCCACCACTCCCTCCTGCGGGAAGGCCCGCAAGAGCAGCTCGGCCAGGCGCCGGATGACCATGTCCCCGACCGCATGACCATGGGAGCGGTTGATCCGCTTGAGCTGGTCCACATCGAGCAAGGCCAGCGTCACGGGAGCCTCGGGAGTCGCGCAGGCTCGGTTCAGGGCGCGGGTGAACTTGCCCAGCGTCGCAGCCCCGGTCAAGGTATCGGTTTCGGCCAGGTTCTTGAGCATGCGCGTGCGCTCCAGGCGATTTCGGATGCGCGTGAGCAGCTCCGGGCCCAGCAACGGCTTCAGGACGTAGTCGTCCGCGCCGGTGGCGAAGAGGCGCTGCACGTCCTCCGGATCCCGACGCGCCGTGAGGAAGAGCACCGGCGTGGTGGACCAGCGGGCATCGCCGCGGACCACCCGGCAAAGCTCCACCCCGCTCACGTAGGGCATGTCCACGTCCAGCACGATCAGATCCGGCTGGGTCTCCTCGAGGACCTCCCAGAAGCGCAAGGCATCGGAGAGCACGCGCGTCTGAATGCCCTGAGAGGTGAGCAGGCTCTCGAGGACGGCCAAGACTTGAGGATCGTCGTCCACCGCCAGAACCCGAACCGCCTCGGCCCGAGGCCGCTGGATGACCTCGCGCACGGCTTCGAAGATCGCGGCCGCGGGAATCGACTTGTGAAGGTAGCGGGCGGCGCCCAGGCGGGCTACGTCGATCCGATCGAGGAGCCCGTCCTTGCCGCTCAGGACCAGGGCCGGAATCGGGCGGGCATGCGCGCTGAGCTCGGCCAGCAGCATCCGTCCGTCCTCGCTGGATCCGGCGAGCGACAGGTCCACGAGGACGACTTCCGGGCGCTCCTGCGCCAGGGCCTTGCGAGCGGCCGTCAGATCCGCCGCCCAGACGGGACGGAACTCGCGGGCGCGGGCCTCGGCGATGAGGCGCTCGGCGACGAGGGGATCGTCGTCAACGATCAGAATCCGGGGCGCCTGGGCGGTCGGCTCGGACGGAGCCGCCCCATGCACTTCGGGTTGGTTGGCCAGCTCGCGGCGCAACGCCACCAGCAACTCCGAGAGCCGAAGCTGCGTCTCGGACGGCAGACTCGCTCCCGCCCAGAGGGTTTCCATTTCGAGCGCCAGGCGCGAGCCTTCCGCGAAGCCAAAGGTTCCGAGCGAGCCTCCCAGCTTATGGGCCTCGCGCTCGGCCTCCCGTTGCCGTTCGCCGTCGAGCGTTCCCTGCAAGGCCTCGGAGAGCGCCGCTTCGAGGGTAGCGATTCGCTTCTCGGTGGTTTCGATGAAGCGTTCCCGCAACCGAGCCAGGGGCAGGGCGGGACGCTCGGCGGATTTCAGGGGAGCCGCAAGGGGGAGGCGTAGCAACGAGGCGATCTGGCGGCGCATCTCTTCCCGGTTCAGCGGATGGAAGAGCAGCTGGGCCACGCCCAGCTCGCCGACGAAAGCCTGTAGCGCGCTCTGCGGCAGGTCGCGCGCGACGCAGACCATGACCGGCAGGCGGGCATGGCGCGGATCGGCGCGAAGCTGCTTGAGGATTCCGAGTGCACTCCCGTCCGGGAGGCCTCCCTCCAGGACCACGAGACCCCAATCACCGTGCCGCAGTGCCTCTGCCGCGTCGGCAGCGGTGGGAAGCACGGTGAGCGAGACCTCCGGAAGCGCGCCTTGCAGCCAGGCGCTCAGGTCCTCGGGGAAACCCGCCAACAAGAGTCGGGACATGGGGTTCAGGACCAGTCCATCAGAAAGGAGATGCGCTCGGCGAGGGTATCCGGCTCGAAGGGCTTGGACACGATCCCGATGGCTCCCAGCTGGGCCGCCTCACGCTCGGCCTCTTCCCCGGACATCGCCGTCAGCATGATCACGGGAACGTTCTGGGTAGCCGGATTCTCCGCCAGTTTCTCCAAAACTGCGGGGCCTTCCATGCCCGGCAAGACCCAGTCCAGAAGGATCAGATCCGGCGGGGAGGTCGTGGCGAGGCTGAGGCCTTCTTCGCCGGTCAGGGCCCCCTTGAGGGTCCAGCCCGGAACCGAGCCCAAGACGAGCTCGGCCACGGCTTGGATCAGGTCGTCGTCGTCGATAATCAGGATATGTTTCTGCATAGCGGCTATTATACCTCCGCAATCCTTTACGAAACCTTGCCTCAAGGGCTATCCTCCGGGCAGAATGGCACGTATCATGCTGGGGCTTGTAGGGAGAACCAGTACGAGATGTTGATCTATCCCCCCGCCTTGCGACGAATCCTGGAAAGCGCCGCCTTGATCGCCCTGGCGTGGGGCGCGACGCATGGGCTCGGCTGGCGCTTGCCGGGCCTTGACCTGATGGCCATGGCCGTCGCCCTGGCCGGGGCGCGTTTCGGCTTCATTGCCGGCGCCGGAGCGGGCCTGGCCGCGGCCGCCCTCCGGCTCTGGGAGAGCGGCCTCCCGCCGGCATCGCTTCTCTCTCTGAGCGCCGATCGCGGCATCGTTCCGGAGGCCATGGCGTTCTTCCTGCTCGGCTCCGTGCTGGGCTTGGTCGGAGACGCTCAACTTCGCGCGCGCGTTCCCGTTCGCGAACGCGCAGAGGCGCTCGAAGGCCAGTTGAACTCCCTGAGCGAGCGCCATGAAGTCCTGGTTTCCGCCAAGGAGCACCTCGACCGCCGGATCGTGGGCCAGGTCCAGTCCATCTCGAGCCTCTACGAAGCGGCCAAGGAGCTCGAAGTACTCGATCCCGACGCCGTCCTTCCCGCCACCCTCCGCCTGATCCAGCGTTTCCTGGGCGCCGAGGCCGCCTCGGCCTACCAGTTAGAGGGTTATCGCCTGACCTTGACGGCCAGCGTGGGCGAGCATGCCGAAAGGCCCCGGATGCTGGTCGTGGACGACGGTCCCGTGGGAACCGCCGTCCGGACCGGCAAGACCACCGGCATCCACCGCAAGGAGGACTACGCCCGCGCCAAGGCCTTCCTGGTCGCCCCGATCCGCCGGCCGGACGGCCAGATTCGCGGAGTCCTCACCGTCGAGCGCATCGCCTTCGCGGCCCTCACGCCGTCGGCCACCCAGCTCCTCGACCTGATCGCCGACTGGACCTCCCGCGCCCTCTCGAACTCCGAGGCCTACGCCCATTCGCAGGAGCAGCAGGCGGTGCATCCCGTCACGAGCGTTCACCGGCTGACTTACGGCCTCGACCGGCTGGAGCAGGAATGGGCGATCGCCAAGCGCTACGACCTTCCCCTCTCGGCCATTTTGATCCGCCAGCCTGCCCTGCTCGACGAGCCGCCCACCGAACGTCCCCTCATGGCCCTGCCGCTCGTCCTCACGCTCAAGCGCCTGATCCGAGGCGTCGACATGCTTTCCCATTTCCGCACGGACGATTCCTTTCTCGTCGTGCTGCCCATGACCGGGCAAGAGGGAGCCCAGGTGCTCGCTGAGCGGATCTCGGGGGAAGTGCCGGGCCTCGTCGTGGCCGTGGGAGCCAACGATGACCCCGATTGCGCGACCTCCGAGCTGATGCTCCAGATGATGCAGGTCATGGCCTTCGACCTAGAGGAGGCGTAGGTGCGCCCGCTGCTTCCCCTGCTCGCCGTTCCGCCCGGCCTGGCCCTTGCGCTCGCGCTGCCTCCCTCCCCGCTGCGCCCCGACGTCGGCGCCTTGCCGCTTCTCGCCGCCCACCTCGGCGTGGCCTTCCTGAGCTGGGCCTTGTGGCGCCGGGCCTCCACTCCCCTCGTCGCCCTGCGCGCCCTCACCTTCGGGCTCTGCTTTCCCGTCATCGGGCCGCTCGCCGCGTGGCTGGTCCACCCGTCGCGTCCCGTTTCGGACGGCGGCCTACTCGCCCGCTACCGCGAATTGATCGCCCGCCCGGAGGGCAAGCAAAGCGCCGAGGCCTTCTCGGACGCCGACGAGGCCCTCCGCCAAGAGCTCTCGGTCCTGCCCCTGGTCGACGCCCTCAACCACGGCGATCTCTTCACCAAGCAAGCCGCCATCGCGGCCCTCTCCCAGGGCAAGGAAGGGGCGGGCATCCTGCGCTCCACGCTCACCCACTCCGACGGAGACACCCGCCTCTTCGGCTCGCTGGCCCTCCTGAAGCTGGAGGAAGGCTTCCTCGACGCCCTGACCGAAGCCCGTGATGCCGCCGAAGCCGCCGAAGCACATGGGGACTGGCGAAACCTTCAAGACGCCCTCCTGCGCTACCTGGACTCGGGGCTTCCCGATGGCGAGGTGGCCCTCGGGCTTTGGCGCGAGCTGCGCGACGCGGCCCGCAGGGAACGGGATCTCGGCGGGGACGAATCGCTCACCCGCAGCCGGGAAGCGCAGGCCAGCTGCGAGCTGGGAGACCTGTCCGCCGCGCGCGACGCCGCGAACTGGCTTCAAGAGCATCCCCCCGAAGACGAAGAAGCCCTCTTGCGCTTGAGCCGCACGCTCTTCGCCCTGGGCGAGCTCGACCGCCTGAGCACCGTCGCCGAGCGCCTGGCCGCGGTGGCGATGCCGTCCTCTCCCGCCCACCAGGCGGCGTCGTTCTGGAGGGGTGATGACGCGCGCTGACGTCTGCTTCGTCGTCGAAGGCTCCTACCCCTACGTCACCGGCGGCGTGGCGAGCTGGGTGCACCAGCTCATCACGAACATGCCCGACATCCGCTTCTCGCTGCTCACCTTGCTTCCGGATGCCAGCTCGAACTGGGTGGACAAGTACGAGGTCCCTGCGAACGTCGTCTCGCGCAAGAACGTCTACCTCTTCGGCAAGATGGACGACGATGGCATCCGGAGGGAGGCGAGCCGCGGGCTCGTCGAGGCCGTGACGTCGCTCCACGACGCTCCCCCCGAGTCGCGCTGCCCCTACTTCCGGACCGTCGAATCGCTCATGCGCGCGAGCGGGCAATCGGCAACCTCGCTACTCACTGCGCGCTCGTCCTGGCGCGTGATGCAGGAGCTCTACAAGAAGCGCCAGCGCCGGGTCTCGTTCCTGGATTACTTCTGGACCTGGCGCTCGATCCACGGACCGATGTTCCGCCTGCTGGAAGCCGAGCTTCCCGAGGCGGCCGTCTACCACCCGGTCTCGACGGGTTATGCGGGCTTCCTCGCGGGCGTCGCCAAGCTCCGTCACGGGGCCGGAGTCGTGCTTACCGAGCACGGGCTCTACACCCGCGAGCGCGAGATCGAAATTGCCAACGCCGAGTGGATCTACCGGGATCCCGGCGAGGGAACGGCCTACGCGCCGTACGAGCCGTTCTTCAAGGGCTGGTGGAGCAACCAGTACCGCTTCCTGGGACAGCTCAGCTACGACCTCTCGGACGTGATCGTGACCCTTCACGAGGCGAACAAGAAGCTGCAAATCCAGGCGGGCGCGCCCGCCTCCAAGATGCAGGTGGTTCCCAACGGCATCCATCCGTCGGCCTTCGAGAAGGCGCGCGTGAGGCGCGACTGGGGCGATCGCCCCTTCCGCGTCGGCCTGATCGGCCGGGTCGTCCCCATCAAGGACGTCAAGACCTACCTGCGCGCCATCCAGATCGTCGCCCAGACCGTTCCCGTCGAAGCCTACGTCCTCGGGCCCACCGAGGAGGATCCCGCCTACCATGCCGAGTGCATGGAGCTGGTGAAGGCCCTCAAGCTCGAATCGACCGTCACCTTCACCGGCAAGGTCTCCCTCTCGGATTGGCTGCCGAAGCTGGATCTCAACGTCCTCACCTCGGTCTCCGAGTCCCAGCCGCTGGTCATCCTGGAAGCCTCCGCCTCGGGCATCCCCACGGTCTCCACCGACGTGGGAGCCTGCCGCGAGATGCTCGAAGGCAAGCCCGGCGACGACGCCCTCTTGGGTCCCTCCGGCATGGTCACCCCCGTGGTCTCCCCCGGAGCCACCGCCGCCGCCATCATCGCCCTCGCCCGCAACCCCGAGCGGCATGCCGAGATGGCCCAAGCCGGCATCCGACGGGTGGAAGGCTTCTACCGGCAGGAAGCCGTCTTTGACACCTACCGCGCGCTGTATCGCTCGCTCGCCGGAGGCCATGCCTGATGGCAGGGATCGGTTTCACGCTTCGGCGCATGCTCGGCGAAGAAGGCCTCGTGGGGCCCCTCAAGGCCTTCGCCTACTCCGCGCTGATCGCCTCCGGACCCTGGCTGACTTCCAGCGTCGCCCTGGCGATGCTCGGCATGTTCAGCGCCCTCGGTTCCGGCTCCGAAGAAGGACGCATCTTCCTGGCCCTCGTCTCGTACGCCTTCGCCTTCTCGCTCGTCGGAGTGGGCTGCGTCCAGATGGTCGCCTCGCGCTTCCTCGCCGATCAGCTCTACACCGAATCCGCCGAGGGCTTCTCTCCGGCGTTCGTCCAGCTGCTCGTGCCCTTGCTGATCATCCAGCTCCTCGTGGCCGTTACGTTCTTCCAGTTCGTGCCTTTGCCGCTGGGCGTCAAGGCCTTGGCCGTCGTCTTCTACCTGGCCCTCAACGGCACCTGGCTCGCCATGGTCTTCCTCTCGGCAGCCCAAGACTACCGGGCCATCGTGGCGGCCTTCGCCGGAGGCTGGGGACTCAGCCTGGCCGGCGGCTACTGGGGAAGCCACATGCTCGGCCTCACGGGGCAGATGGCGGGCTTCGCCGCCGGTTCCCTGGCCACCTTCCTCGTGCTCGCCGCCCGCATCGACCGCGAGTTCGGCGTCCCCAAAAACCCCATCTCCACGTTATGGCCTGCCTTCAAGACTTACTGGCAGCTCGCGCTCCTCGGCTTCGCCTACAACCTGGCCACGTGGATCGACAAGATCCTGTTCTGGAGCCATTCGGAGACGGGCGAGTCGGTGGCGGGAGCCCTGAAAGCCTCTCCGGTCTACGATAACGCGATGTTTTTGAGCTACCTGACCATCATCCCGGCCCTGGCCCTCTTCTTGATGAAGGTCGAGACCGACTTCTTCGACGCCTACCGCGGCTACTTCGCGCGAATCGCGTCGCGCGAGAACCTCGCCAAGCTCAAGGACGCCAAGGCCGACATGGTCCGCGCCATGCGCCAGGGGCTCGGGCTCATGCTCAAGGTGCAAGGGGCGATCACCCTGGCCGTGATCCTGCTGACCCCCGAAATTGCCGCCTGGCTCAACCTCTCCTGGCTCTCGCTCTTCGTCTTCCGGACCGGCACGCTCGGAGCCTTCCTTCACGTGCTGCACCTCAGCGTCCTCGTGCTCATGCTCTACTTCGACTTCCGCCGCGAGGCCACCTGGCTCGCCCTCACCTTCCTGGGCACCAACACGCTCTTCACCCTTGCCTCCTTCGCCGGAGGGTTGCCCGCCTACGGTTACGGGTATGCCCTCTCCGGTGTCGTCACCCTCTTCGTCGGCCTCCTGCTCCTGGATCGCAACCTCGAGGATCTGGAGTACCACGTCTTCATGAAGCAACCGCTATGAGCCTCTTCCGTCCGCTGCTCGCCTTCGCCGCCTGGCTTGGCCTGACTCCCCCCGCCCCGGCCCTCCCCCTGGCCGAGATCCAGTCGTGGGCGGTCTTCTACGGTGCCGAAGCGCCGGTCGAAACGCTGAGAACCCCGGATCTGCTCGTGCTCGAGCCGGATCACCCGTGGAACCCGACGACCCTCCGCCGGCCCGGCCAGAAGATCCTGGCCTATCTCTCGCTGGGCGAGGTTCACAAGACTCGCGCCTACTTCCCCGAGTTGCAAAGGGCCAAGGGAACCCTCGTCGGGCCGAACCCGAACTGGCCTGACGCTCAGATGGTGGATCCGCGCTCGCCCGCATGGCGCCGCCTCGTGCTCGAGCGCCTCGCCCCCGAGATCCTCGCCAAGGGCTACGACGGCTTCTTCTTCGACACGCTCGACACCGCCGACCACCTGGATCGGCTTGGCAAGCATCCCGGCGCCCGCTCCGCCATGGCCCAGCTGGTCAGGGACTTGCGAAAGAAGTACCCCGAGATCCTGCTGCTACCCAACGGCGGCCTGCCGCTGATGGACGAGGCCGGAGGCGCGTTCTCGGCGCTGACGACCGAATCCGTCTTCACCGACTACCAGTTTCAGCCTCCCACCTACCGCCTACGCGATCCCCAAGGGGCCGAAGTGCGCCGCGCCGAGATCAGCCGCCGGGCCGAAGCCCTTGGAGTCCGCGTGCTGGTGATCGAGTACGCCGATGCTCCGGAAATGCGCGCCGTGGCGTGGCGGAACGCAACGGAGGCGGGCTTCGTGCCCTTCGTCTCGGATATCGGACTCACGCGCATCGAGGGGGAACCATGAGACGCGCCTTTCCCTTCGTCCTCGCCCTGATGCTGGCCGTGCCGCCGAGTTCCCAGGCGAGCGAGCCCATGCGGCGCGAGGTGATCCTCCTCGTCACTACCGAGATGGCCCAGGACCTGCAAGGGGAATCCGTGCCCAAGGCCGTCGAGACCGTCCTCAACCACCTGGGGCTGATCGCGCGCTACCACGACGCCAGCCATGGCCTGCCCGAAGCCGGCTTGAGCCGTCGCGCCCTCGGCGTGATCACCCTCGTGGACGGCGATCGCATGCCCCATGCCCGACGCTATGCCGACTGGTTCAAGCAACGCCTCCAGGCCCGCCAGAAAGTCGCCTTCCTGAGCGGTCTGGGCCTCACGGAGGACAGCCTGACGGGCGAAGAGCTCCCCCAGGAAACCTGGAAAGACGTCTTCCGCGAGTTCGGACTACAGGTCAAACTCGACTTCCTGGGCGATCCGCGGGCGATCGCCGTCGCGGAACGCCACGACGCGACCCGGTTCGAGGAAGATTGGAACGCGCCGCTGCGCATCTACCGCCAAGCCCAGAACCGCGATCCCCGAAACACGGTCTTCCTCAAGCTGAAGCGCCAGGACAACGGCGAAACCAGCGACGTCGGCATGGTCGGACCCCAGGGCGCCGTCATCCTCCACCGGGATTACCTGGTGAACGTGAACCCCGTGAGCCACCGGCTGCGCTGGAAGGTGGACCCGTTCTGGCTGCTGAGCCGGGCCTTCGACCTCGACGGCAAGCCCCGGCTGGACACCACCACCGTCAACGGCCGGCGGATCTTCTACGCCCATATCGACGGGGACGGCTTCGCCAACGTCGCCCCCAAGCCCGGCCGGCCTTACGCCGCCGAGGTGGTCCGCGACGAGGTGCTCAGCAAGACCCCGCTGCCGACCACGGTCTCGGTAATCTCCGGCGAGATCCTCGGCAAGCCGAAGCTGGAGGCGATCGCCCGCTCCATCTTCCGTCTGTCCAACGTTCGCGCGGCCAGCCACAGCTCCAGCCACCCCCATGACTGGGAAACCGGCTCCATCACCTCCAACGGCACGTCCGACGCCGATGCGAACGCCGTTGCCACGCGCTACGAAACGCTGTCTCCGACCCACGAAATCGACGGCTCGGTGAACGCCATCTCGACCCTGCTCCCCCCGGGCCGCCGCGTCGAGATCATGCTCTGGTCGGGGCGCACCAATCCCACCGAGCCCTTCTTGCAGCGCACGACCGCGCTCGGCATCCCCAACATGAACGGCGGAGACGCCATCCTCAACCGCTTCTCGCCGTCCTACGCCAACCTCTCGCCGCTCGGCCGCCAGGTCGGGCCCTACCTCCAGGTCTACTCCAGCGCCGCCAACGAGAACCTCTTCAGCAACCTCTGGACCGGTCCCTTCGACGGCCAGCTCGCCGCGCGCGACCTCTTCCAATTCACCGAGGCACCCCGGCGCATGGCTCCCGTCAACATCTACTACCATTTCTACGCGGGCGAGCGTCTCGGCGGCCTCAACGCCCTCAAGACCCTCTACCGCTGGGCCGAATCCCAGCCCCTGACGGCGCTGCATGCCGCGCAGTACGCCCGGATCGTCGAGGGCTTCCACGGAGGAAGCCTCACGCAGCTGGCGCCCGACTCTTGGCGCCTCTCAGGAACGGGCACGCTCCGCACGTTGCGCTTCGACAACGAGTCCCGCATGCCGGATCTCGCCCGCTCGACGGGGGTCGCCGGGTTCACGCACGCCAACGGCGCACTCTACGTGCACCTCACCGCCTCCGACGCCATCGTGACGCTCACGACCGTCCGTCCCGATCGCCCTTACCTCAAGGAAGCCGCCGCCCCCCTCGACGCCTGGCAAATGGAGGGGAATCGCCTCGTCGCGCGCTTCGACGCGGCCGCGCCCATGGAGGTCGTGCTCGCAGGCTTCACGCCGGGCCAGGCCGTGCGGCTTGCCGGGGATCTTTCCGGCAAGCCGGTCGCCGACGCGCGCGGGGAGCTGAGGCTATCAGCTGCGGCGTCCGGCCTTCACCGACTGGAGGCCTCCTGGTGATCCTCAAGCCTCGCACGCTGGCCCTCTCGGTCACGCTTAGCGCCCTTGCGCTCGCCGCCCTCTGGCCCCGCTCGCAGGACCTCGACCTGATCCGTCAGCGTGCGAGCCATCCCCAGAATCGCGCCGGATTGCCCCCGGCCATCGAACTCGCCGCAAGCGCGGAAGCCGTCCGCGAGCGGCTGAAGCACCTTCCCGAGCTGCGGCCGCCCGAGCTCACCGAACTGGTGACCCAGGCCCTGGCCGTGCAGGAGGTCAAGATCGCGGTCCAGGCCCAGTTGCAGCTCTGCCGCCTGGAGCCGACCTCCGCCAACCGGCAGCGCCTAGAATCCTTGCTCCTGCAAAGTGGGGATCCCGCATGGGCCCTCGCGCTTCTCGACGCCTACCCCGAGATCTGGCAAGACTCGGACTGGAACCGCTTGGGGGCGCGGTTGGCCACCTGGTCCCAGGCTCCGGCCAAGGCCCTTGCACACCTCAAGGCGCTCTTCGACCGCGCGCCGGAGCTGGCCTTGGGCAAGGACATCCTGGCAAGGCTCGACCCGGCCGAAAAGCTGGACTTCGCGCGGAAGTTGCTCGCACGCTTCCCCGACGACGCGGGGCTGCGTCGGGATACGCAAAATCTATTGATGCGCGAGGGCAAGGTCGACGAGGCCCTCGACATGCTCCAAGCGCAGGTCGCCAAGCAGCCGGGCTCGGCGGAGCTTCACCGCGAGCTGGTCGACCTGGCCGTCGGGAACGGCAAACTGGCGATCGCCCTCTCCGAGCTGGAGCGCTGGGTATCGAAGAACCCTCAGGACCGCCAGGCAGGCTACGAGCTGGCCCGGACCTATGCCTGGAATCGCCAGCCCGACGAGGCCTTTGCCGCCTACCGAAAGCTCCTGGCCGCGTACCCCCTCGAAGCCGAGGCCCGCTGGCGCCGAGCCTGGCTCGAAATCGGCGAAGGGCTCGAACACGTCGATCCCCTCTGGAGCGAGAACCTGGAAGCCCTCGCCAAGGCCGAGCCGGAGCGCCGGGAGCTGCGCCGCCAGCTCGCCGAAGCCAAGTTCGCTTCGGGCGACCACGTCGGGGCCATCCAGGCGCTGAAGCACCTTGCCGAGAGCCCGAAGGCCTTGCCGGAGGATCGCGAGAGGCTCGCCCGCTGGCTCCTCTGGTACGCCGAGCCGGCGGAAGGTCTGGCCTGGATTCGCCAGGCGGATGCGCGCACGCCGCTTTCCCCCGAGGCGATCGAGCAGGCGGCTTTCCTGGCGGGCAGCGCCGAGCGCTGGGAAGAGGCCGCGCATTTCCTGGAACGGCTCACCCAGCATGAGCCCAGCGAGGGCGCGCGCTGGGAGCGGCTCGCCATGGCGCGCGAGCGCGCGAACGACCTTCCCGGTGCGACCCAGGCATGGCTGGAGGCCGCAGAGCGCCCCGGTGGAGGGGAGTACCAGCGCCTGAGTGCCGTCGCCCTCTTGAAGCGTCAGGATCGGCTGGAGGACGCCGTGAAGCTCCTCTCCGCGCCGAACGCGAGCATCGCCGAGCTCCGCGAATGGAGCTCGCTTTCCTACCAGATGAAGCGACCCGCCGATCAAGAGCGCGCCCTTCGCGCCATCATCGCGCGGGATTCCCAGGATGGCGAAGCCCAGGAATCGCTGGGTTATTTGCTCGAGAGCCAAGAACGAGGCGCCGAGGCGCTCGAGGTCTGGCTGAACCTGGTTTCAATCGCCCCCGAACGGCTTTCGGCGAGGCTTGCACTCGGTCAGGAAGCCCTACGACGGCAGGCTCCGGGCGACGCGGGTCCGCACGTCGAGGCAGCCCTGCGGCTGGCTCCCCGGGCGTATGCCGTCCGGCTGATGGAGGCCGAGTGGCTGCAAGCCAAGGGGGATGCCGCCGCCGCGGGGCGCTTCGCGGCGCTGCGAGCCGAAAATCCCGACGAGCCCTACCTCCTTGCCGCCGAGGCCGGCGCGCGCTACGCCCATGGCGAGTACGGAGCGGCTTGGAGGTTGCTGAAGGACGGCTCCCAGCGCTTCGAACGCGAGGACATGAAGGCCATGGCGCTCGGCATGCGCGAGCGTGGGGCGAGCCGCGTGGGAAGCTTCGGCTGGGTGGAGGACTCGGCCTTGATGAGCCGCTCCGCCCTGGGGACGGAAGTGGACTGGAACGCGGGCGATCGCCTTCGCCTCGCGGCGGGCCTGGCCCAGCGGACCTGGAACGGCGTGACAGCCCCCGCTCGGGATCTCCTCCTGAGCGGCCGGTTCGACGAGGGCCCCTGGACCGCCTCCGGCAAGCTGGGCGTGACCGACCAGCAAGGCCTCCCACTCGCGGCGCTCCACCTGGGGGCCCGCGCCCGGTCGGCCTCCGTCCGCCTGGACGTGGAATCCGATCGCTGGGAGGAGTCGGCCGCAACGGTGGCACGCGCCGGACGCGAACGCAAGGTCACCGCAGGCGCCTCCTGGTCTCCCCTGGCTCCCGTGACCCTGGGGGGAAGCGTAGAGCGGGGCATGCTCAGCCTTTCGGACCTGGACGTGGGTGGATCCAGCGGCTGGAGCGGCGACTTGGGCCTGCGTGCCACCCCGGAATCCCCATGGGGCCTGCGGTACCAGTTCCGAGAGCGGGACTGGGGGGCGGCGGGACCGCTCGTCGGGCTTCCGGCGAAACTGGGGTACCATTCGTTCCTCGCGAGCCTCAACGGCTCCGGAGCCGGCTGGCAAGGGGAACTCCGGCCCGGCTACCAGTGGGATGCGGCCTCGGGAGAAGGAGCCCCGGTGGTGGCCGGCGATCTCTCGCTGCGCTGGAGCCTCGCCAACGAAGTCGGGCTTAGCGGCATCTGGAGCGGCCGCAGTTTGGCCCAAGGGGCGGCAGGCAGTTACCAGCGCGTCGATCTAAGCTACCGCTGGTGGTTCTGAGGCTTGTCAAAGGCCAAGGTAGCGGGTATGAAGCCCTGAGGGTCATGGCCCCGCACCGATTTGTAAGAGGGATAGTTCCGCAACGTGAGTTCCACAGCGACGTTCAAGGCCTTGCTCGTCAAGTCTCGTTCGCGGCTCGTCGCGCTCCCGATGGCGAGCGTGGTAGAGACCATGCGACCGCTGCCCATCACCCCCCTTCCCGGGCTGGCAAGGGTCGTGCGCGGCCTTTCCGTGATTCGCGGCCTCCCCGTTCCCATGCTCGACCTGGGCATGTGGCTCGACGGGGAAGAAAGCCAGGCGACCCGCGTGGTGACGCTCCGGGCCGGCGAGCGGATTGCCGGCCTGCTGGTCGACGAGGTCCTGGGGGTGGAGGATCTCGAGGCGCAAGCGCTTCATGCCCTGCCCTTCGACGGGGAGGGCGCCCTGGAGGCCGTCGGAGCCGTCGACTCCCAGATCCTGGTAGTCTTTCAGGCGGCGCGTGCGGTCCCCGATGCGGTCTGGGAGGCGCTTTCGCGATGACCGCCGCCGGCCATCCTCGCCTCGATCTTTTCCGCCAACTGGTGGCGGGGCACCTCGGCATGACCCTCGCGGACGTCCCCAAAGACACGCTCGCCTCCCTCGTCGCCGAACAGGCCCACGCGCACGGCGAGACGCCCGATGCGTACCTGGAGCGCCTGAAGCGCGCGGACGGCGAGGCCTGGAAGGCCATGGCCGAGCGGCTCACCATCGGGGAAACCTACTTTTACCGCCACCCCGAGCAGTTTCGCGCCTTCGCTCAGGTGGCCCTGCCCGAGCTCATCGAGGCCCGTCAAGCGGAACGCTCCCTGCGCCTCCTTTCGGCTGGCTGCTCCACGGGAGAAGAAGCCTACACGCTGGCCATGATCCTCCAGGATCACGCCCGCGAGCTCGAGGGCTGGGAGATCACGGTAGACGGCATCGACCTCAACTCCCTCTCCGTGAACTTCGCTCGCCAAGGTCTTTACAGCGCTTGGGCCCTCCGGCGGACGCCCACGCGGGCCCAGCGGCAGTACTTCCGCGAGGTGGACGGCCGCTTCCAACTCACCGAAACCGTGCGTTCCACGGTCCGCTTCAACGAGCGAAACCTTCTCGAAAGCGATTCGGCGTTCTGGCGGCCGGGGGCTTTCGACGTGATCTTTTACCGGAACGTGGGGATCTACCTCTCGCTCGAGGCACGACAAACGATCGTGGAGCGCTTCGCCTCCTCGCTTTCGCCCGGCGGCTTCTTCTTCCTGGGGCCTGCGGAGACGCTGCGCGGCGTCTCCGAGCGCTTCGAGTTGCTGCAATCGCATGAGAGCTTCTTCTATCGCCTGCGCGGCCATGGCCGGTCCGTGGAGGCTCCCCCGATCGCGCGGCCACGGGAGCGCCGCGCGGCTTTTCCTTCCCTCGGATCGTTCGGGCCGCCGACGCCGGGGCAAGCGGCGCCCGGGAACCCAATGCCGGCGAGCGCTGCCGTCTCGCCCCCCGAGGACCTCTTCACCCTGATTCGCCGGGAGCGGTTCGCCGAGGCCCTCGGCCTCTTGGATGCACAGGATGCGGAAGCATCCGCCATGCGGGCCGCCCTCTGCCTCCAGCTGGGACGGGTCGACGAGGCGATCGCCACCTGCCAGGCCCGCTTCAATGAGGCTCCCTTCGACGCGGAGGCCCATTACGTGCAGGCGCTTTGCCGCGAGCAGCAGGGCGACGTCCCCGGCGCGCGGAAGCACGCGGAACTCGCCGCCTACCACGACCCCGCCTTCGCCATGCCCCATGTCCACCTGGGGATGCTCGCCAAGCGCCATCGGGATCCCGAGCTGGCCCAGCGGGCTTGGAAGCGGGCCGTGGCCTTGCTTCCAAGCGAGCGGGAGCAGCGTTTGACGCTTTACGGCGGAGGATTCCGGCGAGAAGCGCTGATTGCGCTCTGCCGTGAGGAGCTTGCACGCGGAGGAGGCCGGTCATGACCCTGGAGCGAGACGGGATGCTCGACACGCTGCGGCGGGAATTCGACCAGGTCTTCGCGGCCCCGCCGCCGCCGGAGGCCTCGATTCGCGAAAGCCTGATCGTGCTGGGACTCGGGGAGGCGAGCGTCGCCTTGCGGCTCAGCGAGATCAAGGGCCTTCACGCACTTCCTCCTCTCATGCCGCTGCCGGCCTCGTCGCCGGGCTTGCTGGGGCTCGCGGGCTTCCGCGGAAAGATCGTCCCGACCTACGACCTGTCGGCACTCCTGGGACTCGGAGAGGGCGATCGCCCCCGGTGGATGGTCCTCTACGGCGAGACGCTCCGGGGGCTGGCCTTTGCCGACGTCCGCGAACACCTTCACGTGCTCCCGGACGAGCTTCACGAACCCGGTCCTCAGGCCCCGCCTTGGAGCGCCGGCATCCTCTCGTTTCGCGGGCATCCCTGCCAGCTACTTCACCTCCCCCACCTCATCTCCGTCGCCCGCCCGGGGCGGGAGACCCTCCGGAAGGACGGTTAACTCATGTCGCGCAAGCTGACCTACGGCAAGAAGCTGGCCTTCGGCTTCACCACCGTCCTGGTCTTCACCCTGTTCATCGCCCTCTTTGCCGGCCTGACGCTCCAGCGGGTGGTCACCCTGAAAGACGGGGTGATCTCGGATAACATCGGGCGGCTCATGGTGGCCGAGAAGATGAGCACGTCGCTCTCCGATCGCATGGCCTTCAGCCGCGGCTACCTGTTGAGCGCGGAGAAGGCTCAGCTCGAAAAGACCCAACTCGCGCGCGAGGACTTCCTGTCGGCGTATCGGGAGCTGAGCCAGCGAGCGCCTGACCAGGGCGACGAACTTCGCGAGATGGTGGCGCTTGAGGAGAAGCACTGGCAGGCGGCGAGCCGCATCATGCAGGATCGCCAGAACGGCGCCAGCATCGAGTCGGTGAGCCGGCGCTTCGAGCAGGAGCTCAGCCCGCTGGCGACGAGCACGCATCGCTTCCTCTCGGAGTACATCGCGAAAGAGCGCGCAGCCATCGAGACGAAGCGCGTGAGCACGAACCAGCAGGCGGACCAGGCCGTCCTCACGCTGATGGTGCTCGCCGGGGCCTCGATCCTCTTGGCGGTAGGCGTCGCGATCTTCTTGATTCGCTCGCTGACCCGGCAGATCCAGACGGCGATCGGACAACTCCAGGTCTCGTCCACCGAGCTCCAAGCGGCGGCGAACCAACAGGCCGCGGGTTCGGGCGAGCAGGCGGCGACCGTCACCGAGGTTTCGACCACGATGCGCGAGTTGTTGGCCTCCTCGCGGCAGATCACCGAGAACGCCCAGCGGGTCGCCCGGACGGCGGAGGAGACGGCGGCGTCCGCGCGCAGCGGCGAGCTCTCGGTCACGCATGCCCAGCATGCGGTGGAGAACATCCGGCGGCAGGTGGACACCATCGTCACCCACATGCTCGACCTCGGGCGCAAGTCGCAGCAGATCGGCGGCATCCTCGAGATCATCAAGGAGCTGGCGGAGCAGACCAACATCCTGGCCATCAACGCCACGATCGAAGCGGCGGGGGCCGGAGAGCACGGCAAGCGCTTCGCGGCGGTCGCCGAGGAAATCCGCAAGCTCGCCGACCGGGTGGGCGGCTCCACGGGCGATATCCGGCACCTGATCGAGGAGATCCGGGCCTCGGCGAACTCGACCGTGATGGCGACCGAGGACGGCTCGAAGGCCGTGGACGTCGGCATGCGGCAGTTCAGCGAGCTCGCGACCGCCTTCCGCCAGATCGTCGACCTGGTTGCCGACACCGCCGAGTCGGTCCGCGAAATCGAGCTGGGCACCAAGCAGCAGACCACGGCGGTCGAGCAGGTCAACCTGGCGATCGCGGACGTGGCCCAGGCGGCGAAGGAGACCGAGGCGTCCTCGCGCAAAACGCTTCAGACCTCCTCGGAGCTCGCGGGCCTGTCGCGCGAGCTGGCCGTCCTCGTGGAAGCTCAGCGCTAGCATGCAGAAGGACCGCTACAAGTACTTCCGAATCGAGGCCCGCGAGATCCTCGACGGCCTCGCTCAAGGGATCATCGACCTCGAGAAGGGCGCGACCGCGCCCTTGGTCGATCGCTTGTTGCGGCTGGCGCACACGCTCAAGGGAGCCGCTCGGGTGGTCGGCCAGGACGAGATCGCCGAGCACTCCCATGCGCTGGAAGACCTGCTGATGCCGTGCCGGACCGAGGGCCATGCCTCGGAGGAGCGGATCGCGGAGCTGCTTCGCTTGCTCGATGGCATCGAGGCCTGCCTGGCCGCACTCTCGCCGGCCCCGGCCGCTCCGGTGCTCCCGGCGACCCCGGCCGAGCCGATCGCTCCCACCCCTGGGACCGCCCCCATGCCCGGCGAGGAAAGCCTGGAAACCGCCCGGGTCGAGCTTGCGGACCTCGAAAGCCTGCTTCAGAGCGTCACCGAAGCCCGGGTGCACCTGGAGGGCATCGGCGATCATGCCGAGACCCTCAACCGCCTGCTGCGCATGGCCCGGCTCATGACCGATACCCTCGACGGCCGATCGCGCGCCATGGGCGAGGGGCTCTGCGACGAGCTGGACGCCCTGCAGCGGCGCATGGGGCGGCGCCTCTCGCTGGCCCGTCAGGAGTTCGACGAGATACGCGAGCGCGCCTCGGCGTTACGCTTGCTTCCGGCCAGCATGCTCACCTCCCGCCTCGATCGCGCCGTCCGGGACGTCGCCCAGACGCTCGGCAAGCACGTCCGCTTCGAGGCGTTCGGAAGTGAGACGCGCCTGGACGGGCACCTGCTGCTGAGCTTTCGCGACGCCCTGGTGCACGTGGTCCGCAACGCGGTGGACCACGGCATCGAATCCCCCGCGGAGCGCGAGGCCGCCGGCAAGCCTCCGCAAGGGCGCGTACAACTCCGCATCGAGCGGCAAGGCACCCATGTCCTCTTGGTCTGCGAAGATGACGGCCGGGGAATCAATCCGAAGACCCTCCGAGAAGCCGTCTTGCGCAAAGGCTTGCTCGCCGGCGGCGTCGAGGACGATCCCGACGCGCTGCTGCGCACCATCCTCCTGCCTGGTTTCAGCACCGCCGCGCAGGTGACCGCCATCTCGGGGCGTGGGGTGGGCCTCGATGTCCTAAGCGAGACGCTTCGCCGCTTCAAGGGCGAGCTGAAGATCCAGAACACTCCGGGCCGGGGTCTGAGGATGGAAATCCGGGTGCCGATGCATTTCTCGGCCATCGACGGGCTCGCGCTGGAAGCGGGAGGCGGGATCGCCCACCTTCCCTTCGGGGCGGTGAGGCGGACCGTCCGCGTGGACGATGCTGCGATCAACCGCGACGGCAGCGGGGTCAGCCTCGCCTTCGACGGCAAGATGCTCCCCTTCTGCCCGCTGGCAGATTTGCTGGGCATGCCGCCGGTCAAGGATCCGAGCGCCTGGACCGTGGTCATCGTCGACGCCCATGGGCGCTCGGCCGCGATCGGCGTCGATCGCTTGCTCGGCACGCAAGAGCTGCTCATTCGCCCCCTGCCGGACGCGGTCCCGGCCCAGCCCTTGCTGGAAGGCATCGTCTTCGACCCCGAAGGCATTCCCCAGCCGGTCCTGGATCCCGTGGGCCTTCTCGAAGCGGTTGAAACCCGGGCCCGCGCGCCGATCCGCGTGGAAGCCCCGCGCCGCAAGCCCATCTTGATCATCGACGATTCGTTGACCACCCGGATGCTCGAGCAGAGCATCCTGGAGTCCGCCGGGTATGATGTCGATCTGGCGGTCAGCGCCGAGGAAGGCTTGCAAAAGGCAGCAGAGAGGGAGTACGGCTTGTTCGTGGTCGACGTGGAGATGCCCGGGATGAACGGCTTCGCCTTCATCGAGCACACGCAGTCGGACGCGCGCTTGCAAGCCATCCCGTCGATCCTGATGACGAGCCTGAGTTCCCCGGCGGACCGCCAGCGCGGCGCCGAGGTCGGGGCCAAGGCCTACATGGTGAAGGGGGAGTTCGACCAGGCGTACTTCCTGCAAGCCATTCACGGGCTGATGGGGGATTAATGGGAAAAATCCGCGTGCTGGTGGCCGACGACTCCCTGACGGTAAGGCGCTTCCTCGTTGACGCCTTGTCGGAGGATCCGGAGTTCGAGGTGGTCGGCGAAGCACGAGACGGGCAGGAAGCGGTGGCCCTTTGCCGGGAGCTGAAGCCGGACGTGGTAACGCTCGACATGGTGATGCCCCTGCTCGACGGGATCGGGGCCACCGAGCAGATCATGGCCTATCATCCCACGCCGATCCTGATCGTCTCCTCCGCCTCCAACCGCGGAGAGGCCTTTCGCACGTACGACGCGCTTTCCGCCGGAGCCCTCGACGCCATGGACAAGCCCGACGGCCGCCCGGAAGGGGACTGGGAGCGGCGTTTCCGCTCAACGCTCAAGCTGGTTTCGCGCATCAAGGTCATCACCCATCCTCGAGCGAAGCTGGGAATTCCCTCCCAGAGCCCGGTCGCGCTCCCGCAGCCGACTCGGGCCACCGGCTACGAGCTCGTCGTGATCGGGGCCTCCACCGGAGGCCCCACGGCGATCCAGCGGGTCCTGCAAGGGCTTCCCCCGACGTATCCGCTTCCCATCTTGATCGTCCTGCACCTCGGGGCCTCCTTCGCCGATTCGCTGGTGGCCTGGCTCAACGCCTTGAGCCCGATTCCGGTGCGGATGGCGAAGGACGGGGAGCCGCTGCCTCCCGTCGGAACGCCCCAGGTCCTGGTCGCTCCGGGAGAGAAGCACCTGAAGCTACATGGAGGCCTCCTGAGATTGAGTGACGAGGACGAGGTGCATTCCTCCCGGCCCTCAGTGGATATCTTGTTTCAATCGGTGGCGCGCGAGAAGCCGGGGCGGGCGATCGCCTGTCTCCTCACGGGCATGGGACGCGACGGAGCGGACGGCATGCTCGCCCTGCGAAAGACCGGCAGCATGACGATTGCCCAGGACGAGGAAACGAGTATCATCTATGGGATGCCGCGGGCGGCCGTGCAGCTGGGGGCCGCTTCCTGCGTCCTGCCGCTGGAGCAGATCCCCGCCAGCCTGACCCGATTCGCAGACGCGCCGCAACCCTCGAAAGGACTGGAATGACCCGCGTTCTCATCCTCGACGACAGCCTGACCGTTCGCATGGGCCTCCACGAGGCCTTCGAGGCTGCCGGCTACCAGACCGTGCTCTGCGCCAAGGCCCAGGAAGCCTGGGAGGCGCTCGCCGCCGAGGATTGCGCCTTGATCGTCCTCGACGTCATGCTGCCGGATGCCGACGGCGTGGAGGTGCTCGCGGAGCTTCGGCGTTCGCTGCGCACGGCCGACATTCCGGTCATCATGTTGTCGACCGAGGCCGAGGTCCAGGATCGGATTCGCGGCATGCGCTGCGGGGCCGACGACTACGTGGGCAAGCCTTACGATGTCGACTACCTGCTGGCGCGGGCCCATACCCTCACCCGGCGTGACGCCGTGCAGGCAGAAGGCTCGCCGCGCGTGCTCGTGATCGAGGACTCCCGAACCTTCCGAGCCTTCATGCAGGAGATCTTCACCGCGGCCGGCTACCGGGTGCTCCTGGCCGAGAACGGCGAAGAAGGGCTGCGCATCGCCTTGTCGGAGCGGCCCGATGCCCTGGTGGTGGACGGAAGGCTGCCGGGAATCGACGGCGCCACGGTAGTGCGGCGCCTCCGGATGGACGCGGGCCTGCGGCACGTGCCTTGCCTCATGTTGACCGCCTCCGAGGACCTCAACGACGAGCTCTTGGGCCTGGAAGCGGGCGCGGACTCTTACCTCCGCAAGAGCGAGGATCCCGAGGTCCTGCTCGCGCGCGTCGCGGCCCTTTTGCGCTCGGCGGAGCGCTCCCGGAGCCCCTTGCCCGAGACCAGCGCGCTGGGCCCCAAGAAGATCCTGGTCGTCGACGACGACGGCATCAGCCGGCAGGCGCTGGCGAGCCAGTTCCAGCTCGAAGGCTACGACGTCACTCTCGCCCAATCCGGCGAAGAGGCCCTGGAGTTGCTGAAAGCCCAGGCAGTCGATTGCATCCTTCTCGACCTGGTGCTCGGAGGCATGTCCGGGCTGGAGGTCTGCCGCAAGGTCAAGGAGCATGCCGAGTGGAGAGAGGTGCCCCTCTTGGTGCTCTCCGTCCGGGAGGACCGCCCGACGGTGATTGAAGCGCTCAACGCCGGTGCGGACGATTACCTGATCAAGGGCAGCGACATGGAGGTCATCCGTGGACGCGTCCGCGCGCAGCTGCGCCGGCGTCACTTCGAGCAGGAGAGCCGGCACTGGCGCGAGGAACAATTGCGCCAGGAGCTGGTCAAGGCCGAGGCCCGAGCCGCCCAGGAGCTGGCCGATACGCGAGCGACCTTGCTCTCGGACCTGGCCAAGAAGAACGAAGAGCTGGAGCGGGCCAAGGAGCTAGCCGAAGCCGCCACTCAGGCCAAGAGCGAGTTCCTCGCCAACATGAGCCACGAGATTCGCACGCCGCTCAACGCCATCGTGGGCATGGCCGACATCCTGGCGCGGACGCCGCTCACTTCCGAGCAAGAGGGCTACGTCCGAGTCTTCCGCCGGGCGGGCGATACGCTCTTGACGCTGATCAACGACATCCTCGACCTATCCAAGGTCGAATCGGGCCGCCTCGAACTCGACGTCAGCAGCTTCGACCTGCAGGAGCTGCTGGAGAAGACGCTGGAGTTCGTCGCCCCTCGGGCCCATGAGAAGGGAATCCAGTTGACGCTGGACTTCGCCCCCTCGCTGCCGCGCTACCGGCAAGGGGACGCCCACCGGCTACGCCAGGTCCTCACCAACTTCCTCGGCAACGCCCTGAAATTCACGGAGCGCGGCTCCGTCACCCTGCGGGCCGATTACGCGACCCAGGTGGGCAACCTGCGTCTCTCGGTGAGCGACACCGGCATCGGCATCCCGCAGGAGAAGCACCTGGCCATCTTCGAGAAGTTCACGCAGGCGGATTCCTCGACGACCCGCAAGTACGGGGGCACCGGACTCGGCCTGGCCATCGCGAAGCAGCTGGTCGAGCTCATGGGAGGCGCCGTCTGGCTGGAGAGCGAGCCCGGCAAGGGAAGCACGTTCCACGTCGAGCTGCCCCTGGAGTTGGCATCGTCCGTTCCGCGTGCCCGCACGGAGGCCCTGCCCACCGCATCCGGAAGCTCCATGCGCATTCTCCTGGCCGAGGACTCGGAGGACAACCGGGCGGTGTTCAGCGCCTACCTCAGCCGCACCTCGCATGTCCTCACGCTCGTCGAGAACGGGGCTCAGGCCATCGCGCGCTTCCAAGAGGAGCCGTTCGACCTGGTGCTGATGGACATGCAGATGCCGGTGCTGGACGGCTACGGAGCAACGCGGACCATCCGGGACTGGGAGCGCGAGAGCGGGCGCAAGCCCACTCCGATCGTCGCCCTGACGGCCTTCGCCTACAAGGAAGAGACCGAAAAGAGCCTGGAAGCCGGCTGCAACGCGCACCTGAGCAAGCCCATCGCCATGCGCGACTTCCTCGAGGCGATCGCCTCCTACGCCCCCACTCCGGCTCCCAATGCCCTGGGCGACGAAATAAGCCGCAAGCTCCAGGCCTTGATCCCGGGTTTCATCGCCCGCTGGACCGCCGAGCTCGCGGATCTGCCCCAAGGAGACCTCGACGCCGTCCGGCGTTTCGCGCACCGGCTCGCCGGAAGCGGCGGGATGCTCGGCTTCCCCGGCCTCACCGAGCTCGGCCGCGACCTCGAAGCGGCCGCCAAGGTTCCGAACCCCGCCGAGATCGAAAGCCGGCTCGCGGAACTGTCGCGGCAGCTCGACCAGATTCGCGAGCAGCTCGACTCCCAGCGGGCCTGAGCCGCGCTCCCGCTCCGGCGGGGCCCGAAAACCCACGTAGGCCCCTTGGCGTGGGCGTGGTACTCTGTGGGGAGGCCTCAAAGGAGAACCGTCATGCTGCGATCGTCCCCCGCTCCCGACCGCCCCGCCCCGCCCCCCGGCGCCTCGGGTCGAGCCGCGTGATGGCCGGCCATGACGGATCCCGAACGCCCTTCTCTCGCTAGTCTGCCCGCCGCCCTGGGCGTCTTCCTGCTCGCGATGCTCCTGACGGCGGGGGCCACGCTCTTCGCCGCGCAATCCACCCGGGAGCAGGAGCGCGCCGCCTTCGAGTCGCTGATCGGCCGGGTCCAGACGGCCATCGTGCAGCGGATGCAGACCTACACCAACTTGATGTACTCGGGAAGAGCCTACCTGCTGGGTAGCCGCGAGATCAGCCGTTCGGGCTGGCATGACTTCGTGAGTGCGCTCGACCTCGAATCCCGCTTCCCTGGCATCCAGGGGCTCGGCCTCGCCGTCCGCATCCCTCCGGGAGAGTTGGCGGCGTATGTGGCCCAGGTGAGACGGAGCGACATGCCGTCGTTTCACGTCTGGCCGGCGGGCGATCGCCCCGAGCTCACGGCGATCCTCTACCTGGAGCCGATGGACGCGCGAAACCGGGCGGCCATCGGCTACGACATGTACTCCGAACCGGTCCGCCGCGAGGCCATGGCCCGCGCGCGGGACACCGGCCAGCCCGCCCTTTCCGGCAAGGTCAGCCTGGTGCAGGAGATCACCGAGGCCAAGCAGGCGGGCTTTCTCATCTACCTCCCCGTCTACCGGAACACCCCGAATCTCAAGACGGTCGCCGAACGCCGAGCGGCGCTGCTCGGCTACGTCTACGCCCCTTTCCGAGCCGACGACCTTTTCACCGGGCTCTTCGGAAGCCGACCCCACCCGAACGTCGACTTCGAGATCTACGACGGCCCTCCCAAACCGGAAAACTTGCTGCATGACCACAACCCCGCCGTCAGCAGCCAACCCAGCTCCACGACGGGCTTTCAGCTGACCGTCCCCACCACGGTCGCCGGCCGCACCTGGACCATCCTCTACACCGCCACTCCGGAGTTCGCCGAGGAAGTCGATCGCGGGCTGATCGTCGCCGTCTTCGTGGGAGGAACGCTGGTCAGTCTGCTCTTGGCCGGCATCACCTGGTCGCTCGCCAGCAGCCGGAGCCGGGCCCTCGCCATGGCCACCGAGATGACCGCCGAACTGCGCAAGGCCGATCAGGCCAAGGACGAGTTCCTCTCGGTCATCAGCCATGAGCTGCGCACCCCGCTCAACTTCATCATGGGCTTCGGCTCCATCCTCCAGGACGAGATCCCCGGCACACTCAATCCCAAGCAGCAAGAGTACCTCGGCAAGATGCTCAACGGGGTCGATCGCATGCTGATCTTGGTGAACGACCTCTTGGATTTCGCCAAGATTCAAGCCGGGAAGCTCGACCTCCTGCCAACCCGAACGGATTTCGTCCCCTTGGCCGAGGAGGTCCACGCGACCCTGAAGCCGCTGGCCGATCAGAAGCAACTCACGCTCGCGCTCGACCTGCCGGAGCACCTGGAACTGGTCGCGGACGGCCCCCGGATCGTCCAAGTACTCAATAACCTGGTCGGCAATGCCATCAAGTTCACCCCAGCCGGCGGCCGCATCGTCCTGCGGAGCCGCTTCGACGGCAACGACCTCCTGACCGAGGTGAGCGATACCGGCATCGGCATCTCCCCGGAGGACCTTCCCAAGCTCTTCACCCGCTTCAAACAGCTCGATATGAGCTCGACCCGCCGGGTCGGCGGAACGGGCCTCGGCCTCTCCATCAGCAAGGCCATCGTGGAAGGCCACGGTGGCAGCATTGGAGTCCGGAGCGAAAAGGACAAGGGCAGCACCTTCTGGTTCCGTCTGCCCGTGGACGGAACCCAGGCCTGAGCCCGCCGGATCCTGCGATCTTCGTTGCTTCAGGACAGCTTCGCTTTTCATAGCCTCAAGCCGCGGCGCCGCCTCAAGCCGCGGCGCCTCGCAACAGCCGCGGGCGCTAGCGCGTTCGATCCTGGGGGATTCCGGGTATACCAAGCTCGCTTGCCTGTTTCGCGACATGCCCCCAGCGGGTCATCCGGAAAGGAATCAACCGCGTGGAAGCCTGGCACCTCTGGACCATCGCCGCCTTTTCCCTCGCCATTCTCGAGGTCTTCACGGCGGTTTCCGGATTTCTGATCCTTTGCTTCGCCCTTGGCTGCCTGCTCTCGGCCAGTGCCGCCTTCGTCGGGCTCAGCCTGGAAGTCCAGGTCCTCCTCTTCTCAATCGCGAGCATTGGAGCCATCTACGGTCTCCGCCCCCTCTTCCGGAGCCGCTTCGCCCGGAGCCGGCACGACGTCAAGACGAACGTGGACGCCCTGGTCGGCAAGATCGGCATCGTCTCGGAACGCCTGGAGCCCTTCCCCAACGGGGGACGCGCCCTGGTGGACGGCGAGGACTGGTGGGCGGTCAGCCAGGACGATGGCCCGGTCGAACCCGGGTCGCGCGTGAAGGTGGTCCAGGTCGACGGCAGCAAGCTGGTCGTCGAAATCGTTTAAGCGGTCCCGGAAACGGGACGTCCCTCGCAGCCAGAGAAAGGAAGATCGTCGGCATGGGATTCTTGATGGTACTAAGCTTCTTGGCCCTGCTCGCAATCGTAATCGTCAGCAAGTCGGTCAAAATCGTCCAGCAATCGGAGACCTTGGTCATCGAGCGCCTGGGAACCTACCACCGAACGCTGGACTCCGGCATCAACATCATCTGGCCCGTCATCGACCGAGCACGCGAGGTCGACTGGCGCTACGTCGAAGAAGGCCCCAAGGGCAAGTCCATCATCCATAACCGCCGCATCGCCCGCATCGACCTGCGCGAGACGGTCTACGACTTCCCGCGCCAGAACGTGATCACCAAGGACAACGTCGTCACCGAGATCAGCGCCCTCCTGTACTTCCAGATCACCAACCCGGTCAAGGCGGTCTACGAGATCGCGAACCTCCCGGACGCCATCGAGAAGCTGACCCAGACTTCGCTTCGCAACATCATCGGCGAGATGGACCTCGACGAGACCCTCACCTCGCGCGACACCATCAACTCCAAGCTGCGAGCCATCCTCGACCAAGCGACCCATAAATGGGGCGTCAAGGTCAACCGGGTGGAACTTCAAGACATCAACCCTCCGTACGACATCCGCTCGGCCATGGAGAAGCAGATGCGCGCCGAGCGCGATCGCCGCGCCGCCATTCTCGAGGCCGAGGGGCTCAAACAAGCGCAGATCCTCGAGTCCCAGGGCGCCCGGCAATCCGACATCAACCGCGCCGAGGGCGAGAAGCAAGCCAAGATCCTGGGCGCCGAAGCCGAGGCCGAAGCCCGCATCAAGGTGGCACAGGCCGAAGCCGAAGCCATCATGCGCATCACCGGTGCCGTAGCCGCCTCCGGCGGAGACCCGACCCAGTACCTGATCGCCATGCGCTACCTCGACTCCATGAAGGAGATGGTCTCGGGCAAGGACAACAAGGTCATCTACATGCCCTACGAAGCCACCGGCGTGCTGAGCTCGCTGGGCGGCATCCGCGAGATGCTCGACGGCGTCAAAGGCAAGGGCCTCTAAGGTCCCCTCAGGCAGATTCCCCGGAGCCCGGCTGCATGCCGGGCTCTTTTGCCAGCACCGCCAGGAGATCGTCGAGAAACGAGTCCTGAAGCTGCGGCAACTGCCCCTCGATGGCCTCCGAGACCACCGCCAATTTCTGAGCCAAGAGCCGCTCGATCTCTTCATCGAGGGTGCCCAGAGCCGAGAGGTAGGTGACGGTGACGGCGTTGGATTGGCCGATCCGGTAGGGGCGGTCCTCGGCCTGCAGGTGCTCGGCCGGAACGAACGAGTAATCCACGAACAAGACCTGGGTCGCCGCCGTCAGCGAGACCCCGACCCCGGCCGCCACCAGGTTGCCCACGAAGAGGCGCACCTCGGGATCGTTCTGGAAAGCGTCCACCGCCGCCTGCCGCTGCGCCGGCCCGTCCTCGCCCGTCAGCCTCACGGCCGAGGGCCCGAAGCGCCGCATCAAGGCCTCGACCACCCCCGTATGACAGGTGAAGACGATGACCTTCTCGCCGGCCTCCAGCACCGCCTCGACGTGCGCGATGGCGGCCGGCACCTTGGCCAGGGCCGCCGCATGCCGCAGCTTGGCGACCTCCGCCAACAAAAGGGCCCGAGGCACGCGCCGCTTGCGCTTGGCGAGCAGTTGCACGTAGTCCAGCCAGACCTTGCGGTAGGCGACCAGATCCACTTCCACGGGCATGTAGGTCCTGAGCTTGGGGGGAAGATCCAGCACCTCATCCTTGCTGCGCCGCAAGAGTACGTCGCGCAAGCGATCGTGAAGCTCGTCCAAATGAGAGGCCCCGCCCATGTCCCAGCCCCATTCGGTCTGAAAGGCCGCACAGTAACGGACGGCGTAGCGCAAGAGATCGTCCCCGAGCGGATGACCGATGGCCCGCAAGAGCGCGAAGAGGTCCAGGGGGCGATTGGTGATCGGCGTCCCGGTCAAGAGGATGACACGCTCCGCGCGCTCCACCAAGCCCCGGATCCGTCCCGGGGGCAAGGTCCCGCGCTTGCGGGGACGATGCTCGCCACCCAAGACGAGGAGCGAACGCTGGGAATGGCGGTTCTTGAGGTAATGCGCCTCGTCGAGGATGAGGCAGGCCCAGTCTTCTGAATCCAGCTCGGTCTGATGGCTCCGGAGACGGTCGTAGTTGACGATCGTCCAGCGCGCGAGCCCCTCGTCCCGTCCCAAGACGCTCACCTCCTGCGCTCCCAGGACCGCATGGATCTCGCGCTCCCAGTTGAGCTTGAGCGAGGCGGGGCAGACCACCAACATGCGTCCCCGAGGATGCGCCTCATGGGCCGCGATGAGGGCCTGGCGGGTCTTGCCCAACCCCATGTCGTCGGCCAGCAGGGCCCCCCGGTAGGGCCGAGGGCGTAAGAGGAACTCGATGCCCTCCCGCTGGTGCGTGAAGAGTCCCGGGTAGCACTCGGCAAGCCGGGGGATGGCCCGCTCGTAGGCCTCGACGGCGCGGACGTTGGAAGCCGCCGTGCGACTCAGGGCCTCTGCGGCGATCGCCCTCACGGCCTCCAGCGCCTCGGCAGGAACGTCGGCGCTTTCCAGGTGGGCCAGCAAATCCGGAGCCAGGCGCTCAGGGACCACCCAGGCCCGGGTCTTGGGGTCGAAGGCCCGAACCTTCAAGCGCTTGATCGCCTGGACCCATGCCGGATGGAACGGGAAGCTCAGGTGAATCTCGCCGTCCCGCTGCGAGACGTCGAGGCGCAGGGGTTCCGAAGCCACTAGAACAGGAGGCGCGGGGCGTCGCCCACCCGAGCGGGAGTGGCCGCGTAGGGAAGGCGGTTCAGGGTGATGAGCCGCGGGCCCTTGGGCGTCAGGTGAATCTCGGTGCACGAGGCGTTGGAGATCTCGAAATCCAGCTGCACCCCCGGATCCAGGGCAAGCAGCTTGCGGATCAGCCTTCGGAGGATGGCTCCATGGGCGACGATCGCCACGCGTTCCCCGGAGTGCCTCGCATAAAGCCTCGTCATGACCCGCGCGAGCCTTTCCTGGGCCGCCGCTTCGCTTTCGGCGCCGGGAACCACCGACCAGTCCATCGACGCGGCCATGAGCCGCTGGTGCTCCTCGGGGTAGCGCTCGGAGATCTCGGCCCAGCTGAGGCCCGAGAAGCAACCGATATCGATTTCCCGAAGATCCGGATCGAGCGCGAGAGGCATCTCCAGGCGAGCGCAGAGGATCCGGGCAGTCTCTTGCGCGCGCAGGAGGTCGCTCGCATAGACCATGGCGAAACGATCCTCGCTCAGCGCCTCGGCGAGCGATTCGGCCTGCCGGCGACCGGCGTCGTTGAGCGGCGAGTCGAAGTGCCCCTGGAGGATCCGCTGGCGGTTGGCCACGGATTCCCCGTGGCGGATCAGGACGAGTTGCATGGCTACTGGCCTCCCTGGAGGACGCGGCGGCGGCTTAGCGAAATGCGGCCGCGCTTGGCGTCGAACTCGAGCACCTCGACCTCCATGACGTCCCCGACCGAGACGACCTCGAAGGGGTTGCGCACGAAGCGATCCGCCAGCTCGGAGACGTGGATCAGGCCGTCCTGCTTGACCCCGATGTCCACGAAGGCGCCAAAGTCGACGACGTTGCGGACCGTGCCGGTGAGCCGCATGCCGGGCTTGAGGTCCTCCATGCGCAGGACGTCTTGGCGCAGGTGGGGCTTCGGCAGGTCCTCGCGCGGGTCGCGGCCGGGCTTCGCGAGGTTGGCCAGGATGTCCTCGAGGGTCGGAAGGCCCAGACCCAGCTCGCCGGCAAGCGCCGGCAGGTCGAGCGTGGGGCGGCGGGTGGCGATCGCCTTGCCCAGCTCCGATTCGGAAGGGGCGAGGCCCAGCTTGGCGAGGAGCTTGCGGGTGGCCGGGTAGGACTCCGGGTGGATGGGCGTGTTGTCGAGGGGATCCGCGCCTCCGGTGATGCGCAGGAAGCCGGCCGCTTGCTCGAAGGTCTTGTCTCCGAGACCCTTGACCTTGCGAAGCTCGGCACGGGTCTTGAAGGGGCCATTGGCGGCCCGATGAGCCACGATTTCTCTCGCGACCTTCGATTTCAGGCCGGAGACCCGGGTCAACAAGGAGGCCGAGGCGGTGTTGAGGTCGACGCCGACGTGGTTCACGGCATCCTCGACCACGCCGTCCAGAGTGGAGCCCAATTCCTTCTGGTCGAGGTCATGCTGGTAGAGGCCGACGCCGATGGCCTGAGGGTCGATCTTGACCAGCTCGGCGAGCGGATCTTGAAGCCTGCGGGCAATCGAGATGGTGCCGCGCTGGGTCGCATCGAGGTCCGGGAACTCCTCACGGGCCACCTCGGAAGCCGAGTAGACGCTCGCACCGGACTCCGAGACGATCACGTAGCCGACGCCGGGAGTCTCGCGAATGACCTCGGCGACCAGGGCCTCGGTCTCGCGGCTGGCGGTGCCGTTGCCGATGGCCACGACCCCGACTCCGTGCTTGCGGATGAGTCCGCGCAGGGTCTCAATCGCCTCGTTCCAGCGCTTCTGGGGCTCGTGCGGATAGATGGCGATGCCGTCGAACAAGGGATGGCCCGTGGGATCGACCACCACCACCTTGCAACCCGTCCGGTAGCCCGGATCGATCCCCAGGACGGTCTGGCCGCGCAACGGCGGCTGCAGCAAGAGCGCCTTGAGGTTCGACGCAAATACCGTAATCGCGTGCCCCTGGGCCTTTTCGGTCAGGGAGGCGCGCACGTCGCGCTCGAGAGCCGGCCCGAGGAGGCGCTTGTAGCCGTCAACGAGCGCCTGTTCGAGCTGATCGCGCCAGAGCGGCTGGGACGCGCGCGGCAAGGAGGCATGCATGACGTCGAGGATCCGCTCATCCGGCAAGGTGAGGCCGACCTTGAGGACGCCCTCGGTCTCGCCGCGATCGCAGGCCAGCACCCGGTGGGGCTGCACGCGGCTCACGGGCTCGGAGAACGCGTAATACTGCGTGTACTTGCCCTGAGGGTCCTCGCCCTTGGGGGCCTTGGACGCCGTCAGGACGGCCTCTCGCATGGCGAGGGCACGGGCGCGGCCCCGGACTTCGGGGTCTTCGCTCACGGTCTCGGCGAGGATGTCACGGGCTCCGGCGAGGGCGTCTTCGGGGGTTTGGACTTCGAGCCCCGGGTTCACGAAACGGGCGGCGGCCGTCAGCGGGGGCTCGCCCTTGGGAGCGCGCATGAGGTCGGCGAGGGGAGCGAGGCCGCGCTCGCGGGCGATCATGGCGCGCGTGCGGCGCTTGGGGCGGAAGGGCAAGTACAGGTCTTCGAGGGTCGTGAGCTTGTCGGCTTCGGTGAGACGGCGGTCCAGCTCAGACGTCAGCTGACCCTGCTCCGTGAGGGCCTCGCGAATTTCGCGGCGGCGTTCTTCGAGCTTGCGGCGGCGCGCGAGGCCGTCCTGCAGGGTGCGAAGTTGCACCTCGTCGAGGGCGCCGGTGACTTCCTTGCGGTAGCGGGCGATGAAGGGAATGGTGTTTCCGTCATCGAAGAGGGCGATGACGCGCTCGACCTGAGGGGCGTTCAGAGCGAGGTCCCGGGCGAGATCCCGGGCGATTTGGCTTTCGATGGCATTTGACATGCTCCTAGCATGCCATACTCCGAGGGAGAACGACCATCCCCCGGGCAGCGTGCCGCCCGGGGGAGAAGTCCGGGGACTAGGTCCCGACTTTTGCGTACTTCCGATCGAGGTACGGTAAAATCTTCTCCTCGTCATCGAGAACGGTTTCTCCGTCCACGAGCACCGGAACGGTGCGCTGGCCGGAAACCCGCTCGACCTCGTCGCGCTGCATCTTGTCGCGCGGGACGTTGATGTTGATGTAGGTGACCTGTAGCTCGCTGAGACGCTCGCGAACCATCTTGCAGTAGGGGCAGGACTCGAACTGGTAAAGTTTCATCATGGTGTCGGCCATACGACCCTCTCCTTTCGCATCGGCCTCAGCCTAAGCTCTCTGGGCGCGCCACTCAAGGAATTCTTGGCCGTCATGAACGGCTGGCGATCGCAATCGGCCTCAGGTGATGTAAGCTAGCAACCGGGAGTCGTGCTGATTTCCACGGCCCGAGTGTTTCCTTCTTCGAGTCGACCTGCTCTCATGAGAGCGGATCGGGATCGAAGAGAGGAGGCCGGCATGGCGGAAACCACCGTCCACAAGGTCAACGTGGCGAGCTCGCCGCGCGGCGCCCAGGGGCAGAAATGCCTGGCCGCTGGGAGCCGCCTGGGAATGCGGCTCTGGGAGAATGAGCAGCCCGGCGCTCCGAAGCCCGTCACCCGGCGGGATTACGAGACCGTAGGCTATGTCCTCGCGGGCCGCGCCGAGCTGCATATCGAAGAGCAGTTACTCCGGCTCGAACCCGGAGATTCTTGGGTGGTGCCGCAAGGCGCCGCGCATACGTATACGATTTTGGAGCCCTTCACGGCCATCGAGGCGACGGCCCCGCCGTCACTCGAAGCGCCGCAGTAACCAGCCCGGGGGCGGAGGACCGTCCCCACTCTTAGGAGGACAATTGGAAAACCTGTATCACTACCCGCTCGGCGAACGCTTCCCGGAGGAAGCCTCGATCATCGTCGAGATCCCCAAGGATTCGCGCAACAAGTACGAGTACGACGCGACCAACGGCGTGATCAAGCTGGACCGGGTGCTTTCGAGCCCGCTGCACTACGTGTGCGAGTACGGCTTCTTCCCCCAGACGCTGGCCGGTGACGGGGATCCCGCGGACGTCCTGGTGGTCATGGAAGAGAAGACCTTCCCCGGCTGCGTCATCGACGTCCGTCCGATCGGCCTCCTGAAGATGGAGGACGAGAAGGGCGAAGATTACAAGATCCTGGCCGTGCCCGTGGGCGATCGCCGCTACGCCGAGATCACCCAACTCGACCATATGCCTCCGCACCTGCTGCTCGAGATCGAGCACTTCTTCACGGTCTACAAGAACCTCGACGGCCTCTATCCCTCGGTCTCCGGCTGGGAGAACGAGCGCAAGGCCAAGGAATACTTGAAGATCTGCCACGAGACCTTCAAGAAGGTCTACGCCAGCCCCGCCAACGTCTAAGTCGCAAGCCCGCCAGGAGACCTGGCGGGCTTTCCCCATGCCCCCGGAGGATGCGCCATGGCCCTTCTCAAAATCGCGAAACTCGGACATCCCATCTTGCGGCAGGTGGCCCAGGAGCTGACCCCGGAAACCTTGGGGTTTGTGGAAACCCAGGCCTTCATCGACGACCTGATCGAAACCATGCGGGACGCCAACGGCCTCGGCCTCGCTGCTCCCCAGGTTTACCGCTCCGTTTCCATCGTGGCCATCGAAGGGCGCGGCAAGAACCCTCGCTACCCCGACGCTCCCCCGATTCCCCTGACCGTGCTGGTCAACCCGCGCTTCACCTTTCTCTCCGAGGAGAAGGTCTGGGGCTACGAGGGCTGCTTGAGCGTCGACAACCTGCGCGGCAACGTCCCCCGCTCACGCGAGGTCGTCGTCGAGGCGCTCGACCGTCACGGCAACCCCGTCCGGATCGAGACGGGCGGCTTCTACGCCATCGTGCTCCAGCACGAGATTGACCACCTCTACGGGACGCTCTTCGTGGATCGTGCTGACCCTAAGTCGTTTGCCCACCTTCAAGAATTCGAGCGCTTCACCCTCAAAGCCCCCACCCCCGCCGAGGAGTAAGGAACGGCTCAGTCCTGCCGGTTCGGTCCTCCACTTGCCCTCGAACGCTTCCCAGGCTGGTACTTGGATTAGAGCCTTTGCCTGGGGAGCCGGGCCTTACTGAGTTGGCCTGATGGTCGGGGCCCCTGTCGACTCGGGCCACTGCTTCGAATAATGTGCCTGCCTCCGGGCCCTCGCGCCATCCCCGACACAAGGCGGCCCGGCCGCTGTCGAGGGCTTCGCTTGAGGACTCGACCGGCCTTCCCTCGCCTTCCTTATTCATTCCATCCTAGGGCTGAGCCACTGGCCTCAGGGAGTAGAAGCCTTGGCACTTTGAGCAGACGCGCTCTCCATTGTCAGCACGGGACACCGTGAGCCCGGCCTCCACCCAGTCGCTGGATTCGCCATAGGGGCGCGTCAGGTTGCCTCACAAATCAGCTATGCGCACGTAGTCGTTTCGCTGCACGAGAGTACACTGCCAAACCAGGTGTATATCCGCCGGTGAGGCCCACGATGGTAGGCGAGGGAAGGGCGGTCGAGTCCTCAAGCCGTCTCCTCGACAGCGGCCGGGCCACGACGGAGTGGGGATGTCTCGGCTCTACGATCCATC
>RCUQ01000082.1_pt1 | contig 111600 bp, 112 predicted proteins | sample 2166351 | NCBI WGS metagenome assembly RCUQ01 (sample SAMN09932597, study PRJNA488358) | compost metagenome | feature: garden; material: soil; isolation source: compost soil in acetonitrile-enriched culture | place: Germany: Experimental Botanical Garden Goettingen | collected 2016-01-27
GCACTTCGCCGGCCTTCGGGCCGTCGAGCTGAACCGTCATCACTTCCAGCGGTTTTCCTGCCTGAACGGCTACAGCGGCGCGGACATCCATCTTTCCCTTACTCCCCTTTGAATATCCCTTGAAACAGGCCGGCTCTTATCTGGCCGCAAGCCTGCCCTTATCTTCACTGGGTAATTCTCTGATCCCGTTCGTCGAGTAGCGGCACGCCATAATCCAGCAGCAGCTTGTCGATTTTTGCCTGGTTTTCCTTGATGAACGTATTGAGTGTGCGCTTCCAGCTCTGGTCGGAGGGGCGAACTCCCATGGTAATCCGGTAGATCATGCGCTGGCCGCCCTTTTCATGGATAAGCGGCACGAGTGTCATCTCGGCACCGGATCGAGAGGCATAATAACCGGCCATCGGACCCCAGAGGACTGCGGCGTCGATTACCCCCGACTGCATGTCACGCATCGCCAGCTCTGCCATGGAGGGCATGGCACGCGTATCGACCATCAGCGGATAGACCTTCGCCTTCCCCATCAGCTTAGCTTTGGCCATGCTGGCCGTCGGCGGCGTGCCCTCGACAACCCCGATGCGCTTGTCTTTAAGCTTCGGGTCGGCGAGCGTTTCGACACCCGACAGATCGCCGCCCTTCCGATAGACCAGCACATAGGACGAACGGTAATAGGCATTGGTGTTCTGCACCAACTCATCACCCTGTGCGTATCCCATGATGACATCGCAGCGGTTGGCCCCGAGCGTGTTGCGTACGAAACCATTGATCGAGGGAAACCACGTATACGCGACCGATTTTCGTCCCGTCCCCTCTGCAACAATCTGTGCCAACTTGTCCTCGAAACCCTCGCCGCTTTGATCGGAGAACGGCATGTTGGACGGATCGGCGCAAACCCGCAGAACATCCGGATCGACAAGTTCTCCTGCCGCCCCAAGACCAGCCCCTTGAGCATGAACCTGATGTGCCATGACACTCATCGCTGCTGCGAAAATCGCCATCATCCATCCGCCGTGAGCGAGTTTCCGTACTACCGGAAAGATGCCGGGCAGGACACCATGCTGCATCTCAGCCTCCCATACAGGAGGTTTCGTAGTCTTTCGCCCCTTGTGGTTTATCGGCCTTTTTCGGCGGACGACCGCGAGGGGCTGCACCGACCGCACGGGCCCGCAGATAGACGTAGATGTCGTCGAGATAACAGTAGACATTCTTGTTATCGCCAAAAGCCGGCATGACGTTTTCCTTGCCGCCACCGACATTTTTGCGCCCTTCCGCCACGATCGACAGGAAACTCGCATAATCCATCCGCTTGAGGCTGTCGGCTAACGCCGGCGCATAACTGGACCCGACGCCATCTGGCCCATGACAGACATGACAGTCGGAATGATATCGCCGGTAGCCGCTGAACGTATACCAGTCGACCGTACCGTCCGCCTGGATCTTGAAGGTCGGATTTCCGTCCTTGTCGAGAAACTTGCCATCCTCCTCGGTCACCGCCGCTGCCTTTTCCTTGTCATCGTCGGCTAAGGCCATTCCGGATGTTGGAAATGGGCCGGATGTCAGAAATGAAATTGTCACGATGCCAAATGCGAGAGCTGCATTGCGAAAAGCCATTGATGAACCTCACATGTGAAACATTTCGGGAGCGATGAAAAAGCCCCGCCTCAAAGCTCCCAACCAAATGAAGAAGCCTGCCCGCACAGTCGTTTCGGATGATCATTCGATGCCTTTAGGGCCGCGCCACGCGAGCGCGACCCTTCGACGGAGGATATTTCCGTGGTCAGTTGTCCGGGAGGCCGAATACTGTCAGCTGGCCGCCAAGCGTGGTGTAGTCGGCAAGCGCCGCATAACCGCCGACAGCACCGAGACCCGCCGTTCCGACGACGGCAGCCTCATCCTGTCCGCCGCGCCCCTGATCCACTGCACCATGCCATGCCGCAGCGTTTTCAGGGGAGAGAAGACCACCGGCAAGACCGATGCCGGCCCAGCCGCCAACGCCCGAAAGCACGGCGATATACTGTTTTCCGCCATGTTCGAACGTGTTGATATTGCCGATAATGCCGGAAGGCGTCTTGAACCTGTAAAGTTCCTTGCCCTTCAGATCGACAGCCTTGATATAGCCTTCCAGCGTGCCGTAGAAGACCACGTCTCCGGCGGTTGCCAGCGCCCCGGACCAGACGGAGAACTGTTCGGGTATAGACCAGACGATCTCACCTTTGGCGGCATCCCAGGCAATGAAATTGCCCATGCCGCCATGGCTTTCCGGCGCCGGATACATCGATACGGTCGCTCCGACATAAGGCTGGCCGGCCGTATAGCTCACCTTGTAGGGTTCGTAATCCATGCAGACATGGTTTGTCGGCACGTAGAAAAGGCCCGTTTTGGGCGAATAGGTCGCCGGTTGCTGGTCCTTAGAACCGAGTGCTGCGGGACAAATGCCGGTGGAGTTGACGTCCTCACCATTCTGCTGCGTCGAATATTTCGCGACCACCTGTGGCCGGCCATATTGCTCGCTCTTCGGATCCATCACGACTTCCGTCGCCCAGTTGACCTTCGGATCGTATTTCTTGGCCACCAGCAACTCGCCGCTCACCCGATCCAGCGTATAGCCGAAGCCGTTTCGGTCGAGATGCACCAGAACGTCATGTTTCTTGCCCTTGACCTCCATGCCGTCGACGAGAATGTTCTCGTTGACGCCGTCATAATCCCACTCGTCATGCGGGGTCATCTGGTAGAGCCATTTGGCTTTGCCCGTATCGGCATCGCGCGCCATCAAGGTCATCGACCAGCGATTGTCGCCAGGCCGTTGAACCGGGTTCCAGGTCGAGGGATTGCCGGTGCCGTAATAGATGAGGTTGGACTTCGCATCGTAGGAGAACCAGCCCCAGGTCGTACCGCCGCCGGTCTTCCACTGCTCGCCTTCCCAGGTATTGATACCGGAATCCTTACCCACCGGCTTGCCCAGATGGGTCGTTTTTTCCGGGTCGATCAGCGTTTCGGCATCAGGCCCGGTCGAATAGGCTTTCCACGCGAGCGAACCGTCCTTCAGGTTATAGGCCGCAGTCCAGCCGCGAACGCCGAATTCGGCGCCGGAAATGCCGATCAGCACCTTGTCCTTGACCACAAGCGGCGCAGCCGTGCCGGATTCGCCCTTGCCGCCATCGATCTGATCGCCATTCTTTACCGACCACACGACCTTGCCGGTCTTGGCATCGAGCGCCACAACCGTCGTATCGGCCTGGTTCAGAATGATCTTGCCGTCACCATAGGCGACCCCGCGGTTGACGGTGTCGCAGCACATGATGCCGATGACGTTCGGGTCCTGCTTGGGTTCGTATTTCCAGAGGATCTTGCCGTCGTTCTTCAGGTCCAGCGCATAGACGATATTCGGGAATGGCGTGTGAATATACATCACGTCGCCGATGACCAGCGGTCCACCCTCATGGCCTCTGAGGACGCCGGTGGAAAAGGTCCATTTCACCTGCAGGTTCTTGACGTTGCCCGCAGTGATCTCCTTGAGTTCCGAATAACGATGGTTGGCATAGTTGCCGGTCGGCATCGCCCAGTTTTTCGGGTCTTTGGCAAGCTTGGTCAGGTCGTCGTTGGCGAAAGCCGCCCCGGAAAACCCCGTGGCCAGAACGCCCGCGGTCGCCAGTGGTAGAAATAGATTTCGTGCAATGTTGGAATTGACAGGTATCCGCATGTGAAATCCTCCCGATGCTTATTATCCACGCACGGTTCGTCGTCGCGAACCGTCGCATGCTCCAGCGCAGCCAAGTGATTTTCTCAATGTGCGGGAAACGTTTCCGTCAGCGTGTCACGGCAAAAGGATGGGCCAAGGGCACCTTTACTGCCCACCCGATAGGCCTGCGGATCTTGCCTCTCCCAAAAACAAGACCTTGAAGCCGGAAACCGTTTAAAAGATAGGGTATTACATTAATCGCGGCAAGTGTATTATTTGAGCTGAATTGATCTATAATTGAATTTGCTGCTCCGCGACATATTTTATTGCAAATGCTCAGGAGTATTACTTAGATAAAACAAATGATAATTTGAAGATGATTGCGGAATTCTCTTTGAGCATTGGGAGTACAACGCCATGAACAGGGAAGGTTTTTGATGTTTATCAGAATTTTTCAGCTCTCATTCTTCTTCGTTGCACTCTGCTTCACCACAATCTCCCTGGCGCGGGACGATTACCCGACGGTTGCAATAGTCGATTATGTCCACGGTTGCATGAAAGCGAACGGCGAAACGCGAAACGCACTCCAAAGTTGTTCTTGCTCAATCGATGTCATCTCGTCGATCGTACCCTATGAGCGTTACGAGGCGGCCGAGACTTTTATGAGCCTGGGCCTGCAGACGGGCGAGCGAGGTGTACTTTTCCGACAGGGAGCTGTGGCGAAATCGGCCGTTTCCGAGCTGCGACGCGCTCAGGCGGAGGCGGACGTTCGCTGTTTCTGACCGTGTTGACAATTCGCTAGTGGCTGGAAAATCAGACCTTGCGACCCTTATCCGGAAAGGCGCATTTCCAGCGTACAATTCTTACCACAGGGTGCTGTCCCGACCATTTCGCGATTTCCGCCGGCGCCAGGATCATGCATTGGAACAGCGAACCGCGGCTCTCGAAAAGCAGATGCTCATTGCGGCAATCGCTGGGATTGGCCAACAGACACACCGTCAGGACAAGATCGACCATGTTCATCGCAAGCCCCTCTCCTGCATCATGTGGACCGCGATTTTGTCGGCCTGCAGGGGCCGTCAGCAGGCTACAGAATACGCTTGCCCGAAAAAGCCGTCAATCAGACATGCCGAACGTACGCAATCTCTAATGCAACCTTATTTTGCAGACGACCTGATTTCGGGATGTTGACTTAGCGTTATGACGAACTACCCTTGCGTGTGCAGGCGTGGTGTCGAACCAAGTTACCCGTCACCGCTCATGCTTTTGGGAGGAACTCTATGCGTGCCATCTGTTATATTGGCGCCATCGGCCTTGTGCTGCCGATGGCGGGCTATGCCTTTGGCCAGGATGCGGCTGCGGGTGAAAAGGTATTTGCGAAATGCAAGGCCTGTCATGTGTCTGACACCGATCAAAACAAGATCGGACCTTCGCTGAAAGGGCTGTTTGGGCGAACGGCAGGATCCCATGAGGGCTTCAAATATTCGGCAGCCATGAGCGATGCCGGCAGGGGCGGCATGGTGTGGGATGAAGCGACGCTCGCCACCTATCTCCATGACCCGAAAGGCGTCGTCAAAGGCACCAAGATGGCGTTCGTCGGGCTGAAGGCGGACAAGGACGTGGCCGATGTCATCGCCTATTTGAAACAGTTTTCGCCGTGACTGCCAGCGTCTGCGGCCCACCTTGCTTCATTGTGCGGACGCGGCTTCAGCGAGCGTTCTGACCAGTGCGTAAAGGCGCTGCTCTATCAACGTCGGCACCTCACAGACATAGGTGAGCGACTGGACGCGTTCCTGGAAGATGCGCGTCTGGAACATCAGCTGGTCGCTGCGCAGCGTCACCTGGTTCTGGTCCACATCCGGCTTTGCCCGCATGGCATCAAGCGCAGAGCCTTCCCGACGCAGGCTGGCCGCCAGATCACGCTGGCGTTGCGCATAGCGGGCGATGCCGGAGATGACATGGCTGCGCTCGCCATTCATCTTGTCGAACAGGCCCTGTATCAGCATGGCAATATGTTGTGGCCGCTGGTCTGTCGGTAACGTGTCGCGATAGGCTTTGATCTTCTCCTGCGCTTCCGGCAGCGGAAGGCGGCGTGCAGCGAGATCATCCACCAGTTCCGACACCACCTCGTCCTTCGACCAGTCTGCGGCCTGTGGCGGCAGCTCTGGGCCAGTCCAAATCTGGCCGATTGACAGTTCTGGCACCTTGCGCTGGATGCAGGGCCAGTCCGGATCGTCTCCTTGAGCGGAGAAAGCCGGCGATGACAATGCTGCATACCCCAAGGTCACAGCAGCGATCAGAACACGTATGATCGGCAGCATCAGCCATTACCTCCTGTATCCCTTTTGCGGCTCAACAGCCCTTTGGCAGGATCATAGGCGAGGATGGCGCCGCCGAGAAAAAGCACCGTGAAACCGCAGACGACCGCGAGCGACGTCCAGTCGATCCGGCCGTAAAGCGCGAAGCGGATCAGTTCCACCGCATAGGTAAAAGGGTTCGCCTGGCAGATATGGAAGAGAGGTGGGCTGGATTCCTGAATTCGCCAGAGCGGATAGAGCGCCGAGGATGCAAAATACATCGGAAAGATCACGAAATTCATGATGCCCGCAAAGTTTTCCAGCTGGCGGATCATCGAGGATAGCAGCATGCCGAGCGAACAAAGCATCATACCCGCCAGAACCAATGCCGGCAGAACCAGCAGGTACCCGATCACCGGCGGCTTGACGCTCCAGAACCATGCAATGGCAAGAAACACATAGACCTGCAAAACCGAGACGGCGACACCGGCGAAAAGTTTCGAGACCAGCAGAAACCAGCGTGGAAACGGACTGACGAGCAGCGTGCGCATGTTGCCCATCTCGCGGTCATAGACCATGGAGAGCGACGACTGCATACCGGAAAACAACAGGATCATGCCGCAGAGCCCCGGCGTGATATAGACCTCGTAGAGGACATAGGTCTTGTAAGGCGGGATGATCGACACCCCCAGAACCTGGCGAAAGCCGGCGGCAAAGACGAACAGCCACAGAAGCGGCCGCACCAGCGAGGAGACGAAACGTTCGCGCTGATTGAGGAAACGCAGGCCCTCGCGAAGCATGATGCCGGTGAGGCAGGCGGCGTATTGAGCGAAGCCAAAGCCGCGTGATGAGCCGCCGGAAAAGGTGTCGGTTTGGGCCGGAATGCTCATCGCACCACTCCGACCAACGGAGCCATCGCTTCAACCTCGCCGTTTGCGGCAAGGTCGCTCTTCCCCTCAATCGCCGCTGCGGTAACCACGCTCAATCCGGAACGCGAAGCTCCACTCGTCAAACCCGCGAAAGCCCCGCCGATATCCCTCGCCCCCGCCTGACGCACCACATCCGCTACCGCCCCCGCCACCAGCACGCGTCCCTTGTCGAGGATCACCACATCGTCGGCCTCATCCACTTCGTCGATCAGATGCGTGGCCCAAAACACACTCAAACCGGTCTGCACCACCAGCACCCGGATCGCCGCCAGGATGTCGGAGCGCGATCGGATATCCAGGCCAACCGTCGCCTCGTCAAGCAGGAGCAAGGATGGCCGATGCAACAGCGCCCGCACGATCTCCACACGGCGCATCTGTCCGCCGGAAAGGTTGCGTGCTTTGTCATGCAGCCGGTCAGCCATGTCGACCTGCGCCAGAAGCTCCCTGATCCGCACCATTGCATCCCGCCTGCCGATGCCATGCAGCGCCGCGTGATAGGCGAGGTTCTGGCCGACGGAGAGGTCGAGATCGAGCGTGCGCGCCTGAAAGACGATGCCAAGCCGGCGCAGGGCTTCGCCCGGTTCGCGCCTGATATCCCGGCCAAATACGCGGATCGATCCGTGACGGGTGTCGTAAAGGTGGCTGACCAGCGAAAACAACGTTGTCTTGCCGGCACCATTCAGACCCAGCAGAACTGTGAAGCTACCTGCGGGAAGGGAGAAGGAGACGGCATCGAGCGCTTTCTTCTGCCCATAGGAATGGCTGACCATGGCGACCTCCAGCGCCATGGCTTGTGCTGGGCCGCCCTCGTCTTCGATACCGTGCATCATGTTTCCTCCCACGCTCACTGCTGCGCCGGCCTGACGCCACACAAACTGATTTTCCTATTTGATGGTAATCGTCCCCTTCATTCCCTTGTCGGCGAGATCCGGCACTGACCATGTGTAACTGCCGGGACGAACAGCGGTGAATTGCACCTGCATCGTGCCTTCGCTGTCGAACTCGAGCCAGGCCGGCGCGCCGTTCATATGGACTTCGAGATCGTTGATGACGATCTGGTTCATCCAGACATTGCGGAACAGGTCGGTGACGAATTTGTACTCAAGGCCCGCCGCAGAAGTGATCTTCCAGCGATAGCCTTGCCCCGCCACAAGCTCGAAATCCTTGCGGTTGACGGCAAAATTGTCCTTTGCCGAGCCGAGGATCAGTTCCGGCACATCCTTGCTCGCCCGCGTTACCTTTTCAGCCGAAACAGCAGTTTTGGCTGCCGACTTGTCATCGTCATCATCATCCTTGTCCTGCGCCAAGCCGATGCCTGCAGACAGAAACACGGCCGCCAAGGCGACCAACCCCAATGTCCGATAATCCAGCATGCCTTCCTCCTCCCGTTATCCCAATTTCCTATTTCGGCGAAACCACCAGGCCCCAGGGCATCGCTCCGACCGTCACCGATTGCACCGGTTCGTCACTCGCCACGTCGATGAAAGTAATGTCGTTGGAAACGCCATTGGTGCTGATGATCGTCTTCTGGTCCGGCGTGAAAGCGAGCTGCCACACGCGCTGGCCGACCAGCACATATTTCTCCACCTTGTAGGTGGCCGTATCGACCACCGCGACGCGGTTGGCCGGTCCCAGCGCCACATAGGCTTTCTTGCCATCGGCGGTGATGCGCACGCCGACCGGCTGGATCGCTTCGGAGCGCAGGCCGGCGATCTCGAAAGTGATCTTCTGCTTCACTTCCCGGCTGGCATTGTCGATGACCGAAACCGTGCCGCCGATCTCCGCACTCACCCACACTTCCGATCCGTCCGGCTTGAATTCGGCAAAACGCGGCCGCGCATCCACCAGCACGTTATGGGTGATCTCATGGCTGTCGGTATCGATGAAATGCGCCATGTTCGTCGTCTCCGACGTGTTGACCATGGTCTTGCCGTCGGGGCTGATGCCCATGCCCTCCGGCTCCACGCCGACGGGGATTTCCGCCAGCACATCGCGGCTTTCGATATCGATGACGGTGACCAGATTGTCGTCCTCGTTGGCGACATAAAGCGTCTTGCCATCCGGCGAGAGCACGAAAAGTTCCGGATCCGGCCCGGAGGGAAGCGTGTCAACGATCTGGAGCGTCTGCGTATCGATCACCTCGATCGTGTCGTCATCGCTGGCGCAGAGATAGATGAACCTGCCGTCGTGCGAGATGGTGATGCCGCGCGGCCGCTGCCCGACGGGCAGTGTTTTCACCACAGTGCCGGTTGCCGTGTCGACAACGGTCACCGTATTGTCCTTCTCGTTCGATACATAGGCCATGAAGGCTTCGGCCGGCTGTGCACCCATAAGCCCGCCACATAACAGTGTAGCAAGCGTGATGGCGACTGAAGTCGGTCTTTTCTGCATGTCGGCCCCTCCCAAGGCTCTTTGATTCCTCACCCTATTTCAGCACGCACCTCGTCTCCGGTTGGTCGATGCCCAACGTGTCGAGTTCGGAGAATTGATGCAGAAACCCCTCCTGCGGCGAGGTTGACACCACCGATCGTCCATCGCCGATAAAGATTGGCTGTCTCAACTGCCAATTCCAGCGCCGAAAGGTGAGCTTCTGCCCCTTAAAGGCGGCAATGGAAAAGTCGTCGGAGCGGATGAACCCAGCGATCTCGGCCGGATCGGCACTCCGCGTACGCGTTGCCGCCTCGCCGATGATGCGTGCTGCCGTCCAGGCAGACATATCCTTCGATAGCATCCGCCGTCCTGTGGCCTTGAAAAAACGATTCTGGATCTGTGTGCCTCCCCATTGCTCGCTGGCCGGATGCCAGGCGGAGGGCATAAGTCCCGCCGTGCCGGCCACCGGCCGCGGCTGCCAGGTGCGAAATGGCACATAAGTGCCGAAAACCTCGCTTTCATCGGCGACCAGCAAAACGTCATGCTCGGCCAGCTTCTGTGTAAACACCGGCATTTGCCGCTGGATCTGCACCACGCCGCTATCGGTTCGTCGCGCCGTACCGGTATCGGCAAATTCCTTCTCCGCGATAATCTCCGCGCCGAACCGCTCGGCCGCCCGGCGCAAAGCGTCGGCAAACAGCCGGTCACCTTCATGCGAACCATAAATCAGCGCCCAGCGCCGCCATTGTTTCCAGATCAGATATTGCGCCAGCCCGTCTGCCAGCATGCTGCGCGTCGGTGCCGTATGAAAGACGTTTGCGCGGCAATCCTCTTCCCGCAACCGGTCGTCCGTGGCGCCGACATTGAAGACGATTATTCCTTTGGCCTGGGCTGCATCCGCCAGCGCCAGAAGCTGCCCTGCGGAAAGATCTGCAAGAATTGTCGAGATCCCCTTGCCCACCATCGCGTCGAAAACGGCAAGCACGTCTGAATCCGGCTTCACCTCGACCACATCGAGCGAGAATTTCTGTCCCAGAAAACGACCTGTCGTGTTGTTGTCGGATATGGCGACGCTCGCGCCCGCCACCCCTTCGTCGCGCGGTGGTACATCGAGAACTGACAGCGCCAGTTGCGGCGCATAGGCGCGAATGTAGCCGAGCCTGACTTTGTATACCTCAGGTTCAGGCAGCACCTGACCTGCTGTTCCGGGTTTGGATGAAGCTTGTGCGCGAACCTCTGCGAGAGGCAAAACCGCAAGAAAAATTGAAATGAGTAAAAAGACGAAAACAGCCACCACACATCCTATATGCTCGCAAAAGAACACACATCTCCGATACTGTTCGGATCTGCCATGGATTATCGGTGCCTTGGTCAGATTAGCGCAGACGCATCGGATTACAACCTGTAAATGTGAAGCTGTCTCTAAACTTCGCATTCATCTACAGTTGTACATCGCAGGATTGCGCGTATGATGATCTTGGCCGAAGAGGCCCTTTATGAGGAGGAGAAACTTATGAAGAAGATCTGGAAGAAACCGACGATGTGCACCGTCCCCGTCGGAATGGAAATGTCACGATACTTTCCCGCACAACTTCCGTCGAAAAAATAAGCAGTTAAAGCAGCCTCATCCGGACCCCGGATGGGGCGTCTTTCAGATATGATATTGAGCCGTGGCGAGATTTCGTCAGGGGAAGGGTTTCATGTACCTGAAGGTTGTGGGGTCCGCCGCCGGAGGTGGCTTCCCCCAGTGGAACTGTAATTTTCATTTGAGCCGCGATGCCCGAAAAGGCGCGGAAAACATCCGCCCCAGAACCCAATCGAGTCTTGCCGCTAGCGCCGACGAAGCGCGGTGGGTGCTGTTCAACGCGTCGCCGGATATCCGACAGCAGATTGCAGCGACGCCGGAACTGCAGCCGGCCGAAAACGCCTCACCGCGTTCCACCCCAATCTCCGCCGTGGTGCTGACGAATGCGGATGTCGATCATATTGCCGGTCTGCTCAACCTGCGGGAGCGGGAGCGGTTCGTCATCTATGCCACGGCACGCGTTCTTGCGGTGCTGGAGCAGAATGCGATCTTCAACGTGGTTGATCCGGCCTTGGTCGAGCGTCGTGTGCTGAAGTTGCATGAAATCTCTCCTATTCTGGACTGGCAGAACAGGCCAACCGGCATTTCGGTGGAAGCATTCGCGGTGCCCGGCAAGATTGCCCTTTTTCTGGAAGATCAGGCCAAGGCCGAACAAGGTTTCGGGACCGAAGAGGGCGATACGATCGGCCTGAAGATCACGTCTGGAAACGCCGTGTCGGCCGTCTTTTACATTCCTGGCTGCGCCCGCATCGACGGCAACCTCCGACAGCGCCTGGATCGGGCCTCATGCCTTCTCTTCGATGGAACAGTTTATACCGATGACGAAATGCTGACCTCCGGCGTCGGCACGAAAACCGGGCAACGCATGGGCCATCTGCATATTTCCGGCGATGACGGCTCGATGCATGCCCTGGCCGATCTTGCGATCGAACGGCGAATCTATGTGCATATCAACAACACCAATCCCATCCTGGACAATCGTTCGCCCGAAGCGGCGGCAGTGCGCCAAGGCGGCTGGGAGATCGGATATGACGGAATGGAGATCCGCCTGTGAACGAGTTCGCTGATGCCGCACGCAATGGACTGACGCCGGATGAACTTGAGAGTATCCTGCGCGAAATCGGCCTTTCCCGTTATCACAACCGCCACCCGCTGCATCACAAAATGACCTCGGGCCAGCTTTCGAAGGGGCAGCTACAGGCCTGGGCGCTGAACCGCTATTGTTATCAGGCCGTTATCCCCCGCAAGGACGCAATGATCCTCTCGCATGCGGAAGATTCCGCGTTTCGGGCCGAATGGCGAAAGCGGATAGAGGATCACGACGGCAGTGACGGCTGGAATGGCGGCATTGCCCGCTGGATCAAACTTGCGACTGGGCTCGGACTTGATCGGGATTTTGTGGCGAGCCAGCAGGGCGCACTGCCGGCCACCCGCTTCGCCGTCGGCGCATATCTGTCCTTCTGTACCGATAAAAGCCTACTGGAGGCGGTGGCGTCTTCCCTGACCGAGCTTTTTTCACCCGTCATCATCGGCGAGCGGGTTCCCGCCATGCTCGCGAAGTATGATTACGTCACCGAGGATATTCTCGAATATTTCAAGCCAAGGCCGGTGCAGGCCTCGCGTGACGCTGATTATGCGCTCGCCTATGTGCGACAACATGCTGATACACCCGAAAAACAGCAGGCGGTGATCAATGCGCTCGTCTTCAAATGCGATCTGCTCTGGGCCATGCTCGACGCATTGGAACAGGCTTACGGCGATCATGGCCACATTCCGCCGGGCGCCTTCGATCCGAAACAGCCATGATGAGACCGCAAAGGCAGCGCATCGTACTTTCTTCCGGGTCGACACCGACGCTGAAGCCCCATGTGCGGCTGCAATATGACACTATCCGGCAGGCTTGGGCTTTGCTGTCACCGGAAAAGGTGTTCTGGCCGGATGAGGTGAGCCTCGATATTCTCAACCTATGTGACGGCACGCATTCGGTGACCCAGATCCTGGAGGAACTGTCGATGCAATATGACGCACCCATCGAAGAGATAACCTTCGACGTCGAAACCTTTCTGCAGGACTGGTCCGACCGGTCGCTGGTGACGTTATGAGCGAAGCGGTCCTTCCTCCGATCGGCATGCTGGCCGAGTTGACGCATCGATGTCCGCTGCAATGTGCCTATTGTTCGAACCCGCTCGAACTTCTGAAGGCAAACCGTGAAATGGCAACGGAAGATTGGCTGGCCCTGTTCGACCAGGCAGCCGATCTCGGCGTGCTCCAGATCCATCTGTCAGGAGGTGAACCGACCCTGCGGCCGGATCTCGAAACTCTGGTCCGCCGCCTGAGCGATCGCGGCGTCTATACAAACCTGATCACTGCCGGCGTCGGTATTCGCGAAGGACGGATCGACGATCTGGCGGGAGCGGGGCTGGATCATGTCCAGATCAGTTTTCAAGGCGCCGTCGCCGCGACCACCGCAAAGATCGGCAATTATCGCGATGCGCATGTCAAGAAGATCGGGACAGCCGAACAGGTGCGTGCAGCTGGCCTGCCCTTGACGATCAATGCTCCTATCCACCGCCACAATATCGATGAGATCCCGGCCTTCATCGAACTGGCGCTCGAACTTGACGCCGAGAGGCTGGAGATCGCCAATGTTCAATATGCCGGCTGGGCGCTTCTCAACCGCAATACCCTGATGCCGGACCGTGCCGCCGTGGAACACCAGGTGAATGTCGTGCAGGAAGCGCAGGAACGGCTTCACGGCATTCTCGCTATCGATTTCGTCACACCCGATTATTTTGCGGTTTACCCCAAGCCCTGCATGGGCGGCTGGGCACACGACGCCTTCATGGTGGCGCCGGACGGCACTGTTCTTCCGTGTCATGCGGCTGGCACCATACCCGGTCTCGTTTTCGACCGTTTCGGCGAAAAAAGCCTGACCGACATCTGGCACGGTTCCCCGGCATTCAACGCCTTTCGAGGCACGGACTGGATGGCAGAGCCTTGCCGCACCTGCGACCGCAAGGAAATAGACTGGGGCGGCTGTCGCTGTCAGGCGATGGCGATTGCAGGAAACGCTGCCGCCACCGATCCCGCCTGCATCAAATCTCCATTGCACGCGCGCATGGCAGCCTTGATCGAGGAAGCAACGGCGCCCGGAGGGGATGCCTTCCACTATCGCCGGATAGGACGCGGTATGGCTGACCACGCACCCGACACCACCGAGGCAGTAGGCACCGAACTGAGAAACTAGCCCTCTGCATGTAAATTGAGGTGCACAGGAATTTTGGGCCAGCGGAAGCTGAACTTTTGCGAGATTGTTAGGGCAGACGTGCCTGCGGAAAGGCAGGAGAGTACATAATATTTTTCGCTCCGGATGGCGCCGATCGGGCTTTCGCGAGGAGGATCGATCTTATTCCGGGAATATTGGTTGCGGAGGCAGGCTTCGACCTCTGCCATAAGACCGGGTTGCCTTTGGGTTTCCTCGGCTCTGGGGGTAAGGACGATTTCCCAGATGAGTGAGCGGAGAGCTTCCGCCGCCTGCCTGCCGCCGTCCGGGTCGCTGAGAATGTCGGACTGACGCTCAACGCGGCGGCAGTAGAAGTCGGCGAGATTAAGGTTAATATCCGGCATGTCCGCCGGCACTCGCCCAAGGCGGGCGACGATCTCCGCCTTCTATCGCTCAAGGTCGTCCATGCGGGCTTTCAAGGACGGCTGGTCACGCCGTCCTCGATGGCCGCAATGATGCCGGCGATGGCCTTCTCGACCTTGGCGAGCGACTTCCGATCGTTCTGCGCCTGCGCGCGGCGATCCCGGATCAGCCGGTTCATTTCCTCCGTGTATGCTTTGACGGCCTCCGGAAAACTCGCTGCGGGTCAGAGCGTAATTAAGCTATTAAGGAGATACGAACTTTGACCATACCTTTCAGGCAGCAAACCACTGTGTTGGATGAAATCATCCGGCGTGAATTCTTATCCATGGAAGTTATATTAGAAGCTCGCGCGACCATCACCCCGCCAAGCGGGATTGATAAATCAAATGCGCGGTCATCCCAATGAATTTGGAATGAGCTCATGATTCAGCATTATCTGCTGTGAAGTATTCGCCATTCGCAACATCGTACGATTCCGAGATGAGACACTCTGTCCTACCGGACGATTTTTATAATCCTGCACCGGGCTTCAATGCTCTGCACACGCAACAATGTTTCCGAGAGATTACGTTTGTCTGTCGGAGATAATCCGCGATGCATTTTCTTGAAAAATATAAAAAGGGAACAGGTAAAATGTGGTTCAAGACAACTCTGGTTGCCATATCTTTCGCAGTCGCCGCGCATACAGCTCAGGCGCAGACGGTCTATAAGGTCGGGTCGACACCGACGGGTACTCCCTTCACCTTCCTCGATGCGAAAACCAATACCATCCAGGGAGTGATGGTCGATGTCATCGAGGAGATCGCCAAGGACGGCGGGTTCAAGATCGAGATCCAGCCGATGCAGTTCTCGGCGCTGATCGCCGCGCTGACCTCCGGCAAGATCGATATCATTTCGGCGGCCATGTATGGCTCGCCCGAGCGCGCCAAGGTCGTCGACTTCAGCCAGGATGTTTACGCCTATGGCGAAGGCCTGGTCGTATCTGACAAGGACACGACCGATTACATCAGCGTCCAGGATCTCAAGGGCAAGAAGCTCGGGGCTCAGGTCGGCACCCGCTACATCGATTACATGAAATCATCCGGCGCGCCGTCTGAGGTAAACGCCTATGAATCTCTGCCCGACATCCTGCGCGATGTCACCAATGGTCGCCTGGACGGCGGCGTCGGCGACTATCCGATTCTCGCCTATAATATTGCTCAGGGACGTTTCCCGGGACTTCGCCTCGTTCAATCCTACAAGCCGGCTGTCGTCGGTCCGATCAATATCGCGGTCACCAAGGGCAATGCCGAGCTTCTGGAAAAGATCAATACCGGGCTTGCCAAGATGAAAGAGGACGGCCGCTTCGACGCGATCAAGAAGAAGTGGGGCCTCTAAGACTCGGCAACAAAGATCATGTCTCATTTCTTCGAGCAGGCGCCCGGCTATCTGCCGATCCTGATGCAGGGCGTCTATCTGACCGTGCTCGTGACCATTGGAGCATTTGTCCTTGCGACAGTGCTCGGTCTGGTCTGGGCATCGATGCGGGTGAGCGGCATTGCGCCGCTCGCCTTTACCGCCAGTACGATCATCATCATCGTCCGCGGCATCCCCGGAATGGTGATCCTATTCTATATCTACTTCGTCATGCCGGATCTCGGCCTGTCGTTGACGGCCGTTCAGTCAGCCATAATCGGTCTGGGCATAGCCTATTCGCCTTACATGGCGGAGGTCTTCCGCTCAGGCATAGAAGCCATTGACCGGGGCCAGACGGAAGCGGCGCTTTCGATCGGCATGGGCTGGAGCCTGCTGATGCGACGGATAATCCTGCCCCAGGCGATCCGTGTGGCATTGCCACCCTACGGCAGCACCATGATCATGCTACTCAAGGATTCCTCGCTCGCTTCGACGATCACTGTCGCGGAGCTGTCGCTGCAAGGAAAGTTGCTTGCGTCCTCGACCTTCGAGAACACGATCATCTTCACGCTTGTCGCATTCATCTATCTTGCCATGAGCCTGCCGCTGACGGCTTTCAATTCCTGGCTTGAACGACGTCTGGGGAAATCGCGATGAGCATCATCGAACTGAAGAACATCCGCAAGAGTTTCGGCACGATCGAAGTCATCCACGACATTTCCTTCTCGGTGAAAAAGGGCGAAGTCGTCTGCATCATCGGCCCTTCGGGATCCGGCAAATCAACCCTGCTTCGCTGCATCAATGGGCTTGAGACCTATCAGGGCGGCGAGATCAGGGTTCATGGCGATCGCGTCGATACCGCCAGCAAAAGCATCAGGCGCATCCGCACCCGGGTGGCCATGGTGTTTCAGCGCTTCAACCTCTTTCCCCATATGACGGCGCTCGAGAATGTCGCAGAAGGGCCGATCTACGTTAAGAAGGAACCGCGCGAGAAAGCGCTCGAACACGCCCGCGAATTGCTGACACGCGTCGGACTTGCCGCGAAGGCAGACAGCTATCCGCCCCAACTGTCGGGCGGCCAGCAACAGCGTGTCGCCATCGCCAGGGCGCTCGGAATGCAGCCGGACGCCATTCTGTTCGACGAACCGACATCCGCGCTCGATCCCGAACTCGTCGGCGAGGTTCTTGCCGTCATGCGATCACTGGCCGCGGAAGGCATGACCATGGTTGTCGTCACGCATGAGATGGGCTTTGCACGGGAAGTTGCCGATCGCGTGCTCTTCCTCGACGGTGGCGTCCTGGTCGAACAGGGTCCTCCCGAAGAAGTGCTGAGCCGTCCGCAAAACCCGCGCACGCAGGATTTCCTGCGACGCGTTCTGGAAGCGTAACGGCCATGACGAAGCTGAAAAGCCGCTTTTTCACCCATGATGCCGTTAATGAACCCTATTGGTGGGAGGCTGCGAAACCGACAGCAACCCTGGAAGCGGATCTGCCTTCCCATAGCGAGGTGGTCATTATCGGGGGCGGCTTCACCGGCCTCAATGCGGCCCTTACGCTTGCCAGAGCAGGCCGACAGGTTACCGTATTAGACGCCGAAGCCCCCGGCTGGGGCGCCTCTTCACGAAACGGAGGCATGCTGGGACCGGGCTGGACAACATTCGACACGGCCATGGCCTATGGTGCCGACAAGGCAAGGGCAATCGTCACCGAGAGCTTTCAGGCTCTGCAGCACGTAACGGATGTCGTCGACCGGGAGAGAATCGATTGCGATCTGGCAGTCGTCGGATATTTCCGCGGCGCTGTTACACCGCGTGCTTACGATGCGATGGGCGCGCAGCTGGAGCGCATCCGCAAGGTCATGCCCTGTGATGCTTATCTCGTGCCACGTGCGGAACAACACGGCGAGATAGGCACAGACTTCTATCACGGAGGCCTCGCCATTCCCGGCTATGCCGGGTTACATCCGGCCCGATACGTTGCAGGCCTGGCACAGGCTGTCAAACGAGCGGGCGTGAAAATCGTTGCTGGCGTGCGCGTGACGGCACTCGAATGGCAATCGACAGGCTTCAGGGTGTCGGACGGCAAGAGGCAGATCGAAGCAAAGCAGGTTCTGCTCGCCACGAACGGTTATACCGGCCCGCTCTATCCTTTCCTGCAGCGCCGTATTATCCCGATCCGCAGTGCAATCATAGCAACCGAACCTCTGACATCCGCCGTCATGAGCCGATTGATGCCGAAGCGGCGCATGCTTGCCGGAAGCCAGCGTGTCGTCACCTATTTCCGGCCATCGCCGGACGGGACGCGCATCCTCTTCGGCGGCCGGGTGCTCAAGGTTACCGGTGAGGACGTAGTGGAAACGAATGCCGCGCATCTGCGTAAACAGATGCTGCAGGTTTTTCCCGAACTGGCGGACGCAGGGATTTCCCACTATTGGCACGGCCAGACCGGTTTCACCTTCGACAAGCTGCCGCATCTTGGTCAACACGAAGGCGTTTATTACGCCTGTGGTTATAACGGGACCGGCATCGCGCGCGCCAGCTGGTTCGGCCACAAGATAGCCCAACGCATGCTGGGTATCGAAGATGAACCAAGTGCCTACGAAGATCTGCCCTTCTGCAGCCGTCATCTCTATTATGGCAAGCCTTGGTTTTTGCCCCTCGCCGTTCTCTATTACGAGATGCGTGACCGCTGGGACCAGCGGTAACGCAGGCCCGAATGCTTCCATCAGGCAGTTCCGCTAACGCGCACCTTCAGCCGAAGGATTGCGAAGCCAACCCATAAACAATCGGCTGGCCGCCGTCGCTTTCGCCATAACTCGCAGCCTCGGATGTCACCATCGTCTTGACCGTGTCGTAGACGGACATTCCGGACTGCTGGACGAAATTCGCAAAGTCGCCGGTCTCGAAACGAAGGTCGATCCGCAGAAAACTTCCGACATGCGCAACGATATGCGGACGCGTCACGGCGATGGCATCCGCATCGCAGGACGCGACGACCGGGCCGATCACATGCCCGCGCCCGAACCGGCGTCTCATCGAATAGGCAATCAACCGGTCGCCGTCATAGAGACCGTAGCAGATCGAGCTTTCCAGCAGACGGATGAGATGAACCCGCCGCTCCGCACCGAAGGCGGGCGTATCGAGCGCAATCACGGCTTCGATATCGGCGCGATCCAGGCGTCTGAGCGTCAAGCCGTCGGCGATCGCGGCGGTTTCTGGCGGCGCAACGGCCTCGCCCTGACATTGAAATATCGTCCGTTGCGGGCGAAAGCCGAACGAGACGTAAAGGCGGCGTGCCTCACGGGTCGAGTTGAGACGGATATGCCGGCCGCAACAATCCGCAAGCACACGTTCCATCAGCCATCTCGCAGCGCCGTTCGCCTGCAGTCGAGGGGCGGTAATCAGCATGCCGAAAGTGGCAAACTGATCTCCATGAGGAAACCACATGGTGGACGCGGATATTCGTCCGATTTCGTCGAGCGCGACGAAGCCGTGGCCGACATCGCGTGCGTGCTGCCAATCGGGCGCTCGATGCGGCCATCCGACGGAAATCGACAATGCCTGAAGTTGTGAAAGCTCGACATCCGCGATGTCGGCCGTACGCATCTCGAACGCATCGACATGCAATGTTTGTGGTATCTTCGTATTCATCCTTCACCCAGCCGCGACAGGACTTTCTTGCAGGCCCGGTAAAAAGCCCATCACTCCCAGTGATTATATTAGCCTGCACCCGGCGAAACATTTCACTGCGAAGATGAGTTTCGGCACAAGATTGCACCGTATCCCTTCGACTTTCAGCAGCCATCCCTTTTCCCGACGACTAACCTTGGTCTTCAAATCGGGGAGATGCCGCCATTACGGCACATAACAACTGGGCATGACGGCAAGATCGATGCGCACCTACGAGATCCTGGAAAAACTGGTTGGTTTCCCTTCCGTCGTCGGCACGCCCAACAACGATATCGTTGAGTGGATTGCCGCCTATCTCTCCTCGTTCGGCATCAAGTCACATGTGCTTGCAGGCCCCGAGGGTGACCGGGCCAATCTTTTCGCGACGATCGGCCCTGTCGACAGACCCGGCTATATACTGTCAGGTCACATGGATGTGGTGCCGGCCGGCGAGGCCGGATGGAATAGCGATCCTTTTGCATTGAGAGCCGATGGCGAAAAGCTGTATGGCCGCGGCACCAGCGACATGAAAGGTTTTCTGGCAGCGGTTCTGGCAGCCGTTCCCGCGCTTGTCGCTGCCCCCCTTGCACGCCCGATCCAGCTTGCTTTCTCCTATGACGAGGAGGCCGGTTGCCGGGGTGTGCCGCATCTACTTACCCGGTTGCCGGACCTGTGCCTGGCCCCGCTTGGCGCCATCATCGGAGAACCGAGCGGCATGCAGGCGATCCTTGCGCACAAGGGAAAAGCTGCAGCCAGGGTCACGATCACGGGGCGAACGGGACATTCCTCGAGGCCCGATCTCGGCCTCAATGCTATTCATGCGATGACCGAAGTATTGCAAGCCTCCGTCGCTGCGGCAGCGGAGCTGACAAATGGTCCGTTCGAAAGAGAATTCGAGCCGCCCTATTCCTCCATATCCGTCGGAACGATCCGCGGTGGACAGGCCGTCAACGTCATTCCGGACCACTGCTCGCTTGAGATAGAGGCACGAGCCATTTCGTCCGCGGAACCGCAAGCACTGCTTGCTCCCGTGCGAACGGCAGCAACAGAACTCACCGCCAGAGGTTTCGAAGTCGGCTGGCAATTGCTCAGCGCCTACCCTGCCCTTCTGCTTGCCTCCTCGTCACCACTCGCAGCCCTTCTTGAAGATCTAACCGGTACCGATCCGCTCGCCGCGGTCAGCTATGGCACGGAGGCAGGTCTCTATCAGCAGGCAGGCATCGACGCGATCGTCTGCGGGCCGGGAGATATCGCCCGCGCCCATAAGCCGAACGAATTCATCCTGACGAGCGAACTGGCTGCTTGCCAGACGATGATCGAGATGCTCGGCCAGATATGCTGCCGGCAAACTTGAGATGGGAACAGCATCATGACCTTCCTTTTCCACTCAGACGCCGTGCGCGGCCAGATTTTCCGGGACGCCTTTGCCCGGGAACTTCCTGACCTGCCCTATTCCATGGATCCTTCGATCGTCGATCCCGACGCAGTTCGTTACCTCATCACCTGGACGGTTCCGGAAAACCTTGCACGTTACCGCAACCTCGAAGTGCTGTTTTCCACCGGAGCCGGCATAGACCAGTTCAGCACGGCCTCGGTGCCAGAGCATGTAAAGATCGTACGGATGGTCGAAGAAGGCATCGTGCGGATGATGCAGGAATATGTGATGCTCGGCGTGCTCGCGCTTCACCGCAACCTTCCCGCCTATCTGCTGCAGCAGAAGGCCGAAGCGTGGAAAGTATTGCCGCAACCACAGGCCGGCGAACGCCGTATCGGCGTCCTCGGCCTCGGCAATCTCGGCCAGGCCGTGCTCGATCGCCTGAAGCCCTTTGGCTTTCCTCTTGCCGGGTGGAACAGGTCGGAGCGCCGCATCGATGGAGTTCGCTGCTACAGCGGCGCGGATGGTCTGAAGGCCATGTTGTCCGAAACCGACATTCTCATCTGTCTGCTTCCCCTGACCGACGAGACACGCGGCTTCCTGAACGCCGATATCTTCAACGCGATGCCCAAGGGTGCAGGCCTCGTGCATGTCGGACGCGGCCCACAACTCGATCATGATGCATTGCTGTCCGCCCTTGATAACGGCCAGCTTTCGGCAGCCGTGATCGACGTGACAGACCCGGAGCCGCTCCCGGCCGGCCATCCATTCTGGCGGCATGAGAAAATCCTGCTCACGCCGCATATCGCAAGCATCACCCAACCCCATACGGCCGCGCGTGCCGTGGTCGACAATATCAAGAGGCTTCGCGCCGGACTGGATCCGGTCGGCCTCGTCGACAGACAGCGCGGATATTGAAACCTCGACATCGAAAGGACAACCATGTCGCTCCTCAAGACCATCGAAACCAACCCGTCCTTCGCCCCGCGTGAAGGACGCCCCACGCCCGACAGGCTGATTTCCGGCGACCCGCAGTTCAAGACATGGGCGCAGGATGAAGCACATGGCGAGCTGATCCACACCGGTGTCTGGGAAGCGACCCCCGGCCTCACCCACTCGATCAAGGGCGAGACCTTCGAGTTCTGCCACATCATTTCCGGCATCGTCGAAATCACTCCCAAGGATGGCGAGCCGGTCGTCTACAAGGCCGGCGACAGCTTTGTCATGAAGCCGGGTTTCGTCGGTGTCTGGAAGACCATCGAAACGGTTCGCAAGATCTATATCACGGTCACGCCCTGACACGAATGCAGGCGGCGCGGTTTGATGGTCAAGCCGCGCCGCATTCGGCCATGTGCCGAGACCCCATGGACAAGCATTGCGCAAACGACGGTATCGTCGTCACGTAACCGGAGGCATAGCGATGAGCCTGAGTTTCGATCCCGACAGCCTGACCTTGCCTGTGGGGCATTTTATCGGCGATCGGCTTATCGCGGCCGAGGGCATGATCCCGATGCAACGGCCATCCGACGGGAAAAACTATGCCGGCTGCCCGGTTGCCGACGCCGATGTCGTTGATCAGGCAGTCCAGACCGCGAAATCGGCGCTGAAAACCAGCAATTGGGGCGGCCTTCGCCCGCGCGAGCGACTGAACCTCCTGCATCGCTGGGCCGACCTCATCGAGCAGGAGGCGGAAACGCTGGCCCGGCTGGAAGCCATATCCTCCACCCGCCCAGTCGGTCAGCTGGTCTCGGGCGATATCGCGGTCTCCGCCGAGCAGATCCGCTTCTTCGCCGAATTCGCCGACAAGGAAGGTGGCGAGCTGGTGCCGACCGACGATGGCAATCTCGGCATGATCATGACGGAACCCTATGGAGTGGTCGGTGCCATCACCCCATGGAATTTCCCGATCAACATGGCAGCGTGGAAACTCGGCCCGGCACTTGCCGCCGGCAATGCCGTTGTCCTCAAGCCATCCGAGATGACACCCTTTTCGACGCTCTATCTTGCCGAACTCGCAGTTCGGGCCGGCATACCGGCGGGCCTGATCAACATCGTGCTCGGCGACGGAATGACCACCGGCAACGCCATTACCGGGCACCCCGACATCGCCAAGGTAAGTTTTACCGGCTCGACGCGCGCCGGCTCGGCGATCATGGAGAATATCGCCCGCACCGGCATAAAGCCGATGACCCTTGAGCTTGGCGGCAAGAGCCCGCAGATCGTCTTTGCAGATGCAGATATCGAGAAGGCGGCTGCGGCGGTGACGGCAAGCATCACCAGCAATGCCGGACAGGCCTGTGTTGCAGGATCCCGGCTGATCGTCGAAAAGAACGCCTCCGCTCGGCTTATCGAAGCCATCCTGAAACGGATGAAGACCATTGTTCCAGGCCCGACCTGGGATGCGGCAAGCCAGTATTCACCGATCATCTCCGACAGGCAGCGCCAGCGCATCGATGACATCGTCACCGCCTCGGTCGCAGCTGGCGCGGAACGCCTGACGGGCGGCAGCTCCTTGGATTTACCCGGTTATTTCTACGCGCCAACGCTCCTGGCCGGCATCGACCAGACGTCTCCGGCGGTGGCCGAGGAGATCTTCGGGCCTGTTTTGACCATACAGACATTCGAAGATGAGGAAGAAGCCATGGCGCTTGCCGACCACCCGAGCTACGGGCTGGCCGCCGGTCTCTTCACCAGCGATCTTTCGCGCGCAATCCGGCTTACCCGCCGCCTGCAGGCCGGCACCATCTGGGTCAACCGCTACGGCCGGTCGCGCGACCACATTTTGCCGACAGGCGGCTACAAGCAGTCGGGTATCGGTAAGGATCTCGGCCGGGAAGCATTCCAGGCCAATCGAAAAAGCAAGAGCGTCCTGATCAGCCTCTAAGGATGAAGAACATGAACACACACACGATAGCCCTGATCCCCGGCGACGGTATCGGCCGCGACATGACCAAAGCCGCATGGTCGGTGCTGCAGAAGGCAGCGGGCAAGCACGGATTTGGCCTGAAGGGTACGGACTTCCCTTGGTCCTGCGCCTTCTACAAGGAAACCGGTGCGATGATGCCGGCAGACGGCATCGGGACACTGCGGGGCTTCGATGCCATCCTGCTCGGCGCTGTCGGTTGGCCGGCGGAAGTGCCGGATTCGGTATCCCTGCACGGCCTGCTTCTGCCGATCCGCAAGAGCTTCGTGCAATATGCCAATATCCGCCCCCATCGGCTGTTGCCTGGTGTGGAAGGCCCGCTCAAGGCGACGGAGTTCGACATCCTCTGCATCCGCGAAAATACCGAAGGCGAGTATTCCGGCGCCGGCGGACGTATTCATCAGGGTAGCTCCGACGAGGTCGCCGTCGAGACCTCGATCTTCACCCGCAACGGCGTGGAACGTATCCTGCGCTTTGCCTTCGAGCAGTCGAAGAGCCGTCGCGGCAAGCTTGCTTCGGTTACCAAATCGAATGCCCAGAAATATTCGATGGTGTTCTGGGACGACGTGACGAGAGAGCTTGCAGCGGAATATCCGGATGTCGAGGTTACCAGCTATCACATCGACGCCATGGCGGCGCGTATGGTGATGGCGCCTGAAAGCCTCGATGTCGTGGTCGCCTCGAACCTGTTCGGCGACATCCTGACAGATCTCGGCGCCGCCATCCAGGGAGGGCTTGGCTTTGCGGCTTCCGCCAATATCAATCCCGAGCGCAACGCCCCGTCAATGTTCGAGCCGGTACATGGCTCCGCTCCCGATATCGCCCATCTCGGCATCGCCAATCCGATCGCCACGGTCTGGTCCGGCGCAATGATGCTCGACCATTTGGGAGAAAAGGAAGCCGCCGCCACGATCATGAAGGCGGTCGAGGCTACCACCGCAAGCGGCATCGGTAGCGTCCCCGGCAAGGACCGGACGGACGCCATCACCAGCGCGCTGCTTGCCGCGATCTAACATTACCGAGGACCGGACCAATGCAGAATTTGAACCTCTCGTCCCTGTTTCGGCAGGAAGGCCTGATCGGCGGAACATGGGTCTCTGCCCGATCAGGCAAGACGATCGACGTCACCGACCCGGCCAGCCAGACGGTCATCGGCACTGTTCCGGATATGGGCGGTGACGAGACGCGTGCCGCGATCGAGGCAGCCAACAAGGCCTATCCGGCATGGAAAAAGAAAACCCATGCCGAGCGCGCAGCGCTGCTCGAAGCCTGGTATGGCCTAATGATCGAGCATATCGAGGATCTGGCACTGATCCTCACCACCGAACAGGGCAAACCTCTCGATGAGGCGCGCGGCGAAATCCGCTACGGCGCATCCTTCGTCAAATGGTTCGCGGAAGAGGCCCGCCGCATCGGCGGCCAGACCATCCCGTCGCCGACGCCGGATCGCCGCATCATCGTGCTGAAGGAGCCGGTCGGCGTCTGCGGCATCATCACGCCGTGGAATTTCCCGAATGCGATGATTACCCGCAAGATCGCCCCGGCGCTCGCCGCCGGCTGCACGGTCGTCGTAAAACCATCCGAATTCACCCCCTACTCGGCGCTGGCGCTGGGCGTGCTCGCCGAAATGGCGGGAATTCCGGCCGGCGTGGTCAATATCGTTACCGGCATGCCGAAGGAAATCGGCAACGAGATCATGGCCAATCAGACGGTGCGCAAGATCTCCTTTACCGGCTCCACCCCTGTCGGCTCGCTCCTGATGCGCGGCGCTGCCGACAGCGTCAAACGCCTGTCTTTGGAACTCGGCGGCAACGCGCCTTTCATCGTGTTCGACGATGCCGATCTCGATCTTGCCGTCGAAGGCGCGATCATCTCGAAATTCCGCAATGGCGGGCAGACCTGCGTCTGCGCCAACAGGATCCTGGTACAGTCCGGCGTCTACGAACGCTTCGCCGAAAAACTCACGGCACGGGTCAATGCCATGAAGGTCGGCCCCGGCACGGAGAAAGGCGTTTCGATCGGCCCGATGATCAACCAGGCCGCCATCGCCAAGATCAACCGCCACGTCGAAGACGCACTCGCCAAGGGCGCTAAGATCATCTCCGACAAGCCTGAACTGCCGGCAGGCGGGCAGTATACCGCTCCGATTGTATTGACCGGTGCAACGACGGACATGCAGCTTGCAAACGAAGAGACCTTCGGCCCCGTTGCTCCCCTCTTCTGCTTCGAGACGGAAGACGAGGCGATCGCCATTGCCAATGGCACACCCTTCGGTCTCGCCGCCTATTTCTACACCGAAAGCCTCAAGCGGGCATGGCGGGTCGGCGAGGCGCTCGAATTCGGCATGGTCGGATTGAATACCGGCGCGATATCGACGGAGGTCGCCCCATTCGGTGGCGTCAAGCAATCCGGCCTCGGTCGTGAGGGATCACAGCTCGGTATCGATGAATATCTGGAAGTGAAGACCTTCCATATGGGCGGGCTCGCCTGAGCGCGACCTCAAGGTGTCACCAAAAAGAGTGGGGCTGCACGCAACCCCACTCTTTTTTGTTCTCACGACCGATGACGGAACCGGCGTCGGCCTACTGGATCTTGTCGAGCATCTTGAAATACAGGCCGACAAACGGCAGGAACCAAGGCTTTCCGAAGTGACCGGGCACGGCCGGCCAATCGAGATCCTTCACCGGGTTTCTGTCCGGTCTGCCAAGGATCGCGTCAGCCATCGTCATGCCAAGATGGGTGGAAAGCTGGGCGCCATGACCCGAATAACCCATCGCATACCACAGGCCGTCATGGTAACCGGCACGCGGATAACGGTCCTTGGTGACATCGACGAGACCGCCCCAGCAATAGTCGATCTCGACCTTCGCCAGCTGCGGAAAGATCCTGCCCAGGCTCTCGCGCAGGATTTCCCCGCTCTTGGCATCCGAACGCTGATCGGATGTGGCGGAAAATCGCGCCCTGCCCCCGAAGATCAGCCGGTTATCCGGCGACAGGCGCCAGTAATTGCCGATATTCATCGTGTTCACGCAGGTGCGGTTACCGGGCATGGTGGCAGCCACTTCCGCATCGGTGAGCGGCCGTGTCGCGATGATGAAACTGCCGACCGCCATGATGCGGCGGCGGAAATAGCCGAAGTTTGCCGTCGTGTAGGCACCTGTCGCCACAAGCACGTTGTCGGCCGTCACGACACCCTTTGCGGTTTTGAGGATATGACGCTCACCGGCCTGCGAATGCTCCGTCACCAGGGCATTTTCGACGATCGTTGCACCGCGTCGCGCCGCAGCCTCGGCAAGGCCCACGGCATAGCGCCCCATATGCATCATGGCGCTTTTCTTTGACAGCATTGCACCATGGAAGGGAGAGCCGACTTCGCCTTTCAGATCAGCGGGAGACAGAAGTGCCGTGTCCGGATCGACTTCCGCATGCACCGCCTCGAAGTTCTTCGCCAGGCCTGTGAAATGCTGCGGCTTGGAAGCGAGTTTCAGCTTCCCGGCACGACGAAAATTGCAGTCTATGCCTTCCTCGGCAATGATTGCCTCGAGCGTGTCGATGGAATCGTCGAGCGCCTTGTAAAGTGCGATCGCCCGCTCCTTGCCCAGTTCCTGCTTGGCGGCAAGGTAACTATGCGCAAGACCGTTGTTCAGATGGCCGCCATTGCGCCCCGAGGCACCGAAACCGACGGTATCTCGCTCTAGTACGACGACCTTGGCGCCTGCCATCGCAAGCTGCCGCGCAGCGCCAAGCCCCGTAAATCCTCCGCCGATGACGGCAACGTCGTAATGACCCTCGACGGGTCCCTGAACGGCTCCCGCGAAGCGGGATGCCGTATCATGCCAATAAGAGACGTATTTCATCAGCCTCGGCCCTTCCTAGAGCCCGACAACGCCGGCCAGGCCGGAGATATCGGCGATTTCCGTATAGCCGTAATAGGGGTTGGCCGGCTCATGGCGACGATTGACCCAGATCTTGTTCTTGATGCCGAGATCATGGGCCGACATCAGATCGTAGCGGAAGGAAGAGGAGCAATGAAGAATATCCTCCGGGCCGCAACCGAGCATGTCGAACATATATTCGAAGGCCTGGAAGCGCGGCTTGTAGGCATTGGCCTGTTCGGCCGTATAAACGGCATGGAATGGAGCACCGAGCTTGGCGACGTTGGAAGGGATCTGGTCGTTCATGGCGTTGGAGAGAATGACCAGCGGAATTTCCTTGGCAACCTTGGCAAGCCCTGCCGGGACATCCGCATGCGGGCCCCAAGTCGGGACGCGCTCATAGACCATCTTGGCATCCTCGTCCGTGAAGGTCACGCCATTGCGCTTGCAGGACCGTTCCAGCGAGTTGTAGACAACCTCGGCATAGGGCTTCCAGGCGCCCATGATCTCATCGAACCGATAGCCTGCAAAATTCTTGATGAACTCCAGCATGGCCGGCTCATCGAGACGGTCGCCATAAAGGTCGCGCGCCGCTTCCGCCATCTGGAAGTTGATCAGGGTACCATGGCAGTCGAAGGTGATGTATTTCGGGCGGAAGGTGGTCATGCGCTTCATCCTTGCATGGGGCCTTTGGGAAGGCCTGGCTGGCCTTTCGGGTGATGATCGATAATAGAACTGCTTCCCGCGCGTCTGCCGACTGATTTCCCCTCTTTCGAAGCAGAAAGTTCCGTATCCTGCCGTCGCTTTGGCATTTGCTTGCAGAAACCAGGCCTGAGGCCCGGCCAAAACCACCCTGAAACGCAGCGGCAAGATCAACGCGCGGCATAAGATGCGGCAACGAGCCGCCGCTTTGGCGGAAGATATCGTTACAGCCACCGCCTTCGGATAATCGTCCGGCCTATTCCCCCCGAAACTCGGATGCAGAAAAGGGAGCATCGTCCATGCAGATGGGTGACATCGAGATCAAGGCCTTTGCCGCCGAACACCTTGCGTCGGCCGTTCGTCTCTCGCAGGAGGCCGGCTGGCCGCACCGTCCGGAAGACTGGCTGGTCGCCCAGCAATTGAGCGAGGGCGTGGTTGCTGTAGAAGAGAACGGCAACGTGGTCGGCACAGCTCTCGTCACGCCCTATGGTTCGGATTGTGCGACGATCAATATGGTCATCGTCGACTCCGCCATGCGCGGCCGCGGCCTCGGGCGCCGACTGATGGATGCGGCCTTGGCTATCGGTGGCGCACGGCCTCTTCGCCTGATCGCCACCAGCGACGGGCTTCCTCTTTATGAAAAGCTCGGATTTGGGCAAACCGGCGCGATCCTCCAGCACCAGGGGATTGTCGCCTCGGCACGATCTTCGGCCAATACGCAGGCCGTAACCGCTGATGACCTGCCCGCGATAACTGCACTCGACAGACAGGCCTTTGGCGCAGACCGCACATCGCTCATGCGCAAGCTCTTCGAGATCGGCGAGTTTGCCGTCATCCGCAATGACAGTGAAATCACCGGCTTTGCCTGCATCCGTGTTTTCGGTCGCGGCGAGGTCATCGGACCGGTGGTCGCCGGCAATCTTAAGGACGCGCAATCACTGGTGTCTCATTTCCTGGCTCAGCGGATCGGCAGTTTCGTTCGCGTTGATACCATCGCTGCTGCCGGCCTCGCTCCCTGGCTTTCGGAGCACGCTCTTTCCCATGTCGGCGGCGGCATCGCCATGTCGCGGCCTCATTCCATTCAATCCGCCGCCTCTACGGCGACAACCTTTGCCCTTGCCAATCAGGCCCTTGGCTGATCCGGAGAACATCATGCTCAGTAATTCGCTCATCGAACTCGATCGCGCCCATCTGGTCCATCCGGTCGCATCCTATCGCGGCCATGAACAGCAGGGCGTGCGGGTGCTTGCATCTGCCAAGGGCGCGACCGTCACGGATGCCCGCGGTCATCAGTTGATCGACGGTTTTGCCGGGCTCTGGTGCGTCAATGCCGGTTACGGACATGACTCGATCGTCGAAGCCGCGGCACGCCAGATGCGTGAACTGCCCTATGCGACAGCCTATTTCGGACTGGGTTCAGAAGCCCCCATCCGCCTCGCTGCGGAACTGGCCGATCGCGCGCCCGGCGACCTGAAGCATATCTATTTCACGCTTGGCGGTTCTGATGCCGTCGACAGCACAATCCGCTTCATCCGCTACTACTGGATTGCCAGGGGTCAGCCGCAGCGTGACCAGTTCATCTCCATCGAACAGGGTTATCACGGCTCCTCGACAGTCGGCGCCGGCCTTACCGCGCTTGCCAATTTCCACACGGGCTTCGGCATTCCCTTCGAATGGCAGCACAAGATCCCGTCGCCCTATCCCTACCGCAATCCTGTCGGCCAGGATCCTCAGGCGATCATCGATACCTCGCTTGCCCAGTTGAAGGACAAGATCGAGACGATCGGTCCCGATCGGGTTGCGGCATTCTATGCCGAGCCGATCCAGGGCTCCGGCGGCGTCATCGTGCCGCCCAAGGGCTGGCTGAAGGCAATGCGCAATCTCTGCAAGGAATACGGCATCCTGTTCGTCGCAGACGAAGTCATCACCGGCTTCGGTCGCACCGGGCCGCTCTTCGCCTGCACAGAAGACGAAATCGTTCCCGATTTCATGACGACCGCCAAGGGCCTGACATCCGGATACGTTCCCATGGGCGCCGTGTTCATGGCGGACCACGTCTATCAGGTGATCGCCGATGGTGCGGGTGCCTCGGCAGTTGGCCACGGCTACACATATTCGGCTCATCCGGTCAGTGCAGCAGTCGGTCTCGAAGTCTTGAAACTCTACGAAGAAGGCGGCCTGCTGGAAAACGGCGTCAAAGCTGGCGCACGGCTGATGGCCGGCCTCGAAGGCCTCAGAGATCATCCGCTGGTCGGGGATGTTCGCGGACGCGGCATGCTGGCCGCCGTCGAACTCGTGACCGACAAGGTCGCCAAGACCCCGCTTCCCGTAGAGGCGGCTCCGGCACGGCGGGTCTTCGACCGCGCCTGGGATAATGGCCTTGTGATCCGCGCCTTCGCCAATGGCGTTCTCGGCTATGCTCCACCGCTCTGCTGCACGGATGACGAGATCGATGCGATCATCGAGCGTACCGCAAAGACCCTCGATCAGACGCTGGATGATCCTGATGTCCGCCGCGCCATGAAGGATTGAGCCTGGATAACGTACCGGGCCTTATACCGCCAACCGGCAAATTTCAGAATTATGTGCCGCACTACCCCGCCAATTCGGAGAAAATGGCGGGGCCGAACTGTCAAACTTCAATCTAACAAAAGCCCAAAACCTCATAAAACCTGCCAAGGAAGGGGAAAAACAACAGGGCACGGAACAGCATAATCTTTGGCACTCGGCTGCACAGCGCGCCAATTGCCCAGAAAACGGGATGCTAACGTGACGAAATCTCTGACAACATTCAAATATCTATCGTTCGACGTCGTTGGCACGCTGATCGATTTTGAAGGTGGGCTGACCTCCTGCCTCAAGGAAATCGGTACCGAGAACGGTGTTGAAGTCGATGGCGAGGAAGCACTGGCGCTCTACCGCGCAGCCCGCTATTCGGACGCGACAGACCTTTTCCCGGATGATCTTGTTCGCGTTTATCTCCTGATCGCACCGAAACTCGGCCTGCCTGCCGAAAAGGCCTATGGCGAACGCCTGCGCGACTCTGCAAAGAGCTGGAAGGCCTTCCCGGACAGCGTAAAGGCCCTGGCCGACTTGAAGCAGCATTATCGCCTGATCGCGATGACCAATGCGCGTCGCTGGGCATTCGAGTTTTTCTCCAAGGAGCTCGGCAATCCATTCCATGCCGCCTTCACTGCCGATGATACCGGCACCGAGAAACCCGATCCGGCCTTCTTCCATCAGGTCTTCGACTTCGTCTCCTCAGAGGGCGCAAACAAGGACGACATCCTTCACGTCGCCCAGAGCCAATATCATGATATCGGCATCTCCCGTCAGCTCGGCATGACCAATTGCTGGATCCAGCGCCGGCATGCCCAGAAAGGTTATGGCGGGACGATCGAGCCTGCCGAATTCACCAAGCCTGACTACCACTTCACTTCGATGGCCGAACTGGCCGAAGCCGTGAGGATTGCCAACGAGAACTGACCATCAACGATCTTCGTAACATCGGGCCAAGCCGGCTGAAGACCGGCCGCCCGCCAACGGTGAAAAGGGGAATGACATGCATAACAGGATCACCAATTGGACCGCGTCAGACGACGCAATGGTCGAGGATGCCATTCGCCGCGGAGCCACACGGCGCGAATTGCTCAGCATGATGCTTGCAGGCGGCGTCGCAATGTCCGCCGGAGGCATGATCCTCGGCCGGGCATCCGATGCCATTGCTGCGACCCCGAAGAGCGGCGGCAACCTCAAGGCGGCCGGCTGGTCGTCCTCGACAGCCGATACGCTCGACCCGGCAAAAGCCTCCCTTTCCACCGATTACGTCCGCTGCTGCGCGCTTTACAACCGCCTTACCTTCCTCGATCAGGCCGGCCTCGTGCAGATGGAACTGGCCGAGAAGGTCGAAAGCGCAGATGCCAAGACCTGGACCGTCAAGCTACGCTCGGGCGTTACCTTCCATGACGGCAAGTCGCTCACCTCCGCCGACGTCGTCTTCTCGCTGAAGCGTCACCTTGATCCGGCCGTAGGCTCCAAGGTCAACGCGATCGCCAAGCAGATCACCGACGTCAAGGCGGTTGACCCGACAACGGTCGAGATCACACTCGCCAACCCCAATGCCGACCTTCCGACCATCCTGTCGATGCACCATTTCATGATCGTCCAGGACGGCACGACCGATTTCTCCAAGGGCATCGGCACCGGCGCCTTCAAGCTCGAGACTTTCGAACCGGGCGTGAAGTCGATTTTCGCCAAGAACCCGAACTACTTCAAGTCGGGCGGCGCTCATGTGGACTCGTTCGAATTCTTCGCTATCTCGGACGACAATGCCCGCGTGAATGCACTTCTTTCCGGCGACATCCATCTTGCCGCCTCGATCAAGCCGCGCTCCATGCGTCTGGTCGAAAGCCAGCCCGGCTTCGTCCTCTCCAAGACCACATCCGGTAACTATACCGACCTGAATATCCGTCTTGACATGACACCGGGCGACAAGGCCGATTTCGTCAAGGGCATGAAGTACATCACTAACCGCGAACAGATCCAGAAGTCGGTTCTGCGTGGCTTGGCCGACGTCGCCAACGACCAGCCGGTTTCCCCGGCCAGCATCTATCACAATGCGGAACTCAAGCCGAAGGCCTTCGATCCGGACAAGGCGAAATTCCACTTCGAAAAGGCTGGGGTTCTGGGCCAGAAGATCCCGGTCATCACCTCCGACGCTGCCACCTCGGCCGTCGAAATGGCGACGATCGTACAGCAGTCGGCCGCCGAAATCGGCATGAACCTCGACGTCCAGCGTGTTCCGAACGATGGCTACTGGTCGAACTACTGGCTGAAGGCGCCGATCCATTTCGGCAACATCAATCCGCGTCCGACACCGGATATCCTGTTCTCGCTTCTCTACGCGTCCAATGCGCCGTGGAACGAAAGCCAGTACAAGTCCGAAAAGTTCGACAGCATGCTGGTCGAAGCACGCGGCCTTCTTGATGAAGCCAAGCGTAAGGAAATCTACGGCCAGATGCAGATCATGATCGCCGAAGAGGCAGGTACGATCATTCCGGTCTACATCTCGAATGTCGATGCAATCACCGAAAAGCTGAAGGGCCTTCAGGCCAACCCACTTGGCGGCATGATGGGCTACGCGTTTGCCGAATACGTCTGGATCGACGCCTGAGGCTCATGCATGATGGCAGGAGACATCCGTCTCCTGCCATTCGTGCCGCATGTTCCGGCATATTCCGCTCCAGACGGGAGCCTGCAGGCAATTGGAACTTCTCAAAACCAGGGAGCCGATCTTGAGGACATTCGTACTCAATCTCATTGTGCACCGGCTTCTCATCGCAGGTCTGACGCTGCTGATCGTCTCGTTCGCGGTGTTTTTCGCGACGGCCATGCTGCCCGGCGATACCGCCAGCATCCTGCTGGGGCAGGCGGCCACACCCGAAGCCGTGGCCGGTCTTCGCGCCGCCATGCATCTCGACGAACCTGCCGTGTTCCGTTTCTTCCGCTGGCTCGCCGGCCTGGCCCAGGGAGATCTCGGCACGTCTTACGTCAACAATGTCGCGGTGGCGGATCTGATCGGCGGACGTTTCGTCAACACGATGCGCCTTGCCGGCATCACGACGCTGATCGCCGTACCCGTTGCCCTGACGCTCGGCATCACCTCGGCCATGTTCCGCGGCTCCATCTATGACCGCATCGTCACCATCCTGACGATCGGAGTGATCTCCGTACCCGAATTCATGATCGCCACGTCTGCGGTCCTCGTCTTTTCCGTCTATCTGAAGTGGCTGCCCGCACTTTCCTTTGCCAACGAGGTGACCTCCTTCTGGCAGGTGCTGAAAGTCTATGCCATGCCGGTCATTACCCTTGCTTTCGTCGTCTCGGCACAGATGATCCGCATGACCCGCGCAGCCGTCATCGACACGATCAACACGCCCTATGTGGAAGCAGCCCTTCTGAAAGGCGCTTCGCGTCCGCGCGCCGTGCTCTACCATGCGCTGCCCAACGCGGTCGGCCCCATCGCCAACGCGATCGCGCTGTCGCTTTCCTATCTCGTCGGCGGCGTCATCATCGTCGAAACCATCTTTAACTATCCGGGTGTTGCCAAGCTGATGGTAGATGGTGTCTCGACCCGCGACCTGCCGCTTATCCAATCCTGCGCCATCATCTTCTGCATCGGCTATCTCGCCCTGATCACGCTTGCAGATATCGTTGCCATTCTTGCCAACCCGAGGCTGCGCTGACATGACCCTATCCATGCCCTTTTCGAGCAAAGTCAGCTACAGCTTCAGCTGGGTCGGAATGGTCGGGCTTGCGATCATCGTCTTCTGGGCGGTCATCGCACTGGCGGCCCCGCACATCATTCCCTATCCGATCGGAGAAATCGTCGACGAGGATTATTTCGGCCCGATGAGCAGCAAGCTGCTTCTCGGTTCCGATTATCTCGGTCGTGACATGCTCTCCAGGTTGATGATGGGTGCGCGTTATACCGTCGGCATCTCGCTCGCAGCGGTCTGCATCGCCTGTTTCACCGGGACGGCGCTCGGCATGGCCGCAGCCGTCATCGGCGGCTGGTTCGATACGATCCTCAGCCGCTTTCTCGACGCGCTCAACTCCATTCCCAGCAAGCTTTCCGGCCTGGTCGTTGCCGCCGCGATCGGCTCCTCAATCAATGTCCTGATCATCATGCTGGCGGTGATCTACACCCCCGGCGCCTATCGCTTCGCCCGCGCGCTTGCCGTCAACGTCAACACGATGGACTACATCACCGTCGCCCGTACCCGTGGTGAAAGCATCCTTTACATCATCTTTTCCGAGATCCTGCCAAACATCATCGGCCCGTTGCTGGCGGATTTCGGCATTCGTTTCGTCTTCATCACGCTGCTTCTGTCCGGCCTCTCCTTCCTCGGCCTCGGTGTACAGCCGCCCTATGCCGATTGGGGCGCGCTGGTTCACGAAAACATCAGCGGCCTGCCTTTCGGCGCACCGGCTGTCATCGTGCCCTCGCTTGCGATTGCCAGCCTCACGATCAGCGTCAACCTGCTGATCGACAATCTGCCCAAGAAGATCCGCGACCGGAGTGCGTGAATGGAAAATCTCGTAGAAATTCGCGGACTGAAGGTCGAAGCGACAACCGATTCCGGCCGACGCCTGGACATCATCAAGGGCGTCGATCTCGATATCGCACCGGGGGAGATCGTCGCGCTGATCGGCGAAAGCGGCTCCGGCAAGACCACCATTGCCCTCACCCTCATGGGCTATACCCGCACCGGCTGCCGCATATCCGGCGGCAGCATCCGTGTCGCCGGCAAGGACATGGTGACGCTGAGCGAGCGGCAACGGGCCATGATCCGGGGTCGGGAAATATCCTACGTGCCGCAATCGGCCGCCGCGGCTTTCAATCCGACCAAGCGCATCCTCGATCAGGTCGTCGAGGTCACCCATATCCATAAGCTCCTGCCACCGGCCGAGGCCAGGCAGAAGGCCATCTCTCTGTTCAAGGCACTTTCCCTGCCCAATCCAGAGCAGATCGGCGAGCGTTACCCCCACCAGGTTTCCGGTGGTCAGCTGCAGCGCCTCGCCGCCGCAATGGCGCTGATCAGCGATCCGAAACTCGTGATTTTCGACGAGCCTACGACGGCATTGGATGTGACGACCCAGATCGAGGTTCTGCGCGCCTTCAAGTCCGTCATGAAGAAGAGCGGAATTGCCGGTGTCTACGTGTCCCACGATCTGGCTGTCGTCGCCCAAATTGCCGACCGCATTCTCGTGCTGCGCAATGGCGAAGTACAGGAAGTCGGTTCCACCGAAACCATTCTCAACGATGCCAAGCATCCTTACACGCGCGAACTTCTGTCGGCATTCGAACCCAAGCCGCGTGGCGATCACCTGGACCTCGCTACCGAAGCAAGACCGCTGCTTGAGATCAATGCCCTGACTGCAGGCTACGGACCGGTTCAGGAAGACGGCCTGCCACTGGTGCGCGCCGTTCAGGAAGCCAGCATCACGGTACAAAAGGGACGCAATCTTGGCATCATCGGTGAATCGGGCTGCGGCAAATCCACGCTTGCCCGTTCGATCGCCGGCATCCTGCCAGCTTCATCCGGCAAGCTGACCCTCGACGGGCGCCAACTGGCACCCTCGGCACGACAGAGAAGCCGCGAGCAGCTTCGCGAATTGCAGATCGTCTTCCAGCACGCCGATACGTCTCTCAATCCGGCAAAATCGATCGAGGACATTCTCGGCCGCCCCCTCACCTTCTATCACGGCATGAAGGGTAGCCAGCGCAGCGCCCGCATCGATCAATTGCTCGACATGGTGCATCTGCCGAAAGCACTGCGCAGCAGAACGCCGGCAGAACTTTCCGGCGGCCAGAAACAGCGCGTCAATTTCGCACGCGCGCTAGCCGCCGAGCCGAAGATCATCCTCTGCGACGAGATCACCTCGGCACTCGATACGGTCGTCGCCGCTGCGGTCATTGATCTTCTAAAGGAATTGCAGCGCGAACTTGCGCTTTCCTACATCTTCATCAGTCACGACCTGTCGGTGGTGGAAGCTATCTGCGACGAGATCGTCGTCATGTATCGCGGAAAGAAAGTCGAGCAGATCACACCGGCCATCTCCAAGGTCCCGCAGCATCCCTACTCGCAACTGCTCTTTTCGTCGGTGCCCAAGCTGGACCCCAATTGGCTCGACAGCCTCGAACGCGATCCCGAACTGGTGAAGGCTTACGGACATGCCTGAACGCCGGGATCACCGCATTGCGAATGCCGGTGATCCCTCTGACAAGAAAACGGAATGCGCTAAACGAGGAACAGGCTGGTGAGCGGCATGTGCGCCTTCACGATCGGCGATTTCAGCACGACGAAGCTGAAATATTTGTCGATGCCGATATCCATGTCCGTCAGGCGTTCCATGATCGTCTGGTATTCGCCGATACCGGCGGTGACGAATTTCAGCAGATAGTCATAGCCGCCGGAAACGAGATGGCATTCGATGACCTGATCGACTTTCTCGACCGCCGCAAGGAAACGGGCAAAGTCGATCTGCCGATGGTTCTTGAGCGTAATCTCGGTGAATACGGTCAGGGTCTGGCCCAGTTTGCCGATATTGATCTGGGCCGAATATCCGTCGATATAGCCCTCCTGCTGCAATTTCTTCACACGCATCAGGCATGGGCTGGGGGAAAGATTGACCAGTTCGGCAAGCTCGACATTGGTGATGCGGCCATTCTTCTGGAGTTCGTAGAGAATCTTGATGTCGATACGGTCGAGCTTCATCTGCGATCTCTCCTTGCGACCAGCACTCGGCAGCATTTTATTCTGCCGTTTTCTGAAAACCAGCTTAACACCATGAAGACGCTTGTCTATTCCATTGTGCAGCAGGCGCTACGGCAGAAAAATCTGCTTATCTCGGACCATGCAGCATTTAATGCCGTCCGCGCCATCTGTCCGGTAACCGATGGCTGGTTCGTCTCGTTATGCTTGCGGCGACAAGGAGAAGAAATGCCATGCCAGCGCCGCTCACGCTCGTCCCGACGTCTCACGATCTCCCGCAATCTGCCGACGCTGTCGTTATCGGCGCCGGCATTGTCGGTGTCTTTACCGCTTACTATCTGGCGACGCGCGGCCTGAAGGTTGCGCTGGTTGAAAAGGGCTTTGTCGGCGCCGAACAATCGAGCCGCAACTGGGGCTGGTGCCGCCAGCAGAACCGCGATGCCCGCGAACTCCCAATGGCAACGAAAAGCCTCGATCTGTGGCAGCGTTTTGCCGCAGAAACGGGAGAAGACACGGGCTTCCGCCGCTGCGGTCTCCTTTATCTGAGCGACAACGAGGAAGAGATCGCCGGCTGGGCCAGATGGCGGGATTTTGCAAGGACCGTAGGCGTCACCACGCATATGCTGGACAGCGTTGCAGCCGGCGAACGCGGAAAGGCGACCGGCCGCTCATGGAAGGGTGGCGTATTTTCGCCCACGGACGGCACGGCCGATCCCGCCAATGCCGCCCCCGCGGTCGCCCGTGCAATCATCAAGCTGGGCAGCTCCGTACACCAAAACTGCGCAGCCCGGGGTATCGAGATGGAAGGTGGCAGGCTTTCGGCCGTCGTCACCGAACACGGAACGATCAGGACGAAGGTGGCGATCCTGTCCGGCGGTGCATGGGCTTCGTCCTTCTGCCGCCAACTCGGCATCCGCTTCCCGCAGGCTTCAATCCGCTCATCCATCCTCTCCGTCGGCCCGGGCCAGGGCGATCTTCCGGATGCTCTCCATACGGCGCGGGTATCGGTTACCCGCCGCGGCGACGGCGGACACACGCTGGCGATCAGCGGACGTGGCCGTGTCGACCCGACAGCGCAGAACATGCGTTTCTCGGCACAGTTTCTCCCCATGTTCATGCGGCGCTGGCGCAGCCTCTCTCCCGGTGGATTAGAAGGCATTCGCAGCGGCCATGAAAGCCTGAAGATGTGGCGCCTCGATCGGCCGACGCCGATGGAAGAGATGCGCATCCTCGATCCCGTAGTCGATCGCCACACGGTCAAGCTGACGCATGAGCGGGCCACCGAACTTCTGCCCGACTTCAAGGGGCGGCCGGTCACGGCAGCATGGGCTGGCTATATCGATTCCACGCCGGATGGCGTACCCGCCATCGGCGAGACTGCAGTCGTTCCCGGCCTCGTACTTGCTGCGGGCTTCAGCGGCCACGGCTTCGGCATTGGTCCGGGCGCCGGCCACCTGATCGCCGATATCATTACCGGCGCGCAGCCCATCGTTGATCCTGTCCCTTACCGTCCCGAGCGCTTCGAGCGGTCTTCATGGGGCAAGGTCGCCGACTTCTGACTGATTACCCTTTGATGTAAGCTGAGACTGGCCACCAACGGACACGGAAGAACGCATGCAGGCACGCCAACTGGAAGTTTTCTGCATGCTGATGCGCTGCGGGACTGTGACCGGCGCCGCCGCCATGCTCAACATATCGCAGCCCGCTCTCAGCCAGATCCTGCTTCATGCGGAAGACCAGCTGGGCTTCAAGCTGTTCAATCGAGTTCGCGGCAAGCTGGTCCCCACCCGCGAGGCCGAGGAGCTTTATCCCGAATGTGAGAGAATCTTCTCGGAACTGGGCGCATTGAAGCGGCATACGACCGACATGCGCTTCGGCCGCACCGGCATCATCCGGGTTGCGGCCTCCGCACCACCGGCCATGTCGATCGTGCCGAAGGCGCTCGCATCGTTTCGCGAAGCCCATCCGGATGTCGTGATCCGCTCACTCATCGCACCGCTGGTCAATGTCGTCGACATGATCCGCAACGGCGATGCCGCACTCGGGCTTGTGATGAACAACATGGCGAGACCAGGCATCGAGGTCGAGACGCTCGGCCATACCGAGCTGATCTGCATCCTGCCCGAAGGACACCGGCTGGCGGATCGCGAACATATCAATTTTTCCGACTTGCAGGAAGAAACGCTGATCTCCTACAGGGCCGGCACCTATCCCGGCCGCATACTTTTGAGTGCGGCAGCGGCAGAAAAGCAGATGTTCAATCCGGCAATCGAGATCGACATCTCGCTGACCGCCCTGCCCTTTGTCCGCGACGGTTATGGTGTCGCCGTGGTCGATGGATTGCTTCCATGGGACCAGTTTCCCGGCCTTATCCGCAAACCACTGTCTCACAAGGCGATGGTGCCGATCGCGCTGCTCACCAGCCGCGACCGGCCACTCACCGGAAGCCACCTGGCGATGCGCGACAATATTCGCGACGCCTGCGCCTCGGTCTTAGCCAAGGCGGAAGATCTCAATCGTTAGAGCCTTTCAGGCATCCCGGACCCATGCTCCGATCGGAGCAGGCCTGACCGGCGCCTGTTCCCGCAGACGCCCGGCGTCGCAGACGGAAATCCCGGCCTTTGCTGCAATCAGTTCGGCACCGGCCAATTGGCAATAACGCCCCTGGCAGCGGCCCATGCCGACCCGCGCGAGCGACTTCACCCGATTGGCTTCCGCACCGCCGTATTCGACACCGTCGCGCAACTGACCGGCGTTTATCCCCTCGCAGCGGCAAACCACCGTCTCGTCGGGCGTCCTGCGAACCATGTCAGCCGGCCAGGGAAAGGCGCGCGCCATGCCACGGGCGAAACGCTCATACCGTGTGAGCAGCCGCAGATCCGCAGAACTGTCGGGCGCAGCCAGGCCCATATCCGAGAGACAGGCATGCGCGGCGAGGCGACCGGCGACTTCCGCTCCATCGGCTCCGAGAATGCGCAAGCCGTCACCGGCAAGATAGAGCCGTTCTGCAGCCCTTCCCATTCGGTCGGTGCGCGGAAGCCATTGCGACCAGCCGGCATCATATTCGAACTGGCAACCGGCAAGCCCGGCAAGCTGCGTTTCTGCCCGCAAATGCCATCCGATACCGACCATGTCGCAATCACTTTTCCGCATTGCGCCGCACGCATCCTGCCAGCGGATGCTCACCGGACCGCATTCGTCGGCATCGATACCGAGTATCTTCACGCCAGCATGATAAAGTCGGCCCAGCTTGGCGCGCATCATCATCCCGCGCAGGACCAGTCCTGGTCTTGCCAACATGCCGGGAAGTCCCGTCATCTGCGTCCCGAATGACGAAGTGTCGAGAACGACCGCAATCTCGGCCCCGGCCTTCAGCAATTGCGTTGCGACCAGTGTCAGCAGCGGCCCAGAGCCGGCAAGCACGATCTTTTGCCCGAGCGCGACACCCTGAGCCTTTAGAGCGATCTGGGTTGCGCCGAGACTGTAGACACCGGGTGACTGCCACCCTGGCACCGGTGCGAGTCGATCGGTAGCGCCTGTCGCAAGGATCAGCCGGTCATAGCTGAATTCGCGTCGCCCCGAAGGGGTCAACGCATGCAGGCTTCGGTTGGCGCAGGCAAGGACGGAACTCTGCGGATGGTAATCTACCTGCCCCTCGGCCACCATCTGGTCGAACCGGCCATGCAAGGCGACCGCCTTGTCGGCTTCGGTTCCGTAGAGTTGCCGCGCAGATCGGGTAAAACCATCTGGCGGCCGGCGATAGATCTGGCCGCCGGCCTTCATTCCCTCGTCAATGACAACGGGCTTTACATCCGCCGAAACCAGCATCTCGGCGGCGCGAATGCCTGCCGGCCCCGCGCCGACGATGACGACCTTTTCAGCATCCGAACTCATGACGGCCATCCGGCAGGCGCTTCGGTCAGCAGTTGCATGCCGTCCATGACCGGCGTCGAACAGGCACGAAGCCTTTCGCCATCGGCCTGCCAGATCCAGCAATCCTGGCAGGCGCCCATCAGGCAGAAACCCGCCCGCCTCTCCGGCCCGAATTCCGATTGCCGCAGGTGATGGGAAGAGGACAACACCGCCGTCAGCACCGTATCACCGGCAAGAGCCTCGCAGGGCGAGCCATCCAGATGAAAATGCACCCGCGGTCTTGCCGTTTCCGACAGACGGACAATTCGCCCGGTTCGCGGGTGCGGTTTCATTCAGCAGCCTCCTTCGCCTCGATCGCGGGCTCCGGCATTTCCCTGAAGCGCGCCCGGACATCCGCCAGGGCCGCAGACACACCTTCCGGTCCGACACGGCCCTTCATCCGACGGAAGATTTCCGTCTTGGTGAAGAAGCGCCAATGGATCGGCAGACCGGCAAGAATGCCGGTCAGGAGATCATAGGCGGCCGGCGTCCATTGCGCCTCATAACCCTCGCGCTCGGGACCGTAGTGGAAGTGGCCGGCAGATGCGGAACGCGATGCCCTCAGGCTTTCGGTCGCCTTCTCATCCGCGACACCATCACGAATGACGACTGCATAGTCGCGCTCTGCTGCCTCTGCAGAGACATACCCGCGCTCGACATCGCGAACCACGCGCCAGACCTCACGTTCCAGCGGATTGCCGCGCCCGCCGCCGCCTGCCGAGCGGATTTCCAGCACGTCGCCAGGCTGCAGGATGGCGGTATCGATATTGCCGAGCCGGCGATAGTCGTCCCGACCGGGGTTGAGCACCATGTCGGACAGGCCTGCAGCCTTGCCGCCGAGCAGACCCCAGGGCCGGAAGAAGCTGCGGTCGCGGTTGCGCGCGGTAATCCGGCTGCCCGGGCTGAACACCCGGAACGCCATCTCGGTCGCAAGACCGCCACGCCAGCGGCCCGCACCGCCACTGTCTTTGGCCAGCCCGTATTTGACGAATTCGATCGGCACTTCGGTCTCGGTAATCTCGATCGGCGTGTTCTTGAGGTAAGCCGCATCGGCCCCGGAGCCGTTGGTGCCATCGCGATGCGGCATGCCGCCGCCACCGCCGACGACCGGATTAACGGCCGCGATGACGGTACGGCCCCGCTCGTCGGTGGTCATGACGTTGACGATGCAGTTGTTGCCGGCAGGTGCTGCCGGGAGCCTTTCAGGCACGGCCTGGCAGAAGGCGCCGAAGATCACCGAACGCAGGCGGGCGCAGGTCAGCGACCGCATGCCGACGGCAGCCGGCGAAATCGGGTTGAGCACGCTGCCCTGCGGCGCAATGCAGGTAAACGGGCGTGTCAGGCCGGTATTCAGCAGGATCTTCGGATTGATCGTGTAGAGCACATAATAGACGCCGACGAGCAGCATCGTATGCCGCGGATCGCCGCCCGAGGGAACATTGAGCGAAGACCCGAGCTGCGGATCGGAACCGGTGAAATCGAGGATCGCCTCGTCGCCCTTGATCGTCAGCGTCAGTTTCAGCCGGCATGGATTGGCTTCGACGGAATCCTCGTCCGCGTAATCAACGAAGACATAGGTACCGTCCGGCATGGAGCGCAGAATGTCACGCGCCTGCGCTTCGGCATGATCGAGCAGCACTTCCGCGCCTTCGAGAAAGGCCTCTTTCCCGAACTTCTCGACCATTGCGAGGATCTTGCGCTCGCCGGTATTCAGCGCACCCACCAGCGCCTTGATATCCCCGATGTTGAGATCGGGCTTGCGAACATTGGTGGTCATGATCTTCAGAATGTCCTCGTCGAAGACACCTTCATTGACCAGCTTCATCGGGGGAAAGCGGATGCCTTCCTGATGGATTTCTGTCAGGGCGCGCGAAAGAGACGCCGGCACGGCGCCGCCCATGTCGGTATTGTGGATGTGGCCGCCGGTCCAGGCGATGATCTCACCCTCGTAGAACACCGGCTTCCAGAGATGCGTGTCGGGTGCGTGGGTTGCGACGAAGCAGGAATAGGGATCGTTGGTGAAGGCAACATCGCCGGGCTTGTAGTCGGCGACCATGTCGATTGCCCTCGTATAGGTCAGCCCTGGATACCATGTGGCACCGAGCCCCATCGGCACGCCGAACGTGTCGCCATTGCGGTTTATCAGCATCACCGTGAAATCCTCCGTCTCCTTGACGAAGGCGGAATGTGCAGTCCGCTGCAGCGTATAGGCCATGTTCTCGGCAGCCGCGCGGGTGTGATTGGCAAAGACCTGAAGGTTCAATGGGTCAAACATGGCTGGTTACTCCGAGAAGGTCAGATGCAGGTTCAGGTGGCGGTCGACATCGACCGTGGCGCCGGCCGGAATGGCAAAGGTCGTATCTTCCTGCGCGACCACTGCCGGGCCTGAGAACCGGCCGCCCGGATGCAGAAGATCTCGCCGGTAAAGGCCGATCCATTCGAACTCCTTGCCGGTGAAGACGGGGATCTCCCGCTCCGGCACCGCGGCAACACCGCCATGTTCGGCCTCGACCGGAAGCTCCAGAGCCGGACCGGCACCGATAGCCGAAAGGCGCAGGTTGACGATCTCGATCTCTCCGTCCGGATCGTCGAAATCGTAGAGCTTCGCATGCATGGCATGGAAGGCATCTTTGATGGGGCTGAGCTTGCCCTCGGCGATCCAGGCTGCCTGAACCGGCACCTCGATCTCGAAGCTCTGGCCGACATAGCGCATGTCGGCGGAAACATGCAGCGTCGCCGGTCCCTCATGTCCCTGCTTCGAAAGCCATGTCAGACCTTCGGCAGAGAGCGAATCCAGCGCCTTGCGCAACAGCGGTGTCGCCTCGGCGGAAATATGCGTGAAGACAGTGCGGATGAAGTCGCCGCGAAGATCGGCCACCAGGCCGCCCAGCGCCGAGACGACGCCCGGACGCGGTGGCCCGATGACCTTCGCCATCTTGAACTCCCGCGCCAGGAAAGCGCCGAGCATCGGCCCGCCGCCGCCGAACGGCATCAAGGTGAATTCCCGCAAATCGACGCCTGCACGCGAGGCAAGCTTCTCGACCTCTACGAACATTTCGGAAATGGCGATATCGAGAATGGCCTGCGCTGCCTCTTCGGCCGTACGGCCGATCTGGTCGGCGAGCTTCGAGACCGCCGCGCGTGCCAGGCCGACATTGATCTGCAACTGGCCGTAAGCCATCTGGCTATGGCCGAGCCAGCCGCAGACCGCCATCGCATCCGTCACGGTCGCCTGAGTGCCACCACGCCCATAGCACGCCGGTCCCGGCGTCGATCCGGCCGATTCCGGTCCGACACGCAAGACGCCCTGCGCATCGACGCTTGCAATAGAACCGCCCCCGATGCCGATGGAGCTGACCGAGACCGATGGAATATGCAGCGGAAACTCGCCGATCAGTTCGCCCGTGCCGAATTGCGGCTCGCCGTCGATTATCAGAGCGAAATCGGCAGAAGTACCGCCAATATCGAGCGTCAGGATATGCTTTTCACCGGCGCGACGAGCAAGCCAGGCGGCGCCGATGACGCCGGATGCGGTACCGGAAAGCAGCATCTGCACGCAGGAGCGCTTCCCCTCCGCCGCATTCATGACCCCACCATTCGACTTGGTCAGCAGCGCCGGAGCCGTCACTCCACGGGAAACCAGCTTGTCCTCCAGCGCCGTCAGATATCCGGAAACACGCGGATGGACGTAGCCGTTGAGGATGGCTGTGGTGGTGCGCTCGTATTCGCGAATGACCGGCCAGACTTCCGAGGATGTGAAGACGAACAGATCAGGCGCCGACTTTGCAATCTGCGCCTTGACCGCCGCTTCCTGGGCATCGTTGCGCCAGGAATGGAGGAAGGAGATAATGATGCCCGATGCACCCCTTGCCTTGGCGGTTGCAACAGCTTCGACGACGGCCTGCATGTCAGGCGCCTGCGCTTCGCTGCCATCGGCCCTCAGTCGCGCCGGAATACCGAAGACCATGTCACGCGAGATGAGCTGGTCGGGACGCGAGCAGAAGAGCGAATAGACATCCGGCATTCTCAGGCGCGCCAGTTCGATCACGTCCTCGAAGCCGGCATTGGTCATCAGCGCCAGCGATACGCCGCGCCTCTGGATGACGGTGTTGATGCCGACCGTCGTGCCATGCACGAAACGGGTGATCGAAGTCGGATCGAGCCCTTCGCGCTCAGCGAGAAGCGAAAGCCCGGTCATCAGTTCCGCGCCCGGATCGTCCGGCGTGGTCAGAACCTTCAAGGAGGCGACCCTGCCTGAGCGCGTTTCGAGAGCGCAGAAGTCGATGAAGGTTCCGCCGATATCGACGCCGACCTTCCAATCCTGTTCCTTGAGATGGCCTTTGCCGGGCGCTGGCGCATTGTCCATATTGGATCCCTTTCCGTCTGGTTATGCAAAGCTGGCACGATGGAACCACGTCGGTCCAAGACGGAAAGGGCGATATCCCATAAGCAGAACTTATGCCCTCGAACGGACCAACCCATAGGTCCGACTTATGGGAGTGCCCAAAGCTCGACTTTGACTTGACCATGCCGGATCGGTCACTCTTCATGCGATTTTCAGGATGACGAGGAAGCCGGATGGATGTGATTGTTGTCGGTGGTGGCCTGATGGGCGCAGCCTCGACCTTTTTCCTGGCGCGCCGCGGGCTGCGTGTGACGCTCATCGAGCGAAACCGCGTCGGCAGTGGTGCGACCGTCGCATCGTTCGGGAATATCCGTAGAAGCGGCAGATATCTGCCCCAACTCCCCCTCGCCCACCGGTCTCTGGCCCTTTGGAGGGAGGTGGAAAAGCTGCTTGGGCGCGATGTCGAGTTTCGCGCCACCGGCCATCTTCGTCTCATCTTTAGCGAGAAGGGGCTGAATGAGATGCGGAGCTTCTCCGAGGCGGCACGGCTCTGGGGGTTGGATCTGGAGGAACTCGGCCCGAAAGAGGTGCAGAACCGTTTTCCGGGCCTCGGCCCGACCGCAATCGGCGCCTCCTTTTCCCCGCAGGACGGAAGCGGCAATCCTCGGCTTATTACGCCCGCCTTTGCGGATGCTGCGCGCCGGCTCGGCGCGGAAGTCGTCGAGGAAACCACTGTCGAAAGCATAGGGAAAACGCCACACGGTTTCGAAGTTCGAACCTCGAAAGGCCTGTATTCTTCGCCCATACTCCTCAACACGGCCGGCGCATGGGGCGCACGAATTGCCGAGCAATTTTCCGAACCGGTACCGATCGTCGCCAAAGGTCCGCAAATGGGCGTCACCGAACCGCTTCCGCATCGGGTTCTGCCGGTCGTCGGCGTCTGGGGGCATGACCATGGCGGCGGTTATCTTCGCCAGGTCGAACGCGGCAATATCGTGTTTGGCGGCGGAGCGGAACGCACCGATGTCTCGCTGGACAGTGGCCATGCCAAGGCCGATCCCGCCCGCCTGCCGGGACAGCTAAGGGCACTTCTGCCCTTGCTGCCAGCGCTTGCGAACGTCTCGGTGATCCGCACCTGGTCGGGCTGTGAAGGTTATGTCGCCGATGGCCTGCCCGTCATGGGACAATCCGCGACGACTGAAGGCCTTTACCACGCCTTCGGCTTTTGTGGACACGGGTTCCAACTTGGACCCGGAGTGGGTGACGTCATGGCAGAGTTTATCGCAACGGGCCAAACGCAAATACCCCTGAAAGATTTCCGGATTGGGCGGTTTTCGCCGGTGGGACAGGCAAGTTCTTGAGCAGATAAACATCATCGACCTCGGCATCGAAATCGTGACTTTGAAAAGTGCATGTGGCTGAAATTTCGAGAACACTCTGGCCGTAACCGAGCGCTCTTGAGCTGGTTGATCAGTTATCAATCACATGGCTCTTCATGCGGAAGAAACTAGGCTTTGATCCCTTGGTTCAGAGGATAATAAAAAATCTCCGGCCAGTCCAAAACGCAGCTAAGCAATCCAAGGTCTCTCTGGTTATCAGCTATCCCGCCACAGAACTCTCACCGCCATCGTCGCTGCGGAGGTTCGCTTCTCGACGGAAAGCTTGTTGAAGATTTGCTCCAGGTGCTTGTTGACGGTGCGCGGCGACATTTCCAGGATGTCAGCAATCTCCTTGTTCGCCTTGCCGTGCGCTATCCAGAGCAGCACCTCCGCTTCCCGTAGCGTCAGAGCGAAGGCTTTTGCGAGTTGCTCCTCATCCGTTCCACGGTGCCGGTCGACAAGCCGCAACAGCAATTCATCATTTCCACCATCGGACAATATGCGGAATTCCAGATCCTGTCCGTTGCGTGAATAACGAAGCGCCTTGCCAAGCGCGGCGGATGGCAACTGCTCGGCGGCAAGGCCAACCAGTTCCACGACCTCCCACGGCAGGTAGGCGCCTTGGTCGGACCGGATCCCGGCGCGTTGCATCAGGTCGGCGGCCTGTTGTGTAGACCAGTGGATTCGTCCGTTCCTGTCGCAGGCGACGATCCAGCGCCCGGTGGAATCCAGCGCACGCCGCGCAGAACGAGCCCTTCGCGCATTGCCCAGATGGACGCGCATGCGGGCGAACAACTCGTTCAGTTCGATCGGCTTGCTGATGAAATCGACCCCTCCTGCGGCCAGTGCCCGCACGACATGTTCGCTCTCGTTGAAGCCGGTCATGAATATGATCGGGATATCGTCGAACCCGCGCTCTGCTTTCAGGATCTGGCATGTCTGGAAACCGTCAAGGCCTGGCATCACTGCATCCATCAGAACGATGTCCGGCGAACTGCTGTTTGCCAGCGAAATTGCCTGACGGCCGCTGTTGCAGGTCAGAACATCCATACCCTCCAGTGTCAGGGCATCCGACAACATGAAAAGCGCGTCGGGAGAGTCATCGACCACGAGGACGCGGCTGGCAGCGGCAAGGTCAGACATTCTTCACCTCCTCAAGGACGGCCAGAAAATCGCGAAGCCGATAGTTCGCGACGAGGAACCGCATATGGCGACAGAACCGTGCCGTCCCTGGTGAGGATGCCTCGATATCGTTCAGCATGGCTTCGATCGAACGGACGAAGCCGGTTTCCCCCAATGTGCGCAATTGCTTGAGCTTGCGTGGCTCGGGCAGTTCCGCCGGAGCGAAGTTCGGCTGCAGATCGGCGTCTACTGTCTCTTCGCCCGCATGCATCCAGGTGAGCGGCACGAGCGTCGCAAAGCAGTCGAAAAGTTCGTCGAAGCTGAACGGCTTGATCAGGTAAGCGTCGCAAAGGTCGGCGAATTCCGGCCGCGTGCGTTCGTTGCCCGCGTCGGCAGACAGCATCACGATCGGCAGTTCCCGCCCGATACGCTTGCGCACCTGCCGCGCAACATCCCAACCTGACATGCCCGGCATCGCGATATCGAGAATAAGGATGTCCGGACGGTAGAGCGAAAGCGCCGAAAGGCATGCCGGTCCATCCGCCGCGACGATGACGGTAAACCCAAGCGGCCGCAGGACATCCTCCAGCAACGCCCGCTGGTTGGCATCATCGTCCGCGACCAGCACCGTGCGGCGTGCCCCCTCATAGCCACTGATACGCGAAACAACCGCAGGAGCATCCTCAGAACTGCTGGCGGAGGAAAGATGCAGGCGTACGGACACATAGGTACCGGCACCCGCAACGCTGCGAACCACAAGTTCGCCCCCCATAATTTCCACCAGCAGTTTGGTGATCGTCAGTCCCAATCCGGTGCCGGGCGGGCGAATGACATCACCGGCCTGCTCCACACGCTCGAAGGGGAGAAATACCCGCTCGATGTCCGCCTCTTGTATGCCAATACCCGTGTCCTCGATTTCGAAGGTCGCGACCTGCCCGCGATAGGTAACGGCAAGGCAGACCTTGCCGTGATCGGTGAACTTGATCGCGTTCGAAAGGAGGTTGATAAGCACCTGCCGCAGCCGCTTTTCATCGGTGACGACATAGTCAGGCATCGACGAACTGGCGCGAAACTCGAATTCGATGCCTTTCGCATGGGCCTGTAGCGTCAGCATGTCGACAATCTGATCGAGGAAGGGGCGCAGCGCGATCTTGTGGCGAAAAATCTCCAGCCGTCCCGCTTCGATCTTGGAGATGTCGAGCAATCCTTCGATCATATCCGCCAGATGCTCGCCACTGCGCTTGATCGTCCGCGCAGCGTTATGGATGTAGACGGGTAGTCCCTTCTGGCGTTCCAGAAGCTGTGCGTAGCCTAGAATGGCGCTGAGCGGCGTTCGCAGTTCATGGCTGAGGCCAACGACATATTTGCTTTTCGCCACGTTGGCCTGCTCGGCGACCTCCTTTGCCTTCTGCAGCTGACGATCGGTTTCCCCATGCGCCTGGATCTCATCCATCAACAGCCGCGTATGTTTACGTGCCTCGTCCTCGGCAAAATTGCGGCTTTCCTGAGCAAGTACGAACAGCCAGACAATGATGCCCGCGATGATGAAGACGATGATGAACAGCTTCCACAGCACCGTGGCGATCTCGGCCGCGGGCATGGTCTTGTCGAGGCTGCTTTGAAAGTGGATGAGCCAGAAAACCAGCCCGATCAATGCGGTGACGACCGTCAGAACCGCGATATAACGGGCAAGACGGCTCTCAAGGAAAGCGGAAAAGCGGCCCGGCAGGAAGGTGACGGCAAAGCCTCGGACCTGCTGCATCAAACGAGCGTCGGTCTTGCAGGCGTCTACGCAGCGCGCATCCAGCGAGCAGCAGAGCGAGCATATCGGCCCCGAATAGATCGGGCAACGCGCCATATCCTCGCTGTCGAAGTGGTGCTCGCAGATACAACACTCGATCGCCTGCCCGCTTTTCCAATCTGCCGGAGACTGTCTGGCGATGTAGTAGCGACCACGGGTCGCAAGGGCCAGAACCGGGGCGAGGAGAAAGGCTGAGATGAGGGCGACATAGGTATAGATGGCGGCCAATGTTGGGCCGAAGACTCCGAGATAGGCGATCAGTCCGGCCAGAGCCGAGATCGCCATTGAGCCAAACCCGACGGGATTGATGTCATAGAGATGCGCACGTTTGAACTCGATCGATCGCGGCGACAGGCCCAGAGGCTTGTTGATCACGAGATCGGCGACGATCGCGCCCATCCAGGAAACCGCAAGGATGGAGTAGAGCCCCAATGTCTGTTCCAGAGCCTTGTAGACGCCGAACTCCATCAGCAGCAGGCCGAGCATGACATTGAACACCAGCCAGACAACGCGACCGGGATGGCTGTGGGTAAGCCGTGAAAAGAAGTTCGACCAGGCGATCGAGCCGGCATAGCTGTTTGTGACGTTGATCTTCAGCTGGCAGATGACCACAAAGATGCCGGTAAGGCCAAGCGCCATCTCGGGTGATCCCAGCATCTCGCGGAAAACGCTCAGATACATCTGTGTCGGATCGGAAGCATCCTTGAAATCGACGCCCTGCTGGAAGGCATAGAAGGCGAGAAACGAGCCTGCCGTTATCTTCAGCCCGCCGATCACCATCCAGCCTGGACCGGCAGCGAGCAAGGCGGCCCACCAGCGCAGCCGGTTCGCATGGGTTCGTCGCGGGAGAAAACGGAGGAAGTCGACCTGCTCGCCGATCTGTGCCACCAGCGAAAAGATCACTGCGGATGCCGCGCCGAAATGAGCGAGGCTGATGCTTCCATCCGGATGTCCGAACAGGCCGGAATAGCCGGTCCACTGGCGCACCGACGGCATGCTCTGGAATGCAATGAAGAAGAAGGGGGCCAGTTGCAGCACCACCCAGAATGGTTGGGTCCATGCCTGGAAACAGCTGATGAACGTGACCCCATGAGTGACGAGCGGAATGATGACGAGCGCGCTTACGATATACCCGATCGGCAGTGGCAAGCCGATGCAGAGCTGCAGTGCGGTCGCGATGATCGCCGCTTCGATTGCGAAGAAGATGAAGGTGAAGGTGGCGTAGATCAGCGACGTGAAGGTGGAGCCGATATAACCGAAACCTGCGCCCCGGGTCAGAAGATCGATGTCGACGCCGTATTTAACCGCGTGATAGGCGATCGGAATGCCCATCAGGATGATGATGGAGCAAGAGACCGCGATGGCCGCAATCGCATTGGCGAAACCATAGTTGAGGGTGATTGCTCCGCCGATTGCCTCCAATGCCAGAAATGAAATCGCGCCTATGGCGGTATTGGCGATCCGCCAGTTCGAGAAGCGGCGAACCTTGTAGGCGGTGAAACGCAGGGCATAGTCTTCGAGGGTCTGGTTCGCCACCCACTTGTTGTAGGTGCGCCGGTTTCTCGGAATGCGCTGCGCCGTGTTCAAACTCAAGCCCCCTCAACTCTGCAGTGTTTGCACCGACGAAACGAAAGCAAACTTCGTTCCAGTCTTCCGCAACGGTCTTTGCAAGGAAATCCAGGAGGCCTTAGGCCTCGTGTCGGACAATTGTCCGGCGACATTTTTCTTATGAAATTCAGTATCTTGATGTTTTTATTTCAAACCATGAGCACATAGTACGGGCAAAATACTCGGGGGGAAATACGTCAAATACTCCATTGTTGCATCGCATCATTCCTGTCGAATTTCGCGCAGCTGGCGGTTGATAAGCCAGCTCAAGCCGAAAAACGAGCGACATGAAGAGGGGTTGCTATGAGCGATGATGTTCCGGGAAATGTCCTGTCCGTAAACCGACGGACACTGCTTGCAGGATTTGCCAGCCTGCCGCTGCTTTCGCTGATGGGCGCGCCGCTTTCGGCCGCCGATTATCCGACAGCCGCCGTCAATACGACCGGTCTGGCCGTTACCGACAGCACGGTGAAGGTCGGCATATTGCATTCCGTCACCGGCACGATGGCGATCAGCGAGACCGGTTCGGTCCAGGCTGAAAAGCTTGCCATCGAGCAGATCAATGCCATGGGCGGCGTTCTCGGCCGCAAGATCGAGTTCGTCCAGGAAGACGGCGCGTCCGACTGGCCGACATTCGCCGAAAAGGCAAAGAAGCTGCTGGTACAGGACAAAGTCGCATCCGTATTCGGCTGCTGGACATCAGCATCCCGCAAGGCGGTTCTGCCGGTTTTCGAGCAGTATAACGGTATGCTCTATTACCCGACCTTCTACGAAGGCCTCGAAGAGAGCCCGAACGTCATCTATACCGGCCAGGAAGCGACACAGCAGATCCTTGCCGGCATCGACTGGGTGGTGAAGGAGAAGGGTGCCAAGAGCTTCTACCTGCTCGGATCGGACTATATCTGGCCGCGCACGTCCAACAAGATTGCTCGCAAGCATATCGAGAAACTGGGCCTAGAGGTTGTCGGCGAGGAATATTATCCGCTCGGCCACACCCAGTTCAATTCGGTGATCAACAAGATCAAGCTGCGCAAGCCCGACGTGATCTATGCCATCGTTGTCGGCGGCTCCAATGTCGCCTTCTACAAGCAGCTCAAGGCCGCCGGTATCGACCTCGCCAAGGAAAAGCCGCTGCTCCTGACCATTTCCGTCACGGAAGACGAAATCCTCGGCATCGGCGGCGAGAACATGGCCGGCGCCTATGCGATGATGAAATACTTCCAGAGCCTCGACAACGCCAACAACAAGGCATTCGTCGAAGCCTTCAAGAAGATGTGGGGCGACAATATCGTTATCGGCGACGTGACCCAGGCTGCCTATCTCGGACCCTGGCTGTGGAAGGCCGCGGTCGAGAAGGCCGGCTCATTCGACATCGACAAGATCAAGGCGGCCTCGCCGGGCATCGAGCTGACCACAGCTCCGGAAGGTTATGTGAAGATCCACGAGAACCATCATCTCTGGTCAAAGGCGAGAGTCGGCCGTGCCAAGACGGACGGCCAGTATGAACTGGTCTACGAGACGGCTGACCTGATGGAGCCCGATCCATTCCCCGAAGGCTATCAATAAGCCTTGACCTTGCTGCCTGCGGATACCCCGTGGGCAGCACTTTCCTCGATGTCATCTGAAATATCAGCTTCCTGTCCGGCGAGGCCACGATGATTGGCGACTATACTTTCAGCGAATTCACCTCGATCCTTGCTATGCAGGGTTTTGCGGGGCTCAGCCTCTTCTCCGTCTTCGTGCTGATGGCGCTGGGGCTTGCGATCATCTTCGGCCAGATGGGCGTCATCAACATGGCGCATGGCGAATTCATGATCCTCGGAGCCTATGTCACATACATATGCTCGCATATCGTCACCGAATATATTCCGGTCCTGTTTCCCGTCTATTTCTTCATCGCCATGGCAGCGGCCTTCGTCGCGTCCTTCGCACTTGGCGTGCTGGTGGAATGGGGCATGATCCGGTTCCTTTACCGCAGGCCGCTCGACACGCTGCTGGCGACCTGGGGCCTGTCGCTGATCCTGCAGCAGGTCTATCGCTCGGTGTTCGGTGCTCGTGAGGTCGGCGTCACCCTGCCGGACTGGATGATGGGGTCGATCGCCCTCACCGACATGATCGAGATACCCATCAATGGCTTGTTCGTCATGGCTTTGACGCTTCTGGTCTCGTTCGCCGTCTATTTCATCATGTTCCGTTCCGCCTGGGGCAAGCAGGTCCGCGCTGTGCTGCAGAACCGGGTGATGGCGGGTGCTGTCGGCATCAACACGAAGCGGGTCGACAGCATGACCTTCGGGCTTGGTTGCGGCATCGCGGGGATCGCCGGCGCGGCTTTCACCATGATCGGCTCGACCGGGCCGACAGCCGGCCAGCTTTATATCGTCGATACCTTCCTCGTCGTGGTCTTCGGCGGCGCCGGCAGCCTGATCGGCACGATCGCCTCGGCCTTCACCATCTCGCAGGCCCAATCCACCCTGGAATTCTTCCTGAGTGGATCGATGGCCAAGGTGCTGACCCTGCTGACGGTCGTCGGAATCCTGATGCTGCGCCCGCAGGGCCTGTTCACATTCAACATTCGCCGCTGAGGAGCCTCCAATGAAATTCGAAAGCATCTTCTTTTCGAAGCAGGGATGGGTCTCGTTCGCCATCCTGGCTGCCATCCTTTTGATCGTCCTGCCGCTGTCGGTGGATGTCTTCCGCCTCAATCTCATTGGCAAATATCTGACTTACGCCTTCGTGGCCCTCGGCCTCGTCCTGTGCTGGGGCATGGGCGGCATCCTGTCGCTCGGCCAAGGAATATTCTTCGGGCTCGGAGGCTATTGCATGGCGATGTTCCTGAAGCTCGAGGCATCGACGCCCGAAGCCACGAAGATCCAGTCGACGCCCGGCATTCCGGACTTCATGGATTGGAACCAGCTGACGGAATTGCCCTTCTGGTGGCAGCCCTTCCATTCCTTCGCCTTCACGCTGGTCGCAATCATCGCCGTGCCTGCGCTGTTCGCCTTCGTCATCGCGGCGGCGATGTTCAAGAGACGTGTCGGCGGCGTCTATTTCGCCATCATCACCCAGGCGATCGCGGCCATCATGACCATCCTGATCATCGGCCAGCAGGGATATACCGGCGGTGTTAACGGCATCACCGATCTGCGCACGCTGCTGGGCTGGGACATCCGTACCGACGATGCCAAGCAGTTGCTTTATTTCGCCTGCGCGCTTGCTCTGCTCCTCTGCGTGCTTCTCGCTCAGGGCGTAAAAATATCCAAGTTCGGCCGCCTGCTTGTGGCGATGCGCGACCGCGAGGACCGGGTGCGTTTCTCTGGATATGACGTTTCGAACTTCAAGATCTTCATCTTCTGCCTGGCGGCCGCATTTTCGGCGATCGGCGGCGCGATGTTCACGCTGCAGGTCGGCTTCATGTCGCCTTCTTTCGTCGGCATCGTTCCATCGATCGAGATGGTGATATTCTGCGCCGTGGGCGGGCGTCTGTCGCTCTTCGGTGCCGTCTATGGCGCACTCATCGTCAATGCCGCCAAAACATCTTTTTCCGAGAGCTTTCCCGAACTCTGGCTTTTCGCCATGGGAGGGCTGTTCATCGCTGTCGTCATGGCGTTTCCGAATGGTCTTGCCGGTCTCTACCGCGAACATCTCGAGCCGCTGATCCGCCGCCTTTCGAAACGCACGGCCACCACGCAGCCCATCCAGGCTGCCGCTGGCTCGGCCAACTGACGGGAGGGCGCCATGCTTGTCACCGATGCCGAACAGAAGGATTTCCTGCTCTCGGTCGAAGGGCTCACGGTCTCCTTCGACGGGTTCAAGGCGGTCAACGACCTCTCTCTCTATATCGACGAGAACGAGATCCGCGTCATCATCGGCCCGAACGGGGCGGGAAAGACCACGGTTCTCGATCTGATCTGCGGCCGCACTCGACCGACAGAGGGCTCCATCAAGTTTTCCGGCCAGGAACTGACCGGGATGCGTGAATTCGAAATCGTTCATGCCGGCGTCGGCCGCAAATTCCAGAACCCGTCGATCTATGAGGACCTGACGGTATTCGAGAACCTGGAACTGTCGTTTCCGCGCGGCCGCAACGTCTTCGGCGCACTGTTCTTCCGCCGCGACGCGGAAGTGCGTGACCGCGTCGAGGAAGTTGCCGAACTGATCTTCCTGAAGGATCATCTCGACACGGAGGCGGCAATCCTCAGCCATGGCCAGAAGCAGTGGCTGGAAATCGGCATGCTACTGATCCAGAGCCCGAAACTGCTGATGCTCGACGAGCCGGTAGCGGGCATGAGCGTCGCCGAGCGGATCAAGACCGCCGAACTGCTCAATACGATCATCAAGAACCAGTCGGTTATCGTGATCGAGCACGACATGAAATTCGTCGAGGACATCGCTCACCGGGTCACGGTTCTGCATCAGGGCAAGGTGCTTTCCGAAGGATCGATGGAGCGCGTCAAGAACGACCCCAAGGTCATCGAAGTCTATCTCGGCCATTAGGAGAGTGAACATGCTTGCAGTCGAAAACCTGCACGTCGCCTACGGCCAGAGCGAGGTGATCCACGGCATGAATTTTGCCGTGAAACCCGGCGAGATCGTCGCCGTCATGGGCCGCAACGGCATGGGCAAGACCACGTTGATGAAATCGCTGATGGGTATCGTTCCGTCGGCCCATGGCGTGATCCGCATCGGTGATACGCCGGTCGAGACCATGGAGAGCTATCGCAGGGTTGCGGCAGGACTGGCCTATGTCCCGCAAGGACGGATGATCTTTTCCGCCATGACGGTCAAGGAGAATATCGAGACAGGCCTGACCGTCACCGGCGAACGCCACGTGCCGGATCATATCTACGAGCTGTTTCCGGTTCTGCTTGAAATGAAGGGCCGGCGCGGCGGCAATCTTTCAGGCGGACAACAACAGCAGCTCGCCATCGCCAGGGCGCTTGCGTCCAAACCAAAGGTGCTTCTGCTCGACGAGCCGACCGAGGGCATTCAGCCGTCTATCATCAAGGAGATGGCCCGAACGCTCTGCCGCATCCGAGACGAGATGGGACTTTCCATTCTCGTGTCGGAACAGGTCCTGAGCTTTGCCCTCGACATGGCGGACCGGGTCCTTGTCATCGAGAAGGGCGACATTGTCCACGAAAGCCCACGCGACGGCATCGACGAGGCGAAGGTCGCCGGTTTCCTGTCCGTCTGACGCCGGTCTCACATCCAACATTTACTTAGGAAGGAGCAAGACATGCCTGAAACGCTGATCAAGGTCGACCTCAACGAGTCGCCCTATACCAATGAGAAGATCCACAATCGCTGGCATCCGGACATTCCGATGGCTTGCTGGGTAGAGCCCGGCGACGACTTCCGGATCGAGACCTATGACTGGACCGGTGGCCAGATCAAGAATGACGACGATGCCGCAGACGTGCGCGATGTCGATCTTTCGCAGGTTCATTTCCTCTCCGGCCCGATCGGCGTCAAGGGTGCAAAGCCCGGCGACCTGCTGGTTGTCGATATTCTCGATATCGGCACGTTCGAAAACAGCCTCTGGGGCTTCAACGGCTTTTTCTCCAAGAAGAACGGCGGCGGCTTTCTCACCGAGCATTTCCCGGAAGCCCAGAAGTCGATCTGGGATTTCCACGGCATGTTCACCTCCTCGCGCCATGTGCCGGGTGTCAAATATGCTGGTATCATTCACCCGGGCCTGATCGGCTGCCTGCCGGATCAGAAAATGCTCGACATGTGGAACAGCCGCGAAAAGGCGCTGTTCGACACCAATCCCGACCGCGTTCCGGGCCTTGCAAACTTGCCGAACGGCGGCCCCACCGCGCATATGGGCGCACTCAAGGGCGAGGCCCGAGACAAGGCCGCCGCAGAGGGCGCGCGCACCGTGCCGCCACGCGAACATGGCGGCAATTGCGACATCAAGGACCTGTCGCGCGGCTCGAAGATCTACTTCCCCGTTTATGTAGACGGTGCCGGCCTTTCCATGGGCGACCTGCATTTCAGTCAGGGCGATGGTGAGATCACATTCTGCGGCGCCATCGAGATGGCCGGCTGGCTACATATCAAGGTCACGCTGATCAAGGATGGCATGGCCAAGTACGGCATCAAGAACCCGATCTTCCGCCCCTCGCCGATCACGCCGAAATACGACGACTTCCTGATCTTCGAAGGCATTTCCGTCGATGAAGCGGGTACGCAGCATTATCTCGACGTCCATATCGCGTACCGTCAGGCTTGCCTCAACGCGATCGAGTACCTGACCAAATTCGGCTACACCCGCGCCCAGGCCTATGCGATCCTCGGCACGGCACCTGTCCAGGGCCATATTTCGGGCGTTGTCGACGTGCCGAATGCCTGCGCCACGCTTTGGCTGCCGCTCGATATCTTCGAATACGACCTGAAGCCCGGCGCCGATGGTCCGAAGAAATATCTCGACGGCAAGACCGACGTTCCGCTTGCGCCTGATCTGTGAGTTGTTCGCCATGATTGTGGGGCGGCGGCGTGCCGCCCCGTGCTATCGCGCCATCTCTTACACCGATTTCTCCGGGAGACCCGATGCCTTATTACGATTACAACTGTGCCGAATGTGGTGCATTTACCGAACTTCGACCGATGGCGGTATCAGCGGAACCCTGTGGCTGCCCCACCTGCGGAGTGCCCGCAGAACGCGCCTTCTTCTCCACGCCATTTTTTTCACTCATGGATCAAACGAAGCGGGCCGCGCAGAGGACTAATGAGAAATCGGCCAATGAACCTAAGACGCTAAAGTCCTCCGAACATGGATCGGGATGCTCGTGTTGCCAAGGTAACAAGAAATCCAGAACACTATATCGCGCGGATGGGGCTAAAGCTTTTCCTTCCTCGAGGCCTTGGATGATCAGCCACTAACCTCACCAGGCACCAACTCCGACAGGAGCGATTGGCTCGAATAGCCGTATCCGCAATTTCGAGTCCCGGTCTCTCTATTGACCTTCTGAAAGGAGGATACAGGTCTTGAAGGGAATCGAACCCTAATTCCTGAATCCGAAAAATAACGTATTGAAATCGTGCAGGAATCGAGTCTTCGTGATCCTCAGCACTTTATGTGTGACAGGCTCCGTGAGCATAACGGCCACCGCGGCACCAGGCGCGGCCGGCTTGTGAAACGAGTTGATTGCGGTTGTCCAACTGGGTGCTGTAATGCTTTAGCCTTCAGAAGCCCGAATCTTTTACATAGGCCGGATACCCGCGCGTCGGCGCCGAGATCCGGGCCGCGCCAATCTCTAATGAGATCGCTCGTTGCTCGGCAGATGTATTAGCAATCTGAAATCCGTCAGAGTCGACAGTGAAGTCGCCTCCCCTGAAGGTATCTTGATATCTGGCGCAGCCAGCAGATCACCCCTGTACTTTGTCTGGATAGGGCTCGATGTCTACTGACCAATGCTGCCTCAGTGATTACTTGCAGATCACTGTTATGTGATGACTGGCTGCATTTTACGCCCACGCAAGTTTGATCTACCTCAATGGAACATATCTGATATGCAAGATATATAAGGGTGAGGATTTTTAGCATTGGGCGTGTAGAGACGCGCCTGAATTCGTGGGGGCGAATGGGAATGCCGGGGGGATCGTCTGCAAATTCAAGGAGAGCCGGTCAGGCCGCTGGCACCGGCCATGCGATGAATGCCTCGCAGCTCATCCATCTCCGACTCCGCAACGAAATCATATCGATGAGCCGGCGACCGGGCGAGACCGTCCACGAAAAGGACATTGCTCAGGTTTTCGGCGTCAGCCGCACGCCGGTCCGAGAGGCGCTTTTGCGCCTGTCTGAAGAGGGACTGGTCGATATCGTCGCCAAGTCCGGAACGATCGTTTCGCGGATACCTGTCGCTGAACTCCCCGAAGCAATCCTGGCGAGAAAAGCCATCGAACAGATGACGGTGCGCATGGCGGCGGAATTTTCCGTCAAGAGCGACATCCTTACGATGCACGCCATTGTCGAGCGCCAGACCGAAGCCCTGAGGTCTGAAGACGTCAACGGTTTTCACGAGGAAGATGAAGCTCTGCACCATGCGATCATGGCTGCGGCAGGGTATCCCGGCATCTGGCGTTTCGTCGAAGAGATCAAGGTGCAGCTCGACCGGTTCCGGCGGCTGACACTACCGCAGGCGCACCGAATGGAACGGGCGCTGGCCGAGCACATCGAACTGGTGGCCGCCATCGATGCCAGGAACCAGGAAGCCGCGGCGGCGGTGATGGGCAATCATCTCGATTGGCTCGGAGAAAGTCTAGCCGAAATTCAGGATATCAACCCGGACTATTTTTCCGGAAACCCTCGGGATGCGCATTTTCGATGGACCAAAAGGTCACGTGCGCAGGCTGCACAGCCAATGGAATCTGGAGGCACCCTTTTCAGCGAAACCAATCGTGATCCTCAGATGAGGCACGTGCAAATCAAGGGCCAAGAAGGCGCTTGAACCGAGCGTATGCCCGCCTCAGGCGCCGGCTGCGCTTCTTTCAAAACGACTGCACTTAAGCGGAGGAATAAATGAAGTACACATCTTATATTTCAATGATTGCAGGGGCCGTTGCTCTTTCCGCCATCATTCCAGCCGGGATCAGCGCCGCATCGGCCGCATCGATGAACTTTGAAATAGCCTTCAACCAGACGGAGACTCATCCTCAGTTCAAGGCGTTGCAGATGTTTGCCGAAGGGCTCAAGGAGCGCACCAATGGTGAATACACCGCCGAAGTCTTCCCGAACGAACTTCTGGGCGCCCAGAAGGAAACCGTCGAGATGACCCAGACCGGCACGATCGCCATGTCGGTCGCAGCCGCCAGCCTGCTGGAAAGCTGGAACTCGGACTTCTCGGTGTTCAACCTGCCTTATCTCTTTAACAGCATAGAAGATCAGAAGAAGGTTCTCAACAACCCTGAGATCGTCGGCGACCTCTACAAGTCGGTTTCCGACCAGAGTGTTATCGTTCTCGGCTCCTTCACCGCGGGTGCACGTTCGGTCTATCTCAAGGACCGCTTCGTCAAGACCCCTGCCGATCTCGCAGGCCAGAAGATTCGCGTTATGCAGTCGGATACCAATGTCCAGATGATGAAGCACATGGGCGGCGTCGGTATCGCCATGGGTCAGGGTGAAGTCTACACGGCGATCCAGACCGGCGTTCTCAATGGCGGCGAGAATAACGAAATCGTCTTTTCGTCTCTGAAGCATGCCGAAGTGGCGCCGCATTTTTCCAACACGCGCCACCTCATGATCCCGGATTATCTGGTCATGAACGTAGACCTCTACAATGGCCTGCCGGAGAACATCAAGACGATCGTCAATGAAGAACTGGCCAAGGCCTTCGACTACGAGTTCGATGCTTTCGCGGAAGAAGCCGCAAAGGCTCGTGCCGATGCTGAAAAGGTCGGTGCCAAGTTCAGCGATGATGTCGACATGGAAGCCTTCCGCGCTTCGGTCAAGCCGCTCATTGACAGCAAGCTGACCAACGACGTCACCAAGACGATCTACCAGAAGATCGAGGCACTGCGCTGATCTTTCTAATTGCCCAGATCGCCGCAGCAACGCGGCGATCTGGGGGATCGTACGCTTCTCTTCGCCACACGAAAACTGGCAACCCCGGGCATTTGCCGTTTCCGGGACAGGGATTAAAACAATGGAAACTATCAAGCGCAGGGTCGATCAGATCCTTGCTTTCTGCTGCATATTCCTATGCGGGCTCCTCACGGTCATCGTGACCTGGCAGGTGGTCGCCCGCTATCTCTTCAACAGCCCCGGAGCCCAATCGGAAGAACTCGCCAAGATTTTGTTCGTCTGGCTGACATTATTCGCCGCAGCGCTGCTGTTCGGCGAAAAGGGGCACATGAATATCGGCATCCTCAGCGATGCGCTGCCTGCACGCTGGAACATTTCGCTCCAGATCCTGAGCAGCGTGCTGATCTTGATCTTCTGTGTCGCCATTCTTGTTCTCGGCGGCTGGGACGCGGTTGGCCGCACCATGCGCCAGACCAATGCCGCCATGCCCTTCCTGACCACCGGTCAGATCTACATGGCATTGCCGATCTGCGGTTTGTTCTCCAGTTTTTATTGCATTTACAACATCATCGTCGACGTCAAGCGCCTTGCTGCCGTCAAATCGGGCGCAAGCCCGCAGCAGGAGGGTTGATCCATGGCGAACGCAGCAGACATTGGCCTGATCATGCTGATCAGCATTCCGATCCTACTTGCCATCGGCGTGCCGATCAGCATCAGCATGGGTATCGGCTCCGTGCTCGCCATGAGCACGGTCTTCACCTTCGACCGGATGGCGATCACAGCAGCGCAGCGTATCTTCAGCGGCGTCAACAGCTTCTCACTGCTGGCCATTCCCTTCTTCGTTCTTGCCGGCATCATCATGACCAATGGAGGCATAGCCCGAAGGCTGATCGATTTCGCCAAAGCCCTGATCGGCTTCATTCCCGGCGCGCTGATGCAGACGAACATCGTGGCCAACATGCTGTTCGGTTCGATCAGTGGTTCCGGCGTGGCAGCAGCGGCAGCAATCGGCGGCGCGATCGGCCCGCAGCAGAAGGATGACGGTTATGATCCAGCAGCCGCGGCAGCAGCCAATATCGCATCTGCCCCCTCGGGCATGCTGATTCCGCCCAGCAACACTTTCATCATCTACTCGCTCGCAAGCGGCGGCACTTCGGTCGCAGCATTGTTCCTCGCCGGTTATATCCCCGGCATTCTGTGGGGTCTCGCTTGTATCATTCCGGCGATGATTTACGCGGTGCGCGCAGGCTACAAGGCGCAGGGCTTCGCTAAATTCCAGGAGAATTTGCGCGTTACCATCGACGCCCTGCCGGCGCTCTTCCTGATCGTATTGATCGTTGGCGGCATCATTTCCGGCATCTTCACGCCGACCGAAGCGAGCTGCATCGCCGTCGTCTATGTGCTGGTTCTTTCCTTCGCCTACCGCACGATCACGGTACAGATGGTCCCGGGCTTCCTGCTCGATACCGCCAAGACGACCGGCATGATCATCTTCATGATCGGCATTTCCGCAGTGATGGGCTGGATCATGGCCTATGCCAAGATCCCTAACATCATCGCGTCCTCGCTTCTGGGCTTTACCGACAATCCAATCCTGATCATGATCATGATGAACGTCATCATGCTGCTGCTGGGTTGCGTCATGGACCCGACGCCAGCGATCCTGATCTTCGCGCCGATCTTCCTGCCGATCGCGATGTCGCTTGGATTTGACCCCGTACATTTCGGCGTCATCATGGTCTTCAACCTCTCGATCGGCACGATCACGCCACCAGTCGGGCCAATCCTGTTCGTTGGTTGCCGAATAGCCAAGCTAAAGATCGAGGACGTGTTCAAGCCGCTGCTGATGTATTTCCTGATCCTGATCGCAATGCTGATCGTGGTTACGTTCACACCTGCACTTTCGCTGCTTCTGCCCCAGGCCGCAGGCTTGATCCGATAGCGGGAAAAACGCTTAACCCCGTCGCGAAAGGAATTGGAGCCCAACGCGTATGAAAACCGTGCCATCACCTGCAAGGGTGGTGGCACACCTCTCTCAATGTCAAACAGGCATGGGCGACTTAAAAAATGTATCGGCAATGACTTCATCTAGCTGGGCGATCGTTCCAGAACCGTCGCCACAACTCATCCAGCAAAACCTGATGAACAGCATTTTCTCCACGCTGCAATGGTATTAAGCGATACACTTGTCCGTCGTGGGCGACGTTATCTTGTTCGTTCCATATCAAGGAGCAAACGACCGGAGGAATGTGTGTATTCTTTAGCTAAAAGTCATTCGATTATGAATTTTTCCCGGAACCTGCAACCACGCTTATTTTCGTGGACCCTTTCAGCCTTTCGCACCCCTTGTCGGATATCGACGTTCATTGGCGCGGCGTCTGCTTCGCTTGTTCTGTCATCGCCAACGCTCGCCGCGGACACGCATCTGAATATTGACGGCGGTGCGCTGGGGCTGATCTGGGCCGTTCCATTTGTCGGTATGCTTCTGTCAATCGCCCTGCTGCCGCTTTTGGCTTCGCATTTCTGGCACCACCATTTCGGCAAGGTCGCCACATTCTGGGCTCTGGCGTTTTTCGTTCCGTTCATTGCCACGCATGCGTCCGGTATCGTCGCCTCGGAAATGACGCACGCGATCCTTCTGGACTACGTGCCGTTCGTGATACTGCTGACAGCCCTGTTCACTATCGCCGGCGGCATTCTCGTGACCGGCAATCTGCATGGATCGCCCCGTCTCAACACGGCCTTGCTCGCCATTGGAACTTTGCTCGCGTCGGTGATCGGAACGACCGGCGCTTCCATGGTGCTGATCCGTCCGTTACTTCGAGCCAATGATGGAAGGCGGCACAATGTCCACGTCGTCGTATTCTTCATCTTCCTCGTTTCGAACATCGGCGGCTCGCTGACACCGCTTGGCGATCCGCCACTGTTTCTCGGTTATCTGCGCGGCGTGGATTTCTTCTGGACCACAGCACATATGCTGCCTGAAATGGTCTTTGCCGCATTGGTCTTGCTGGTATTGTTCTGGTTCCTCGACAGTTATCTCTACAAGGGCGACACAGATTTTCGCGGTGTTTCCGATCCCACGCCGGATACTCCGAAAATGGGTATTTCCGGCAGGATCAATTTCGCATTGCTGGCAGTCGTTATCGGCGCGGTGCTGATGTCCGGCTCGTGGAAACCCGAAATCTCCGTTCCGGTCTTCGGCCTGCATTGGGAGGTGCAGAATATCGTCCGCGATCTCATCCTGATTGCGGCCGCAATCGCTTCGCTCATCCTGACGCCGGATAGTCTTCGCAAGGAAAATGGCTTCGAATGGGGGCCGATGCTGGAAGTCGGCAAACTGTTTGCCGCGATCTTCATCACCATCATCCCGGTCATAGCCATGTTAAAGGCAGCCGAAAACGGCGCATTCGCGCCACTGGTGGCGCTGGTAACCTCGCCGGATGGCGCGCCGATCAACGCCATGTATTTCTGGATGACCGGTATCCTGTCGTCCTTCCTCGACAATGCGCCGACCTATCTGGTGTTCTTCAATCTGGCAGGCGGCGATCCTGTCGAATTGATGGGGCCGCTTGCCAGAACTCTGGTCGCCATTTCCTGCGGTGCGGTGTTCATGGGCGCCAACAGCTATATCGGCAATGCGCCGAATTTCATGGTCAAGGCGATTGCCGAAAGTGCTGGTGTGAAGATGCCGAGCTTCTTCGGCTACATGGCCTGGTCGGTCGGCATTCTCGTACCGGTCTTCATTCTGGTGACACTGGTCTTCTTCCGCAGCTGATGCTGCGGCAGTCCCGGAGTCATTGCCCCATTAGACAAAAGTCCCGGCCGCCAACTTAGGCGGCCGAGAAATCGATCGAGAATCTTCGATGCGACCCGCAAACATCATTCTCCAGAATGAAAAATCGGCTCTGTTGCAAAAAAATGCCGTTGATGTCGAAAGATCGCTGACAATTGTCAAAGAGATATTTGATGAGCGATTTTAAGTGGCGTCATTCTGAGGGCGAAGTGATGTTATGGGCAATTCGCTAGTATTACCGCTACGGGGTGAGTTACCGCGATCATCGAACAGATGATGGGTGAACGGGACGTTGTGGTCGATCATTCTCGATCTATTGCTGGGTTCAGAAATACGCGCCAGAGATTGAAAAACGGCTGCGTTGGCACTGGCGACGCCCGCAATTGACGAGGTGGCGGGTCGATGAAACCTATGTGAAGGTTCGCAAATGGACATATTTTTACCGGGCCGTCGATAAGTCCGGCAACACGATCGATTTCTATCTGTCGCCGACCCGCCATGCCAAAGCAGCCAGGCGATTTCTTGGCAAAGATTTGAATGGCTTAAAGGATTGGGAAAAGCCAACGGTGATTAACACCGATAAGGCGCCGACCTACGGCATCGCGATCTCGGAACTGAAGGCCGATGGCAAATGCCCAAAGGAGCTTGTCCATCGGCAGGTCAACTATCTGAACAACGTGGTCGAGGTGGATCATGGCAAGTTGAAACAACTGATCAAGCCAGTTCGAGGGTTCAAGACCTTGAAAACGGCCTATGCGACGATCAAGGGGTTCGAGGTCATGCGTGCTTTACGCAAAAGCCAGGCCGCGATCTTCAATCTGACCGGTGACATTCGCGGAGAGGCCCGCATCGTTGAACGTGCCTTCGGGGTCAAGCCAACCGTGCTCACCGAAGTTGTGGCAATGCTCGCGCAGAAGCGCGACGCAAAAACCGCGTAATCGAGGCGCGGAAGGCCCTATTCATGCCCAATCAGATTTTTTGCAACAGAGTCGATCGGCAACTCATCGGATCGAAGCTGAACCGTGAACATTTCGAATATGACCAAGCGAGCAGCATGGCAGTGACGGGCACGAATAAATTTCGTGCCCGTGATATTTCCTTACAGGCCGAAGTAGCGTGGCAGGAACAAAGTCAGTTCCGGCACATAGGTGATCAGCAGAAGAATTGCAAAGATCACGACGTAGAAGGGCAATAGCGCCTTGATCGCATGTTCGACCCTGACCTTCCCTATACTTGCACCGACGTAAAGCCCTGTTCCAACCGGTGGAGTAATCGTACCGATGGCAAGATTGTAGACCAGAACGACACCGAAATGAACCGGGTCCATCCCGACCTTCATGGCAATAGGAAGAAGGATGGGCGTGAAGATCAGGATAGCCGGACCTATATCCATGAAGCAGCCCACAACCAGCAGCAACAGGTTGATAATCAGCAACACGATGATCGGATCGGAGGAAATTCCGAGGATCAGGCTCGAGATCGCGGCTGGCAGACCGGTAAAGGCCATGGCGAAGGACAGCGCTGCGGAAGATGCGAGAAGTAGCATGATCGCGCCGGTCATCGTCGCCGTTTCAAGGAGAAAGGCAGGAAGCTCCCGGAACGGTACGGTACGGTGCACGGCGAAGGCAAGCAGCATCGTGTAGATGACGGCAATGCCCGACGCTTCGACTGCCGTGAATATGCCGAGCGTGATGCCGCCGATGATCAGGGCGATCAGGAACAGGCTTGGCAAGGCTTCAATGGTAATCTTCAGCGCCTGAGAAAAGTTATAGCGCTCAGCCGCACCGTAGCCCCTCTTTTTTGCGATGACATAAGTCAACACCATCAGGCCGATGCCCCAAAGCGAACCGGCCACCGCCCCTCCGAGGAACAGAGCGCCGATCGAGGTGCCCCCGCTGACGAGGGCGTAGATGATGAACGCTGTCGTCGGCGGGATCAGCATGCCGGTCGGGGCTGATGCGATATTGGCTGCTGCTGCAAAGTTGCGGTCATAATTTTCCCGCGCCTGCAGGGGGATCATGACGCCACCAATGGCGGTGGATGCGGCAATAGCCGAACCGGAAATGCAGCCGAACAGCATGTTACCGGCAATATTCGTCTGGGTCAGGGAGCCAGGCATGCGACCGGCTATTAGCTTGGCGAAATTCACCAGTCTGATAGCAATGCCGCCGCTGTTCATGATGACGCCGGAAAGCACGAAGAATGGCACCGCCAGCAGTGAGAAACTGTCCAGGCTTGCGGCCATTTTCTGCGCCGTGGTAAACAGGGCCATATCGAATGGCGCAACGAGCACGATGGCAGAGATTGCCGCCGCAGTAATGCTAAGACCAAGCGGCACACCGATACCGGCGAGGATCAGAAAAACCGTCAGAAGGATAAGGCTGGATTGTGCGGCCATGTCACTCTCCCATGACACTGTTTTGATCGACAGCCGGTTCCGGGGTAGGACCACCCAAAACTGCATCGACAAGATTGAGCAGGGCATAGACCACTGTCAGCACCCCGCTGACTGGCAAAGCCGCGTAGATCAGGCTCATCGGGAGTTGCAAGACGGCTGTCTTTTGCGACGCGGCAATCGTGACCGCGTGCATGCCACCGACGATCAGAACCGCGACGGCAAAGGCAATAAAGATGAGCTGGATGAGGATCTGTAGCCTTTGTTTCGCTTTATCTCCCAGAAACTCTTTCAGAAGATCCATCGACATGTGCTTGTTCTGCCCCGCGACATAGGCGGAGCCGATCAGCGACAACCAGATGACAAGGAAGCGCAGCGATTCTTCAGAAAACGTGCTGGGATCGTTCAGCGCGTAACGGCTGAACACCTGCCACGTTATGATGGCGATCATCGCCGACAGGAGGGCTACGCATAGCCCCCCTGTGACCCGATCGAGAACGATACGGATTGTTTGCATCATTTTGCCTGACTGCTTGCCGCCCGGATTTGTTCGAAGACCGGGTACTGAACCTTGTTGTTCTTCAGTTCGTCATACATGGGCTGCACGGCCTTCTGGAATTCGGCGATGTCCGGAGTGATGAACTTGACCCCGAACTTGTCGGCAGATTCCTTGCGGGCCGCATCTACAGCAGCGTTCCACAGGCCCTTCTGGAATTCGGTCGACTCTTTGGCGGCATCTTCCACGGCCTTGCGCTGTTCCGGCGTCAGCTTTTCGAGCGTGCTGCTGCTGATTAGCATGACATCCGGAATGCGGGAATGGACGTCGATCGTGTAGAATTTTGCGACTTCGGCGTGGCGGGCGACCGTCAGCGCGAATTCGTTGTTTTCAGCACCATCGAGAACGCCCTGCTGCAGCGAGGTATAAACCTCGTCCTGGCTCATGGCGATCGGAGCGGCACCGAGAAGCTGGATCATGCGGATCAGGGTCGGGCTCTGCAGGACGCGGATCTTCAGGCCCTTCAGGTCTGCCACTTTCTCGATCGGCTTCTTGGACGTGTAGAAGCTGCGTGCGCCGGAGTCGTAGTAGGTCAGGCCGACCATGCCCTGCGCTTCCGTTGCCTTGAAGATCGGCCCGGTAATCGCCGGATCGTCCATCACCTTGTAGAAGTGTTCCTGGCCGTCGAACAGATAAGGCACCGAGAACACGCCATAGACAGGCGAGAAGCTTTCCAGGAGCCCGCCGGAGACTTTCGTCATGTCGAGAAGGCCACCCTGAACCATTTCGACAAGTTCACGTTCGCCACCCAACTGGCTGTCCGGGAACCAGCTGACGGTGATCGATCCGTTGGTCTTCTGTTCGACGAGTTCACCGAACTTGGCCATGGCCTCTTTCGTCGGCGTCGCGTTGCTTGCATAGGCAAAACGCAAGTTGACATCAGCGGCCTCGGCCCCACCCACGGACATCACGGTGCTGGCGGCCAAAGCCAATGCAAAAGCAAATTTCTTCATTTTCCTACCCTTTTCTCCTCATAAAATTCAAGGCAAGCGATTGTTGTCGCTTGCCTTTCAACCTTAAATGTAACTGCGCAGATATTCCGACAGGCAAAGCATCGCCATGGCCTGGCCGTATGGCATCGAGGTCAGTTTGATATTGCGGTAAAAATCGAGGTCAGAGCCCATGGCGGTGCCGAAGGACACTTGAAGAAGCTCGCCATCGGCATTGATGTTTTTGATGATGCCCTGCACGGCGCGATCCGCGATATCAGCATACTGTTCGCCGATGTAGCGCTTGCGGACCGCCTTCAAGAGACCATAGGCAAAGCCGGCAGTCGCCGATGCTTCCAGATAGCTGGTCTTGTCGTTGACGAGAGTGTGCCACAGACCTGACTCGTCCTGGAACTCGGCAAGCGCCTGCGCCTGACGCTCGAGCGTGGAAATCAGGTGGCGGCGCAGCGCATCGCCTTCCTTCAGGCCGACGATCTCGATGAATTCCGGGATGGCAATGGTGATCCAGCTGTTGCCGCGTGCCCAGAGGGCCTTGGCAAAGTTGTGATTGCCGTCAAAGGTCCAGCCGTGGAACCAGATGCCGGTTTCGCGATCGGCCAGATACTGCGTGTGCAGCAGGAACTGGTATTTGGCTTCCTCGACATATTCCGGACGGTTGAGCAGCATGCCGATCTTGGCGAGCGGCAGCACGCTCATCATCAGCGTATCATCCCACATCTGCTGGTCATTGACGCTGTTGTAGACGATGTGCTGCAGGCCGCCTTCACGGGTACGCGGCATTTCATACATCACCCAGTCAGCCCAGCGTTCCAAATAGGGAATGAAAGTGTGGTCGCGCGTGTGCTCGTAGAGATTGGCGAGCGTCAGGAAAGGTGCGACGGTGTTGATGTTCTTGGTCGGAGTCCCTTCGGCCAAGCGCGCCTTGAACCAGTCATTGATGATCGCAAACGCATTTTTGTCCGCGGTCAGCTCGTAATACTTGAACAGACCATAAAGACCGATGCCGTGGGTCCATTCCCAACCTGCCCAACCCTTGGTGTCGATGACCCGGCCGTCTTCAAGGCGCAGGAGAAATTCGCCCGTTTCATCTTTAATATTGATCAAATTATTCGTCAGACGATCGATCAACTCACGGACTTCGTCACGAGCGATGAAGCGTTCTTTCTGCTGCAAAAGGGGATGCATAGTCAAAGGTATTTCCCTCCAGAAATGCCGGACCTCCTTGTCCGGTTATGAAATCGGAATACAATTCCATTCTAGAATAAGAGGAACCACACAAAAAAATGGAATGCAATGGGGACTCGAAATTTATCACCCCAAACCTTTCAAACCGCAAGAACTATGTGATTTCACACATTTCGGCCGCATATTACGGGAATTCACCTGGTTGACAGAAAGGGACAAAATTTCCAGAATGTCATTCTAGTTTTCTGGAGCAATATATGTCCGACACCCCCCGCTCTAAATCCGACAATGTCGCTGCGGTTCTGAAAGTATTCTCAGTGCTTGAAACACTGGCGGAAGAAGGTCGCTCCAGTCTTGGCGATATTGCCCAGCGAGCCATGACCTCGAAGGCCACCACACACCGACTGCTCCAGACCATGGTTGATCTCGGCTACGCCGAGCAGGAGGAGGAAACCGAAAAATACCGGCTGACTCTCAAACTGTTTGGTCTGGGTGCGCGCACATTGCGTGGCCAGACACATCTGCTGCAAGTTGCCGATCGCGCCATGGGCGTTTTGTCGCGCGAGACGGGTGAGTCCATCAATCTTGGCGTTATGGATGACCGGGAACAGCGCGTCGCGTACATTCATAAATACGACAGCATATTTAGCCTGTCGATGAACTCGCCGCTCGGCAAGCGTAACCCGCTCCACAGCACCTCGCTTGGCAAAGCACTCTTGGCCTTCCGTGATGAAACGGAGATTGCCGAACGCCTATCCAAGATGACATTCGAGAAGCTGGCGCCGAAAACGATAACCGATGAAGCGACCCTCCGCGAGCAACTGATCCATATCCGCGAAGATGGCTATTCGGAGGAACTTGAGGAAAGCGAGGTGGGCGTGCGCTGCATGGCCGTCCCGATCCGCGATCATCTGGGAAAGTCGATCGCGGCGATCAGCATTTCATTCCCGTTGCTCCGCTTCGATCCGGCGCGAAAGTCGACCTACGTGCGGATGCTGCTGGACGCCGGACAAACGGCCTCAAAAAGCCTCGGCTTTACCGCACGATCGAAAATACCGTGAGGAAATAGGGTGCGTATTTCATGGTGCGGATCAGATCGAGCTCATGGCGCACGGTCTTGAGAACGTCGGGGGGCAGGCCTTCGGGATAGCGGGACGGCACGCATTCCCAGACATAGTGCTCCAGAGACGCCTGGGCATCTTTGCCCTGCACGATCGCCTCCTCCGGATACTGATAGGTCAGCTCCTCGAGCGAGAACTTGCAGCGATGCACTATCTCCATGGTTCGCGCCAAGGCTTCCGGATAACGCGGGAAGAGCCGTTCCATCTCCTCCGGCGGCTTCAGGTAGCGGTCGGCATGGCGCTCGCGCTCGAAGCCGACATCATCGATGGTCTTCCCGGTCCGGATACAGGTGACGATGTCCTGTAGCTGCCGCCGGCTTGGCTCATGAAACAGCACGTCATTGGTAACGACCGTATTCACCTTGAACCGCGTCGCCAGATTGGCAATCTCATAGAGCCGCATCTGGTCGTTTGGCCGCCGGCGCAGGCACAAAGACACATAGGCGCGGTCGGCAAACACCTCTGCCATTTTCCTTAAGCGCACGGCACAGACATCGTCGCCAAGGTCTGGCACGAGGATACCGATCATCCCTTCGGAATAGGTGATGACGTCATCCCAGTGCAGAATGCAGTTGTTCTTGCCGCCGCGGGATTTGCCGAGCGTGATCAGCCGGGTAAGCCGGGAATAGGCGGCCCGGTGGGTCGGATAGACAAGGACGGACATGCCGTCGGCAAGATCGAGACGACAGCCGACGACCAGCCGCAGCCCTGTGCCACGCGACGCCTCCAGCGCGCGGATGATGCCGGCCAGCGAATTTCGATCGACGACGCCGACAGCATCGATGCCAAGCGCTGCGGCGGTCTCGAACAGATCCTGTGCCGAGGACGCCCCGCGCAGGAAGGAAAAATGCGTCGTCACCTGCAGCTCGGCGTATCTCATGCGAAGATCCCATGGCAAAACCACCGGTGACTGCCGGTCTCTGGATCGACGCCATCGCCGGAGCGAAACACCCAGAGGCGTTTGCCGCACTCGTCCTCGATGACGAAATAATCGCGCAACGCCTCCATTTCGCTGTCGCGCTGCCACCACTCTCCAAAGATCCGCTCGGGGCCGTCGGCGCGTTTCACCTTGCGGCGTTTGCCGCGCCAGGTGATCGAGGCAGGCGGATAGTCGGGCATCAGTGCAATGGCGGTGATCAGTTCCGGCCGCGGCAATAACCGCACAGGCCGACGCCAGTGACCGACCCATGCGACCTCGACTGGATCGGCAGCGGGACTGATGCGCTGGACGGAACGCTCGGGCACGTCAGAGGCAAGCGGCGCAAGACGATAGACCTTGTGGCCACGGTTTCCATAGATGTCGATCAGCGGCGAAACGTCGGTGACCTCTTCTTCTACCAGCGAGGACGATTTTTGGATATCTTCCATCGGCTCCGCGATGACGGCGACAAGGGTCAGCTTTTCGATGCCGAAGCCCGGCTCGATCTTTTCCGTCCGATCGCGAAACAGCTTTGTCAGCCAGGCGACATCATGGGCAGGCTTGACCGTGCCGGCGCGGATGGCCTGCCGCGTGCCATCGACCTTTTCGACGATCAGATCGGCACGGCGCACGCCAAGTCCGCGTTTCTGCAACTCCTCGATCAACTGGACGATCAGCCGGCCGACATATTTGTTGATCGTCTCGGCAGCAGCAATCGGTTCGGCAAACGAGCGGGCAACCTCGATCAGCTCGGCCGTGCGGATCGGTTCGATCGGCTCAGACGTGCGCCCAAACATCTGATCGAGCCGACGGCCGATCTCCGGACCGAAGCGAAGATTCAAGGGCGCGCGTGCCGTGTTGGCCAGCTCGCCTATGGACTGGAAGCCGAGGGTCCGTAGATCGCCAACGATCTTGGGTGGGAGACGCAGTAGCGAGATCGGCAGCTTTTCGACGGCCTTCACGGTCTGGCCGATCGGCACGATCACCGTCTCATGGCCGATGGCGCGAGCGCAGACATGGGCAGCTCCCCAGGTGTCAGCGACGGCGACCCGGGCCGTCAGCTTTCGTGCCAGGAAGTGATTGGCGATCTTGGTCACCATTGGCAACTCGCCACCCTGCAGATGGTCGGCGCCTTCCGTATCCATGACAATCCCGTCCGGTCCGTCGACGGCGACGATGGGAGAATAGAGTGTCAGTGCCCAGAGGGTGATCCGTTCCAGCGCCGCGGCATCCGCGACAGGATCCGCATCGACCAGCATCAGCCCGCGAAACAGCGCCTGCGCTTTCGCGGCCGGCATGCCGACGCGTACCCCGGCCTTCTTCGCAGCCGCATCCGCGGCCGACACCCAGCGCTTCGAGCCGCTTTTCGTAATCACGGCGATCGCCTGTTCAGGCGGAATGGACGGATCGTCCCGGCGAATACGATCGGTCGGCAGATCCGGTAGATAAATTGAGACGACCCTTGTCATCGCATGCCCTCACGAGAAACTCAGCACACTCACCCGCTTTGACGCGCATCAACTCCACAAACCACCTTGGCCGCCCCACCCCCGGAACCGGAAGATCCTCAGACGGCATGACGCTGACCCGCCATCTGGAGGTCGAGGCCGTCGGCTGCCCGAAATCATTGGCTTCGGTTTGCCGTCTCCAACGGCGGACAGCCAATGCCATCGTCCCGGTGCGTTCGGCCGCCAGCTGCAGCCGGCGCGACCCGACCATCGGCAGGCGGACCAGTTCGCCGACAACGGCGCCAAGGCCACCGAACGAAAGCCCCTCCTCCATATTGGCCAAGACATCTTCATCCCGGTCGGATTCCACGAAAATGACCCGATCAGGATGAAGGCCGACCTGCGCCAGTGCCGGAAAGAAGAGATCCGGCCGTGTCAGGCACCAGACGATCGGTCCCTTGGTTCTGGCTGCGATGCCGGCTGCAAAGAGGGCCGCGGCTGCGCCATCGACCGTGCCTGCTCCGCCTCCGGCAAACTCGTGCAGGGCGCCATGGGCAAGCCCACCGCCGGGCAGAGCCGCATCCATCGCCGGCACACCGAAGGCCAGACAGCCGGCTTTCTTCACCTTGCTGGTTTCGAGCGAAGCGATCCGCTCGCGCAGATCCAAAATGACACTCTCGCGGGCAGCAGTCATCGTTCACGGCTCCCTTCCCAAGGGTGTTAGCAGTCGTGTTTCAGGCCGACATCATGTCGTGCAGAATGCGGATGTTCTTTTTCTGTTCCGATGCCTGCGAAGAGTCAAGCGGGCTTCAGTCTGGGAATATTATCCTGCACATTAGAAATCCCGTGGATTAAGGGAGGTAGCGATGGAAAATTTATTTTCAGCACTGTCCGCTTGGCTGAGCGGCGTGGATAGCGGGGACAAGTCCTGGATCGTCACAATCTCCTTAACGTTTTTTTGTTGAACTGTCGGAATGACGAAGCCCCCACGATCGACGAGCACAAGATCCAGACCGCTCCTTCGTGATACCGAGGCCCCGATCCGCTCGCGGCCGCGCAAGAAGCGCAATCCGTCAGAACCACAGTTTCCGTTCGACCCGATGCCCGACCGTGTCGAGCCGGCCTTGGCGCAACTGAAGGCAAAACCTCCGTCAGGCCCCGATTGGTCCTGGGAGGTGAAATGGGACGGCTACCGGCTGTCCGTGCATATCGAGCGGAACGGCGTTCGCATCCTCACCCGCGGCGGCCATGACTGGACCCATCGCTTTCCGGCGATCGAACAGGCGGCCCGGGCGCTCGGGCCGGCGACCATGATCATCGACGGCGAGGCCGTGGTCCTCGACGCAGAGGGGCGGTCGGATTTCGGGCTGCTGCAGCAATCGCTCGGCGCGTCGGGAAAGAAGGCCGGCAACCGGGCTTCTGACGCCATCCTCTATGCCTTCGACCTGCTTTACCTCGATGGCCATGATTTGCGCGGTGTCGAGTATCGATCACGCCGGCATCTGCTGGAAGACACGGTAAAGGGTGAGGACGGCACCATCCGGCTCTCTGAAACCCTCGACGCCGATCCTGCCGTCCTACTGGAACATGCCTGTCGCCTTGGGCTGGAAGGGATCGTCGGCAAGCACCGCGACCAGCCATACCGCTCCGGCCGGACCGGCGACTGGGTCAAGGTCAAATGCGTCGAGAGCGAAGCCTTCTTCATCGTCGGCTATGAGCTCTCGGACGCGTCGCCAGCCGGCTTCGGTTCGCTGCTATTGGGCGCCTACCGTGACGGCGACATCGTCGATGTTGGCAGTGTCGGGACAGGGTTCAGCCAGGCCGAGGCCGCCAAGCTTCGCAAGATGCTGGACAAGCTGCGGTGGAAGCCGAAGCGACCGCCTGTGCCTTATACCGGAAAGGCCGATATCGTCTGGGTCCATCCGACGCTAATCGCCGAGATCGAGTTTCGCGCCTGGACGGCTGATGGCAAGCTCCGCCATGCCGCCTACAAGGGTTTGCGGGAGCGGCAGGATAATGCCGATGCTTTCCAGCTCGACTAGCGGATCGCCGGCGATGCGCTAGATTCCCTCCATCGGTCTGAGCGGAGGGATAGCCTGCTATGTGTAATTTGTACCGCATGGAAGACAAGGACTGGGTCTCGCAATGGGCAAAGGATGTCGAGAGCCTGATCAACCTGATGCCGGCCTACCAGATGAACCCCGATCAAATGGGGCCGATTGTTCGCAATACGGCCGACGGCAAACAGCAGCTCGTTCATGCGCGCTGGGGCCTCCTTCCCCGATACTCGTGCAGAAGAAGGCAGCCGAGGCCCGCGCCGAAAAGCTGAAGGCGAAAGGCAAGCCCGTGGATATCGATGAGTTGATCCCGCTGGAACCGGATCGCGGCGTCACGAATGTCCGCAAGCTCACCCTGCCCCATTGGAAACGCTGGTTCGGGGTAGACCATCGGTGCATCGTGCCCGTCACCAGCTTTGCCGAACCGGACCCGAAAGCCCAGGCGCCCGGCGGCAAGGTGCCAAATGCCTGGTTTGCACGGGACGAACAGAAATCCCTGATGTTCTTCGCCGGCATTCATGTGCCCGGCTGGCAGAGTGTCCGCAAGGTCAAGGACGGGCCGACGACCGACGATCTCTACGGCTTCCTGACCACTGATCCGAATGAGCTGGTGACCGATCCATGAGAAGGCTATGCCGGTCATTCTGCTGACGAAGGAGGAAACAGAAGTCTGGATGCGGGCGCCGTGGGAGGAAGCCAAGGACCTCGCCCGGCCTCTGCCGGATGATGCGCTGATCATTTCCTCGCGCGAACCCTATGGCTCCTCGATTGTCTCGAAATCAGGCGAGCCTGTCGCACAGGGTCGCCTCCTGTAGCCGGCAAGGGCATCCGACAGTTCGGTGCTAAAGCAGCGGTTTGCCATCGGCGGGAACGGTGATATGTTCACTCTCCGTTCCATTTCATCGAGCCTCACACCGGACTTTCCGGCAGCACCATGACAGACACGATCCCGGCAGCAGAGACCATCCGCAAAATCATCCATGTGGACATGGACGCGTTCTATGCGTCGGTTGAGCAGCGTGACAATCCGGAGCTGCGCGGCAGGCCATTGGCCGTCGGCGGTGCTGCCGCCCGCGGCGTCGTGGCAGCCGCCAGTTATGAGGCCCGCAAATTCGGGGTCTATTCGGCTATGCCGTCGGTCACCGCGGCGCGCAAATGCCCGGATCTGATTTTCGTGAAGCCGAGGTTTGAGGTCTACCGAGCCGTCTCGCAGCAGATCCGCGAGATCTTTGCCGAATACACGCCGCTGATCGAACCCTTATCGCTGGACGAAGCCTATCTCGACGTGACGGAGAACCTGAAAGGCATGCCGATCGCCACAGAGATCGCGCTGGAAATCCGCGCGAAGATCAAGGCCGTGACCGGCCTCAACGCCTCGGCCGGAATTTCCTACAACAAGTTTCTGGCAAAGATGGCGTCCGATCTCAACAAGCCGAATGGCCAGGCGGTGATCACGCCGAAGAACGGCTCGGCTTTTGTCGAAGGCCTCGCCGTCAAGAAATTCCATGGTGTCGGCCCAGCCACGGCCGAAAAGATGCATCGCCTCGGAATCGAGACCGGCGCGGATCTCAAGGCGCAGTCGCTGCCATTCCTCAGCCAGTATTTCGGCAAGTCCGGGCCCTATTTCTACGGTATCGCCCGCGGTATCGATAACCGTCAGGTTCGGCCCGACCGCGTGCGAAAATCTGTCGGCGCCGAAGATACGTTCAGTGAGGACATCGACGACCTGGATGTGGCGACGAGCGAGCTAAAACCGCTGGCGGAGAAGGTCTGGGGTTATTGCGAGGGCAAAGGGTTCAGCGGCAAGACCGTCACGGTGAAGATCAAATATTCCGACTTCACCCAGGCGACGCGCAGCAAGACCTCCGCCCTTGCCTTTGCCAACGGCAACGAGATTCTCGAAGCAGCAACCGGGCTTCTTGCGACCGTCTATCCGTTCAAGCGGTCGGTGCGGTTGCTTGGCGTGACCCTATCGTCGCTCACGAATGGTCAGGGCGAAGATGGCGATGAGGATCAGTCACAGATGGATTTTGGGATGTAGGCAAAACGAAAAAGCCTGCCGCGGGAGGAGGTGCGGCAGGCTTTTCGAAAGAGCTGGACATCGGCTGGGAGGAGGAGTGCCGCTGTCCGTTCAGGCTACCATTGGGAGGAGGAGTGGGCCGCCTGAAACACGAAGCTTTGCGGGAGGAGGTGCATCGCTTCGTTGAGATTACTTGTACAGGCTTCCTCGAAGGTGAGTTAGGGGCATCATCGCAGTCCAGCCATGCACATCATGCAAGCCGAGCAACAAGGACGCCTAATTTCACGCCACTAGGCGCGAAAACGGTCGAAGGCGGTCAGGTACTTGGTAGGAGGATCTGCTTCCGGATAGCGGTAGATCTCTGTGCGAAGATAATGGAGTTCATCAGCCAAAGTCGCCTCGTCCACTTCGATCCACCAGGATTTCGGCCGTCCCTCACTGCCATCCGACCATCGATAGCCCCTCGCTTTCAGATGATCCTTGAGGTCGTAAGGGCTGTTCTCGGCAAAGATGCGCACCCGGGATTGCTGGCTTGCCCCATAGAGTTCCGCAAATGGGGACGACCGTTCACCCTCGACCTTGCGATCCAAAACCTCCAGCAAGGCAAAACAGTCATCCACCGCGCGATGGCCGTCATGGAAATATCCGGCCTGACCGATGAGGTAGCCGAGCTTAGTGCCTTCAAACCCACGCGCCGACCAATCGATTTCGGCATTTGAACAGCCCCAAGCCTTGTCGCAGAACACCGACGAGAACGCTTCGCAGAAGGGTCTGTCGAAACTGGCATTGTGGGCAATAATCAGGTCTGCCGGAGCGACAAGGGTCTCGACAGCCTCCATGTCGATCATCTGGCCAGCGACCATGAGGTCGGTGATCCCGGTTAGCCTGGTAATCTCCGACGGGATCGGTTTGCCAGGTTGCTGCAGACCGCCATAAACCCCCGTCACGTCGCCGATCACACCGTGTTCGTTGAAGGTGAAGGCGATCAGGCCGATCTCGATAATCTCTTCCTTGCGATGATTGAGACCGGTGGTTTCGGTATCGAGAATGATGCCTTTGAGTGAGAATTCGGAACGTAGGCTCCGAGCAACTGGACGAGCCTCGAGCTTCTGCAAAACTCGATATCGGCCCGTCGCCACAAGATGATCGACCATGTCCCGCTCGGACGGGGCGACCTTTGCCGCACGCTCTGCTGTTGTTTTCGAGGGAGACTTGGCCGGAGCTGCCGGCAGTCCGTCCGAAAACATATCGAACTGGGCAAGGTGCGCTGCACGATCATTCTGCGTCATGGAGTAGGCATTAGCACGATGCCGTCCTGCGGTCATGAACCGGGGGCGTGAGGTGAAGGCATGGTCCACAGTCTTCGATGGCCATTGGGCGACAAGAGGCGATCGTCGATCGATCAGCTCGATCGATGACCACTATCGGGCATCAATGCACGCCGATTTCCCGGATGTCGTTCGCGAGCATATTCTTGATGGCCTTGTCGAAAATTTCCGTCTTACGAAACCGCCTGTCTGTGACTGCCGTGCCGGCCGTATTGTGAGGGGAATTTTCCAAGAGGCCAAGCCAGGTCAAAGGCCGAATGAAATTATACGAAATGAAGAAGCTTGCCTCGTGTCGCGGTCCGAACGGACCCCGGCCCGGAAAAAGCTCAACCGGAAGCGCCCATTCGGTGAATGTCCCGAGCGTCACCCAATCGCCCATTCGGTTCGAAACAACGCCGAGCATATGCCGCAGATCCCAGAACAACGCGGCGGCCTCAGGCGATAGACTGTCCTGCAATGGGGCCGCCAGGATCCATTCAGTGAGAGATGCCTGAAGCGCTCCATGATCGCCGATCACCGACCTACCGGCTTTGGTTAGAATAGCCTTGCCCTTGTAATGGCGGATGAGGCGCAAGTCCTGTAACGCCTCATGCAGGATGGACAGCGGCGGGAAATCCGGTTCGTTGAGAACCTTGTTCACCGAATAAAGAACCTCGGGTTCGAAGCCAGGCCAGCGGAATTCATGTGCTGCCCATTCCACGCATTTGCGATGGAATGCCGCTAAAGACTGGGTCAAAGGAATACCGCCGGACTGCTCTGCATAGCGCAGCAGTCTCATGCCGTTTATGGCAAGCGTGCTGTCCACCAGATCCTGTTCCGAGAGATCCGGTGAAATGAAGATCAATGGCGAAAGTGTCGATGGCCTGAACATGCTCGCATGATGACCAAACGTATCCTCGTCGTCATCGTGAAATTTCGATTCCAGCTCGGCCCTCCACGCTTTCGCGGCCTGAGCTCCTGGCGGGAACCGAACGCTTGCTGTTTGAGCGGGCTGGTCGGCAGGAAATCACTCGACGTAGAGCGTCAGTGTGTAGTTCGCAGCCTCTTCGCGACGCGCGGCATTGCGCATCAGGTAGACCTGAATCACATAGTTTCCACTCGAGGGGATGGCGATCGTCGTTCCGTTGCTTTCCATGGAACTGTTATACATGGCTGCATCGGCACCCGGCGCGAGCACGTTGAAATAGAGGCTGGAATTGCTGGAATCGAGCTGTACGCTCATCTTCTGGCCTGCGGTGACACCGAGTGTATACTCAACGCTCTGGTATCCCTTGACCTTCGACTTGATGGTTGAGCCTGAAGATCCGCCGTTGAAATGCACGGTTTCGCGCCGGACATCGTCAGCACGTGCGGGTACTGCCGCCAGCACTGCAAGGCCGAGCATCAGTTGGCGCATCATTCCCATTGCAAAGCCCTCCCGAATTGATATTGGCAGAAGCAACTAAAGACCGGATCGGATCTGTTCGCAATGTCGGCAATGCGAGCTTTTGCTGTAACAGGAGGTCGCCTTGGACTTCATGAAACTCCTCAAGTCGCTTGAAGAGCTTCTCTACGAGCTGGTGTCCTGGCTGCTGTTTTATCCGCTGACCATGTGGCGCTCCGTCGTCAGACCGCTGAGCATGATGCGCTATGCAGATACCGAACTCGCCGACAGCCCCGAGGATCAGTACGAAGATACTCTGAGCCCCTCCCCTCTTTCTCCTGATCACACTGCTTCTGTCGCAGGGGCTTTCAGCGGCTTTTCCATCCGCCTATGACACAACGATTGCAGCCAAGGAGCTGGGCTCCGGGTCAAACCTTCTGATCGCCCGAGGTGTCGTTTTCGGAATCTATCCGCTATGCATGGCTGTCACCATGCTGCGCCATCGCTCCACAAGGATTACCCGGAACACGTTGCGGCCGCCGTTTTTCAGCCAGTGTTATGTCGCTGCTCCCTTTGCGTTCACAGTGGGGTTGGCATTCGATTTCATGTTCATGCCGCATGCGCAGGGACTGACAATCGGTATCATAACGATGGCTGCTGCTACCTTGTGGTATGCTCAGGCCCAGGTCAGGTGGTTGATGCAGGATCTGAACGTGGGCGCCATGAGAGCGACGGGCGCTTTTGCCGTGGCATTCATCACCGCAAGCATCGTCGCGCTGATACTCGCCGTGACCATTAGCCTTGAGGCCAAGAACATGACAACCAGTTAGCGCTCGGCCCGATTGTTGGAAACGGCTACGACGTCATCCGTAGAGTTGCGCAGCGAGCTGCTCACCCAGCGCAAAACTGGTCGACGCTCCACTGTCGCTGCTCACTGAGATCCGCTCCACGAGCGCCACGTGCTAACGGGTCAAGCGCGTACTGAAATCTCATTTTCAGTTTGCAAAGCGGTAGGCACCGCCTTTTTCGAGCGCCTTCCGATAGGCCGGCCGAGCATGGATCCGATCGATCCATGACATGGTTGCCGGCCGGGAGCGATCGAGGCCAGCACGTGCCCGAGCGGCCTCAAGCGGAAAGCTCATCATAATGTCCGCTGCGGAAAACTCGTCACCTGCAAACCATGGCCGGCTCGAAAGCTCTGCTTCGATGTAGTCGAGGTGAACATCGAGCATCGGCCGAATTTTTCTCGCCGCAACACGCCCAAGAAGTGGCACTTTCGATGCGACCAGGATCGCAAAAAGGACCGGCATCACAGATCCTTCAGCATAATGAAGAAACTGCCGGTATCGCCGCAAATCTGACGGCGAAGTCGGCCTGAGCCTGCCATCGCTCTTATCGACAAGGTACTCACAGATTGCACCCGTCTCGACCAACACCACCGGAGCGCCGTCGGCGTCAATGTCTTCAACGATCGGCGACTTACCCAGCGGGTGAATTTTTTTCAATTCGTCCGGAGCCTGCATGTCAGGCTGGCGTTTATAGAAGCGGATCTCATAGTCCAGCCCCAGCTCTTCCATCATCCACAAAACGCGCTGCGATCGGCTATTGTTGAGGTGGTGGACAACGAGCATGTCAGACGTCCTCACGCGGCACCCTGGTCATTCTCCGTGTTAAGGTCTTCAGGCCGGATTCCCTCATCCTTGGGTTCGGGGTTCTTACGTTCCCGGTCACTTTGGGATGCCGATCCCTCGACGCCGCTCGAGTGATCCGCGGACCAGGTTTTCGGAAAATCGCGATCGACCTTCGTGTCTGTGCTCATATTATTGTGGCCGGTCGTCATGGGAAATATCCTCTTCTGCAGGCCGCCCATATAGGCGGCATATGAAAAGCCCGGCACGAAGGCCGGGCTATCATGGATCAGTGCTTGTGCTCGGGCATGTCTTTCAGCTGATCTTTCGTCCAGCTCGTCACGGCATGAACGTCGCCATCCTCGTCGCGCATGAACTGCAGGTCAGACAGCGGCACAGCCACAGGCTTGGCGCCGATGCCAAGGAAGCCGCCGACGTCGATGATCGCCTGCTCCGCGGCGCCTACGCCGTGAACGTGATCCAGCTTTCCGACCTTGTGGTCGTCAGCACCGTAGATCGTGGCGCCTTCAAGGATCGCAGGCGTGAGTTCGGTCGAGGCAAGGCGAACGTGATTGGTGTGGTCCATTGGGTTTTCTCCTTCTTATGGGTTGGAAACAGCAAACAACTTCAAGGACGATATTGTTCCGCTCTTTGAAATCCGGCACTTGATGCGATCAGAACCTTCGACACCTACGACGGCGGCGGCCAAGTCACTAAAATCGTTCATCGTTTGCGGGCACGTAGCTCCAACAAGCGCAATTTTTTGATGACACACCAACTGAGCGACGCTCACGACTTGGGTGACAGAGAGACATCCTTCAACCGTTTGCGGTCGACATCAATGTGCAATGCCTTGTCTGCTCGATCGAGCGCTTCCTGCGAATGCCGTTTCGCATGTCGCCGGTACTCAGGACCGAGATCTGCGGCGAGAGCTAGCGTCTTTTGCAAGCGCAGCCCCACTTCAACGAGACCTGCGCCGTCTCTCGCGATCGGCGTATAGAGATCATCGAACAGGTCCGAAACGTCGATGCTGGCAACATGGAGGGCAGGATAAAGCACCTTGCCTTCTTGCCCTCCAGCCGCGTCCCGCCACGCGACAAGAACACGAAGGGTTCTCGACAAGACATCGATCGCGGTCCCAGGATCATTGACAGCAGGCGAAAGCGCGCGTGACGCTATTTCGGTCAGAACGGAAGCACCGAAACGAGGATCCTGGTCGAACGACCTTGTATCGTCGATCGCGAAACATTCCAGGATTTTGGCTCGAACCTCGTCATCGATGACCTTGGCTGTCCAAGCGACCGTACGACCCGGACCGACAACCGTTCCCGGTATGGCAGAGATGAACATTCCCATCGCAATGTCGTCAGCAATGGCTGCCAAGGCACCGCTGTCGACATGCTGGACATACCCAACCTTGTCACTCTGGACCAGTCTTCCGCTATCTTTCGGCGGCGAGGTATCCTTGGGCAAGGCCTTGCCTCCCAGATTTGGCGCTGCTTGCCATTTCTCGATTGCGTCAATCGTTGCCTGTTCAACGCGTCTTGTTGTCTCTGTTACGCGGCCGAGCCGAGACAGATGGTCGATCCAGCGAAGCAATGTGATGACGATCAGAGCGATGACACCGATCGTTACGACAAACAGCACGACCCTGCCCTGCTCGCCGTAGGCACCCGTGGTCAGCGCGATGATGCCGACCAGGCTGAACATGAACGAGCCTATGAAGGTAGCCAGCACATTCTGCGTCGTGCTGTCTTCCATGACGAGACGGGTTGCCCTCGGAGTCACATTGCTGGTTGCGGCAGAAAACGCCGAGACCATGGTGCTGAGCGAAAAGGTTGTGACCGTCAGCATGCTCGACGCGATGATCCCAAGGATGCGATCAACCGAATCCGCTCCGATCCGGGTTGATAGATTTGCCGGAAGGTAGGGAGAGATCAGGATTGCCATCAGGGCCGTTGCAATCGCAGCGATGCAAAACAGAGTGGCCCGGAACCAGATCTGGCGGGCAAGCAGAGAGATCTGCCAAATCAGTTTTGAGCTCATACATCTATCTCCTTTTCATGGGAGATAGATGGAGGCGGGAACAAGGCAATCGGAACATGCAGATGTCTTTGCCTTGCGGATGCTTGCCGTTAATGGCCGGTCATTCGTTCAGACGAACGTTTGCCTCGCAAAAATCGGATTTCGTATTCGATTGATGCAGGATCGGGCGGACATACCGCGATCAGCATTTTATTGCCAAGCTGGGCGACAACCTCCAGGACGCCGTTATCTTCTGTCGCTTCAGCCACCCTGATTTTGATGATTCCAAGTCCGGCGTATCGCAAGAACTCCGCGACAGACAGTCCAAGCCTTCCGGCCATTTCATCGACCGGCACACCAGCCTGCGCCGCTCGGATGACGGCATCGTCGTAATTCGATGATGGGTGCCCTCTCATCCGGACGATACTGTCCCCTCTTTTTCTCGCCAAGATGAAGGCTTAATGTTCCCGCGCGCTGCAGCGACGTTCAGCCTTGCCGCTTATGTCCAGCCCGTTCGCCGCGCGCACGCGAACAGTCCTCCCAGTGCGGACTGGGGAATATTATATCACGACATGATGTATTGAAAGGGTTATTGATGGCGGTGGCAGAAGAGACGATCAAGGAAACGGATCTGCCGTCAGCCCTTTACGACGGACTTGCCGGGTTTCGACTTGCCATGCGCCGATTTTTGTCACTCAGCGGAGCAGCACTCGCACAGGCCGATGTCACCTCCCAGCAATACCAGGCAATGCTGGTCATCAGGACGGCGGCTGGCGGGCAGATCAGGATGCGCGAGCTTTCGGAACAGATGCTTATGCGCGCCCACGGAGCGGTCCAACTGGTTGACCGTCTTGCGAACGCCGGACTTGTCGAACGCAAACCATCTCAGACCGACAAGCGCAGCATTCTAATCGAGCTGACACCCGATGGCCGCCGCCTGCTGCAGGACTTGGCGCGGATTCACGTGAAGGGTCTACTGGAAAATCAGGCACTGCTTGTGGAGTCACTCGGCAAGCTCGGCGACCTTCGCGAACTCGCCTAGCCGCGAGAACGGCAGGTTCTCGTCTGCTTGTCATATACCGCGGATGAACATTGCCATCTGATTGACGATGAGCGCGAAGGGCACAGCCCATACCGCTGTCAAAGCCAGTCCAGTCACCCAGAACAGCGCTCCGATGTCACGTTGCGGCTCGAACGGTTGCTCACGAGCCGTCGTGGATGCGCTCGATAGCTTCCACGTCAGACCCGCAAAGAACAGAGTGCTGAAGAAGCCACCGAATGTGACGACAAAGCAGTTCCCGGTGACAACCATCCCGGCAAGGAAGCGCAAGCCGAATGAACTGGACGTGGCATCGAAGCCTGCGACTATAATCGCACCGCCAATCAGGATGACCGGCACGAGTGGTAACCACAGAACGAGCCATCCATAAGCATCATCGAGCGCCCTGGCGGTTGCCTTCACGGCCGCCGACAGGCGCGTCGAGCTTGTCGAGAAAATGATCATTCCGGCCTCCTCCCAATCGCGCATTAATATCACGACGTGATGTATTTTGCCATCGAGGCGTTGTCGATCTTGGACACAATTCGGTCACAATGAGTTGTGCCGGATATTTTGGAACGATGCCGCTTCAGCGCTGTTGCCCCTTTGTGACCAACAACAAACCTGGAGGCATCCATATGAAAAAGCTTACGCTTTCCGCCCTCGTTCTTTCCGCCGCGATCCCGGCTGCGGCACTCGCTCAAACGAGCGCGACGACACCCGCTCCTGCAACCGAAGCGCCTGCTGCAACCAACCAGAACAAGGCGACTGGCGGTATGTCCGATCAGAAGCCGATGGACATGGCGAGTGACCAGAGCGCCGAGACGGCAGGACCGTTTATCACCGTACCGGAAACGGGCGCATGGCGCGTGACCGATCTTGAAGGCAAGGCCGTTTACGGAGCTGAGAACGAGAGCATCGGCGAGATCAATGACGTTCTCGTCAGCCAGGACGGCAGCATCAATGCCGTGATTATCGGTGTCGGAGGTTTCTTGGGGATCGGCGAAAAGAACGTGGCCGTGGATATGAGCGCGCTTCAGCTCGGCCCGGGCGCTGACCAGCAACAGGCCGATGCGGCAAGCGCGGCCGTCTCATCGGAAACCACGGCGTCCACGACCACTGGCAACCCGACAGGCGCCCCGGCCGCAACCACGCCGGCTCCTGGTGGCACAACAGTTCCGCCAGCCCAGGCGCCAACCACGGAAGAAACGGCAAGTGCTGACAACATCAAGATTGGTGAGGACGGCTTGCCGGAGCGCATCGTGCTTAATGTCACGCGCCAGCAACTGGAAGATGCCCCCGCCTTCGAAGGCGTCGAGGCCGCGCCGAAACAGTAAACGTTCAGCGTCACTCACCCCTTCGCGCCATGGCGCGAAGGGGTGTTGGAGGAGATTATGTCGAATATCTCGAAAGCATACATGCGATCGGCCATCTTGGCCTGCGCCTCGCTTGCTCTGGGGCCGCAGGTCGCCGCGGCTCAAGATCAATCAAGCTCCCAGGCTTGCAAACAGGGGCAGTTTGCCGGGAGAGAAGGTGACGAAGCAGAGACCAAAAGCGAGGTTCTCGCTAAGTGCGATAGCGTGATCCGTCCGCCTCAGGTCGGGGATCAGGAAATGGTCGAGCCAGCCCCGCCCGTCGGTCGCACACCGGTCATCAAACCGGAGCAAAGTCGATGATGAGGCTGAAAGCGACTGATCTGCTCGGATCCCCGATCCGGGCTGCCGATGGCGATGCTGGCACCGTCAGTGACATTCTGTTTGACGATCGGTCCCTCGCCATCAGATGGGTGGTGGTGCGCACGGGGTCATGGCGGAGCGAAGAGCAAGTTCTCGTAATGCCCCAAAACCTGCTTTGGTCGGAAGCAGATCCCCGGATTTGGGAGACCAGGTTGACGATCGAAGATTTCAGGAAAGGTCGGCCGCTTGAGGATGATCTTCCGGTATCCTTGCCGCGCCTGCGGGAGGCGAAAGTGGAATCCGGTATCTCACCTTTCCACATCGCTCCCTTGGGCATGCCCCCAGTCGTCCGACTGCATTCCTGGCCGACAGGTGACCGCAATCTCCGCTCCATCAGTCATGTGACAGGCTACGACATTCTGGCGGATATTGAATTGGTTGGGCGAGTTGCCATCATCATCGCTCTCCCCGAATGGACGATCGCGGAAATCGAGATTTCGCAGTCCGGCGGCCAAGAGCCGCAGTCTCAAGACCTGAAACCGCCATTGCACATTGATGCCGATCGCAAGGTGGTTGATCTAAGGGACGTTGGGGGGCAAAGCTGCCACCTTGCATGATCAAAGCAGTTCCGGAAGCTTGAAAGCAGGTCGGCGGCCGTTCGGCCACTGACCCATACTCTTTTTCAAGCCGATATCACTGCGGCTTGGTCTGACACCTGCGGCTGAACTGACCGATCACGGGCTCCCAGCAACAAGTCCATCTCTTTGCGATTGCATCCGAACCGCGCAATCAGCCGCGTCGCCTCTGCGATCTCGATCGCATAATGATCGGACAGCGTTTTCGCTGTGTAATCTATATCTGTCTCGCTCTGCATTCGTTGCACTCCTTTCACATGAGAAAGGAACGGCGCGCGGTTGCCACCGTTCCTTCAAGCCTTGCAACAGAAAGCAACGCACGGTGAGCGGGGTACCCCGTCGCCACCGCGCTCCGTCAGACTATACCCCGGATTGGTGCTCTGGTGCGCTGTGAACGAGCTGAAACTCGGGCGAGTGAACCAGATGCAGATATCGTTCGAACTGGGCGAGCACATCGCTGATCAACTGATCGCGTGACATGCCCATCACGTCATAGCCCCGGTTTCCACTCGAAAAATACGTGCGTGCTTCATAGCGGAATTCCGCCGAACCGGCGCGAACGGGCGTGAAGCTGGCAACTCGATGACCGACGAGGCTCACCCCATAGACGAAGTCGCGTACACCGTCCGCAGGTGAGCGCAAGGCGATGGCGCTATCGCCCTCTTCCTCCACCACTTCGGTAAGCCTGCCGCGCGAACTGAGCTCAGTAGCGACCTGATCAAGCGCCGGTCGCACCTGAGTTTCGATGAAGCGTCGAACGTCCCTCTCCGTTGCGGCCGTCAGCATGAGGGCGAGACGGCGCTGCCATGTCTGTCCGGACGCAGGTCGGGCTGCCGGAAGCGGGTTTTGTCCATGATGGGCATCGCGCTGCGCCAGGTCTTCCCGCATGCCGAGATAAAGCGACAGGACGAGTGCCAGCATGACAATGGTGAATGGCAGGGCACTCGCGACTGTCGCCGACTGCAGGGCCGTCAGGCCGCCCGCAAGCAGCAGGCAGCCGGCGACGACACCTTCCATCGCACACCAGAACACACGCTGCCCGGTCGTTGTCTGCGTTTCACCACCGGCCGCGATGGAATCGACAACCAGCGCACCGGAATCGGCCGAGGTGATGAAGAAGATCGACACCAGAAGGACGGCAAGTGTCGATGTCAGTCCGGAAAGGGGCAGGTATTCGAAGAAACGGAACAGGCCGACCGAAACGTCATCGGCAATGGCCGTGCCAAGCGCTCCGGCTGCAACGCCGGTATCGATGAACATCGCGGTGTTTCCAAACACCGTCATCCAGAAAAAGGTGAAACCTGCAGGGATGAACAGCACAGCCATGACGAATTCGCGAACGGTTCGACCGCGGGAAATGCGGGCGATAAACATGCCGACGAACGGCGACCACGATATCCACCAAGCCCAGTAGAACAGGGTCCAGCTATCGATCCATGGTGTCGGTTGATAGGCGTAGATGTTGAAGGTTCGCAGCACCAGCGTGTCGAAATAGAGGCCGAGATTTTGAACGAAGTCGCGGAACAGCTGGCTGGTCGGCCCGACAACGAGAACGAACACCATCAGCAGGATGGCAACGATAAGGTTTGTTTCGGAGAGAATACGCACGCCCTTGTCGAGGCCTGTGACAACGGAGACCGTAGCCATTGCGGTGACGATCACAATCAGCGGAAGCTGGACTTCGATGCCGATCGGAATCCCGAGCAGGTGATTGAGACCGGCATTGATCTGCGAAACGCCGACGCCAAGCGAGGTGGCAATGCCGAACATCGTGCCGACAATGGCAAAGATATCGACGGCGTGTCCGATCGGGCCATCGATCCGGCTTTTGAGCAGCGGATACAGACCCGAACGGATGGTCAGCGGCAGGTTATAACGGTAGCCAAAATAGGCGAGCGACAATCCAACCACGGCATATATCGCCCAGGCGTGAATACCCCAATGAAAGAAGGTGACGGTCATCGCTTCGCGCATCGCCTCGATCGAGCGCGGTTCGGCCGTAGGTGGCGCCATGAAGTGCGTCATAGGCTCGCCGACGGCGTAAAACATCAGCCCGATGCCCATGCCCGCGGCAAACAGCATCGCAATCCATGAGACGAAGCGGAAATCAGGGACGGAATCATCCGGGCCGAGCTTCAATTGTCCAAAACGCCCGAAGCAGAGCACCAGGACCGCCAGCAGGAAGATGCCCACCGAAAGCAGGTAGAACCAGCCGAAGGCGCCGAGGATAGAGGCCTGGATCGCTCCGAACAGCGCTCCAGCCTGTCCGGGGACGAGCACGCCGACCGCCAGGAAAAGGCCGATGACGATGATCGCGCCGTAAAAGACCGGTGGATTGATGATGAAGTTTTTCATGGGCGAGAACTAACTTTCTTCGCTTGATATGGCGCTCCCCACAATCAGGGGGATCGATCATTCCCTTGGACTGGCATGAGAATTAGGACTCCCTCATGCAAATTCCATCTCATGTCGAAGCGTCAAGCCGAGCAGCATGTGCACGACCTGGCACATCCGATTACGGCTGCAGGATCGGCTTCACATCGCTGTCCGGCAATTGCTTAGGCTGCGTTCCACCCTCCAACCGGAGCGGCGGAGCCTTGCCGGCCTTGTCCTCGCCCATATAGAGCGTGACATGCGGGAATGGGATTTCGATACCGCGGCGATCAAAGACCTGCTTGATGAACTCATTGTAGGCGCGGCCGGTCCCCCAGTGCCCGCCGGCAATTGTCTTGATGCGGGCGCGAACGGTAATGGCGCTGTCGCCGAAGGCCGTGATGCCCTGCATGTCGAGCTTGTCGATAATCTTTTCGCTCCACTCGGTCTGCATCAGAAGATCGAAGGCTTCCTGCATCGCCTCCTTCACCTCGTCGATATTTTCTCGATAGGCGACGCCGATCTCGGCCACGTGGTAACCAAAGCCCTTGACCATGTTGGAGACGGTATCGACGGAAGAGAACGGAATAAGGTGGAGGGTGCCGTCCAGCGAGCGGATTGAAACGGAGCGGATCGTCAACTTTTCCACGACGCCACTGACACTGCCGAGGCTGACGACGTCGCCTTCGTTCATGACATTTTCGAGCTGAATGAAGACACCGGTGATGATGTCCTGCACCAGTTTCTGGGCGCCGAAGCCGATCGCGAGACCCAGCACACCAGCACCGGCGAGAAGCGGCGCGATATTGACGCCGATCTGGGCAAGCGCCAACATCGATACTAGGACAACAAGCGCGATCGTGAAGGCGTTGCGGAAGAGCGATAGCAGCGTCTTCTCGCGGCTCGTCGGAATGGTGCCAAATTCCGGGTTGAGGCGGTATTCGACCCACGATGACATCGCCAGATAGGCGACGAAGCCGATCATCAGTATGACGAGTGCGGCAAAGGCCGAGCCGCTGATCCGCTGGCCTGCTTCAGAGGACAGCCATCCGAGGAAGTCGATCAGTCCCCAAGACTGAGCAATCGCTACGACGACACCGATCGACACCACTGTCCGGATGATCTGCATGACCCGTGGGACAAATGCCTGCAACCTTCCTTCGAGTGCAGGCAGACGGGCGCGGACGTCGTCCGGCAATCTCAGGCCTGCATTGGCAAAGCGACCGATAAAGGCGATGACCAGACCGCCTACAATGACGGCAACGATCGACTTGATGGTGGCAGCCATCATGAACGGAAGAGCGGCTGTCGGGTTGACAAGCCAGACGACGAAGATCGCGATTAGATAGGCAATGGCCAATAGGTGCCAGATACCGGCGAGAAACGCGCCGCTGCGGCCGATGAAATCCGTCCGGCCACCGGCTGCGCGAGAGGATAGAGCCTGTCGGACACGATCGCGGTTTTGCAGGATGATGACGATGGCGATGACCAGCGCCGTCAGCATCACCAGCACGCGAACCGCCTGGGCTGCCGCCTCGGACACAGTCGAAGCAAGGATCGGAGCGACAAACATGAAGGTGTAACCGACAAGCGAGACGGCGCGCGCAGCCCAAAAGTACCAGTAAGCAGCGGTCGTATCGGAGATCGGCACAAGTCGAAGTGCCGGGAAGCGTGGCTGCAGCACAAGCCGCATCGCAACCTTGAGCATCTCCACCATCAGGAAGGCATTGAGGAGAAGGGTCTGGTTGATGTCCATTCGACCGGTCGCGCCACCGACGACCTGCAGCGCAATCACGTAGCCGGCGCCCCAGGCCAACGCGACCGTCACGATGTCCGCGGCCGTGGCGATGACGGTGAAAATGGCTCGGATCGACCAATGGCGGCCGGCGGCCCGTCGATCCAACGTCCGTTGAAGGACATGAGCCAACATCCGCAACACAAAGAAGGAAGCAAAAAGGCCGGCCCCAACGAGGATCACGTTGAGGATCAGGGTCTGGATCGCACCATAGTCGACCGTGCTCGTGCCAGTGAAAATGACAGCGAGCGCTGCGACACCGCTCCAGACCGCCTCACCGCCAGCGACGATCTGTTCTGCCGCCGCTCTGGTCTGTTCGGCAATCTGACGCGCAATCGTGGGATCCTTTCCCACCGGGTCCTGAACTTGCTGCGCCGCCGCTTCGTTTTTTAGTCTGGTCAGAAGCGCGTTTCGAGCGTCTTCATTCTCTAGAATTCGGATCAGATCATCGACGCTACTGGCCGGTTGCGGTGTTGGCGAAGATGGCTCCTGCGCATTCGAAAGCGCTGGAGTGACGAGAAGAGCCAACAGAAACAATAGGCTGGCGGCAATGCGGCGGAAGGGCATGACATCCTTTCGAGCTTCGTAATTTAGGCAAAAGCATGGCGCCCACGTCCCTCCCGTCAACCCTTGGGCGGCTAAAAAAGAGGATCGATAACCGAAAGCGAGAGATATTGAGAGTTAATCGCGTGGGAAGAAATTGCTGAAAAGGCTAGAAGCCGCCCCTAACCAAAGCCAGGCAATACAAATCATAAGACGGCATCAGTATTCTCGCGCCGTACGTTGAGCAGCCCGGCAACTGTATTCCATTTTTACGTTCGACGGTCGTCCCGCTGGATGACACGAACGAACTTTATGAGTGCCAGCATGGTGGAAATATCAACGCAGTTGCTATATTGCATTCCATAGCGTGTGCTGCGTGCGCTACGGGCTTCCCGAAACCGACGGAGACTTCGATCAACCTTCCAACCAGGGAGCGCGAACCCATGTCTTCGACAGTTCTGCCGGGCCGCATTCAATCCACCCTTCGAGATTTCCTCAACAACGGCGCCTCGGGCGGCATTGTCCTGATGGTCGTGGCCTTGCTTGCCATCATCACCGCGAATTCGCCATTCGCGAAGGGATATTTCGGGCTGCTGCACCTCTACCTCGGCCCACTCAGCCTGCAGCACTGGATCAACGACGCGCTGATGGCGATCTTCTTTCTGCTGGTTGGCCTGGAGATCAAACGAGAAATGCTCGACGGCCAGCTTTCAAGCTGGAGCCGCCGCATTTTGCCGGGCGCTGCCGCAGCGGGCGGCATGGTCTTTCCAGCCCTCTTCTACGTCTGGCTCAACTGGGACAATGCCAGCGCTTTGAGAGGATGGGCAATTCCGACGGCAACCGACATCGCCTTCGCTCTGGGCGTTCTGTCCCTGTTCGGCCCACGGGTGCCGGCCTCGCTGAAGATTTTTCTCGCAGCGCTTGCCATTATCGACGACCTTGGCGCGGTTATTGTCATCGCTCTTTTCTACACGTCGGATCTAAACCTCTTCGCGCTTGGCGGCGCGGCTCTGGTGCTTGCCAATCTTGTCCTGTTCAACCGGATGAAGGTGATTGCGCTTTGGCCGTATCTCGTTCTTGGCGCCTTGTTATGGGTCCTTGTTTTCGCCTCCGGGGTCCATGCGACTTTGGCCGGCGTCATGCTTGCCCTGACCATTCCGCTGAAGCTGACACCCGGCACGCCGGAAGCAGCTCACCATGAATCGCCGCTGCATCGCCTCGAGCACGCATTGCACAAGCCGGTCGCATTCTTCGTTGTGCCGATCTTCGGCTTTGCCAATGCCGGCGTCTCGCTTGCCGGCATATCGACCGGGATCTTCGCCGAACCCTTGACCATGGGCGTCGCATCTGGGCTTCTCTTCGGAAAACTTGTCGGCGTGCTCGGAACAGTCTTCGTCCTGGTGAAGCTCGATCTCGCCGATTTGCCGGCACATGCAAGCTGGGGTCAGATGGCTGGTGTTGCCCTTCTTTGCGGGATCGGTTTCACGATGTCCCTGTTCATCGGCCTGTTGGCTTTCAACGATTCGACAGTTCAGGATCACGTGAAGATCGGCATCCTGTTGGGCTCAATCGTCGCCGGCACCCTGGGCTCAATCTGCCTTATCATATTCGGCCGACGCACAGCCTTATCTAAAGAGTGAGTTGCCTGGAGATAAGGGATAACTTGGTTGCTGATCGCGAATACGCATCTGACGCGCGGTTCGTGCCTTGTACGATGGCTTGGCGGCTCTAGCCTCTCCAGAACCGGGGGATGAAAAGTACCAAGACTGTGAACAACTCCAATCGCCCCAGCATCATTCCGAATGAAAGCAGCCATTTTGCTCCATCTGGCAAAGACCCGAACGTTCCGGCTGGTCCAATGATGTCACCGAGGCCGGGACCGACATTGGAGATGGCTGACGCTGCCCCGCTCGCGCTGGTTAAAAAATCCAGATCGAACGCCATCAGGCTAATGGTGAGAACAGCGTAAGCGACAAAGAAGACGACAAAAAAAGCGACGACAGAGGCAACGACATCGTCATCGAGCTTACGTTCGCCATAATAGCGCGGGAAGACGCCGTGGGGGTACAAAAGACGCATGAAATGGGCCTTCAGCATGATCGCCAGGACTTCGAAACGGAAGATTTTAATGCCGCCAGAGGTCGAGCCGGTACATCCGCCGACAAACGTCAGCCCAAAAAACACGCCGACAATTGCATTGCCCCAGAGTGAGTAGTCGGCGGATGCGTAGCCTGTGGTGGTGACCACTGAAATAACGTTGAACGCCGCATGACGGTACGCTGGTTCAAGCGCGTAATACCCGGAGAGGTAAAGCCAGCTGCCGAGCAAACCGATCGTCACTGCCAAAAATGCAGCCAAGGTTTTGACCTGTCGATCCCAAAACGCAAGTCGGTCGCCTGCTATAAAGCGAACGTACAACACAAAGGGGAGCGTCCCGGACAGCATGAACAGAGATGCAAACCACTGAATGCCATTCTCTTCCCAGCGCCCGAACGAGGCATCCGACGTCGAATACCCGCCGGTTGCAATAGATGTCATCGCATGCGCTACGGCGTCGAACATTCGCATGCCGGCAAACCAGTAGACAATAACAGCCAAAAGCGTCAGAGCGACATACGATTGAATAAGCACTTTGGCGATCTGGCGTACGCGAGGCATTGCCTTGTCCGACCGATCCGAAGATTCAGTACGGAAGAGCTGCATACCCCCGATGCCAAGCGCGGGAAGGATCGCAATCGCTGTGCCGATGATGCCAATCCCGCCCATCCACTGCAGAATGGCACGCCACAACAATATGCCCGGCGCCGCCTCGTCGAGGCCAGACATGACCGTAGCGCCGGTGGTTGTGATACCCGACACCGCCTCAAACACTGAGCTGGCGATATTCCCGCCAATTATCGCATGGTCAGACAGGTAAAATGGAATAGCGCTGAATATGGAGACCGCCATCCAACTGAGCGGCGTCAACAGAAAGGCTTGCCTAAGGGAAAGGCCTGTTTTGAGCGCCCCCTTGTTGAAGTATGTCAGCAGAGCCCCAGGTACGGTGGTCAGCAAGCCTGCGAACGCGAATGCTTTCCAGTCATTGTTGCCGTAATAAAGGTCCGCAATCGCTGGAAACATCATCATTGCAGCTGTGGCAAGAAGCACTAGGCCGGTAAAATAGGCCAATGGCCGTCCTGTGATCGTGGAGTTTGCTGTAATAGAAACGGCTCTGTTTGCGGGCATTATCACTTCCCACGAATCCTGCCGCTGCCCAGCAAAGCTTCGGCAAGTTTCAAGGAACTGTAAGCCACGACCGCAATCACGACGTCATCTTGCTGGAGATGAAAATCCGGCTCGGGAAAAATCACCTCACCTTCTCGGATGACTGCGCCAATCTTCATTCCGACCGGAAGCCCCAGTTGATCGAGCGGTCGGCGAAGCAGACGCGAGTCTGCAAGAATATGCGCTTCGATCACCTCCCCAAAATCTTCACGGATGGTGTACAGGGCATTGATCGACGTGTGGCGAACATGTTGCAATACCGTCGAAATTGTCACGGCACTCGGGCTAACGACGGAGTTGAGGCCGAGGACGGGGATGACGGTTTCATACGATCGCTTGTTCACCAGAGTGATTGTACGCTTGCAGCCCGCCTGTTTGGCGAGCACGGACGCAAAAATGTTTGTTTCATCATCGTTCGTGACTGCGACAATCGTTTCAGTCAACTCCGCCTGCGCTTCGTCGAGGACATCGCGTTCAAGCGCATCGCCACGAAGAACGATGACGGCACCTCCTAATTTGGCCGCAGCGCTTTCAGCACGTTCCTTGTTCTGCTCAATGAGCTTGATATCGACGAGTGGCGCGCGATGCCGGAGCGTTTTCACAAGATTGAGCCCAACATTGCCAGCTCCAACGACAATGAGCTTTCTCCCAACGCGCTCACGATGCCCGAACGCCGTCATGACTTCGTTAACTTGTCCCTTCTTTGCAAGGACATACACATCATCTCCAACGGCTATTCGGTCCTGGGGATCGGGTATGAAGCACCGCCCTTTTCGAACAACCGCCAAGACCGCCATCCCACTGAGTTGCTCATTGCCCTTCAGCTCCGCGATACGCTCTTTAACGACGGGAGCGTGTGGATCATCCACTCGTATTCCCAACAACTCGACCCGGTTTCCAGCCAACGGCATCATGTCGAAGGCCCCTGGAGTGGCAAGTCTACGCGCTATTCCCTGTGCGATTTCTATTTCCGGCGAGATGATAACGTCGATAGGAAGATGCTCGGCGGCATAAAGTCCGGATTTGTCCTGTGCGAGATATCCACTATGGCGCAGTCGGGCTATTCGCCTTTTCGCGCCGAACAAGGAGTAGGCAACCTGACAGGCCACCATATTGACCTCATCCGATCTGGTGACTGCAATAAATATGTCGGCATCTTGCACCCCAGCTTTGCGCAAAGTTTCAGGATGGGATGCATGACCAAGCACGCCGCGAACGTCATGACTTTCATCCACCCGACGGACTTGCTCCGGATCGGAATCAATAACTGTAACATTGAACCCTTCCGACGCGAGATGGCGTGCGATGGTCGTTCCAACTTGTCCGGCCCCGCAGATTACAACTCTCATTAACGTCTCCGTCGGATCTGGCTGAGGTGTCGTCAACTATCCGCATCCGACCACCAATCCAAGCATAATGATGACGTTTCCTTATACATATGCTCAACTGGGTTGCGTTATGAGAGCTGAAGCAAATCATTCGGTCGGACCATGACATCCGGGTCGACATTCTAGGAGGGAATCGTGGTCACGTTAAATCTTCTTGTGCAGAAAGCATCGATCGATGCCTCCAGCCAGAACTGGGGAGAGTTTACCTTTGTTTCCAGCCCTTCACCCGGCGACCGAATTGCCGCTCAGCATGACGGGTCCATTCATTACCTGACTGTGCTTAGCGTCCATCACAAACCTGTTGCATTGGCTACATCTGACGAAGAGAAAAATTCGAACCTTCCCTCCGCGAACGTGGTCGCCATTTGGACAGGCTCTGATGCCTCGTAAGATAGCGCCGATAGGCGAATCGCTCTCGGCAGCACAATTACAGAACCGCGGCATTATTTAGCAAAAGCCACAAGGGCAGCGGTGAAGAAGGCGATCTCGCACTGGTGAACGCCGCCTTTTGGCTTTCCAGGATAAGAGCCTCAACCCCAATCGACTCAAGCCTCACCTCCAGTTCTGCCAGCTTGGCTTTCAATTCCGCGACGACCGATACCACACAATCCAACTCCATCGACAGAGCTGGAGGTAACAGATTTTATGATCGGAACCTTGTGGCATTTGCTACCTAATTCCGCAAAATCGAAGTGTTTCAGAGCTGCGCAAGTCCGGCCAATCTCATGGCACTTTCGCCTCGTCAACCACTTGGAAAGAGCCTAATTTCTTTTCCGCCTGGACGAGACCAGCCTCTTTGGCCCGCAACTCGCGGGTCACACGCATCGGTCGTTTGCCATCACGGTGCATCAGGTAAGTCACCAGACACCCATCTCGATGGGTCTTGACGGATAGAAGCTCTGCCGGCGCGCTCATCAGGAAAGCCCGCACGATGTCGGCGCACCGCGGTGCGGACAAAGCAGGAGCTGGAGGCCACGCCAAGCCGCAGGTTACAACAACCGCAACGGCTCTGATCGCCGAACCAACTCTGACGCGAGCGCTCATTGGGTATCCCTCAGTGGGTCTGGCGGACGGCTTGCAACTCGTCATGGTCGTAGACGGCCTCGCAGACTTCCTGGATCATCAGGCGCGCCGCGCTTGCGACCGGAGGCGACAGCGTCTCTCCTTGCCTGACAGCGTAGCCGATGCGCAGCAATCCTTCCAGTTCAGTAACGTTGTCGATCAGGCCATCAATCCGGGCGAGGATGTCAGACGGTAACGTCTCGGCAAGACTGCCGGACTTGTTCATCAATCCGCGCTCCTTAAGCCGTGTCTCCAGCAACAACGAAAGCTTCGCAATCTCGACAATATCACTCACCACAATCGTCCCCCAAGTTCCTTCACGCATCGCGGCGCACCGCAACAGTACACCTTTATATCATGACGTGACATTACCTCAAAATCGATTACGGACGAATAGTTAGCGCGAGACGCCGGTCACAAGCGCTTGATTAGCGACCCGTCATTGCTAGAGCCTCCATCCTTCCTTGCCTGCGCGCTTCTGCTCGTAAAGAAGCTGGTCGGCCCGTCTCGCAGCTTGCGTCAGCGGCTCGAATGCAGAAATCAGCGCTCTCCCGATGCTCGCTTGGACCGGCGCTTGGATACCTACGACGGAAACGGATCGCCCGCCCGAAGGCGCACGACTTATCTGTGGGTTGTGGCTGCGCGAGAGTGTTCAACTGCCCGTAGCCCGCTATCATCGGATAGGATTACAGCTTGCCTACTTGCGGTCGCAAATGGAATTTTTGAGGGAGGTAAATCATGCATCGCCACTACGACTGGCACGAAGAGCCTTTCGGCTTTTACCTGGCCTTCCTGACGGCCGTCCTTTCGTTCGGCGCGCTTGTGTTTTGCGTCGTCTATGCGGTCATGCTCGCCTGAGGGGAAGGATATTTGATGACCCTCGGCGCTTCAAGCGACGTAAATCAGCCACGCAAGGCTGACACGACGCGTCCCACTAGCTCCCAAGACTTGAAGAACTCAGTGAAACCATTTTTCGGCGGCAACCAGCAGTTCATGCTCGTCCGTAATGCCGTCCTGAAACAGTCGGACCAGCAACATCGCCAACTCATCTGGATGAGTGTCGTGTTCGGGTATCACCTGAGCGAAGACGCGCTCAAGCATTGCCAGATCGGCGGGCCTGAGAATAACATTGGCTGGTAATCGTCCACGCATGTCCCAACGGTATCGGCATCCAGCGCGTTCGACAATAGACGATATCTGCGGCACAAGGCAGAACATCGAAACAATGCCGCTTCACTGGGTCCCCTTGAACCCAGCCCCAAGCTTTGGCACCGGCTGCAAGCGAGCGTCGAATGGGATAGGTGCAACTCACGCGACGCACTTTTCATCCACTGACATCTTCAGAACAAAATGCCCAACATATTTGCGACGACTGAATTGACGATAGATGATCACAACCCGTTGGAGGAGTTGTCCGACGACAAACGATACTCTAGGCGTAGGTCTGTGGCTCATGAGGAAGATGGGTATACGAGGTGTCCATGAAAACGAACGCGGCAGATTTAACTAGGGTGACACAGCGCGTCATGCGGGCGCAGTCTTCATGAGGGGCTTTGGAGAAATTCAAAGAACACGCCAGCTGCCTACAAAGATCGCTGGCGATATCGGTCGTGAAATAGCTGAAGGGCGAATATTACCGGGGGAGAAGATCCCCACCGAACACGTACTTGCGAATAGCTTTGGCGTAAGCCGCTCAGTTATTCGAGAGGCGATAGCACAATTGCGAAATGAAGGCCTTGTCGAGACAAGACAGGGTGTGGGCGCTTTCGCCACTGACCTGGAGCGGCGTCATACTATACGAATCAATAGTCCTCCATTTCCGGGCCAAAGCTCGTTTCAAGATTTGTTTCAGATCCGTTTTGTGCTGGAAACCAGCGCTGCTGCCATGGCTGCTTCACTCCATACCAAACAGGACCTTGAAGCGATAAGCGGTGCACTGTCGCAGATGGCCGGAGCAGAAAAGTGGACAGAAGGTGGGATAATCGCGGATCTGGCTTTTCACCGAGCCGTCGCGGATGCTACTCACAACGCCTATTTTCGACAATTCATTGGCGCGATCGCTGAGCGAACGCACTCGACAATCAGGACAGCACGTTCAGTCGCGGTGCTAGAAGACATTGTTGCTATAACAATTGCCGAGCACGCCAACGTCAGAGACGCGATCGCAGCGGGTAATGCCGTTGGAGCGAGAGAGGCGATGGCTCAGCATCTGACCGGTGCCGCTAAGCGGCTCGGGATTGAACTTATTGACGTGCATGTTTCATAGGCTTGCACCGTACTGGACACTTGATAAAAGTCATACTAGAACTATTCAGATTGTCGGACATCCGACATGGAGGGTGGAGGCCCTCGTTTGAACATGGGAGGATTTCTTGGCATATCTACATGCCCTGTCGTCGGATATCGTCTTGCCGGTGGATGCGCCGAACGCGCTTCTGGTTGGACGTGTATGGTCAAACGCAGCAGCCGGCCCTAGCCCGGTACTTTTCTCGAATGGACATCTTCTGGACCTCTCGTCTCTGGCGCCGACCCTGTCTGCGCTGCTGGATATCGATGGTCTCGTTGGAAAACTGTCCGATCCTTCATCCTTCACCAATCTCGGAAGCCTTGATGACTTCCTGAGCGGCAAGGCTGGAGAACTTCTGGCGCCGGCCGACCTGCAGGCGATCAAGGCAGCTGGAGTGACTTTCGCAGACAGCATGCTGGAGCGGGTGATCGAGGAACAGGCCAAGGGCGACCCGCTGCGCGCCCAGGAAATCCGCGTCCGCCTAGCCCCGGTCCTCGGTGACAACCTGAAGGGTCTCGTCGCCGGCTCGGAAAAGGCCGCCGAAGTGAAGCGCCTGCTGCAAGATATGGGCCTCTGGTCGCAATATCTGGAAGTCGGCATCGGCCCGGACGCGGAAATCTTCACCAAGGCCCAGCCCATGTCGTCGGTCGGCTGTGGTGCCGATGTCGGCATCCATCCGAAATCGGACTGGAACAATCCGGAGCCGGAAGTCGTGCTCGCCATCACCTCGAAGGGTGAAATCATCGGCGCAACGCTCGGCAACGACGTTAATCTCCGTGATTTCGAAGGCCGCTCGGCGCTGCTCCTGAGCAAGGCAAAGGACAACAACGCCTCCTGCTCGATCGGCCCGTTCATCCGCCTGTTCGACGGCAAGTTCACCATCGATGACGTCAAGTCTGCCGAGATCAGCCTGTCGGTCAAGGGCGAGGACGGTTTCGAGATGACCGGTGTCAGCCCGTTGAAGGCGATTAGCCGTTCACCGGAAAATCTGACGTCACAGCTCTTGAACCGCAACCATCAATATCCCGATGGCGCGCTGTTCTTCCTCGGCACCATGTTTGCCCCGGTCAAGGATCGTCGCGGCAAAGGCTTGGGCTTCACCCACGAGATCGGCGACATCGTCGAGATCTCCAGCCCGAAACTCGGGCGGCTGGTCAACAGGGTGAACCATAGCGACACCTGCCCCGAATGGACATTCGGGATAACCGCGCTGATGAAAAATCTGGCCAAGCGCGGTCTTTTGTAAGGGCATCAGGGAGGAGCAAATGCAAAAGATTATCGACCTATTCTACAAGTTCCTTGAGATCCTGCTCATCCTGTTGCTCTCCGGCATGGCGCTGATGGTGTTCGGCAATGTCGTGCTGCGTTACGGCTTCAATTCGGGCCTCAACATCTCCGACGAAATGTCGCGTTACTTCTTCGTCTGGCTGACCTTCATCGGCGCCGTCGTTGCGTTTCGAGAATATGGACATATGGGCGTCGAGACCTTCGTCGCCCTGTTCGGCCGCAAAGGACGCATCGCGCTAATGACTGTCAGCAACCTTGTGATTCTTCTGTGTTCCCTCATCTTTTTTTGGGGCACCTGGAACCAGCTGCCGATCAACCTGAGCATGGCGGCACCAGTGACTGGTCTTTCCATGGGCTGGGTCTACGGCATCGGGTTCTTCACCAGCATTGGCTGTTCCATCATCGCGATCGAACGCATCCTGCGTCTCATAACCGGTCATATAACCGAGCATGAGCTCGCGATCTTTGCCGGGGAAGACACCTCTATCGAGCATCTGTCGGAGCGCGGCTAAGCATGACACTTCTTGTCTTCATCACGTCGCTTGTCGGCGCCATGGCAATTGGCGTTCCTGTCGCCTTTGCCCTCATGTTTTGCGGTGTCGTGCTCATGTGGTTCATGGGGATGTTCAATACGCAGATCATTGCCCAGAACATGATCATCGGTGCTGATACCTTCACGCTGCTCGCTATTCCCTTCTTCATCCTTGCCGGTGAGCTGATGAATTCCGGCGGCCTGTCACGCCGCATCATCGAATTTGCCATTGCACTGGTCGGGCATATCCGTGGCGGTCTGGGCATTGTTGCGATCGTTGCAGCCGTCATCATGGCCAGCATTTCAGGCTCCGCAGCGGCCGATACCGCAGCGCTTGCCGCCATTCTCATCCCGATGATGGCAAAGGCCGGTTACAACGTTCCCCGATCCGGCGGTCTTATTGCAGCTGGCGGCATCATTGCCCCGGTTATCCCGCCATCGATGGCCTTCATCGTGTTCGGCGTGGCGGCGAACGTCTCGATCACTCAGCTTTTCATGGCCGGTATCGTGCCTGGCCTGCTGATGGGCATATCCCTTATCGCCACTTGGCTGTTCGTGGTGCGAAAGGACAATATCCAGCCTCTGAAAAAGGCATCTGCCCCGGAACGCCTGAATGCGACGGGACGTGCCCTCTGGGCGCTCGGCATGCCGGTAATCATCCTCGGCGGAATCAAGGCCGGTGTCGTGACACCAACGGAAGCCGCCGTGATTGCCGCAGCCTACGCCCTGTTCGTCGGCATGGTCATCTATCGCGAACTGAAGCCACGCGATCTTCCGCGCGTCATCCTGCAGGCGGCCAAGACCACGTCGATCATCATGTTCCTCGTCTGTGCGGCTTTGGTGTCGGCCTGGCTGATCACAGCGGCAAACATTCCGGCTGAAATTTCAGGTTATATCGAGCCTCTGATCGATCGGCCGAAGCTCCTGATGCTCGCCATCATGATCCTGATCCTGATCGTCGGCACCGCGCTCGACCTGACGCCTAGCATCCTGATCCTGACCCCTGTTCTGATGCCAATCATCAAGCAAGCGGGCATCGATCCGGTCTATTTTGGCGTCATGTTCGTGATGAATTGCTGCATCGGCCTGATCACGCCGCCGGTCGGCGTGGTGCTCAACGTGGTCAGCGGCGTCGGACGTATCCCGCTCGGCAAGGTGGTGGTTGGTATCTTGCCGTTCCTTCTTGCCCAGGTTTGCGTGCTCTTGTTGCTGGTACTGGTTCCGGAAATCGTGATCATCCCTGCCCAATGGTTGCGTTGACCAACGAGCTTTTAAACCTTTCACTCTAACTGTCCAAATGGGAGGACCAACATGAAGAAACTTCTTTTCGCAACCACTGCACTGGCGATCGCAGTCTCCGGCTCGGCTCCGGCCTTTGCCGAATTCAGCAGCCGCAATATCCGCGTTTCGAACGGCATCAATGCCGATCACCCGGTCGGCAACGGTATCAAGGCCATGCAGGAATGCCTTGACCAGAAGTCGGGCGGCAAGCTGAAGCTGACTGCGTTCTGGGGCGGCGCGCTCGGCGGCGACCTTCAAGCAACCCAGGCGCTGCGTTCCGGCGTCCAGGAAGCTGTCGTTACCTCGTCCTCGCCGCTCGTCGGCATCATTCCGGCGCTCGGCGTCTTCGACCTTCCCTTCCTGTTTGCAACCCCGCAGGAAGCCTACAAGGTCCTTGATGACAAGTTCGGCGACCAGATGAACGAGAAGCTGGACGCCGCCGGCCTCGTCAATCTCGCCTACTGGGAAAACGGTTTTCGTAACCTTTCCAATTCGCAGCGTCCGGTGACCAAATGGGAAGACTTCTCGGGGATGAAGGTTCGCGTCATGCAGAACAACATCTTCCTCGACACGTTCCAGAACCTCGGCGCCAACGCCACTCCGATGGCTTTCGGTGAAGTCTATTCGGCGCTGGAAACAAAGGCGATCGACGCGCAGGAAAACCCCTATGTGACGATCGACACGTCGAAGTTCTTCGAAGTGCAGAAGTTCGTGACCGAGACGAACCACGCTTACACGCCGTTCCTGTTCCTCTTCTCCAAGGCGATCTTCAACACTTACGCCCCGGAAGAACAGCAGGCTCTGCGTGATTGCGCCATCGTCGGCCGTGATGTCGAGCGCCAGGTCATTGCCGACCTCAACAAAAAGTCGCTGGCGAAAATCGAGGAAGCCGGTATCAAGGTGAACAAGCTTTCGCCAGAGGAGCAGACCCGCATCCGCGAGAAGTCCATGGTCGTTTACGAAAAGCACAAGGCCGAGATCGGTCCCGATGTGGTTGACGGCATTCTGGCCGAGCTGAAATCCATCCGCGGCAACTGATCCGGATACACTCCCCGGAAAAGCCGTCGTGAATGAAGCCCGCACCCTGCCGGTGCGGGCTTCTTTGTGTGTTCATTCCGGCACGGCTGGACGCACGGTTTCCGTCTTCTTCAGTATCTGTTCGCGGAGGAAGATGAACAAGCCCGACGCAACGATCAAGGCGGCACCGATCAGCATGGTCAGCCGTGGCACATCGCCGAAGAACATCCACTCGAAAACGACCGCCCAGAGCAGAAGCGTATATTGAAGCGGCGCAACCGTTGCCGCGTCCGAGATTTTCAGCGCCCAGTGAGCAGCATATGCCCCGCCATATCGACGATGCCGAGAAGCGCCGATAGGCCAAGAGGAAAAGCTACCACGGCAGACTGGTTCAAATTGTTGCACCTCATACAGGAGTGGCAGCACTACCTCATGGGCCTATTCTAACCACGCGAAAGCGCCAAGGTGTGTGCTGTTGATTGCCACTGAGAACTGACCCGGCGTGGCCTGATATTTCCATTGAGAATTGGCTCTGACTCACATTTGCTGCTGTTGAGGATGATGCTTCTGCTGGTTCATCGGAGGATCAGCTATGCAGCAACGATTTCAACGGGCGAGCCTCGCTCCGTCCGGTTTTGCAGTTGATGATGTGACGATTATCGCAGAGCGTGTGCAAGTTCGGCTGCGATCGCGCGCCCTCTCCGGAACGTGTCCAGCCTGTGGTCGACAGAGCCGACGAGTTCAAAGCCGATATCTGCGTCGGCCCGCTGACCTGCCGTTTGGCGGTCGGCGAGTTGAGCTGGCGATCGTGACGCGTCGGTTCTGGTGCGATGCCGTTCTGTGCGGTCGGCGTATCTTCTGCGAACAGTTCGATAGTGGCGTGCTGGCACGTTACGGTCGGCGCACCCAGCGGCTGGAGACCATTGTTCACCATCTTGGTTTGGCGCTCGGTGGCAGACCGGCGGCGGCCTTTGCCAATCGTCTGATGGTACCAGTGAGCAATGACACACTGCTGCGGGTTGTTCGCCGCCGTGTTGTCGACCAGGATGATGAACTCACCGTCATCGGCATTGATGATTTTGCTTTCCGGCGAGGCCAAACCTATGGAACGATCGTCTGCGATCTGGAGCGGCGGAAGCCCGTCACCCTGCTACAGGATCGAGCGTTGGATACGTCTCGAGCGTGGCTTGCCGGACATCAGTCGATCTCCACCGTCGCTCGCGATCGGGGCGGCGGCTATGGTGAGGCTATTGCGAAGGCATTGCCCAATGCTGAGCAGGTTGCTGATCGCTGGCACCTAATGGAAAATTCCAGCCGGGCCTTCCTCGACGCTGTCGGCAAGTCGATGCGACAGATCAGGCAGGCGGTCGGCAGCAATGTCGTTGATCCAAAGCTTCTGACCTACGCCGAGAAGCTGCAGTATGAGGGGTATCTACGCCGCCAGGAAACGAACGAGGCGGTTCGGGAGCTGTCGAAAAAGGGAACATCAATTCGGCAGATTGTGCGGCAAACCGGCCATAGCCGGAAGCTCGTTCGCGACGTTTTAAGGGGGCAGCGTCTCGACGTGTTCCGAACGCGGCCCAGTTCTCTGGATAGCTGGTTGCCTTGGCTCAACAGCCGCTGGGACGAAGGGGCACGGAACGCTTCGGCACTCTGGCGTGAGATGAAGACGAAGGGCTTTGCGGGACAGAGTGGTGTCGTATCGCAATGGGCTCAACGCCGACGTCTTGCGGAAAAGGCCAATCAGAGCGGGCTCGCCAGAACGCCGTCCGCACGGGTTATCGCACGGCTCATGACCACCGCGCGCGACGACCTTGCAAAATCCGAAGCGATCCTGGTGGCGGCGATCGAAGTGAACGTCCCGGAGCTTGTGGTCGCCCGTACGGCCATTGGTGACTTCCAGTCCATGATCCGCTCGAAGACAGCGCGGAAGCTCGACGAGTGGTTGGAAGCCGCTAAGGACAGCTTGGTCGGATCGTTTGCCGGCGGCGTCGAAAAAGACCTCGAAGCCGTCAGGAATGCAATCATATCACCGTGGTCAAATGGGCAAACGGAAGGACAGATCACACGCTTGAAGCTCATTAAGCGCCAGATGTACGGAAGAGCAAAACTCGATCTCCTGCAGGCGCGGTTGATCGGTGCGTCGTAGACCTGCACAGCAGCAAATGTGCGTCAGAGCCAATTCTCAATGGAAATATCGGGCTGCGCCGGGTCAGCTCTCAGTGGAAATCAACAGCTTCTTGCCCATGATGTCTCCTGCTCAGATCAAGCGCGGTGTACCGGGATAACGCGGCCGCGGGCAGTTGGTTCAATCGGCTGTGTTGCCTCCGGCATGTGGAGGGTAAAGCAGGGTGACTATAGTCGAAGGTCTCCCGTCTTAAGGATGCAACTGGCTCTGATAATTTTGCAGTCGCCTTGGCCGAAGCGGGAACGATGATAGGAACATCACGTCCCTCGCGCAGATGTTTCTGCAAGAGAAGACCACGAGGGCAGGCAGCAGTGTCGCACGACCTTGGAAAGCGGAATGCAACCGCTAAATCAGAGCTCTCACATGAATGGAGAGCTTCTCATGACACAGGCCACCCGGATCCTCCTCGCAAGCAGGCCTTCAGGCACACCGACGCTTGATAACTTCAGGACGGAGACCGTCCAACTACCCGACGCAGCCGAAGGCGAGGTCACCCTGAAGGTTCTCTACTTGTCGCTCGATCCGTACATGCGAGGCCGAATGAGCGATGCGAAATCCTATGCTGAGCCTGTACCTGTCGGCGGTCTCATGGAGGGTGAGACGGTCGCAGAGGTCCTGAAATCCCGGCACCCTGATTTTGCGCCGGGAGACCTTGTCCGAGGGAGAACTGGCTGGTCCTCGCATTCCGTCATCAACGGGGAGAAGCTACGTTCAATCGACACCCATGGTGCCCCGATCTCGACTGTCCTCGGCGTCTTGGGCATGCCCGGTTTCACAGCCTGGAGCGGGCTGAAATTCATCGGCAAGCCTAAGGAGGGAGAGACAGTCGCTGTCGCGGCGGCTTCGGGGCCGGTGGGGTCGATGGTCGGACAGCTTGCGAAGCTTGCGGGCGCGAGAGCGGTCGGGATCGCCGGCGGCCCGGAGAAATGTGCGTTCGTCAAGGATGAACTCAGTTTCGATGCGGCCCTCGACCATCGCTCAGCCAGCCTTGCGTCCGACCTGCAGACCGAATGCCCGGACGGTATCGACGTCTATTTCGAGAATGTCGGCGGGCATGTCTGGGACGCGGTGCTTCCTCTTTTAAACCTCTATGGACGCGTGCCGGTCTGCGGTCTCGTCGCCCACTACAATGGAGAAGGGGCGGCAGACACCGACCGCTTGCCATCAACCATGTCGACGATCCTGCGGCGAAGCCTGCTTGTCCGTGGCTTCATCCAGACAGAGTTCGCTGAACACTTCGACGAGTTCCTTGCGGAGGTCGGCCCTCGGGTCGCCTCGGGCGAGATCCGCTACCGAGAAGACGTTGTTGATGGCCTTCTGAACGCACCCGAGGCGTTCATCGGAATGCTGACGGGCAAGAATTTCGGCAAGCTTGTTGTCAAGGTTGACTAGCCCGGCAGTGGGCCGCGGTTCCCTGCGAGGAGCCACGGCCTGGCTGTCACCATGGGATTTCCGAGCCGTCGTAAGCGACGAAGCTGCCGGTGCGTGAACTGTTCAGATTGTCAAGCGCGCTGAGGATGTTTGAGGCTGCCTCATCCGCGCTAACAGTCGGATGATTGGCGGAGTAAGGTTTCGACAGCGATGTGCGGACGGTGCCGGGATGGATAGCGACGACGACCGAACTGGGATGGGTGCGTGCAATTTCTATCGACGCCGTCCGGACAACCTGGTTCAACGCCGCCTTCGACGCGCGGTAAGAAATCCAGCCGCCTAGACGGTTGTCGCCGATGGAGCCCACGCGGGCGGACAGGAAAGCAGCGATCGATCGGGCGTTTCGGTTGAGCAAGGGCAGGAAATGCTTGGCTACCAAGGCAGGGCCGATTGCGTTGGTCCAAAACTGCGCAAGCATGACGTCGGGGTCGAGGTGACGCAGAGCCTTTTCCGGCGGCGTGTCTTCAATTGTAAGAATCCCGGTGGCGCAGATGAGGAGATGGATTGGGTCACCGGAGAGCGAACGGGCATGCTTCGCAATGCTCGCTTCATCCAGGAGATTAAAGCCATCCTGGCTGCGTGAAAGTTCAATCAACTCGCGGAGCTTAGGCGATCGTTTTAGATCGTCGCAGATAGCTCGACCGACGCCGCCGCTCGCGCCGCGGACGACGGCCCGGAAACCATCCTGGAGTGATGACATGAGGTTCGTGTCTTCGATTGACATCACACACAACGCGCGTGCCCGAAGTCGGTTCAAGATGTGCAATTAAAGCGGCTATAGTTCCATAATTCATACTATGCGATTTTAATTAAGGTGTTGATATATATAGGAATTATAGCGCTCTTGGTCAGTCCGACCCGTGTGGGTCACTCCGATCTAGGGCGTCGACCCATTCATAGTCTTGCTTTGAAAGCACCACGACCTTGATGCCGATCCTTGCCGCGTCTGCAGAGTCCAGCCAATTCATCTGGTTCGGCTTTGCAGAGGCTACAAATATTACTGTCGACTTAGGCAGCCCCAGCTCGGTCAAATATGCACCGACCAGTGCGTTCCCAAGGCCGCTCTCAAGAGGCGTGCCTTTGTCATCACGCGTGTACGCAGCATGAAAGCCAATCTGCGAAGAGTTCGACATGTAGCGCTTCGTGCCCCCCAACCATGCGAGAGCGCAGGCGGAAGCGCAACGTGCGTCGAATGCTACTGCCGTTTCAAGCCCCTTCTGGCGGATAAGCTCCCCGATACGAAGACCGGCAGTCAACGAACCCCCATCGCTCTTGAGAAGGACACCGCCACCGTTACAGTCCGGTGTGAGAGCATTGAAGATGTTTTCGTCGCCAACTCTAATCTCGCCTTTAAACGTGACCGCACAACTGCCGTCTGGACCGAAGTTGGCAAAAACTTGAGCGGCATCGGCCATTCCTGGCACGATCAGCAGGTTGCCGAGCAGGACGACTACTCTCAGAGACGACAATCCCATTTCATTCCCCTTCAACGACAGCGACGTCCTTGTCAGGACGAATCCGGGCGTTCTTGGCGAAGTATTCGTAAGAGTCGGTCCGCTCGCCATCGACGAAACGAAAACTATTGGGATTGGGTGTACTGTGGATATTCAAGAGGTTCGCTTGCGCCGTGTTACTGATCGAGAATTGTGATGGTTCCATCCAGCCACATGCTTCTGGCGATTCTAGTTCGTTACCCAAAATGTCGATGTGCTCGTTTCTCCTGATACCAATGTTCACGGGCCATTTCCCGGCCAGCCCTTCGGACAGGCTATCGAAGGAAATGATCCGCAGGTCGTCTTTTTGGAGCGCAGCAATTTTCGAACGTCTGGTAGGGTTGCCATCGTATTCGGATCGCCTGCCATAAACGACGACAAATTTATGCTCGATAGGGTTTCGACCCATGTGAGTCGGGATCAACAGCGCGGACATCTGGCTACGGAATGCGGCTTCGTTATCGCGGATAAGCCATGCTCTCCAGTCTACCACTTGATTCATGGCATGCTCGAAGTCTGGATGAAATGTATTCGAGCCCTCTTTAAAATATTTCGATGAGGGCTTCTCTATTTCGATGTGAACAGCGTGCCAAAGCACAGTGCTTTTCGAAAGATAGAAAAAATCAGATTTGTAATCTGCTCCGAACGACAATTTGCGCAAAACGATACCGCACGAGATACCGTGGTTCTGCTCAAAATCCCTTGGAATGAGACGTGTGTTTCTTTCAATGTATGCCTGATATACCTGTTCTCGCTCTTTTTTGTCGAGCAAGGCGAGGTATTTTTCCTTAAGGGCGGATACTTCTTCCCTTACGGCAGCGTTCACATTCGTCAAATTTTGTCCCCCAGCACCCATTTCTCGCCAATGCATCGCAGGCTGCTTCGAAAGTCTGTCTCACCCTAAACTCGGTCATCCTTGTCGCGCATTTTCGGATTGTACAGGAGAAGGTTGTTTCAGATTATCGCACAATAAACCAAAGAGTTACCTTCTCCAGTGCTCATGCGCGAGTAAGCCGTCACAGCCACACCCCAAGCGATCCGATGGCGCACATGGGTCCTCATTGATCCTGCGGTATGGGACCGCTGACTTGGAGGTAACAGTCGAAGAAATTTTTGCAATCACCCGCTAAATCGTAGAAGCAAAAAGAAAATCATCCTCCACACCCGAAATGATCGGCGATCGCCGTAATTAGAAGCTCAACCAAACCGACGACTATAGGTTGGTGATCGGTGTATCGCCAGGCAAGAAATACCAATCCGGTATCCGAAGTCGGACCTGGCGGTTGGCTGACTTCAGCTCGAGCGGCGATCGAGCGTCATTCGACCAGAGTAGCGCTTCTCGATACCCCCAGCGGTCCACATTGCTGGAAAACGCGCAGGAGGCGCTCTGCCACGGTGTTTCGTCGCTGTTTTCAGTAGCGACTGTCTTCCAGCCTTCCCCGTCAACCTGTGTCGTGCCAGATCGCGCTTTTGCAAAGTCGCCCGAAGGGCTCACGTCAAAGCTCGGCTCTGTGGCAGTGACGGCATCGGCGAAAGCGTCGGCGTAGCGATCGAAGAGCGTCTTGCAGGCCTCTCGGGCTTCTTTGTCTCCGATTTTTGGAAGCTTGAAGGCAGTCGCGATTTCTATTCCGCCCATGACCGCGTCGTGAACCGTGGATACGACCTTCGTGTCTCGCGTCGGAGCGAGAATGAACCCCGTCATGAAACCGAGCGATGTCTTGAGATTGGGGCCGTCGGCCACGATCTTGCCGGCAATGGACATTGCCAGCGTCATCGTCTGGTTGAGCTCTTCGGCGTGATGTTTTCCATGGGGTAGTGCGAGATAGGGTGCGTGAAATCCGAGCACCGCTCCCGGTTCGATCATCCTCGAAGCGTGCCGCATATCTCCCCACTCACTGCCGCCGAGGAACGCGAGGGCACAGGCTGAATGGCACTGATCTCCACGGCGGACGTATGTCTGAATGCCGTCGGACATGAAAAGGTCTTCGAGTGCCTTGCCGCCGAGAAAAGACCCGCCAGGGCTGTCGAGGCACAGGCGGGTCACCCCGGCGTCGGTGAAGAGGTTCGCGTCATTCTCCTGGATTTCGCCGCGCAGCAGATGATCGC
>RCUQ01000083.1_pt1 | contig 110847 bp, 94 predicted proteins | sample 2166351 | NCBI WGS metagenome assembly RCUQ01 (sample SAMN09932597, study PRJNA488358) | compost metagenome | feature: garden; material: soil; isolation source: compost soil in acetonitrile-enriched culture | place: Germany: Experimental Botanical Garden Goettingen | collected 2016-01-27
AGATCGACCTTCTGAACGAGAAGGCCGGTTCCGACTGGGGTGTCATCGTTCTTCGGCCGATCGCCGGCGGTCTGCCATTCACGCTGAACGAGCAGGATGGCGTTTACACGGTTCTCTCCCGCGGCATGAACGATGCCGGCGAAAAGGTCTCCGAGCCAAAGCAGCGTGATTCCGCCAACCGGCAGCAGGTTATCGGTCGTTGACCTCTCGAGCATGCGGTTTCAGCTGTCAAACGAACTGCTATTTCGGCCCCTTGGAAGCAGAAGGAGATGACTTGGCGGTAAGGGAAGATGTTTTTTTGATTAACGCGTCGATTTCCCGTGCCAGTTCGCCGAGGTCACCGAATTTTGCGAGTTCGCTAAGGGTCTGGTTTGGAGGGTATTGGTACGTTTCCCCGTTTCTCAATCGCCCCTCCCCTGGCGATTCCTCGGTGCTGGTTACTCTAACGGTTGCCACTCCTTCAAAGTCTTCCGGCTCAAATTCTTCGATTTGCTTGGAGACGTTGCGCAGCGAAATTTTGTCGCCCGACCGCAGGTCTGTAATCACGACGTTCGACAAGGCCTGCGTAAAATAGATGTTGACCTTAATGGACATAAGTTCTCCCTCCGCTTGCGAAAGCGCTATTCCCGGTTAAGGCGACCATCTCTGTGCGCCAGCGACGCGGTAATCGCATAAGATGACGGCGATCTCTTGCCAGGCAGGTTAGCGTCGAGGATCAGTTTCTTAACGTCGCCATAGTTCAGGACAATTTCGAGCAATTCCTCGGAAGATCGGACTCTCCACATTTGGTACTTTCCCTTCGTGGATGCGGGAAGATCGTCGAATCCGCAACCGACGGCGTCCTCGGGCTTAGGACCTTTGATGATGAAAACCCTGTTGGTGTCCAAGCGATAACAGTGAGCCTCGAAAGCGTAGGCATAGCCCAGCACGATCGAGTACTGGTTCTCTTTTTGCATCTGGCTCGATCTATAGAGTTGCAGCCGAAGGGCGGCGCTTCCGTTCTCGCCCGCGTCGAATTCGCCATAATCCGTTCCGGTATTAAGTTTGACACCGTAAAGGATCACAGTGTCTGAGAAGTGAATCCCTGGCTTCGCGGGTGCGGGTACGCTTACATCGACCATTTTCCAGCCTCCGTCACCATATTTGCCTCCATCTGATACAGTCTTCGATCTGCTCAACGTACCGTCGGGCACGCCCTCTATTGCCTGATACAAGAAGCGCTTCCGCCGCGCCCTGGAATGTCAGACGTCCGGGGTCGAGGCGTGCCCATGAGTGGACCAGAGCCTCTCCGATAATATCCCTAGCCTCCTGTAGCGCGGCTTTGCTGGCAAAATGCCTCTTCTCGTAGTCGGACTTGGGAACGCGTAGGGTCTCCTCGATCAGTGCGGGTGCCATCTGCTGCCGCAGGTTGCTGAACCTGCGCGGATCGAGGTCGGTCACGCCCCTTTCGAAAAGCAGCGTCTGGTATATTTCGATTAAGCTGTCGAACATCGCGGCTGCGAAAGGCTTCGACCGATCGTGAACATCATCGCCAACGTCTGCGGTCCGGAGCGAATTGTTGAGCGACCTGAGCTGCTTTTCGCCGCTGAGTTCTGCGAAACGATCGAGTTCGTTATGGATCAGAAGATTTCCGCCTGTCCGACGGAGGAGCCGATCGATTGCCGTGTCGAAGTGCAGAAGACCGAGAAGCGATATGAAATCCGCGACCGCCTCGTGATAGGCGAAAAAGTCGGCATCCTGGGCGTCTTCGTAAGGAATGCCAAGTTCGCCCAACAAAACGAGATGGCCCATCTCATGGGCGATCGCATCGAAGTTCAACGCAAAACTGGAGGTAGGCGTGGGAGGTTCACTCTCGCCCAGTTCCAGAAAACCGAATCCCGACTGGGCGTTTTCCCACTGAGGGATGTGCGGCACGATCTCCAGCCTGTCATAGGTCGGCTCGAAGAACCAATCGATGCGCCGTCCGACGTAACCCTCGCAAATATCCAGCACGCGGCGGGAGCAGGCGTAGCTGTGGGCTGAAAGAAAGGCAGGCGATCCCGGGAGTATATGGTCGAAGTGCCCGTCCGGTCCCGGCTCGACGGGGGGGCGCAGAACCCCTGGGTAAGGCGGAAGGTCCGGAAGAGCATATGGTCGCTTTGGTTCGAACGGATCGACCACGTACATGCGGTTGTCGGACGGCCCAGCCATGATCAGCCCGTCGGAGCGGCCAATCCAGACAACCTCCGGCTTTTCATATCCGCTAATGAACGGCGGCTGCGGGAAAATCAGGAAACGTGTCCCAATCAAGGGGGCGGAAACCACCTTCTGTCCCGCGTCGTCCAAATTTGCGTTGGCATCCAAAGTTGCCCCCACCGCCCGTTTCCCTTGCCGGACGAAAGGCACTTTATACCATATATTAGAAAAATATCAACGATGGTCGGAGTTAAATAATATATCCTTAAAGTTGTAGTATTCCATATCGTAAGCAAAAGCCTCCGTTAGTTCAAAACCCCTCGGCTCAGAGGTTTTTTTCATCTCAAAGCTATTCGACGACAGGAGCGCAAGAAGATTAATGGCATCATCTTCTTTCTGCTTCCGCTTTCCCCCCGCGAGCCAAAGATCGAAAGCGCGGAGTTCACGGTTTGACATACCATGCTCGGCCGCTAGGGAAATAAGCTTCCCGAAGCTCCTCTCCGTATAGTGGATGGAGCGGGCCAGACTTTCCAGCGTAACTTGAAGCTGCCGCTTTATAATGCCGTCAAGCGCGGCCTTTTTCAGTGTCAGCCTGATGTCGATGAGGGCGTCCCCGAGAACGAAGGACCCTAGTTGCGCAGGGGCCATCGCGACCGCCACGTCCGCATCGTCGGCGAGCGGAGTCCGGCGGTACCACCTGAAGACCATGCCGTATCCGCGCATTCCGTACTCCGCCAGCTCCGCGGCCCTTACGGCACCCATGCTGGAGGCTCCGTAGACGCGCACGCCGCGAGACATCGCCCAAAGGATTTCCTTGTGGCGCACCGCCGGGGACTGAGCGAACACGCCGTCAATGAGTGCGATCACGCTGGGGGCGTGTTCGATAACCGCCTTCACGATATCCCCGTTGCCTGCAGGGGTAAGATATAATGCATCAAGGTGCTGCCTGGCATCTGCGACGCTCAGTGTAGGCCCGAGGAAAACGACGACCTCAGACCCCATTCTGGAACTCCGGGTCGGTTTGGAGGGGAGGGGTCACGACCCTCACCACATGGAGCGGTATAGTTTCATCGGAAAACAGTGCCACGACAATTACCGCCTTTGCCCCCGCGCGTTGCAAGGCTTCCACCGGTTGCGGGGATGGATCGGTATTTGTGTCCACCCCGTCCGGTGACGGGCAAGGCAATCCGGGGATGGCGAGTTGCTGTCGCCATGCTGACAACTTCCTGGCATCCTGGTAGCAGTAAATGTGTCCCGCAATGTCCTCCCGCGCCGCCGAGATGATCCCGAGGCGGGACTGACATGCTTCCAGCAGCGCCTTGGCGAGCGCTCGGTCATGGGTTCGGTCGCAGCCGAAGCCCTCCGCTGGCCAGGGGGCCAATGGAGCCTGTAGGTCGCTCTCCATGACGTGACACCAGTAGACGGGGAGGCTGTGTTCTGTCGGGATCGACCAGATTCCAAGGGAACAACCCGCCGAAAGCAGTCGGCCGACAATCTCCCCTGAGGCTCCGGCAATAACGGAACGACTGTCAAGTTGATAACGGTCGAAGAAGTGCGGTATTTTGATCGCCGTACAACGCGCGTGCCTTTCGAGCGCTTCGAAACAAGCATGCTCGATTGCCCATCGCCAACTTGTTCCCGCGGCCAGGCCCGTAGTGTTCCTCTTCAGCCAGCTGGGATGGGGGGAGGGTATCGTATAGGCGGTGTCAACGAGGGCGAGCGGTACGGGCACCGCCGTGGACGAGATAAGGTCCCAGCCTTTGATCCACGCAAGGGTCTCGTTGCATTCCCCGCCATCTACTAGGTGCGACCAGTACCCGTGCCCGTTCATGGAATGAAAACACGCCAGTTCGACCCGCTCGGTGGGTATGCGTTCGGAAGCCCACCCTTCCAGCGATTCCATGAGAGCGGAGATGGCGGCCTGCCCATGAGTGAGACCCTTGCCTTGGTTCACGCTCACCGAACGCGACAATGGCCTCACGACTTGGGCAACGGGGATTCCGATGCGGTCAAGTTCGGTAATGGAGCCCAGCCTCGTGATACCGAATTCTCGCTTCCGCTCGAGAATTCGGCGAACGGTCTCCATTGGATCGGGGGGAGATTGAACCGCGGTTGCCAATATCCTTTCGAGCTGCTCTCCGTTCAGCAAGGTCGCCCTCTTTCCTTTATCCTCAACTCAGGCCGATCAAATCCCGTTCCGCCCGCCGCAAAAGCCATGCCGCTCCTTGCGTGTCGGCGATCCGGATCGCACGTGCGAGATCGCTTTTCACCCTGGCATGCCGGTCTCCCATTTCATGCCTGACCTTTGCCCTTCGGCGATATAACTCGGCCAGCCAGAACCACTGACCGCTCTTCCGCCCCAGGCTGATCGCACTATCGAGGACTGACAGGGCTTCGCGTGGTTTACCGATCCTTTGCAGTACCTGGGAATGCATGTCGCTGTGGATCGTAAGGTTGTCGTCGGTCCCGGATCGCTGGTGGAGAGCGTATCCCTCTTGAAAACGCATTGCGCCGCTTTCCGTCGTCGAGGTCATCAATTCCGCCCAACCGCAATACATGTGGGCGCGAGCCCGGCTCGCAATCAGGCCATGTTGCCCAGCCAATGATAGCATTTTCTCGCCAAGGACATGGACATCCTCGTACCTGCCTTGGCAACGACGAAGAACGAGGGCGTAGTAAAGCGCGTGTACAAGGCTGCCGACGTGATCGATCGAGGCCGCATATTCCAGGGACTGGTTGATTGCATTTTCGCTTGCGTCGACTTTGTCAATGATGAGCTGTGATAGCGCACTCTCACCCAGTCCGCATACCTTCGCGTCATGGCCGCCGAAGAAGGTCCTGTTAGTCACCGCCCGATCCGGATCATAAAGTTCAAGGCCGCGCTCGACGCAATCCAAGCAAAATCCATGATCGCCGGCGTGGAAACTCGTGGCCCATGCGCAGTGGTAAGATTGCAGTCTTGTTTCCTTATCGTTGACCGCCATCATATCCTCGACGAGGATACGGGCGCGTGATCGCTGGGTCCGTGCATTGGGCGCTGTGAACCACCATCCCCAATACGCGGGAAAGTGATCCTCCCTCGTTGCTGATGGCCGACGTCTTACTAACTGCATCGCACGTGAATATATCGTTCGTGCCCTTTCCGATCCTTCCCCCTCCAATGCCGTCGCCACTACACCTTGAAGCTGGAGCATGGTCAGGAGGAGTTCGCTGCGATCGGGGTGCTGTCTCGACATGGAGGCGATTTCCCTGGTGCAAAGGTCCAACGAAAGCGACGCTTCCATCATGGCCGATCGAAGCACGCATGCCTCCGCGGCCATCAACGAGAACCTCACGGCATCGCCGTGCCTGCCAGCCTCAGCACACTGCCAGGCCGCGATCGCGGCGGGCAGAGGGGGCACGCTCTTCTCGACCAAAAGCCTTGCGATGCGTTTGTGTATTCTTCGCCTATCGCTTTTCAGCAGGCTGCTGTAAGCGGCGTCTTGCAGCAGTACATGACGGAACTGGTACGTGCCGGCCTGATTAGAGGAAGGCTCGATGATGCCATGTGCTGCAAGGTCCTCCAGATAGGTATCCAATCCATCGCGATCCGCTCCTTCCAGCAGATTTGCGATTAGACCGATGGTGAATACCCTTCCTATCACGCTGGCAAACTGTGCCACGCGGCGCGCTGCCCCGGCTCCCGCGAGCCTTGAAGATAGCAGATCGTTCAATGACGAAACACCACCGTCCATGAGGAGGTTCTTCCATTCCGACACAGGCTGACCCGATGCATACTTGGCTCGGAAGAAGTGCGCTAGTTCCTCGGCGTAAAGAGGCATGCCGTCACATTGTTCCAATATGAAATCGGACAGGCCAGGGGGAGGCGGCCCATCCCATATAGACGTTACGAGCTCGCGCATCGCCGCTGACGGGAGACCGGTGAGTGAAAGCTTCGTCGCCCCCTCATCGACGCGGGAATGACGAGAGGTATGGATGATGAGAATTGGTAGCGTGAGGGCGCGCGCGCACAGGTTGTTCAGCAATTCTAATGTCATCTCGTCGGCCCAGTGAACGTCCTCGAAGACGATCAAGATCGGACCAGCCGATGCGCTGTAACACAGCAGTCGGACCGCAGCATCTATCACATGCCGGCGGAAAGCACGGCCTGTCAGATCGGCCATCCGAATGTTTCTCGCCGTCGCGCGGGATCGTTCCGAGGTGAACGCTCCGATGGTCTCGGCTACTTCCGCGTCGACGTCCATTCCGGCAGCTCGAAATGCGTCACGAAGCGGGCCACCGCCGCCGCATTTCAAAACGCTAGTATCGACTACAGTTTCCAGGAAGCTGATGAACGGATGGAACGGCTGGCCTTCGAACCGTTTGTTGCATTGCAGAGCCAAACCATCTTCATCGATGCTCCGGCGAAATTCCGATACGAGCCGGGATTTTCCGATACCGGCCTCGCCGACAATGGCGAACGCCCCCCCGTTCCCGGCCCGTGCAGCGTTCCATGCATTCACCAGGCCAGAGAGTTCCCAGTCACGCCCGATCATGGCGTGGCCGACATTACGAGAGGGTAGACTCGGCGCATGAGGCTTGGCTTCCGGCCGCCAAAGAGTGTTTGGCATTACGAAACCCTTGAGTTTGACCTCGCCGACTCGTCTGTAAACGAACTTGCTGCGGGTTAGTTCAAACGTGGCATCTGCAACGAGCACGGAGTTCGGCTCCGCCACCGCCTGCAGACGCGAGGCAAGTATGGGGGCCGTACCCACAATCTCGTCGCTCTCAGACGAAAACACCACAAGGCCCGTTGCGATCCCTATACGCAAACTAAAGGCGTCCTCTGTCTTGCGTGCCCGTGTGGTTACTGTCCGGATCAGTTCCAGCGCGGCATAGACCGCGCTCTCGGCTGCATCTTCGGATTGCTCGGGATAGCCGAAGAAACAGGACCCGCCATCTCCCAGCCTTTTGTGCAGGTACCCGCCATGACTGCCGACTATCGCTTCGGCAATCGTGTGCAGGATGGTTACAGATCGGAAGTACTGTTCCGGACCGCTACGAACTAGAATCTCGGTGGAGCCGACGATATCGTAGAACAAGACGGTCACCTGTCGGCGCTCGCCTTCCAGCCGTAGTCGTGCGTCGGGCCTCTTCATTGCGCGGGCCGCCCAGTGTCAGGAAGCCAACTCAACCACAACTCCAGCACTCTGTGCAAGCGGTATGCAAACGGTTCGTGATGCATTTCTTAAATGCATCCGGGTTTTCAGTTGTAGAATATGAAACCGGCGGTCGACAGGTGTCTTTCGGCGGCCGAGACTGGTCCTGCGGTCTACAATCCGTTACCACCATTCTTCGCCAAAAAACTGGCGTCCGGGGAGATTTTGAAGAAATCCTGGCTCGTAGTTGCACGCCAAGGCAGCGTTGACGCGAAGCGGTCACGCGAGTTCACAAGCTGCTGAATTTACACGTCTCCGTGGACTCAGCCCCCCGCAAACAAAAAACCATTGGAACCCAAAAGATATCGCTGACGATGCTAACGCGCCGTCCCACGGACCATAATCTCAAGAGTGAGTCTCTCGAACGGTTCAAATCCTGAAGACGAAAGCAAATTCTTCTGTCGAATCCGGATAACGTCCTCGAAAGCTGAGCCGCAGAGGTGTCAGTTTGTCATATTGACTTGTGGCAGCCGCAGGTCGCGTCACTCTTACCTGAAGCATATAAGTGAAATCCGGACACGACCTTGTCTTGATCGTCGTTACAGGTTGTCAAATCGTCAATGTTTTATTTCGGAGGTCGTCAGCTTCTCGGAAGAGCTTCCGCGCATGCTTGCTTCCAGAGAAAGAATCTCGTTGGTTGAAAGAAGATTTTCCTGGCCGCGGGGAGCCAGCAGGCCTTTTAACTGAAGATCGATATAGCGCAGGCAGCATACGCGCAAAAACGAGGTAAAGTTTCCAAGATCGTGCCCCTCGTCGATCGACTCGTTGTAGAGTTGGTGCAGGAGCTGAGGAACGTTCATGTCGTCCTTGGCGGCAATCTCCTCGAGAACGGTCCAGAACATAGTCTCCAGGCGAACGCTGGTCACCATGCCGTCCATGCGGATGGAGCGCGTCTGGCTCTCCCAAAGATGAGAGTTGGCGCCGATGAACAATCTGCACATGAAAAATCCTCCTGCTTGCTCCTGGCGATAGCGATCACGTAGAGCGCCGAACGGGAAAGAGGCCGCTAAGCGCGGCCCCTATTGGTTTGAATGTCGGACTTAGAGATTGCCCTTCTTCAGTTCGCTGGCAATGTGTTCGGCTTGACGTATGGCAAGTGCCACGATCGTGAGTGTAGGGTTTGCGGCCGCGCCGGTCGTCATTACCGAGCCGTCAGAGATGAACAGGTTTGGCACATCATGGGCCTTGCCCCAACGGTCCACGACGCCGTCCTCCGCCTTTTCGCTCATGCGGCATGTGCCCAGATTATGGGTGGAAGGGTAGGGAGGGGTGCGATGGGAATCGATCGCGCCGACGGCTGCATAGATCTTCTGGGCGTGCTCGTAGGCGTAATCCCGCATGGCCACGTCGTTCTTGTGGTCGTCGAAATGCACGTTCGGGGCTGCCAGTCCCCATTGGTCCTTGACCGTATCGGACAGCGTGATGCGATTACTGGCCTGTGGCATGTCCTCTCCGACGATCCACATGCCGGCCGTCCTGTCATAGGCATCCATGATCTCGGCGAAATCAGGCCCCCATGCACCCGGCTCGGCGAAGGCTGCGAGGAAGGATGGGCCTAGCGACAGCGTTTCCATGTAATAACCGCCGACGAAACCGCGATCTGGTTTGTGGACCGCTTCGTCGGCTATGATACCGGCCATGGTCTCGCCGCGGAACATATGAACCGGCTTGTCAAAGCGCGCATAGACCGAGCCGGTCAGGTGACGCATATAGTTGCGCCCCACCTGATCGGAGCTGTTGGCGAGGCCTTTTGGGAAGCGGTTGCTTTCACTGAGAAGGAGAAGCCGCGCCGTCTCGATGGAGTTACCCGCCACGCAGACGATATGAGCCGCCTGCTCGTGCAATGCGCCGTCCTTGTCTGCATAGACCACGGTATCGACCTTGCCGGACGCATCGTGGGTGATGCGCACGACATGGCTTTCCGGGCGCAGGTCCAGCAAACCGGTTTCCAAGGCGCGCGGAATTTCGCGGACGAGAATGCTCCACTTTGCCTTGCTCTTGTCGCCCTGGAAGTTGAACCCGTCCTGGATCGACGCGGGACGACCATCGTAAGGCTCGGCATTCGTCGCGTAAGGACCGGTTGCATAGAGCTTGTAGCCGACCCGTTCGGCACCGTTGGCAAAGACCTTGTAGTTGTTGTTGGCCGGCAAAGCCGGGCGTCCATGACGGTGGGTCGATCCCATGGCGATTTCCGCCTTGTCATAATACGGCGCCATGTCCTCGAGCGTGATCGGCCAGTCCAGAAGCGTTGCGCCCTCAATGTCGCCATAGGTGGTGCGCGCCTTGAACTCATAGTCCTTGAAGCGCGGCGTGGCACCGGACCAATGGGTCGTCGTGCCGCCAACGGCCTTGACGATCCATGCCGGCAGGCCCGGAAAATCCTTGGCGATCCGCCAGGAGCCGCTGGTGGTGCGCGGATCGAGCCAGGCCATCTGCTTGAAGGCCTCCCACTCGTTGTTGTGGTAATCCTCGTTTTTCAGATGGGCGCCTGCCTCAAGCAGGACGCAGGCAATGCCCGCCTTGGTCAGTTCGTAAGCCAGCGTTCCGCCGCCCGCGCCCGAGCCTATGATGATGACGGCCTTTTCGTCCTTTGCGATCTGTTTCATTGACCTGCCCCCGTATATTCCTCGATGCGTGGTTCCGGCAGCCAGGTGAGATCATTGAACCCACGGTTGACGTAACCGCCCTTGTCGAAGCTCGGCCCTTCGTAGCCGAGCAGGCCCCAGACCTCGGGATCGTCGTAAAGGGTGGTGACAGTCGTGCCTTTGATCAGCTTGAAAAAATCGGTGTCCTCGATGGCTTTCAGCCTGGCGAGAGCGGCCTTGTCATCCAGATCGGTGAAACCGCTCATCTGGATTTCCTGCAGTGCTGCCGCGAAGGCTACCTTCTCTGCAGGCGTCTTGCCGGCTGCTACCAGAACGGCATCAGCGGTGCGCTGGTAGGGGCCATCTCCGAAACGCTTGTGCGGAAACATGACGCGGATCATGCGCACCAGCGTCTTGTAGCTCGCCTGTTCCTTTTCAGGTTCAAGTGGCAGCTTGGCAAAAGCGACCTTAGCGATCGACGATCCCATCACAGCCGCCGTCGCGCTGCCGATCAGCAGCCGTCTTTTCGTGGTTTTCATGGTTCTCCTCCCCTAATGAAAACGATATTTCAGTTCGCCGTCAGCGATATCTTCCCTGTTTCTGCAAGACCTCTATCTGGTATCCGTCCGGATCCTGGACGAAGAAAAAACGCGCCAGCTTGCGGCCTTCATGTTGAAAGTCGACCAGTTTGCGCGGCGAAAAACCGGCCTCCTCAAACCGGGCATGTTCGGAATCGACATCGTCCACGACGAAGGCGGAATGGCCGTAGCCGTCACCCGTTTCGTAGGGTTCCGTGCGGTCCTTGTTGACTGTCAGTTCCAGTTCGAATGTGTTTTCCGCATTGGACAGATAGATGAGGGTAAATCCCTCGAAATCGAGCCGCTCCGCGACCTTCAATCCAAACGCGCGGTCATAAAAATCAATCGACCGGGCTTCATCGAGTACCCGGATCATGCTGTGGACGAATTTCGCCATGCTCCTCCCTCTCTTCTCTCCTTGATAAACTATAGAGATGGAAAAGAAGGGCGGGTATTATTCTGCTACTACCTTCGCATTTTTGCCAGAGGTTATGGTTGCGTTAGAAAAAGCGATCTTGACTCGCCGTATTTTTCACCTTGGGAGGGGACATGAAACACGATGCCTTGATACGAACGGTAACCGGTATCGTCGGTTCACGGCATTGCCTGACCGGAGAGCGGCAGACAGAGCGTTTTCGCAAAGGGTTTCGCTCGGGGGAGGGGGAGGCAATCCTTGTCGCGATCCCCGGTAGTCTCGTGGAAATGTGGAGAGTGCTTAAGGCGGTGGTCGCCGCCGATTGCATTGTTATCCTGCAGGCGGCGAATACCGGCTTGACGGAAGGTTCGACCCCGAAAGGCAGCTATGATCGCGGTGTGGTCATCATCTCCACCCTTCGGCTCGACAAGATACATGTGCTGGATGAAGGACGCCAGATCGTCAGCCATGCGGGTGGTACATTGTTCCGGCTGGAGAAGCTTCTCGCAGCCTATCGCCGTCAGCCGCATTCGGTGATCGGTTCATCCTGCATCGGGGCGTCGATCGTCGGCGGCGTTTGCAACAATTCTGGCGGATCGCTGGTTCGGCGCGGTCCGGTTTATACCGAGCTTTCGCTTTATGCAGAAAAGACGGAAGCGGGCGAATTGCGGCTGGTCAACCATCTTGGCATCGACCTTGGTGATACGCCGGAGGAGACGCTTGGACGGCTGGACAGTGGTCATATCGATAGGTCACTGATCATCGAAGGCAAAGGCCGTGCTTCCGATGACGGTTATGCATCACGGGTTCGCGATGTGGATGCTTCAACGCCGGCACGGTTCAACGCGGATCCCCGCAGTCTGTTCGAAGCCTCAGGATCGGCCGGAAAGGTCGCTGTCTTTGCCGTGCGGCTAGACACGTTTCCGGTCGATGCCGATACGGGCGTCTATTATATCGGCACCAATGACGCCGCCGCGTTGACGGGGCTGCGGCGCAGTCTGCTGACGGAGTTTTCCGAGCTTCCGATCAGTGGCGAATACCTGCATCGGGATTGCTTTGACGTGACCCGGCGATATGGCAAGGACACGTTGCTGATGATCGACCGGTGGGGAACGGACCGCCTTCCGACCTTCTTCGCGCTCAAGGGAGTGGTGGATGCGTGGCTGGCGAAAGCCTCTTTCCTTCCAAATAATCTTGCAGACCGTTTGCTTCAGAGGCTCGCCGATCTTCTGCCCGAAGCGTTGCCCAAGCGAATGCTTGCCTATCGCCAGGCTTTCGAACATCACCTCATTCTGAAAATTCCGGGAGATATGGCCGGCGAGGTGGAACAGTCGCTGAACCGGAATGTAGGGCCTGATTCCTGGTTTCTGTGTGATGCGGAGGAAGGCAAGAAGGCGATGCTTCATCGGTTCGCCGCCGCCGGTGCCGCCATCCGCTACGCTGGGGTTCACGGACTGCAGCGCGAGAATGTTCTTGCGCTCGACATCGCGTTGCGCCGCAACGATGCCGAATGGTTCGAGCAGCTACCTGCAGAAATCGACCAGCATGTCGAAAAGAAGCTCTATTACGGACATTTCCTCTGCCACGTCCTGCATCAGGATTACATCGTCAAGCCAGGAACGGACGTCAAACGGCTGAAGGAGATGATGCTGGAACGTCTCGATGCGCGTGGTGCGGAATATCCTGCCGAGCATAATGTCGGGCATATCTACCGCGCCAAGCCGGCACTGGCGGAGCACTACAGGTCGCTCGATCCGACCAACAGTTTCAATCCGGGTATCGGGAAGACCTCTCGGAACCGATTTTACCGGGAGACCTGCCAATGCGGCGATGACATGCAGTCTTCGACGGACAAGGCGATGATGTGCAATTGACGGACTGCGCGAGCAATCACTGCGAGCCGGTGCTTACCTAGCGCCAGCGGCAAACCGGTCGAAGAGATCGATGCTTCCCATCTGGCCGCCCTTCAGCATCAGGCTTATCCCGTCTCGCTGCGGATCGTCGCTGCGTCCGATCGAAAGCGCGACACCCGGCGAAAGCTGACCGCCATAGGCGAGGCCCCACAGGTTGAGGTTTTGCGCCATATGGCTCGATGTATCGCCTCCCGCCGCAATCAGGCGTCGGACGGGGACTTCGCTCAGCAATCGATCCGCAAAACGACCGACCGTCTGCGCCAGCCGCGTATCCGCGCTCGCAATCGAAGCCGGATCCTGCGGCGCAGTCGACAGAAGCACATTGCGCTCGTCTCTGAGCGCAGAGCCGATCCGTGTCGCCATACCTTCCCGATAGCTTTCTTCCTCGACGAGCCTGCCGGCATCGGCGCTGATGCGAATGAAGGATGTCGCAGCCTCGACCTGTCGGCGCGTCAACGGTGAGAGCGAGCCTGCGATGGCAAGTACCGGCCCGGTATCGGCCGGTTGTGGCTCGACAACGGGGGATAATCGGTTGCCGTAAATAGCCTCCGCCACGCTGCTTGCGCCGACGACAAGGAGTGAGCCCTGCCGCGCGCGATGTTTCAGCTCAATTCCGATCGCTGCAAGATGCTTCTGCGTGAGAACGTCGAAGAGAATATTCGGTTCGTCACTGGCGAGAGGCCGGTCGTTTTCCAGCATGGTCCAATCGACAAGCCCGACTGCGTCGGCCCCGAGTTGCTGCAGGTGGCGTCTGAGATCCGCTTCCGCCATCGGCGTCGAGGGATGCCGGCTCATGGTCGGATGGCGGTCGAGGCGATGGACGGTTGCTTCCGTTCCGATCGAGGCAAAGAGATTGCCGAATGCGCAATAACGGCCGAGAGACGGTTGTCCGCCGAGGATCACGGCCTGCCGCTGATCGACGAAGCCGCGCAGGACGGTCATTGCCGTTGCGATATTGCCGACATGTCCGGCGCTGTCGAAGGTCGAGCAGCATTTGTAGTGCAGCACTCTTACGCCCGATCGCGCAAAGAATTGTCCGACCGGGCGGAGCTCGGCTTCCATGGCGTCAGCCGTCATGGCACGCGCCGAACCGGCTATGCCGACGGCATCGAGTGTGCCGGCCATCGCGAGATGGCGGGGCGAGGGGACGCCAAGGAAAAGGAAAGCTTTCGCACCTCGGCTGAAAAGTGTCGCCAGCGTATCCGTGGCGCCGGTGAAGTCGTCGCCATACCAGCCGTAGAAGGGAGCGTTGATATCGGCAGTCATGCGGCCTTACCGAAGAACTCCAGAGCCTTGCGAAGTGGCTCCGATGTATCGGCGGCATCTTCCAGCGTCTTGCCATTCTTCATGGCATGAAAGGCCGCGCGGATGCTTTCGATGCCCGCAGCGGGGCCGCCCGGGTGGCCCACGATACCGCCGCCCGCCATGAACAGAAAGTCGTCACCGCCCGCTGCCTTCCATGTGACGGGAACGGTGCCCGCCCATTGGCCCGATGAAAAGGCGGGAAGCACGCGATCGTCGGACTGATCGTCGAGTGGTGTCAGGCACATGGCCGTGCTTTCGATGACCTCGCTGTTTTCCTGGGCAAATTTGCCGTCGAGGCCATGGACATGCATGTGGTCGACGCCGGCTAGCCTCCAGAGGACCTGATAGGCACCGAAGCCGATGCCGAGAACATCGCAGCGTGACAAGGCGCCGAACCCGTTGCGATGGCCGTGCAGCGCCAGATCGGTCGAACGCCGAAGCGTCTCGACTGCGGAAAAGCCGCACCAGTTGAGATTGGCCATCACGCAGGTGCCGCCTTCACTTTCGACCAGATCGGCATGGCGGCGCATGGCATCGGTTTCGTCGGTGATGTTGAAGGCGATCATCACGCGACGCCCGAGCCTGTCCTCCGCGCGTTTGACCGCTGCCATGACGGCTGGGATGCGCTTGGCAAGGGGGGCGTGGACCGGATCGGCGGAAATCTCGTCATCCTTGATGAAATCGACACCGGCATCGCAGAGCCGACCGACCAGCCCTGCCGTATCTTCAGCGGTCAATCCCACATTCGGCTTGATGATCGAACCGATCATCAGCCCTTCGGCAACGCCTGTCAGTCTGCGCGTGCCGGCAATACCCTGTTTTGGCAGGAGGTATCGTCGGCGCCAGGAGGCTGGCAGGGTTATGTTTTCCAGCCGAAGGCCTGTGACCTCGCCGAGATCGTAGAGATTGCCGGCAACCGTTGAGGCGAGTGCGGCAAGATTGACGCCGATATTGTCGATCGGAAAACGGATCCTGACGGTTGCGCGATGCGGCCTGGTGGTGATGCCGCGGCGGATAAGCCAGGCGCTCGGCAGTGTCGGGTGGTCGATCTCCCCCAAGTCGACCACCCCGAGCACCTCCGCACGCGCGCGGGCGCGCAGATCGTCCGTCTCTCCCTCGACACGAATGAACGTGCCGGAGGATTGCTCCCCGGCCATGATCTCCGCCACTTTCTCGAGAGGAAGCGGTGTCTCTATCAGGTAATCCGCCGTAAAATGCGTATCCGTCACGGGAGCCTCAGATCTTCGAGAGGTCGGGGAAGGGGCGAACCGGGGCGTTGCCGTCCCAATCTTCCGACGCCTTGCGTATCGCGTCGAACATGCGACCCTTAGGACCTGCGACTTCCGAGAGTTCGATGACGGTGCCGGGATGGTAATGCGTATCGAAATAGACGAAACGGCCGTTCTCGCCGACTTCGCCTTCCATCACTACCTTGTAGCCCTGTTGCGTCAAACGATCGAGGTCTGCATCGAAGGTATCCGTCCAGTAGGCGACATGCTGCAGACCGCGATGTCCAGCGTCGCGAAAGTCCTTGTACATCGAAGGCACGTCATTGCGGGTCTGGATCAGCTCGACCTGCAGCTCACCTGAATTGGCCAGTGCCACGGAATTGTGCGGCTCGTAGCTTTTGCCGCGATAGCGGTAGTTCACGATCGGAACCCGCTCTTTGTAGAAAAATGGACCGACGCCCAGCGTATCGCTCCAGTATTGCATCGCCGCTTCGATATCATCCACGACATAACCCGCCTGGCGGATCTTTCCAAAAAACCGGCTCATCTGATGTATTGCTCGTAATTCTGATTGAAATTGATGGGGGCGGCAGGTGTTTGCCCGCCGCCGTATATGTCAGTATCAGGCGAGTGAGCCGACGACACTTTCGAGCGCGCCCCAGGCTTCATCGCCGAATTCCTTGCTCCACTTGGAATAGAAGCCGCCCGTCTTCAGCTTGGCGCGGAATGTCTCCGTCTCGACCTTGTTGAACGTCATGCCGGCCTTCTCGAGATCTGCCTGCACGCCCGCATTCAGCGCGGCTATATCCTGACGCTGCTGCAGTCCGGCTTCGTTGATTGCTCGCGCCACGATCGTCTTGACGTCGTCCTTCAGATCGGACCACTGCCGGCCATTGGCGATGAACCAGTAGCCATCCCAGATATGGTTGGAGAGCGCGCAGTTCTGTTGCACTTCATAGAGCTTGGCGACCTGGATGATCGGCAGCGGGTTCTCCTGGGCATCGACCACCTTCGTCTGAAGGGCCGAATAGACTTCGCTGAACTGCAGGCTGGTCGGCGACGCGCCGAGTGCGGAGAACATGTCGACCGAAAGCGGACTTACCGGCACACGGATCTTCAGGCCCTGCATGCCATCGGCATTGGTGATCGCGTTGCCGCTGGTGGTCGTCTGGCGGAAGCCGTTGTCCCACATGGTTTCCAGCGCATAGAGGCGCGAGCCTTCGATCTTGCTGCGCACGAGCTTGCCGACGGGGCCATCCATCGCCTTCCAAACCTGCGCATAATCCTTGAAGGCGAAGCCGACGGCATTGAGAGCCGCGGTCGGCACCAGTGTGGCGATAACGAGCGAGGAAGGTGTGAAAAAGGTCAGCGCGCCGCCGCGAACCTGCGACAGCATATCGGTGTCGCCACCGAGCTGGTTTGCCGGAAAGATCAGCATTTCCACCTTGCCGTCGGTTTCCTTTGCGATCCGGTCGGCTGCTTCCTTGGCGCGGATGTTCAGCGGATGGCTGAGCGGTAGGTTGTTGCCATAGCGGAGCTGAATCTCAGCTGCTCCGGCAAGGCGCGGAATTGAAAATACGGCGCCCGCTGCCGGTGCAGCGGTCAGCCCCTTGAGGAGCGTGCGGCGGCTCAATGTCGTTTTCATCTATTCCCTCCCTTATGAAAAAGTCTCTTCCCATTGACAAAAATCAATCATATGAATGATGAAGTCAAACATGAAATCTGATGTAATTTGATGTTTTTCGATGCTGCTAGAACCAACCGAACAGTCTGAAATCAGTCGGCGCCCGACGATTGTCGATGTTGCCCAACATGCCGGTGTATCGACGGCGACCGTCGACCGTGTGCTGAACGGGCGCCAGGGTGTTCGTGCGCCGACGGTGCAGCGCGTGATGCGATCGGCCGCGCAACTCGGATATGTCGAAGGCGATCTGCTGGGGGAGGCGGCAGTGACCTCACCGGCAAATATCTCGTTCCTGCTTCCGGCCGGAACGAACCGCTATCTCACTCATCTCGGCAAATTGGTTGTCGAGCAGACACCGCTTTTCCAGAAGAACGGCATCAAGCCGTCAGTCGAATACATCAAGAGCTTCAGCCCAGATGCGCTGGCCGCTGCAATGCTGAGGCATGGAAAATCCGCCGACGGCATCGCCTTCATGGCGCTAGAACATCCGACGGTGCGCGAAGCGGTCAATCGTCTGGCGGGAAAGGGCGTGCCGACTGTAACGCTGATCTCCGACATCGCCAATGCCCAGCGCTCGATGTATCTCGGTCTCGACAATCGGTCGATCGGGCGGCTTGCCGGATATCTGATCGCGCGGTTCGTCGGCAATGCACCGGCCAAGGTTGCGATGATCGCCGGGAGCCTGAGTTACCGGGCCCATGAGGAACGCGAGATGGGCTTCCTTCATGTTCTGCAGGAACGCCATCCGAATATCGAGGTCGTCGGCATCCGTGAGGGGCATGACGACGAGGCGCTCAATTACCGCCAGATGCGAATGTTGCTGAGCCAGCATCCGGATCTTGCCGGCATCTACAATATTGGTGGCGGTGCGAGCGGTGTCGGCAAGGCAATCAGGGATGCGCGTCGTGAGCAATCCTTAGTCTTCATCGGTCATGGCCTGACGCCGGATACCCGCGCATTCCTGATCGACGGCACCATGGATGCGGTGATTACCCAGAACCCCGGCGAGACGATCAATCGCGCTATCCGGGTCTTCAACAATCTACGAGAAGGTAGGCCTGCCGAAGAGGATATCGACCCGCTGCGCAGCGAGGTGATCTTCCGGGAGAACCTGCCGTAACCTGTACTAGACCCGGATTACCGCTCGGCCTGGAGGAGGTGAAGTTGGTGATCCGGTTGCCATTGAGGAGGAGAGAGATGGCGATGAGTTCCGAAGTGATGGACGACCTGCCGGCGATGGAGCTTCAGCAGTCGGTGCCGGGCTCGCGTTGGATGCGGCCGGTCGAGATTATCTGTGCGGCTCTGCTGACATTCATCATAGCGATCCTGCTGGTCGGCGTGACCGCACGCTATGTGTTTTCCTCGCCGCTTATCTGGGTGGATGAAAGCGCATCCTTCGCGTTTCTCTGGTTTGCCATGCTTGGTGCCGCAATCGCCATCGACCGGCATGAACATCTGCGCCTGACGGTCTTTCTGCATCTCCTCGATGAACGGAAACAGGCATTCGTCGCGACGATCGGTCTGCTTCTCACCGCCGTTTTCCTGGGCAGCCTGCTTTATCCCGCATTCGATTACGCGATTGAGGAGAGCTATGTCACATCTGCGTCCCTGCTGATCCCGATGAGCTACCGCGCTTCGGCACTGCCCGTCGGGTTGACGCTCATGCTGGCCACTGTCATCCTCCACGGGGTCCGCATCGGTAACGCCCGGATGTTGATCGGCGCAGCGGTTATTGTTGGAGCTGCCGGAGGAGCACTTTTTGCGCTTGAGCCGGTATTCGCCTATTTCGGCAACTGGAATATCGTCGTTTTCCTCGTCTTCGGTGTGGGCCTGTTGTTGGCCATAGGCGTGCCGATCGCTTTCTGTTTCGGTCTCGGTGCGCTGTCCTTTCTGACCTTCACCACCTCCATGCCGACCTTCGTCATCATCGGACGCATGGATGAGGGCATGTCCAGCATCATCCTTCTTTCCGTTCCGATCTTCGTCCTGCTTGGTTGCGTGCTAGATGCGACGGGCATGGGCAAGGCGATCGTCGAGGTGCTTGCCTCGCTTCTCGGTCATGTGAAGGCGGGCATGTCCTATGTCCTGCTCGGTTCCATGTTTCTCGTCTCGGGCATTTCCGGATCCAAAGTCTCCGATATGGCGACGGTTGCGCCGGCGCTGTTTCCGGAGATGAAACGGCGCGGCCACAAGCCGCCGGAAATGATCGCGCTACTGGCGACCGGCGCTGCAATGGCGGAGACGGTTCCGCCCTCGATCGTGCTGATCGTGCTGGGTTCGACCGCGGGTGTCTCGATTGCCGGCCTGTTCACCTCTGGCTTTGCCATCGCCATGGTCCTACTGCTGGTGCTGGCCGTTCTTGCCCGATGGAAATCAAGGCATGAATCGATGGAAGGTGTCAGGCGAGCATCCGTCAAAACGGTCTGGAAGGCGGTCGTCATCGCGGCGCCGGCCCTGCTTTTACCGTTCCTCATCCGCAGCGCCGTCGGCGGCGGCGTCGCAACTGCAACCGAAGTCGCCACCATAGCTGTCCTCTATGCACTGATTGTCGGTGCGACACTTTATGGCGGTATCAGCCTCAAGAAACTCTACAGCATGCTAGTCGAGACTGCGGCCTTGTCCGGCGCGATCCTGATCATTCTCGGCTGCGCCTCGGCAATGGCGTGGGCACTCACCCAGACGGGCTTCGCCTTTAAGCTGGCGCAAGCGGTGACGGACCTTCCCGGCGGCTGGCTCACATTCATGGGCGTGACCGTCCTGATCTTCATGGTGCTCGGCTGTGTGTTGGAAGGCCTTCCGGCGATCGTGCTGATGGCGCCGATCATGTTTCCGATAGCCAAAACCCTCGGCATCAACGACGTGCACTACTCCATGGTCGTCGTCACCGCGATGAATGTCGGATTGATTGCGCCGCCGATCGGCATCGGTTTCTATATTGCCTGCAAGATCGGGGGCGTTGCACCTGACGAAGCAATGAAGGCAATCTGGCCCTATATAGGCGCGCTGCTCATTGGTCTCTTCCTGATCGCAGTGTTTCCCGTTCTGTCTACCGCATTCCTCTAGCTGAGCGGGTAGAGTGGTGTTTCGATGTAGGCAGACGGTTAGATGTTGAGGTGATTGGTTGGGATGAACGGGGGGCGAATTGCGCGCTATGTTAACCAAAGCCGTAATCGCTGCGAGCGCAGGTCGTTGCGAACTTCGGCATATTGTAGTCATGAAATGACGGGCCGGTGTTTTTCATCCCGCGAGACCTTCAGCAGGTTCTAAGTTTGAATGCAGCAAGTGCAGCCACCGGGGCTCGGCTCACTAGGATGCGGAGTTATTAGCTGATGCGATCCATGTCCTTGTTGCTGCAAGCTTGAGCGCTACGAGATCGTCGTCTGCCCGCCTATCATATCGTGCGTCCAAGCCGCGCCTCTCCTTAAGGCGGTTGAGAACTGCTCCACGAGATTGCGCTAGCGATAGGCCCATCGGCTAAAACTGAAACTCTATTTGCGATTTGTCTTTGCAGAGATGTTCGCGCAGCATTTCCATTGCTTGGCAACGTTACGAATTGCGTTGGCGTAGTAAGCCTTGTCAGCCAGGATCGTTGTTCTTGGCTGCAGGTCGCTCAGCAATTTTTCAGCCATGGGAGCATCTGCGGGTTGACCCGCCGTCAGTTCCAGCCGAATCAGCAAGCCGTCAGCATCGACGAATGCGTGTCAGGCCGCCACGCGAACGTCCCATGCAAGGATCGGCAGTGCACTTTTTTAGCGTTGGCACCGAGCTGGTGAATACGAACGCAGGAGGAACCGATCATTACGATGTCGCATTCATAACGCTTCCCACACACCTGCTTTGAGCCAGCGAGAAAAGCGATTGTATACAGCGTGGTGCACGGGCCATGACGAGCCGGTCCGGAAGCGCCAGAGAACGCCGTTGATCACCGGGTAGTCGTCAACCCGTTCAACTCCACGGCTGTTGGTCGAAAGTAGGGGCGCGATAACGGCCCATTCTTCATCGTTCACTTCGTGATGGCGCATAGCAATCTCATTCCAGGAGAGTGACCACACCCAGTCAACAAGATGAACCCTCTCTATGGGGACACTACCCTAAGATATCTCGCAATTCTGAGCTGGGGACCGCTCACTTGCCTCCCAGTCATGACAAATAAATAGTTCAAAGGTTCGATTCCCATCACATCCCCGTCGTCTGGGAGGTGACGGTGTGAAGAGCGGAAGCCAGTCCCTGAAGACAGAATTGCGCTTCTATCCTCATCGGGGATGTCATCTGGTGGTACCGGAATACGGGCATTGCTCCTGGCAGCTGGGTCGCCCGAAAAGCTCCAGTACGCTTAGGAGTTAGTTGCGGCGACCGATCGTCTTTCCACCACATGGCAGGCAAGCTCGATGCGGCGTGACAAAGCCGGCACGCCGGAACAGAGGTCGCGCAGCAGGTCGACCGCCGTCATGCCGATTTCGCGCATGGGGATATGCACAGTGGTCAGCGGCGGGTTGAGGAAGGCGGCCTGTGGCAGGTCGTCCATGCCCATCACCGACACATCGTCTGGCACGCTGTAACCGGCCTGTTGCACGGCCATCATCGCGCCGGCCGCAAGGCTGTCGCCGGCCGTCAGAATGGCGGTGAAATCGAGGCCTTTTTGGGCGATACGCTCGGTGATCGCCTGTGTCGCCAGTTCCGGCAACCAGTCGTCGACGGTGACGGTCATGTCCGGTGTCGGGGTGATGCCGCGGTGGCGCAAGGCATCCCAAAAACCTTCCTGCCGGCGTTCGATCGTGCGGCGGCCGGGGCGCATGAGGAAGAGGATGCGGCGGTGACCGAGATCGAGCAGGCGGTCGGTGGCCAGTTGCGCGGCGGAACGGTTGCAGGGGGTGACGCTCGACAGCCGCATATGCGGATCGTCGCCATTGATCAGCACGACCGGCTTGTCGAAAGCGCGGGTGGCGGCCAGCATGCGTTCGTCGTCCACCGTCAGGAACAACAGGCCGGTCACGTCGGGATCGCTGCCTGCCTCGTCGAGGACGGAACGTTCGTCGCTGGCATCGGCAATCGGGCGGGTGATGATATCGAGGCCGAGCATGTTTGCGCGGTTGCGGGCACCTTCGAGAACATGCAGGGTGAACTGGTTGCGCACGTAATCGATCATGGCTGCACTCGAGGCGGCAATGACGATCTTCTTGCCGGGCACGGGTGCCGGCATCGGGTAATTGGCGTCCTTTGCGGCTTCCAGAATACGCTGGCGGATATCGTCGCGCACACCCTTTTCACCGGTCAGGGCGCGCGACACTGTGCTGAGTGAAACACCGACCTTTTCAGCGATATCTTCCAGCCGCACACGCCGGCTTTTTTTGCCGCGCTTGTTGGGAAGTGCTGCGTCCGCCATCGATCCTCTCCGGTAATCGCCGCCAGACTGCAAAAAATTTTCAGATTGCGCAATCGCAAATCCGATGTTTACATCTCGTCACCGCTCGGGAGAAGCGGATTGGAGGAACCGGTGCCGCAAGGCGTCGGATGAGGAGGAGACAGGCATGGGCCTTTCAGCCCGGCATATCCGTGAAAAACTCGATCTGCTCGTCACCGGCATGACCGGCCTGCGCGATGACGGGCGCTTTCACGAACCCAATCTCGACGGTTCGGCCGGCGATTACATTTCCTTCGACAGCTGGGAATGGCCGCAGGGCGTCGGGCTTTATGGCCTGATCCGGATGTGGCAGTTCACCGGCCGCGACGACCTCAAAATTCTGATAGAGAACTGGTATGCCGCCCGCATCGAGGCTGGTCTGCCGAAGCTGAACGTCAACACGACAGCGCCGATGCTGGGCCTTTCGGTTCTCTGGCGCGAGACCCGCGATCCGCGCTGGCAGCCGGTGCTGGATGCGTGGGCGAACCGTGCCGTCACCGAAATGGGCCGCACGCGAGAAGGCGCCTTTGCGCATCACGTCTCCGACAAGGTCAATGACGATGAGCTTTGGGACGACACGCTTTACATGGTGGCACTGTTCCTTGCTTCCTATGGTCAGGCCAGTGGCCGCACCGAATTGGTCGATGAAGCGGTCAAACAGTTTCTCGTCCATACCCGGTATCTGGCCGACAAAAAGACCGGCCTGTGGTTCCACGGCTGGACCTTTCAGGGACACCACAATTTTGCCGAGGCGCGCTGGGCGCGCGGTAATGCCTGGATCACTGCCGGCATGCTGGATCTTTTCGATCTGGCCGACATCCCGGCGGCGGTGAAGGACTTTTTGAGCGGTGTTCTGGTGGCGCAGGTGGATGCGCTTCTGACCACGCAGACCGCATCCGGCGCATGGCGCACGCTGCTCGACGATCCGACCTCCTATGAGGAAATTTCCGCCACGGCCGGTTTTGGCTATGGCCTGCTCAAGGGGCATCGGCTGGGTCTCGGCACGCCGGAATGGCGGGCGGCCGGTTTGCGCGCCGTTGAGGCGCTGCTCGCCAATATCGATGAAACCGGCACCGTGCTGAACGTGTCCTACGGCACCCGCATGGGCCATGACCTGCAGTTCTATCGCGACATCCCGATCCAGCCGACCGGTTACGGACAGGCGCTGGCGATCCTCTGCCTGTCCGAGGCGTTGCGCCATGTCGAAGGAGAGTCTCCATGACGATGAAGGTTCTTTACGGCCCCGGTCCGGATGACATCAAGGCATTCGATACGGCACGGCTGCGCAAGGAGTTTCTGGTCGATGACCTGTTTCAGCCGGGCGAGGTGAGCTTTACCTATACCCATGTCGACCGTCTGATCCTTGGCGGCGCGGTGCCGCTGGATGCGACGCTGACCTTTGGTTCGGGTCAGGACATCGGCACGCCGTATCTTCTTTCCGCCCGCGAGATGGGCGTTGCCAATCTGGGCGGCACCGGCACGATCACGGTGGATGGCCAAAAATTCGAGCTGGAAAACCGCGATATTCTTTATATCGGCCGGGGTGCGCAGGAGATTTCGGTCGCCAGCCATGCGGCGGAAAAGCCGGCGCGGTTCTATATGAATTCGGTTCCGGCAGGCGCCGATATCCCGCATCGGTTGATCAAACGGGCAGAATCGAAACCGCTCGATCTTGGCGACGCGCGCCGCTCCAACAAGCGGAATTTGCGGATGTATATCCATCCGCAGGTGGCGCCTTCCTGCCTGCTTTTGATGGGCATTACCGATCTCGCCGAAGGCAGCGTCTGGAACACCATGCCGCCGCATCTGCACGAACGGCGCATGGAGGCCTACTGTTATTTCGACCTCGCGCCGGAAGAACGGGTCATTCACCTGATGGGACGGCCGGAGGAAACGCGGCATCTGCTGGTCAAAAATCTCGACGCGGTTCTGTCGCCGGCATGGTCCATCCATATGGGGGCGGGGACCGATGGCTACGCTTTCGTCTGGGGCATGACCGGCGAAAACCAGGAATATAACGACGTGGCCCCGGTGGCCTTAAGCGAACTCAGGTAAGGCGGCAGGCGAGCATGAACCCGGAACAGAACTGGATGCGCAAGACATTGAAGCCGGGTGACGCCCTGCGTTACTGGCAGCTTGGCCGCATCGCCGAGGAACGTTTCGATGTGCCCGACGCGCCGATGAAGGGCGAGATGGATCCGTTCTTCTTCCTCACCAAGGTCAAGAACTTCATTCCGCACGAATATCCCTGCCGCACCATTTTTGCCGAAACCTATCGTGGCAAACGGCCGGATGTGCGCGGTGAATTCGAGGCGTCACGCTGGTGGCTGCCTTTTGGTTCGCCAAGGCTCGATCTTTCTGGTTTCTGGTTCCGTCCGACGCGGCTGGCCACATGGACACGCACCTATATCGAGGCGGAAACGGCGGGTACGGCAAAGATCCGGCTTGGCACCTGCGGCGGCGCGGTTCTGTGGCTGAACGGTGCGGAGGTGGGCTGGATGGCGCCCTATAGCCGCAATCTCGAAGCCAAGCAGGAGTTCGAACTGGAGCTGACCGCCGGCCTGAACGAGATCGTGCTGTTCTTCGACGATCTCGCCGAGCGTGATGCCCGTTATTTCTACCAGTTCGATTATCTCTCCGGCCCCGGTGCCAATGTCGCCCTGCCGGTTCCGGTGGCGGGTGCCGTGGCGGACAGTCTGGAAGAGGCGCTGGACGGCATGCATCTCGACCGCCAGCATTATTTTGGCGGCGATATTACCGTGCTGTTTGCGCAGGCGCTGCCGGTCGAGGCCAAGGTCAATGTCGCCATCGAAGGCGATTTCATGTCGCGTGAGCGTTTCGATTACGATTTCGAGCTTCCGGCCGGTGTCGCCAGTCTCAATGTCGGTGCTTCAGAAAACGCGCCTGCCGATTTCCGCCATCTGCGCGTGACGCTGAATGCCGGTGGTTTTGTCGCCTCGCGTTCGGTCGGCGTGGAAATCTGCCATGCGGCGCGTCAGGGCGATGCCTCGGCTTCACTTGAGCAGCGTATCACCGATACGCTGACCGAAGTATCCGATTATTCCGAGCGCGACACGGTTCGCGCCTTTGCCCGGCTGGCGAGCGGCCTTGGTGGCGCCGATACCGATGCGATGATCGAGGAAATCCTGCCGTCGATCGAGGATTGCCATGACTGCGCCGATTTCTCGCTGGTGCCGCTGATCTGGTCGCGCACGCGCTGGGGCGGCGATATCAACGACAAGACCCGCGCCCGCATCGATGCCGCCATCCTCAACTATCGTTACTGGATGGATGAGCCGGGCAATGACGTGCAGTGGTATTTTTCGGAAAACCACGCACTGCTGTTTCATACCTCCGCCTATCTTGCCGGGCAGCTTCTCCCCGAAGCCACTTTTGTCCGTTCCGGCCGCAAGGGTTCGGAGCAGGCCAAAGTGGGTGCTGCGAGGGTGCGGGCATGGCTCGACCATTTCGAGCACTGGGAAATGGCGGAATTCAACTCGGCTCCCTATTTCCCGATCGATCTCAAGGGCCTGACGGCATTGGCCGCACTTTCCCCCGACAAGGATATCGCGGATCGCGCCAAAACCGGGATCGTGCGGCTTGCGGAAATCATCGCCCGTTCGGCGCATCACGGCATGGTGACGGCGGCACAAGGGCGTTCCTACGAACATACGCTCTGCGCCGGTCGTTCGCTGGAGCTTTCAGCGGTTGCCCGTCTGCTCTGGGGCAAGGGGTTTTACGGTCGCCGCGTGCATTGCCTGCCGCAGATGGCGGTGTGCCTGCGCGATCATGGGCTGGTCATCCCGCAAGAATTCGCAGCGATCGCCGATCATCAGGGCGATCAGCATCAGGAATGGCGGTTCGCGCAGGGCGAAAACTCCTTTGCAGCGCTCTATCATTACAAGGGCAGAAACTTCGCCATGGGCTCGACGGTGCATTACCGCTGGGACGAATGGGGTTATCAGGAAACCGTGCTTCATCTGCGCATCGGGCAAAAGCCGGAGGCGGCGATCTGGATCAACCATCCGGGTGAGACGATCCAGTTCGGTTATGGACGTCCATCCTACTGGGGCGGTTGCGGCACCATTCCGCGTGTGCAGCAATATCGTGGCTTGGCGGTGCTGGAGTTTACCACCTACGAGGAACAGCCCGACTTTACCCATGCCTGGTTCCCGGTGGCCGAATTTGACGAAAGCCGTGTCTCGGGAAGTCTGGCACTCGCTCGCTCGGGTGAAGGTGCGGTGCTTTTGCGCGCAGGCTCCGATCTTGAAGCAACGAAAGACGGCCCGTCCGCCGGTGCGGAACTGCGCCAGTATGGCCAGAAGACAAGCTGGATCGTGCGGGTCTGCGAGGCCGGTGATCTCGCCTCGGTGGAAAGCCGGTTCGGCGCTCTGCACGTTGAACGGACGGGCGATGGCACACTCGTTGTCGCGGACCCGGAATATGGTAGCGTGTCCTTCCGGGCCGATGGCACGGTGGAGGCTGAAGGCCGCGTGATAACGCGCGGAGACTATGACGTGAAGGGCGAAGCAACACTGCTTGGCGCTTGAGATTGGTCAATGGACGGGTTGGGAGGCCTTGGTCCATCAGAGGAGGAAAATGCGCATGAAGACCAGATCGCTTCTTACGGGCCTCGCGCTCGCTTTTCTCACCTCGACGGCGGCCCATGCCGGCGATGTGCGTATCATGTGGTATTCCGATGGCGTCGAAGGCGAGGTGATGAAAGACCTTGTCGGGCGTTTCATGAAGGAAAATCCCGGCATCAACGTCATTCTCGATAACGTTGCCTATAGCGTCATCAAGGAACAGCTGCCGGTGCAGCTGGAAGCCGGCAACGGGCCGGATATCGCCCGCGTCACCGCCATCAAGGAACTGTCGAAACACTGGCTGGACCTTCGCCCGCTGGTGAAGGATGCGAAATATTGGGACGAGAATTTCGGTAGCCAGGCGGACTGGATGCGCCCGGACGGTTCCAACCAGATTTCCGGTTTCATGACGCAGATCACCCTGACCGGCGGTTATGCCAACAAGACCCTGTTCGATCAGGCCGGCGTGCCGATCCCCGGCCCGAAGGCGACATGGGAAGACTGGGCTGCCGCCTCGAAGAAGGTGCAGGAAAGCCAGCAGGTGCCGTTCGCCATGGCGATCGACCGTTCCGGCCATCGCATCACCGCGCCGCTTCTCTCCTACGGCGCCAACTATATCGGCTCCGACGGCAAGCCGGCGCCGCTCGACAAGGGCGCGAAGGATTACCTCACCAAATTTGTCGGCTGGGCGGAAGACGGTACCGTCAGCAAGGATGTCTGGGTGTCTGCCGCCGGCAGCACCTATCGCGCTGCGGCCGACGATTTCATCAACGGCCAGCTCGCCTTTTATTATTCCGGTTCCTGGCAGGTGGCGAACCTTGCCACCAAGATCGGCAACAACTTTGACTGGGTCGCGGTCGGCAGCCCCTGCGGCCCGGCCGCCTGCACCGGCATGCCGGGTGGTGCAGCACTGGTGGCGGTGAAATACACCAAGAACCAGAAGGATGTCGCGACCGTGATGGACTGGTTCGCGCAGGAAAAGATCGTCAAGGAATTTTCCGAACGCACGCTGTTCCTGCCCGGCCACAAAGCCGTGGTCGACAAGGGCGGCCTCGATTTCAAATCGGACAATGAGCAGGCCAAGGCCGCGCTCAACGTGTTCGTGGATGCCACCAAGACGACATCCGAAGCCGCGCTGAAACTGCCGGGCTGGCGCTGGTCCGACACGGTTTATGCGGCGATTGTTACCCGTATCGGCCAGACGTTGGCGGGCGAATTGAAGATCGATGACGCGTTAACCCGCATCGATGCGGATATCGCCCAGAAGGTGAAGGACGCGGGGCAGTGAGGAGCGATCCGGCGGCGTTGAGAGGCTTGTGAGTGGATCCTCGGGTCAAGCCCGAGGATGACGAAAGCGGGCTTTGAAGATGATGAAAGCAAGGCTTTGAGAATGGAGCCAAGCATTGAACGCCGCCGATCAGATTCCAAAAGCACGACGCCCAATGGAGTCACCCGTCACTCCCTCCACCGTAGTCATCCTCGGGATTGACCCGAGGATCCACACCCAAGCCCGATGAACACGAAAAGGGGGCAAAACCGGTGAGTATATTCACGCCCCCTGCATTAATCATCCGGGCCTGCATGATGGGAACGAGTCGATGACCATACCCACCGCCACATCACGGCTCTCCAGCCTCATCATGGCCCCCATCAACACCGTCATGCGCATCATCGATGCGCCGCTGCGTCGCCTCCAAAAGGCGACCGGCATCGGTGGCATGGCGGCGTTTTTCCTCGCACCGAACATGCTGATCTTCGGCATCTTCGTGCTGCTGCCGCTCGTCATCAACTTCGTCTACTCAATGACCGGCGGCACCGCATTCTTCCTGTCCGAGCGCGATTTTATTGGCGGCGCGCAATATTCGCGCCTGTTCGAGTGCCGGAACTATCTCGATCCGATGTCATGCCAGGAAGATGCCTTCTGGACCGCCGTCGGCAACACGTTCTGGTTCGTGGTCCTGCAGGTGCCGCTGATGATCCTGACGGCGCTGATCACGGCGCTGATCCTCAATCGCGAGCTTGCCGCCCGTTCCTTCTGGCGTGCCGTATTTTTCTTTCCCGTGCTTCTGTCACCGGTCGTTGTAGGCCTGATCTGGAAATGGATCCTGCAAAGGCAGGGACTGCTGAATTTCGGCCTCTACCAGTTCGGCATGGTCCCTTATACATGGCTGACCGACCGCAACTGGACCTTTGCCGCGACGATCGGCGTGTCGCTCTGGGCGCATATGGGGTTTTACGCGCTGATTATTCTGGCCGGTCTTCAGGCGATCCCGAAGGATCTTTACGAGGCGGCCGAGATGGACGGCACGAAACCGGCACGCGCCTTCTGGCGCATCACGCTGCCGCTTCTCGCGCCGAACCTTCTAGTGGTCGTGGTGCTGGCGCTGATCAAATCAGTGCAGGTATTCGACGAAATCTATGTGCTGACCGGCGGCGGGCCGGGCACCAGCACGCTGTTCCTGACTCAATATATCTATGAAACCGGCTTTGCCTCGGCGCTGCGCAACCCGGGTCTGGCGGCCGCCGCCTCTATCCTGATGGGCGGTGTGCTGGTGGTGCTGACGCTGATCCAGCTCGGCATCGGCAGGCGCGGCGAAAACAAGGGGAAACGCTGATGGGAAAGGTCGCGCATTTCATCCTGCGCCGGCGAGGCACCCATGGGAGCGGCAAGGGCTGGCACTGGACCGATGTGTTTACCTGGGTCTGGCTGATCGGCGGGCTGATCATCATGTTCGGCCCGGCCGTCTGGCTGGTATTTTCCTCGCTGAAAACACCGGCGGCGCTGGCGGAATTCCCGCCGTCGATCCTGCCCTATGTCACCAGCCAGGCGACCGTGGAAGGTTATGACAAGCCGTTGATGCTCTATGATGCCAAGATGCCGGACGGTTCGATGCGGGTTCTCGCTGAAGTGCGGCGCATCGGGCTGGTGGCGCAGATGGTCGATCCCAAGGCGCCGGGCGAGATCGTCAAGGTCAATATCAACGACCGCACGCCGGTCAGAACCATGTCTTTCGCCACCAACAACTATACCGAACCCTTCGTGCATTTCGATTTTCTGCGTTACCTCTGGAACTCGGTTTTCGTGACGGTGGTGGCGACGCTGATCACGCTGGTGGTCAATTCCATGGCGGCCTTCGCGCTGTCGAAATACGAGTTCAAGGGGCGCTCGCTCGCCATGCTCGTCATTCTCGCGACGCTGATGGTGCCGCTCTCGGTGATCATGGTGCCGCTTTATTCGATCATCTCGACGCTTGGCCTGTTCAACAGTCTCTGGGGCGTGATCCTGCCGACGGTGGCGACGCCGACCGGCGTGTTCATCCTGCGGCAATACATGCTCACAATTCCCGACGAGCTTATCGACGCCGCGCGCATGGACAAGGCGTCGGAATGGCAGATCTACTGGCGTATCGTGCTGCCTTTGACTGCACCGGCGCTGGCGGTTCTGGCGATCTTCTCGGTCGTCTGGCGCTGGAACGACTTTTTGTGGCCGCTGATCGTGCTGTCGCGGCGTGAGCTTTACACGTTGCAGGTGGGGCTGAGCATCTATTCCGGCGAACTCAATGTGCAATGGCACTTCATTCTGGCGATGACCGTCGTCACCATGATCCCGGTCGTGCTGGTCTTCATTTTCCTGCAGCGTTTCATCACCACCGGCATTGCCGGCACCGGCTTGAAATAGGACTTATCCGATGGGCGAAATCAAACTCACCGACGTTAAGAAATCCTTTGGCGCTCTCGCGGTCCTGAAAGACATCGACCTGCATATCAGGGATGGCGAATTCGTCGTTTTTGTCGGCCCGTCCGGCTGCGGAAAATCGACGCTTCTGCGCACCATTGCCGGGCTGGAAAAAGTCTCCGGTGGCGAGATCACCATCGACGGCAAGCGAGTGAACGAGGTAACGGCGGCCGATCGCGGGCTGGCCATGGTGTTCCAGTCCTATGCGCTCTACCCGCATATGAGCGTGCGTCAAAACCTCGCCTTCGGGTTGGAAAATTCCAACATGCCGAAGGCGGAAATCACCGAGCGGATCAACGAAGCCGCGCGCATGTTGGAAATCGAGGCCTATATGGACCGTCGTCCTGGGCAGCTGTCCGGTGGCCAGCGGCAGCGCGTCGCCATCGGCCGCGCCATCGTGCGTCGGCCGACCGCATTTTTGCTGGATGAACCGCTTTCCAATCTCGATGCCGAATTGCGTGTTTCCACCCGTGCGGAACTGGCGGCGCTGCATGCGCGGCTGGGGTCGACCATGATCTATGTCACCCACGATCAGGTGGAGGCGATGACGCTTGCGCATCGCATCGTGGTGATGCGGGCCGGCAAGATAGAGCAGGTGGGGACGCCGCTGGAGCTTTATAACGAGCCGGCAAACCGGTTCGTGGCGGGCTTTATCGGCGCGCCGCACATGAATTTTTTGAAGGCTGATGTGCTGGCCGTGTCCGCCGGTTCGGCGACATTGTCCTTCGCCGGTGGTTATCGTGCGGACCTGCAGACCGGGCATGCGAAGCTGCATGTGGGCGACAAGGTGAGGGTTGGTGTCCGGCCGCAGCATCTGGTCGTTAGCAACGATCCGCAACATCCGGCGGCAAAGATTTATCTCGTCGAGGCGCTGGGATCGGAAACCGTTGTGCATGGCGATATCGGCGGCGAAAAGCTGCTGGCGGTCCTGCCGGGCCAGCAGAAGCTGAACGCGGGCGACAGGGTGCATTTCGACCTGTCGAAACCGGTCCTGCATGTCTTCGACGACAATGGCCACCGCCTGTTCACCCATCCGGGAAGCGGGGCGTAAATCCTATCGACGCTCGCCGGTGCCAAGCGGTGTGGCGGGTGTCTCTTTTGGCACGCGGCCATATGCATGCGGCAGCGAGCAGGTTTTCAGCTGTGGCAGGATTTTTGTGCCAAAATGTTCGGCCTCATCCAGATGCGGATAACCGGAAAAGATGAAGGCGCGGATGCCCATCTTTCGATAGGCCTCGATTTCCGACAGCACCTGATCGGTGGAGCCAACAATGGCGGCACCGCAGCCGGAACGGGCGCGGCCGATGCCGGTCCACAAATGTCGCTCGACATAACCGAACTGGTCGGCCAGTTCCCGCGCCCGCGCCTGATGCGATACGCCGAGCGAGATGCAGTCATGCGCGCGTTCGCGGATCAGTTTGCCGTATTCGTCATCGAGTTTCGAGACGAGATGTTCGGCATATTCGCGCGCCTCCTGTTCGGTATCGCGCACGATCATGTGCACCCGCAGGCCGTAATCCAGCACCCGCCCATGCACCTCTGCGCGGGCATGCACGGCGCGCATGCGTTCCGCCAGCTGTTCCTTGGGTTCCGGCCACATCAGGTAAACGTCGCATTGCGCCCCGCAAAGCTCCAGCGCATCGGGTGAATAACCGCCGAAATAGAGAAGCGGCCCACCATTCTGCTGGTAGGGGCGAGCGGGATCGGTGGAAACGTTCTTGAACTGGTAGATTTCGCCGTCGTGGTCGATCGTGTCACGCGTCCAGGCCTGTCGCAGGATCTCAACGACCTCATGGCTGCGACGGTAACGATAGGCGCTCTCGGCGACTTCGCCCGGAAAATCCGAACTGATGACATTGAGCGTCAACCGGCCTTTCAGCATGTGGTCGAGCGTGGCGACGGTGCGCGCCAGCATGATCGGCTGCATTTCACCGCAACGGATCGCCGCCAGCATGTTGATGTTCTGCGTGATCGGCGCGCAGGCGGCGACAAAGCTCAGCGTGTCCTGTCCGACCTGATAGGAGGAGGGGCAGAGGATGTTGCGAAAACCCAGCGTTTCCGCCTTTTTCACGATAGCGGAACAGTGTTCGAAGCTGGAGCGCAAAGCGCCATCCGGCACGCCGAGAAAGGCGTAATCATCGGAACAAAGCGCGGAAAACCACGAGATTTCCGAGGCATCGAGATCGGTGGATCGGATGGGTACAACGGTCATCGGAATTCTCCTCCCCGAGATCGATTGACTGTTGCGTAACATCGCGATTGATGTAAATCAATAGTGTATCAATTTGGCGGCGGGTGATGGGAGTGGGCATGCAGCAGACATCCGGCAGCCTGCCGATCTACCTGCAGATCACCGAGCTTCTGATCCGTGACATCGCAGCTGGCCGTCTGATCGACGGCGAAAAACTGCCGCCGGAACGGGAGATGTCGGAACGGCTGGGTGTCGCCACCGGCACATTGCGCAAGGCTCTGTCGGAGCTGCAATCGCGCGGCATGCTGGAGCGGGTGCAGGGTTCTGGCAATTACGTGCGCGCCGTCAGCGATCCGCAGAGCGTCTATGCGATGTTCCGGCTGGAGCTGCTGGAAGGCGGAGGCCTGCCGACAGCGGACATTTTGGATGTGCGGCGTTTGCCCAAAACGGCCGACCTGCCGGATTTCGGTTCGTCGAAAGAGGCGCACCGCATCCGGCGCATCCGCAAACTGTCCGGCAAGGTGGCGGCGCTGGAGGAGATCTGGCTGGATGGCGGTTATGTCGACGTGATCGCGCCGACAGACCTGTCTGAATCGCTTTACCTCTATTACCGCACGCGGCTCGGTCTGTGGATCGCGCGGGCGGAGGATAGGATCGGTCTCGATACGGTGCCGAATTGGGCGCCGGAAAATTTTGGCCGCCGGGCGGGAGAGCCGGCGGTGCAGGTGTTTCGCATCAGTGAAGCGCAGGATGGAAAACGGGCGGAGGTTTCGCGCACATGGATCGACCATTCGGTCGCCCGTTATGTGTCGCGGCTGAAATAGGGACGGAGGAGAAATGGCAGTGCGTTACGGTGTGATCGGCTGCGGCATGATGGGGCAGGAGCATTTGCGCAATCTGGCTTTGCTGCCGGATGCGGAGGTGGTGGCGATTTTCGAGCCTGATGCGGGAATGAGGGCGCGCGCGGCCGAGCTTTCTCCGAATGCGCGTTTGGTCGGTTCGGTGGCGGAGCTTCTGGCCATTGAGGCGGTCGATTGCCTGCTGATCGCCAGCCCCAATCATTTTCATCTCGCTCAGCTGGAGGAGATCGCCGCGATCCGGCCGCTGCCGGTTCTGGTGGAAAAGCCTTTGTTCACCAGCCTCGACGACACGGCCCGCATCGAGACCCTGCGCCAAAACTATCCGGCGCCGATCTGGGTGGCGATGGAATATCGCTACATGCCGCCGGTGGCGAGACTGATCGCCGAGGCGGAAGCGGCCACGGGCGGCATCCGCATGCTGACCATCCGCGAGCACCGTTTTCCCTTCCTGAGGAAGGTCGGCGACTGGAACCGCTTCAATAGCCGTACCGGCGGCACGATGGTCGAAAAATGCTGCCATTTTTTCGATCTGATGCGACTGATCCTGAAATCCGATCCCGTGCGTATCATGGCGTCGGGCGGGCAGGCTGTGAACCATCTCGACGAGCGCTACGATGGAGAGCGGCCAGATATCTGGGACCATGGCTACGCGCTCGTCGATTTCGCTTCCGGTGCGCGCGCCATACTGGAACTGTGCATGTTCGCCGAAGGCGCGCGGTATCAGGAGGAGATTTCCGCCGTCGGTCCGCTCGGCAAGATCGAATGCAAGGTGCCGGGGCCGGGTCGCTTCTGGCCGGAGCATCTCGGGAGCCCGCCGGTCGCCAAGGTGATCATTTCGCCGCGCGAGCCGCAAGGGTCACGCACGATCGACATTCCTGTCGATCCGGCACTGCTGGATGCCGGCGACCATAACGGCTCGACCTTTTATCAGCACCAACGGTTCTTGCGTGCCGTGCGAGGCGACGGGCCGATGGAGGTGACGGTGGAAGATGGAAAATGGGCGGTGCTGATGGGACTGGCCGCCCAGCAATCGTCGGAGACGGGGCAGGTCGTGGAATTTCGCTCTGAAGCGTAGGTTTGCCACTCAATATCTAGAGATCGGCTCACAGGGGCAATTATCGTCCCTGTTCAGGGGCTTAAGCCAAGCGGAGACGTTGTGATGAAGGCTCGCAGTTGGAGATGACTATGATCCCATATGCACTTGTACAAACTCGCGTTGATACCGAAATTCAGGATTGTACTGCCAGCAGCAGCGAAAAGCATGGTGCTTAGGTTTCAGATACGGATGCGTATCCTATTCATCCGTACGGCCAACGATGGACTTTTCCGCTTAAACTTCTTTCGGGTCGAGAGGCTCATGATGCGTGGTTTCGCATCAATAGCTTGAAGCACGGAACGACGTGCAAAAGGCTCTCCCAGAATAATGGTTCGGCGTGGTCTGCAATTTAGCGTAATGGTCACGGCATTCCAAATGCGGCACTCCTCTCTGCTCCCATCTTCCAACGGTTTCACAAGAAGTCTTTTCCGAGACTTTCAAGTGATCCGAGCTTTTTTGACGATTTCAGTGATATGCCAGTCCGGCACGCAGAGTTCTGGCAGCGCTACTTTGTAGTCAACCAGGCCTGGCATATGGTGGCGCCACCGATAGGGTATCTGCGGCTGCACAGCGAGCCGGTGGCATCGACGATCCGTTTGTTGTAACCTCACGGACATTGGGAGGACGCATGGAACGTCGTCTCGCCGCCATCCTGGTCGCAGATGTCGTCGGTTATAGCCGTCTCAGCGAAATCGACGAGGAGAGGACGCGCGCGCAATTTCGATCCGACACGTACAACATTTGGGTCCCCACTATCGAGGCCAACAATGGCCGGTTCGTGAAGACACTGGGCGACGGACTGCTCGTGGAATTTCATAGTGTCGTTGACGCTCTTAGGTGCGCAATCGATGTCCAGAGACAGAAGAGGGAGCAGCGCGATGCTTCCGTTGGATCTGCGCAACTGCAATTCCGCATTGGTATCAATCTCGGGGATATTCTTGTCGAGGACGATGATGTGCACGGCGAAGGCGTGAATATCGCCGACCGAATCGAGGCATTGTCGGTGCCTGGCGGCATCGTGATATCCGGCTCCACTTACGACCAGGTCAGATCCAAGATCCATGTTGAATACGAGCCACTGGGTAGTCGAAAATTCAAGGGTCTCTCCGAGCACATCAGGGTATACCGCGTCCTGGCTGAGGCGCCGCCACTGCGGCGATTTCCAATCGTCAGGTTCGTATGGCGGAGGCGAGTACCGGTTGCAATCACCATGATCGGGGGTCTGCTTGCCGTGATCAGCCTGACATGGTGGCATGCGCAGTCCACTTTGTTTAACCCACAGCCGACGGGACAATATGCCTATCCTTTGCCGGACAAACCATCCGTCGCGGTGTTACCCTTCGCCAATGTGAGCGGGGAAACAACACGCGATCACTTGGCCGAAGGTCTGACGGATGATCTCATTACCGAACTCTCCAAGGTTTCCGGACTTTTCGTGGTCGCTCAACATTCTGTCTCGGATGCTCGTGAAAAATCCGGTACGATCCAGGAAGTGGCGTCTGCCTTAGGGGTCCGATATGTGCTCGAAGGGACGTTGCAGCGCGACGGACCACGCCTGAGGATCAATGCCAAGTTGATCGAGGCGATGACAGGCCTGTCGATCTGGGCTGAAAAATACGACCGCCAATATGCTGATCTGTTCACCGTTCAGGATGATGTGATCGGACGGATCATATCGGCGCTCTCGGTCAAGTTGAGCAAAGGGGAGCAGCAACAGCTTTCCCGTATGCCTACCGACAGTCTGGAGGCCTACGACTATTACATGCGGGCCCAGCATGAGGGATTCATCTATGGCGATGTCGATACCTATCGGCGGACATTGTCTTTCTATCAAAAGGCTATCGAACTCGATCCCCGATTTGCAAACGCCTATGCTGGGATAGCCCGCGTAGCAGTCGACGTCTGGCGTAACGACTACAACTTTATGTGGTCGGCCGCGGTGGCGCGAAAGATTGCCTATGACGCGGCGGGACAGGCACTGAAATTGGATCCTGAAAATTCCCGGGCGCATACCGTCCTCGCTTTACTGCAGTGGGTTGACGGTCACAGCGGCGAAGCGCTTGCGTCAGCCAACAACGCGATAGCGGCCCAACCCAACGATGCAGAGGCGCTTGCCAACCTGGCGCTTATCCAGGCGCATACAGGCTCGGCTGAGAAGGCTGTTTCCACGATCGAGATGGCGCTCCGGCTCGATCCTTCGCCAGCGCCAGGTTTCAAGCTGCTCGCAGGGATAGTATTTTATACCGCGCGCAAAGAAAGTGACGCGATCCCGCTAATCGAGGCAGCGCTGAAAAGCCTTCCGAAAACTGAACCGGCCCGAGAGTATCTTGCGGCAGCCTACGCAAACATTGGCGACAAAACGCGTGCGCGAGAGGAAGCGACACGGTTGCTTGGGCTCTTTCCGGAAAGCAATCTGAGTTATTATCGCTATCTCTATGACTATTGGCCAGCCGAAGATCTCGACCATCATCTGACCGCGCTCAAATCCGCCGGCATTCCGGATTGGCCATTCGGCTTCGAGGGCCATGCCCGGGATCGTTTAACAGAGGCGGATTTGCGGGCTTTGATCGACAATAGGACATGGGTTGGCAGGCATCGAAACGGATCCGAATTCCTCCAGTATTTCAGCTCGGACGGAAAGACGGCTTACCGTAGCGCCAACACAAGCATTACCGGCACTGCCGAAATCAACGACGACAGACTATGCGAGAAGTTCGAGGGCTATTTTTTAGATCGCCTAGTGTGCGGCACCGTTTATCGCAACGTGAATACGGGGATGGCCAATTTCGCATATGTCCATATTACTCCGCGATCGCTGCAGTATTTCTCGCTTGAGGAAAAAGCGCGCTGATTACAACAACGTCATTTCCACTGCTTCTGGATCTTCTCGGATATGAGTGTCTGCTGTACATCGGCCCAGTGTTTTTGCGATTCCGGCACCTTTGACTTGTTTGTCTCCATGCCTTCGGCCGCGCCGGGATCATAACTGATGTAGAGTTTGCCATCTATGATGCGCCAGGCGCGTGGATCGACATTAGTCGTTACCGTCCCGAACGACACGCCATCCGCGCAATATCCACCGTATTGAGGGGCATAGCGGGAGGGTTCCTTGACGAAAAGATCCCGGTGTTCGGAGCTGGCAAAATACCAGATCGCTCCCAGCCAGCGATGGAAATATTGGGCGTTCCCTTCCACCGCCTTGCCATCGACGAAATAGGCAACCGGATCATATCCCTTAATCGCCACATTGCCAAAATAGCCCGTATTCACGAAGTCTTCGCCAGCTGCGGTTTGCGCCAGCGAAGCACAAATTGCGAGCGTAGCCAGCCCAAGATGACGCTTTTTACTGTCTGTGGACATGATGTCCCTCCCGATGTCGTCCTCAAGTCATATCAGGGCGACTTCCGTTTTATGCACTCCTTGTAGAGCGGTTCACCGACGAGTTCAGCCTTCTGGCATGTCGCCCCCGCCTTCAGTAGCATGTCGCCGACATCCCAATATCCGCGCCACCCGGCTTGCGTAAGTGGCGTATAGCCATTCCTCTCGGCCGCTTCGATATTCGCCTTGTTGGCAACGAGAAATGCGGCGACATCGGCATGACCTTCCTCGGCCGCTGCATGAAGCGGGGACATGTGGTAGAAATTTTGGGTGTCGTTAACGGCAGCCCCTTCAGCAACAAGACGTTTCACTATGTGGAGGTTTCCGGCATAGGCGGCGGCGTGCAGCGCAGTCAGACCGCTTTTGTTGCGACCCTCTATATCTGCACCGCGGGCAAGAATTAAACCCACGGCGTCGGTATTTCCACTTAGCGACGCCAGGATGAGAGGCAAATCTCCGGCCTCATCCGCATCTGATACATTATCTCCCGCGTCGAGAGCCTGTGTCAGAAGCGCAAGATTCCCATTTCGTGCGGCCTCGTGTAGCTGGCCTGCGGCCGCCATATTGGCCGATATACTGACCAGTAAAAATATCGATTTATCGAAGATCACGGCACAACCCTCCTTGGCGGGGAGAGCTTCAGACGCACTCCCACCTGCACGCCGCATTCAGTAAATCAGGAGGGCGAAATATAGCAGTTGTCAGGTTTTCGAGCAACCAATGCTTCCAAAAGATGGCAAGCGGTCTTCGCCATCTTGCGCTGAACCAGATGTTGGTCAGTCCGGGGCGGGCGGCAGGCGCGCCTTGACGAGTTCGGCGGTTGTCTTGCTCAAGCGTGTTACAAGCGTGCGCATGATCTCCGAAGCGACAGCGGGAAATTCGCTGGTTAACGCCAGAAAGTGATCCTGGGAAATACGTAATGCTTCCAATTTCGACGTAGCACGTACCGTTGCCGTGCGTGGAATATTACACAGAATAGACATCTCCCCAACGACCGCATTGCGGCCAACTTCCGCGACGGTCAGTTCGCCGGAGGCAGATGATACGATCACGTTTGCCGTGCCGGATAGCAACACAAAGGCGGCATCGCCCTGGTCACCTTGGCGGAAAAGATCCTGGCCTTTTCGGTATGTCATGCGATCGCAAGCGAAAGCGAGCAGCTTCAGCTTGGACGGCTCGATGCTTGCGAAGATAGGTACTTCCTTCAATGTCTGGACCTCATCGCTAAGCAATTTAGTCTCTCCAGCAAGATATTTTTCTATAGCATCTCGATGTTCATCGGTGGTCGGACGGCAAGTCTAGGAACTCTCGAAACGCGGCATTTGACCGCGCTAGTTCAAAATAGGTCCCATTGCCGATCAACGATCCACGCTGAAAAAATAGCACCCGATCGAAAATTTGCGCCACACGCGGATCGGAAAGGCCCCACAGGATAGTGGCGGCTTGCTCCGCCTTGTTTCGCCGTTTGACGATGCCCCGCGTGATCTCTTCGTCAACCCGCTGGTCAAGTGCCGACAAAGGCCTGTTGAATATAGTGAAGTCCGAGCGTTTCATCAACGCACGAGCAAGATTGAGCTTTTGCCGCTGTGCCAGCGAAAGGCGTTTTCCTCCAGCGCCAACGTCAAACTGCAGGCCGAGCGACAAGACATTCTCATAAAGACCCGCCGCGCGAAACAGCTCCTTCACAACGGTCTGAATATGGGCATCGGCGTCGGCCACCTGAGAGGCGATGCGGCCGAACAACACGTTGTCGAGTACCGTTGCCGATGCGGTAACGCGCTCGGGATCATGGCGGTCAATCAGGTTTGCTATGTCGTCGGGAATGTCCGTATGAAAGAGTTTCCGCGCGGCCACAAGCTGGTCCATCAGTGGCTCGGTGAGAATGCCGAAGCGGTGGATGGGTTCGATATAAGCCAGGCTCAGCACGGTTATCGATGCGCGATCTTCAGGAGGGATGTGCTCAAAGCGAAGCCCGCGGCATCGCGACAGCGTTGCCTGATAGATCGGAATTTCTTCCGCAGCCATAAATGTCAGCCTGCGAAAGAAAGAATGCTGGGGTGCCACGTCGCGGAAGAGTTCGACGGTGGTTTCAGCGATCTCCAAACCCATTTCATAGAGGCTATGATCGAGGCCGGTCGAATTCAAAACCCGCTGGAAACAGGGGTGTGTGATCACGTCCAAGTCAGAGGAGGTCCCCCGGCTCCAGGTTCCGAAGAAAAGGTTTTCTCCGACGCTCGCCTGTATGTTGTAGCGATCGAAGTCGAGCGGTATGAGCATTTCGTCAAGCTGCGTCTCTACCAGACGCTTGCGCAGGGAGCCACGCAGTTCGACGATCCTCTCGCTAACGGCCGATTGCTCTTTCGTATCGATCGTGGAGCGCAGTCCCAGCCCGAAAATGTCATCGGATATCTGCAAGTCGTCCAGTGTCGGCAGGACCTTATGGAGAAGATCGTCCAGCCCATCGGCTCCGGCTGCCTGGTAGTCAATCCAATTCCCGTGTGGCGAGAAGTCGACATTTCCCGCCATGCGCGCCTCGATGGCATAGCGCTCCGATTCAATCCGCTGCTCGTGGTGAGTCGTCGCACTTGGCCTTGGAGCATTTTTCAGTCCATAAAGAAGATTGTCCATCACACTGCCATGCAGCAAAAACGGCTCGCCTGAAGCATAGGCAATACGTCGTCCCGTGATCGACTCCGGCATATCGAGCAGATCTTGATCACCAATCGTGATGCTGCCGAATTCCGGCCAGACGAGACGAGCGAGAGCCTCTGCAAACGCTTCCGCTCCGCTGCCGGCGTCACCTACTAGGGCGATAGTCTCACTGGGTTTAATCTCGGTGGAAACCCCATCCAGCAGCCTCGCTCCAGTATCGTCGACAAGTGTGAGGTTGCTGATGATGATGGAAGTCTCCAGTCGTGAAGTCGGTCCACTAGCAGGCGCGTGAACCGATTGCGCGATAAGCGGTTCGACGCTGAACTGGTCGCATACTGTTCCGTACTTTATCTGCACGTCCTGGCGTGCCTGATCCCAGTCGATGAGATCCTTTAATGGGCTTGGAAGATCCTTGTAGGCGGCAATGACGGCGACGAGCTGTCCTAGATCTAGCTTTCCGATCAAAACGAAATAGCCGCCGAAAGCATAGAAGATGAACGGAGTGACCTGAGCGATGAGATTGTTGATAAACTTTACCAGAAACTTCCACTGATAAAGGTCGTAGCGGATCGAGAAAATCCGGCCAAGGCGCCAAGCGATGTCGGCGCGTTCGAGATTGGAAGTATCGTTGCTGTGGACTGCTCCAATGCCGTCGACGATTTCGCTGACACGGCCCGAAAATTCGCGCGCAGTCAACTGGCGCAAGCGCCCGAGTTCCAGCACCCTTCGGCGCATCCGGGGTACGATGCTCAGCTGTATCCCTACGATGCCGGCGGTGAGCATACCAAGCCACATATTCTGAACGATGATGAAACCAAGCGTTGTCAGCGCCTGACCACCAAGTAAAGCGGGCAGGACGAACGCGTCCCCTGTAAAGCCTCCAAGTGGTTCCACCTCGTCCTTGACCATGCTGGCGATTTCGGCAGATTTGAGCCGTTTAAAATGTTTGGGAGGAAAGCGAAGTACCCTGTCCACGAGTGCGAAGCGAATACGACGCAGCATCCGTTCGCCGAGCCTGCCCTTGTATGTATTGATGTAGAACTTGAAGAGCCCGTTTATCAGCACCAGAATCAGGAATGTTGTGCTCAGGGCCATAAGCGTCTGCTGGCGATCGAGATCTATGCCACTGAAAACTTCCGTACGCCCGATCAATGGAAGGTCGTAGACAACTCGGAAAAACGGCTGTCGCGCATTCAGTGCTTCAAAGCCGTTACCCTGAATTGGGCCATTGATGATCTGCTTCGGCAGGTCGAAGGCCAAAAAATACGGTACCATGGATGCCGCCACGACGAGCAGGATCCAAAGTTGTTGCCTGCGGGTATGGCTCCAGATGTAGCGGAGCAGGCTCCTTTCCATCGCATCGACCTGTTCGAAACCATGGTGGTCACAACCGAGGGGCAAATAGATACAGGCTGCCGACCGGGAAGCGGAGCATAGGTCACATGAGATAAACTCGCAAACTGGAGTGGTGTCCAGGCGCTTGGACTGGCCTTCATTGCGTCGAGTGTGATTGCCGGCAGATCGCAGCGAGGGTCTCGCGTCGGCAAATGCCTCTGCGTCATTGAGCTTGGGCAGCCCTATCGACAAAGGTGCTGTTTCGGGATCTCGTGGAATACCTGATCTTCGATCGGTGCGGGGAGTATGATGCGTTCTCAAATCGGCCTCTTACGCCGGCCGAGGTGCCGGGATCAGATGATCGAGCTGCTCCAGCAGTGCGACCGTGCTGGCTATGGGCCGCGCACCACAACCGATGGACGCATGTTGGTCACGCCGGAGGATGGCGGCAGGGGGAAGTCGTGGGTTCCCGGATAGGGGCTTGGCCTTGCTGGCAACGTCGGCTTGGATTTTAGGTCGATCCCGTGTCGGGATGTCCTCCCTCTGTGATGTGATTTGAACCGGAAGCCGGACATTTTTAGGCTGCTGGCGCGCAGAAGAGCGGCTGGCCCTGACCTGTGAACTCTTCCATCCTTGGCTGGTTCTGGTCCACGGCATCGAAGGACATACCGGCTCGGGAACGGACCCGCTTCGGCAAGCTCAAAAAAACGAAGCCCAAGCTGGCAATTTCCCCACAACACATCTGGCGGTCAGGTTCAGGTGTCGATGGTTCAGATCCGTTCAAGAGCGAATGAGAGCTTGCTGTTACTCGGCGAACGTATTCGGCGCTTAACACATGACCACCGTATAGGCCGCAGCCACATACGACCGGCATCACCACCGCTTTTAATATCCAAACTTTGGCAGATGCGCTTACGACTTTGGAACAAGCTCGCGGTCCACAGCTTCTACTGCTTGGGCTGCAAGACCTAAGCGCATTCATGCGCTTCGCTAATAGGTTCATGCGGATTTGAAGGGGTAATCCCGCTCGACCGCGGCTCTATTTGAAAAGCGATGTCGAGGTTTCTGTCCTCACGTGCCGGAGCCATTAGCCAGGAGTTTGAGATGCCAACACCCATCCAATTGGAACTTTCCCGACGAGAACTGCTTCTCTCATCAGCCGCAACAGTAGCGGTCGCTGGAGCCGCGACGGGTGTCCGTGCGGCAGACACGAGGGGAAAAACCTTGCAAAACACCACAGAAGTCGCCTTTGAGGTCAACGGAGAATCCCAGAGTCTGATCTTGGATAACCGCACTACATTGCTCGATGCCTTGCGTGAGCACCTGCATCTGACAGGAACGAAAAAGGGCTGTGACCACGGCCAGTGCGGCGCTTGCACGGTGATCGTCGACGGCCGCCGCATCAATTCCTGTCTGTCACTCGCTGTCATGCATGAGGGCGACAAGATCACCACCATAGAAGGTCTTGGCCAGCCCGGCAATCTGCACCCGATGCAGGCCGCATTCGTCAAGCACGACGGTTTTCAGTGCGGTTACTGTACGCCGGGACAGATCTGTTCCTCCGTGGCGGTGCTCGAGGAGATCAAAGCCAATATCCCAAGCCACGTCACCGAAAATCTCACAACACAAGCAGCCATTACGTCGTCCGAGATCCGGGAGCGCATGAGCGGCAATATCTGTCGATGCGGAGCATACTCGAACATTCTGGATGCCATCCATGAAGTGGCGGGAGTACCGGCATGAGAGCGTTTACTTATGAACGGGCCTCATCGGTCGTGGCTGCGGCAGGCGCGGTGGCGCAAAATACCGAGGCGAAGTTCATCGCCGGCGGTACCAATCTTCTTGATCTGATGAAGCTTGAGATCGAAAAGCCGTCGCATCTCATCGATGTGAATGGTCTTGGTCTCGACACGATTGAAAGGACGTCGGACGGCGGCCTGCGTATCGGTGCTCTGGTACGCAATACTGATCTCGCGGCAGATGAAACGGTGCGCCGCGACTACGGTCTTCTTTCTCGTGCGCTTGTTGCCGGGGCGTCTGGCCAGCTGCGCAACAAGGCGACGACGGCTGGCAATCTGCTTCAGCGGACGCGCTGTCCCTACTTCTACGATCCCAACCAGCCCTGCAACAAGCGTCAGCCAGGCAGCGGCTGTTCCGCCATTGGCGGAATTACCCGCCAGCTTGGTGTGGTCGGTGTGAGCGAAGCTTGTCTTGCCACCCACCCGAGCGACATGGCCGTGGCGATGAGGGCACTGGACGCGGTCGTGGAGACCGTCACGCCCAACGGAGAGAAGCGTTCCATTCCGATGGCAGACTTCCATCGCCTGCCGGGCGATACCCCGCATATCGAGACGGCGCTGGAGCACGGCGAGTTCATCACAAACGTCGTTCTGCCTTCGCCCATAGGCGGCAAGCAAATTTACCGCAAGGTCCGTGACCGTGCTTCCTATGCGTTCGCGTTGGTATCTGTCGCGGCCGTCATTCAACCCGATGGTAGCGGCAAGGTTGCTGTCGGCGGCGTCGCCCACAAGCCGTGGCGCATCGAGGCTGCGGAGGTCGAGCTGCCCAACGGTGCTCGCGCCATGGCTTCGGCGCTGCTGGCCGATGCCCGCCCCACCGAACAGAACAAGTTCAAGATCAGCCTGACCGAGCGCACGCTTGGCGCCGTTCTGTCAGAGGCAAAGGAATAAGTCATGCAGTTCGAAAAACCAGCAACGACCAATCCGATCGACCAGCTCAAGGTCGTTGGCAAGCCCATTCACAGGATCGACGGCGAGTTGAAGACCACGGGTCGCGCCATGTACGCCTATGAGTGGCATGATCCGAATTTGCGCTATGCCTACGGTTATCCCGTCGGCTCCGCCATTGCTAAAGGACAGGTCACATCGATTGACAGTGCCGCCGCAAAGAAGGCGCCCGGCGTTCTTGGCGTTGTCACCGCGCTCGATGTCGGCGATCTACAGAAAGGCAAGCTCAACACCGCCAAACTGTTCGGTGGCAACGAGATACAGCACTACCATCAGGCAGTCGCCGTCGTCGTGGCCGAAACCTTCGAGGAGGCGCGGGCTGCAGCCGCGCTGATCAAGGTTGACTATGCGCCCGAGAAGGGCGCTTTCGATCTCAGGGCCGAGATGGTCAATGCCAAGACCCCGGATCCTTCGACTGAGCCGGATAGTTCTGTCGGGGATTTCCAAAAAGCCTTCTCCTCCGCCGCAGTCACGCTCGATGCCGAATACACAACCCCGGATCAATCGCATGCGATGATGGAGCCCCATGCGTCGATTGCCGCGTGGGACGGCGACGAGGTCACTATATGGACGTCCAGCCAGATGATCGACTGGTGGCGCTCCGACTTCGCCATCACGCTCGGCATGGACAAGGAAAAAGTGCACCTGATGTCGCCCTTCATCGGTGGGGGCTTCGGAGGTAAACTGTTTCTCCGGGTCGATCCCATACTGGCGGCATTCGCGGCCAGAGCGGTAGGACGTCCGGTCAAGGTTGCGTTGCCGCGCCCGATGATCTCGAACAACACGACTCACCGTCCAGCCACGATACAGCGCATTCGCATCGGCGCGGAGCGCAACGGCACGATCACGGCAATTGCACACGAAAGTTGGTCAGGCGATCTGCCGGGTGGTGGGCCGGAGACGGCGGTGATGCAGACGCGCCTGCTCTATGCTGGTGAAAACCGGATGACCGCCATGAAGCTCGCGACGCTCGATCTGCCGGAGGGCAATGCCATGAGAGCCCCAGGTGAAGCTCCCGGTTTGATGGCGCTCGAAATTGCCGTCGATGAGATGGCAGAAAAGCTTGGCATGGATCCGATCGAGTTCCGCATCAAGAACGATACCCAAGTCGATCCGGAAAACCCGGAGCGGCCGTTCTCCCATCGCGATCTCATCGGGTGTCTGAAACTTGGGGCGGGAAAGTTCGGATGGGACAAACGGACACGTCCCGCGACACGGCGCGAGGGAAACTGGATGATCGGCATGGGTGTCGCGGCTGCCTTCCGCAATAATCTTGTCATGCCGTCCGGGGCGCGGGTCAGGCTTGATCAGGGTGGTATTGTCACCGTCGAGACCGATATGACCGATATCGGAACCGGTAGCTACACGATCATCGCCCAGACCGCCGCCGAGATGATGGGCGTCGGTATCGATAAAGTGGCTGTACAGCTTGGTGACTCCAGATTTCCGGTGTCGGCGGGATCGGGCGGTCAGTTCGGTGCCAATTCCGCAACTTCCGGCGTTTACGCCGCCTGCGTCAAGCTTCGGGAGGCCGTGACAAGTAAGCTCGGGGTCAATTCGGCCGAGGTCGTGTTCGAGAACGGTGACGTCAAGTTCGGCAACCAGGTTGTACCCCTGGCCGAAGCGGCAGGTGAAGAAGGCCTCGTTGGCGAAGATACCATCGAGTGGGGCGAGCTGACCAAGACCCACCAGCAATCCACCTTTGGCGGACATTTCGTCGAGGTAGGCGTTGATGTCGCCACTGGTGAGACCCGCATTCGCCGCATGTTGGCCGTCTGCGCGGCCGGCCGCATCCTCAATCCGATCACCGCCCGCAGCCAAGTCATCGGTGCGATGACGATGGGCGCGGGTGGGGCATTGTCAGAAGAACTTGCGGTCGATACCCGGCATGGTTTCTTCGTCAACCATGATCTCGCCGGATATGAGGTACCCGTCCACGCGGATATTCCGCATCAAGAAGTGATCTTCATGGATGAGACTGACCCATACTCATCGCCGATGAAGGCAAAGGGAGTGGGCGAACTTGGCTTATGCGGTGTCTCGGCTGCCATCGCCAACGCGATCTACAACGCGACCGGCGTTCGCGTCCGACATTACCCGATCACGCTCGACAAGCTGATCGGCGAGCTGCCCAACGTAGCCTGAGCATAGGCGGTGGTCTCATGGGGCCACCGCCCATTCTTCCGAGGATCCGACTTGAACGACACCCTGATAACCTTGATGCCAAGCCCCGTCCGGGCCAGCTCGGTCGACAATCCAGCTGACATCGTCGGTTTTGCCGTAGAGGCTGCGCAGCACGGTGGAGCTGCTTTTGCAACACTTGTTGAGATACGAGGCGGGGCTGCGCGTGCCCTTGGCGCCCATGTTGCCGTCGCATCTGACGGCCGATATTGCGGCTATGTGTCCGGCGGTTGTGTTGAAGCGGCCGTAGCAGCAGAGGCGCTGGAGGCGATCGCTGAAGGCCGTGACCGCGTCGTCAAATTCGGCGAAGGTTCGCCGTTCTTCGATATCGCACTACCATGTGGCGGCGGCATCTCAGTCGCTATCCATGTTCTGCGCGATACCAACCTGCTCAAGAACGCTTTGGTTGATTTAGCTGAACGTAAGTCGTCTGCCTTGGGTTATAGGCCGGAGACGGAGAGCCTTGTGCGCTTGGACAAGATCCCAGTGCGATCGGAATGGCGCGACAAGGATTTTGTCTGCGTTTATCGGCCTGTCAGTCGAGTGGTAATTTCTGGCCAGACGGGGGAGGCGGAGGCTGTCCGTCGACTGGCGGAAGCGTCAGGTTACGACGTCCGGGTCGTGGGCACTCGGTCATGTGCAACTTTGAACGCGATAGACATCGATGCATTCACGGCAGTGGTGCTACTACATCATGACCTCGATCTGGAAGAACACCTGCTAAGGAGAGCTCTCACATCTCCCGCGTTCTACATCGGCGCTCTTGGAAGCACACGGACGCACCGTCGACGCATTGATCGCCTGAAATCGATAGGCGTTCCCTCAGAAGCCTTTGATCGGATCAAGGCGCCGATTGGCTTATTTGGCCCGACGAGGGATTCGACGTCTCTCGCCCTTTCTGTTCTCGCTGATATCGCCGCTGCTCGGCTGGAGACATTTGCATGACGGTCACGCTGTTGAAAACGACACCGACCAATTCAATTTTTGGAGCAGGTCCGAAGAGTCAGGCGCCGATGATCGATAAGTTCGGTCGTGCGGTCACCTATCTGCGCGTCTCCGTCACCGACCGTTGCGATTTCCGCTGTAGCTATTGCATGGCGGAAAGCATGACATTCCTGCCGAAAAAGGATCTTCTATCGCTGGAGGAGCTCGATCGTCTCTGTTCGGCGTTCGTCGCCAAAGGCGTACGAAAGCTACGGTTGACCGGCGGCGAACCTCTGGTGCGCTCGATCGGCCGTCATATGGGCTTCATCACGCCGATGCCCCATAATTCTGCGAGGGCCGCAATCAAGTCCGCCTTACATGCAACGGCACACTCTACATGTGTCTGGGCCAGGACGCTGCCGCCGATCTGCACGAAGTCTTGCGCGCCAGCAACGACACGGCACATCTGGTCGCCGCCATCGACGAGGCAATCGCCCGCAAGCCGAAGGGCCACGATTTTATCATTGACCGCAATAAACGGCCTGCTGTCTCGCGGCATATGAGCGCGACGGGCGGCTGAAGAGGAGTGGCCATGAAAACTGTTGGCGGTTTGCTTTTGGCAGCGGGTCGATCGAGCCGGATGCCCGAAGGTTGTCACAAACTTCTGGCCGAGTTCGATCGTATTCCGCTGATCCGGAAATCCGCGGAGACGATGCTGCATTCTGACCTGGGATCTGTGACTGTTGTGACTGGACACCGATCGTCAGAGATCGAAATGGCGCTAAATGGATTGCCACTCCTCACGACGTACAACAAGAATTTCATACAAGGGATGGGTACATCGCTAGCATGTGGATTTAGGCATGCATCCCTCGCAGATTATCGTGGGGTTCTCGTCATGCTCGCTGATATGCCGGAGATTACCACCTCTCACATCAATGAGCTTTTGGCCGCTTTTCAATCGAGCAAAGCCGTGGTGGTGCGTGGCTCGGCCGGGGAGAAGCCCGGACATCCGGTGATCGTACCATCCGCGTTGTTCCCCCACATGCGCAAGCTGGATGGCGACCAAGGGGCAAAGGAGGTGCTCCAACGACGACAGCTCCCGGTCCAGATGATCGACATTGGGAAAGCTGCGTTGAGAGACATTGATACCATCGGGGATATGATATCTGCAGGGGGGAGCTTTGCGGCCACGGCTAGTAATTGGAGTTAGCGTCATAATCCATGGCAATTTCCTGCGTCGAAAACAACGCGGGTTGCAGGGCTCATAACCATTCAAGAGCTTAAGCGGACCCCGAGTAAGCCGCAGGTGGGTTGCTTACAAATAGAAGGGACCGGCCTGTCGGAGTCATCATGTTCCATACGTCTTGGAAAGGAAGAACAGCAAAGGCTTATGCTAACGATGCCGGAATGGTGGAACCTGAACCACAGCGTTATGTCGCTGTTCGGCTGCCAGTTGTGATCCGTTTGCCGAGGAGGTCGATCCGTCTTTCGATGAGTTGTTTAATGCGTTCGCGAGAGCGCGGGGGCGCCAGACGGTGTCGAGTTCGTCAAGTTAAACCTCATCGATATGCTGCGCCTGGAGATCGAAACAGGTATGACCACAAATGCGTCCATTCCTCTTTCGGGCCGTCTGGAGCCAGCCCAGCAGTGATCAGTTTCGCCACCGAACACGTGCTCGGCGGCGACATCAGTTCAATGCCGTAGATCAGGAATCACCATGGAAGCCGTTTCAGTATGATTCCTCTCCACGTTCGGGTGGATGGAGCAGTCGCCAGTCGGGCCGACGGTAAGAATGACACCGTATCTCTACCCAACTTTGATGAGCCTGTACGTTGTCGGGATCGTTTTGATGCTCGGGCCCGCGCTCATGGTTGCCCCCTAAGGCTCTTAGGGCTTGGGCGAAGGAGTATAAGTGTCACGTTAAGCCGGTCCGTCAGCGGATCCAAATAATCCGATAAACAAGCCCCGCAACCTGCGGGGCTTTCTTGCGCTCTGGGGCATCGTAATCATCATCGATCCGCTTCTCGAGCCGGTCCGGATCAGCATGTGCCTATGGCATCGAACTCGAAACGGGAGAGCAACACGCCGTCCATATCAGAGGCCCGTCATCTTCAGGACGGCTTCGGGCAGGCGCTCGCCAACGACTTCGAACTTCGCGAGCACGGACGCGATCTCTTCGAGGTCGGCCGAAGTCAGCTCGAGATCGACGCTGCCCATGTTCTCCTTGAGGCGGTGTTCCTTTGTCGTCCCTGGGATCGGAACGATCCATGGCTTCTGGGCAAGCAGCCAGGCGAGCGCGACCTGCGCGGGGGACGAGCGCTTGTTCTCGGCGATCACAGTAATCGCATCGACCAGCGCAAAATTCGCCTTGCGGGCCTCGGGTGTGAACCTTGGGACAGCGTTGCGGAAGTCGGTCGCGTCGAATTTGGTGTTTTCGTCGATCTTGCCCGTCAGGAAACCTGCGCCGAGAGGGGTGAATGGCACGAATCCGATCCCCAGTTCTTCAAGCACGGGAAGCAGTTCCGTCTCAGGGCCACGCCAGAACAACGAGTATTCGCTCTGGACCGCCGCAACCGGCTGAACGGCATGTGCCTTGCGGATCGTGCCAACGCCTGCTTCCGAGAGGCCGAAGTGCTTGACCTTCCCCTCGGCGATCAGGTCCTTTACCGCACCCGCCACGTCTTCAATCGGAACGGCGGGGTCGACGCGGTGCTGGTAAAAGAGGTCGATACGGTCGGTCCTGAGCCGCTTGAGGCTGGCTTCGGCGACAGCCTTGATGTGCTCGGGGCGGCTGTTTGTGCCGCCACGGCGTTCTCCTGTTTGGAGATCGATATCGAAGCCGAACTTGGTAGCGATCACCACGTTATTGCGGATCGGGGCGAGAGCCTCGCCGACGAGTTCCTCGTTGACGAAGGGACCGTACGCCTCGGCGGTATCGAAGAAGGTGAGGCCTTCGTCATGGGCGAACCGCATCAGCCTGATCATCTCGGCTTTGTCGGCGGCGGGACCATAGGCAGAGCTCATGCCCATGCATCCAAGGCCGAGGGCGGAGACTTCGAGGTTTCCCAGTTTTCTGATTTTCATGGTCATTCTCCTGATGTCACTTGCCGACGCGCGCCTGGAGGTGCGCGGGATATCTGTCTCCGACGATGTCGATCTTCGAAAGCGCGTCCGCGATCTCGCGGGCATCGTTGGCGGAAAGTTCAACGGTTGCCGCACCAAGGTTTTCCTCCAGGCGGTTAAGCTTGGTGGTGCCAGGGATCGGAACAATCCATTCCTTCTGAGCCAGAAGCCATGCGAGTGCGATCTGGGCGGGCGTTACGCCCTTGGATTCCGCGATCTGCGTCAGGGCAGATACGAGCGCCTTGTTCGCCTTAAGGTTCTCCGCCTGGAAGCGGGGAACGATGCTCCGAAAATCTCCCTTTCCGAAGGTTGCAGTCTCATTGATCTTGCCTGTGAGAAAACCCTTGCCGAGCGGGCTGAAGGGCACGAACCCGATACCGAGCTCCTCGAGCGTGGGGATGATCTCCTTCTCGGGCTCGCGCCAGAACAGGGAATACTCGCTCTCCAGTGCCGTGACCGGCTGCACCGCATGTGCCTTGCGAATGGTTTGCGCGCCAGCTTCCGACAACCCGAAATGCTTGGCCTTGCCCTCTGCGATCAGGTCCTTGACCGTTCCGGCAACGTCCTCAATCGGCACGTTCGGATCGACACGATGCTGGTAGAGAAGATCGATGACATCGGTGCGCAGACGCTTCAGCGATCCTTCGACCGACTGGCGGATGTAGTCGGGTCGGCTGTTCATGTGTTGGCCGCCGTCCGGGCTCGGAAGCTCGAAGCCGAACTTGGTGGCGATGACGACCTCTCCGCGGATTGGCTGAAGTGCCTCGCCGACGACATCCTCGTTGGTGAACGGGCCGTAGACCTGTGCCGTGTCGAAGAAGGTGACACCGTGATCGTAAGCGGTGCGGATGAGAGCAATTGCATCCTTGGTGTCGGTTGCCGCTCCATAACCGTGGCTGAGCCCCATACATCCGAGGCCAAGGGACGAGACTTCAAGTGTTCGGAGGGTTCGTTTTTTCATTGTCATTTCCTTGATCAGGCCGCGCACTTGGCTGGCGCGGCTTCTTCCTGGGACAGAGCCTGCCGCCGTGCGGCAGGAACGATGGTGAAAAGCGAGATGAGCAGTGTTGCAACCAGCATGACGGTGCCGGCATCAAAGGCGTGGGAAACCCGGTAGGCCGTCAGGTCAGCTCCCGTCAGACCCGAAGCGCCGATCGCAGCAACGGCGATGAGGATACCGAGTCCCACGGAGCTGCCGATCTGATGCGCGACATTGACCGCTCCAGAGGCTGCGCCGGCATCCTCACGTGCAACACGCACCACACCGGACGAGGTCAGCGGGCTCAAGGTCAGACCCTGGCTGATGCCGATGAGGATCATTGGCATCGCGACCGCGGTCCAATAGTTTGATCCGACTCCGGCGCGGCTGAGCCATGCCATGGCGACGATGCCGATCAGCATTCCCGTGATCAGGATCGTGTTGTGGCCAAAGCGCAGAATAAGACGTGGAACGATAATCGCGATCGGGACATGCAGCATAGTGGCCGGTACGAAGGCCAGGCCTGCCAATGCGGGGCGTAGGCCCGCGACCTGCTGGAGATATAGGGTCGTGAAAAAGAAGAACCCGACCATCGCGCTGATATAGAGGGCGCGGCTTGCATAGGCTCCCGATCGTTCCATGTCTGAAAACAGGCGAAGCGGAAGGATTGGTTGCTTCGCGCTTCGCTCGATCGACACGAATGTGCCAAGCAGGATGAACGCTGCCGCCAGGGTGGTGAAGGTGGTGATGTCGCAGCCTGCCTGCGCGGACCGGATGAAGCCGTAGACGAAGGAACCCATGCCCAGCGTGGACGTCACCGCGCCAGGCAGGTCAAACGTTCCGGAACGTCTGTTTCTCTCGTGGATGTAGATGCGGGCTGCGATGACCATGGCGATGCCGATCGGAAGATTGATCAGAAAACCGATGCGCCATGAGAGCCAGTCGGCAAGGAGGCCGCCGACGACAAGACCGACGGTCGCGGATACGCCCGCTGCCGCACTGTAGAGCGAGACCGCTCGGACGCGTTCTTCGCCTTCGTCGTAGGTGGTCTGCAGAAGCGCCAGCGTGGTTGGCGCGAGAATGGCGGAACCCAGTCCCTGGACGGCACGCCAGGACAGCATCCATGCCGATGACTGCGACGCACCGATTGCGACGGATGCGACGGTAAAGATCGCCATGCCGATAACGAACATACGGCGACGGCCGAGGATGTCTCCAGCCCGTGCACCGAGCAGAAGAAAACCGCCGAAGGTGAGCGTGTAGGCGCTCTGGACCCACGCAAGCCCGGCGTCGGTAAAGCCGAGTTCGTTGTGGATTTTCGGCAGACCGGTGAGGACGACCGAGATGTCGAGCACGATCATCACATAGCTGATCAGGATGATAGCCAGGATCGCGGTCTTGTGTGGTGGTGAGGTGGCGGTGTTTCCGTGTGGCATTGCAATCCCGATGATTTGGATGGCTTTCGCCGTCCTCCACGGCAAAGCTGCATTGTGCTGACGAGAAGATAGCTCTTGCCGACCATGTCGATTAGGGGCAGTAATCGGGATGAAGCTATAAGGATGCCTAATGAATGCCGCAGGAGAATTTCAACGATCTGGTCGCATTCGTCACGGTCGCGCGTGAGGAGAGTTTTACGCGGGCAGCCGTGAAGCTCGGTGTCTCGCAGTCCGCCCTTAGCCAGACCGTCCGAGGTCTCGAGGAGCGTCTCGGGCTTCGGTTGCTGACCCGCACGACACGCCGGGTATCGCCCACGGCGGCAGGTGAACGTCTCCTCCAGACAGCAGGCCCGCGGTTCGAGGAAATCCAGGCGGAACTGGCGGCGCTCAGCGAGATGCGTGACAAACCCGCGGGCACCGTCAGGATCACGGCTGGCGAACATGCGGCGATTTCCGTGCTGGCACCCGCGCTTGAAAAATTTCTTCCTGATAATCCCGACGTCAACGTAGAAATCACCGTCGATTACGGCCTGACTGATATCGTCGCCGAACGCTACGATGCGGGTGTCCGCCTGGGAGAGCAACTTGCCAAGGACATGATCGCAGTGAGGATTGGACCGGAGATGCGGATGGCCGTTGTCGGCGCGCCGTCGTATTTTCGCCAACACCCCTGGCCGGAAGTCCCCGAAGACCTGACGGAACATAACTGCATCCAGATCAGGATGCCGACCTACGGCAATATCCTGGCGTGGGAGTTCGAGAAGGACGGGCATGAACTCAAGGTGCGGGTCGAGGGGCAGATGGTGTTCAACAACATCGCAATGCGTCTCGATGCGGCGAGACGCGGTTTCGGCCTTGCCTACATGCCGGATGACCTCGTGGCGGACGATATCGCGCAGGGAAAACTGATCCGGGTGCTTGAAGACTGGTGCGCGCCGTTTCCCGGCTATCACCTCTATTACCCGAACCGCCGCCACGCCTCGCCGGCCTTCGCCCTCGTGGTGGACGCGCTGCGATATCGCGGATGACGGGTAATCAACGGAACGTGATTAATAAGGCAGGCTAATACCTTCAATCGGAAATAGGTATCTAATCACCTGAATGGCGCTCGCGTAGCCTCTGCCCAACTTCATGTTGCAAGGCAGGTATCGCGATCATGTTCACCAGAACCCTTTCCGCTGTTGCGTTTTCCGCACTGATCCTCTCCTCGGCCACGGCTTACGCCCAGACAGCGCCAAAGCCGGAGCCCCTGATCATTCAGGAGCAGGGAAGCTTTGCGGTCGGTGGTTCGGTAGCGGCCACACCCGGCACATATGAAAACAATGCGCCGACCGCTGCGGGTCAGACCCTGCATGGCGACCATGCCTATGTCTTTTATCAGAAGCCGCAGAACCCGAAGGCGCTCCCGATTGTCATGCTCCACGGAGCCTTCCAGTCCGCCCGGAGCTGGGAGACGACACCGGACGGTCGCGAAGGATTCCAGAATATCTTCCTGCGTAAGGGCTTCTCCACCTATCTCGTCGATCAGCCGCGACGTGGCCGGGCAGGTAATTCCACCGTGGCGACCACGATCGAGCCAACACCCTACGACCAACTTTTCTTCGATCAGTTCCGGCTAGGGAAATGGCCCGACTATTTCCAGAACGTTCAGTTTGACAGAAGCCCTGAAGCCCTCAACCAGTTCCTCCGTTCGGTCACTCCCAATACCGGGCCTTACGATGCCAACGTGATCTCCGATGCGATGTCCGCGCTGTTCGACAAGACCGGACCCGGCATCCTCTTCACCCATTCGCAGGCAGGTGGCCCGGGCTGGCTCACGGCAATAAAGAACACCAACGTCAAGGGAATCGTCGCGCTTGAGCCCGGCAGCGGCTTCATCTTCCCGGAGGGCGAAGTTCCCACCGACATGCCGAGTGCTGCCGGCACGCTCAAGGGCGAGGCCGTGCCGACTGCCGATTTCGAGAAGCTGACCAAGCTGCCGATCGTCATTTACTACGGCGACAATTTCCCGGTCGAGCCGACCAGCGAACGCGGTCAGGACAACTGGCGTGTGCGTCTGGCGATGGCCAAGCTCTGGGTCGACACCGTCAACAAGCATGGCGGCGATGCCACGCTCGTCCATCTGCCCGACGTCGGCATCAAGGGCGGTACTCACTTTCTGATGTCGGACCTGAACAACGTTGAGATCGCCGACCAGGTTTCGAAATTCCTCGCCGACAAGAAGCTCGACTGATCGACCGCCGCAGGCGCGAAAAGAGCTTCAACACCCTTACCAGAACAGACAAGGAGCCAGGCAATGGCCACCGATATCATCAGCCCAAACAGACGCGAGTTTCTGGGAGCGTCTGCTCTCATCGTCTCCGGTGCTATCTTAGGAGTATCCACAATGCCGACGAAAGCAGTCGCTCTCGACTACAAGCAGAACCCGTTTACCCTCGTTTATGACGGCGCGATCACCAAGAACGAACCGGGCAAGGTCAATATCCATCCGGTGAAATACAAGCTCAACAGCCTCGACATCGTTGCCAATGTCTACACGCCGGCGAACTACGATCCGGCCCAGAAATATCCCACGATCGTCCTAGCGCATCCCAACGGTGGCGTGAAGGAGCAGACGACCGGCCTCTACGCCCAGCGTCTGGCGGAACAGGGCTTTATCACGATCACGGCCGATGCCGCCTATCAAGGTGGTAGTGGTGGTGCGCCGCGCAGCACCGATAGGCCGCAATACCGCATCGAAGACATCCACGGCATGGCTGACTTTATCAGCGGTTTTCCCGGTGTCGATACCGCGCGTCTTGGCCTGTTCGGCATCTGCGGTGGCGGTGGTTACTCCCTCGCAGCCGCCAAGACCGACAAGCGCTTCAAGGCGCTCGCAACGCTCAGCATGTTCAACTCCGGACGCGTTCGTCGTAATGGTTTCAAGGATAGCCAGATGGACACGATCCAGCAGCGCCTGCAGCAGGCATCCGCGGCCCGCGCTCAGGAAGCGGCCGGTGGCGAAATCCTCTATTCCGGTGACGCCAATATGACGAATGCGCAGATCGCCGCCTTGCCGTTCGATCTCTATCGCCAGGGCTACGAGTATTATTGGCGCACCAACGCCCATCCCGGATCGACCTTCCGCTATACGACAAGCAGCCTGATGGACCTGATGCGCTGGGATGCGACCGACGAGATCGCGCTGATCGACGTGCCCCTGCTGATGATCGCCGGCAGCGACGCCGACACCCTCTACATGACCGAGGACGCTTTCCCGAAGGCGACCGGCACGAAGGACAAGGAACTCTTCAAGATCGAAGGCGCGAAGCACATCGAGACCTACTGGGTCCCCGAATATGTCGATGCTGCCTTGTCGAAGCTGAAGCCATTCTTCGACCGCCACCTCGCATCGGCCTGACGGTCATTCCGGACGCGCGCAGCGGCGCCCGCGGCCTCCCGGATCGGCAGACCTCGGAGGGGCAGAACATCCAGAGAGGAAACTATCTTGAAGAAAATCATGTCGGGAATTCTCGGCGCAGCCATCGTGCTCGGAGCCGGATTGGAGACAACCATGGCACAGGAACCCGCATCGAACCTTGAGTCCGCAAAATCCCGGACCCAGCAACTGATGGGTGACATCGCGCCGAAGCTCGCGGAACTGACGGACGACGTCCTTTATGCCGATGTCTGGGAGCGGCCCCAGCTTTCCCAGCGTGACCGCAGCCTCGTGACCGTCAGTGCGCTGATCGCTCTCAATCGCCCGGATCAGCTCAGGTCCCATCTCGTTCGCGCAAAGGCGAATGGCCTGACCGAGGAGCAACTCGTCGAGACCATCACCCACATGGCCTTTTATTCGGGCTGGCCGAGCGCCGTTTCGGCGGTTGCTATCGCCAAAGACGTGTTCGCGGAGAACTGAGCCATGAATCCCAAGTCCATCATCACCGCCGCGATGGCGCTCGGGGCGACCACGGCTTTTGCCGAACCTGATCGTGAGGTGTCCGTAACGCGTGCGGCCTCGCAGGTGTCGACCGCCGGCGCACCGGAATATTTTACCGGCTCCGTGAAGGTTCAGTCCCGTTTTCAGGCGAGTTCGCCAGCCCGCGTCGGAGGAGGTCTCGTCTCCTTCGAGGCCGCCGCGCGGACTGCCTGGCATACCCACCCGCTCGGGCAGACGTTGGTCGTGACGGAAGGTGTAGGACTGGTCCAGCACTGGGAAGGCAACATTCAGAAAATTGGTCCTGGCGACATTGTCTGGATACCGCCCGGCGTCAAGCATTGGCCCGGGGCGGCTCCCGAAAGCGGCATGTCGCATATCGCCATTGCCGAATCCCTGGACGGCAAGACCGTCGACTGGATGGAGCATGTCAGCGACGAACAATACGGGCAGAAGGGCGGAGATGTCGGTGAGTAGTATTTTCAAAGCTCTCGGTGCCGCCGCGTTCGTCGCCACCAGCGTCCTCATGGTCGGCATGCAGGTCCATGCTGAGCCGACACGGGCCACGATGCCTGACTTAGACAAGCTCGTTCACTATACGACGGTGAACCGTGGCGAGGTCACGGAACACATTATGACAACCCGCGAAGCCATCGAGGCGGTCAAGGCCGGGCAGCCGATCCCGAACGGCACCCATGTCGCTCTAGTCGACTACCGCGATGGCAAGGTGTTTCGTTACTTCATAATGGAGAAGGGCGAGAATTGGGGGCGGGACTACGACGAGAACCGCCGGACGGCCGACTGGCAGTTCCAGTGGTTCAAGCCGGACGGCACGATCAACATGGACGAGAACACCGCCCGCTGCCAGCGGTGCCACACATCCCGGTCGGACCGGGATTTTCTCTACACGTTCAATGAAATGCGCCGGTTCGAATTCGAATGACTGTATTCCGCGTTCGCCTCTTTCTTGATTTCCTGGCCGTCGCGTTGATCATCGCCTGTCTCGCCTATTGGTGGCTCGACAACCTTTTTCACGAAGTCTTCGGCACAGCGCTGTTTGCGCTTGTGATCGGCCATAACGTCTTCAACAGACGATGGTACGGGAACGTCGCAAAAGGCAGGCGCGACGCCGTCCGGCTGTTCAACATCTTCACGATCGTCTGTCTGGCGGTCGCGATGCTTGTCATGCTGGCGACGAGCCTGCTGATATCTCGCGATCTGTTCTCGTTCATGGCATTGGATGGTGCATTCGCGGTTCGCGAAATCCACATGTTTGCGGGATACTGGACGCTGTTCATCATCGCAATTCATCTGGGTACGAGGTGGCCAGTCGTGATGGGTACTGTCCGGTCGGCGCTGGGTCTAAACTTGCCGAACACGCTTCGCACGATAGTCCTTCGAGTGACGGCGCTGGCCATTTCGATCTGGGGCGTGAAGAGCTCATTCGAGATGGCGTTCGGGGCGAAGCTTATGCTGACCTATTCGCTCGACATGTGGGACTTCCACGAAAGCACGCTTCAATTCTTCGTCAACTACGGGTCGATTGTCGGTCTATGCGCGCTCGTGACGTACTATGGGCTAAATCTTATCAGACGGGTGACGCGTTGATATGTTGGATGCGAACTTGCGAGAGGAATTACGATGGTATTTTCAGGATTTCAAATTTCTATGGGAGCCGCTCTGGCTTTCATCGTCAGCGTCGGATGGGTCGTCCACTGCTGAGAGTTCGCGATCCTTCGTATGCGCATCGCAATCTCTCGGAAAAAGACCGAATGCTGCCAGCAGGGTGCCGATGCTGCGCTCGATCCAGCGTCCAAAAACGCTCGTCAGCCGGGCGGGCCATTCGGCCTGACAACAACACCGTCACGAAGCTGCACCAAGGGATTTCAAGCGCAAATCCACCGAGCAGGTCCGTCAGCTTTGCCCAGATGGCCGTCTCCGGGGGAACGGCTACGGCATAAAGACCGATAAGAAGGCTCTGCTGCTGCGTAAATTCCTCACGCTTAAAATTGCGGCAGAAGAGGCGGCGTTTGAGAGTTATGTCATTGACCGCTTTCGGTCCATTGGGGACGTTCTGATGTCTGGTAATCGTAGTATTTCGAGTAAGGAATAGACCAAAGCAATTTAAATGAGCTACGAAATATCGATAACCTCAGACACAGCATATGGAGAGTTAGTTGCCGAAATCCTCTTCGACAATGGCGAGCTGCTGGTGGTGAGCCACGAGCGATGTAAGGATCAGTTTGAGGTGAGCATCTATTCTCGCTACCGAGACAGCGGCGAAGCAGTAACCGGCCCTCTCGCCATCGACTTTGGAGTATTTTCCGATGCCTTAGCTGACGCAAAGCAGAAGTTGACTTCCTTTTCTTCTCGACGGGCCTAGCGTCTTATAAGCAAGAGTCATTTAATGTAGAATATCAGGCTACCATTCATAGTTCTTTCAACCCATTGAATATCATCTGGTCTGATCTTTTTTGTCCTCAGCTCTGTTGCAAGCCATTTGTTCCCTCGCACAGCAGATCGGATAGCTTCTATTTCTTTTTTTGTTCCAGGCTTGGGATGGTGGCCTGTTTCATGCTGCGTGTGGTAATACAAAACGGTGAAGCGTTTACCATGAAAATTCCTGACCGATTCTGGCAGATTTTCTGCCCAACTCATTCTCCGATGTTCTTTCCGTGTCGTCTCTTGCGCGTTGGCAGATGGTTGCGCCAGGATCAAAAGTGACAGGGCTATCGCAAGATTAAGAACCGATATCCGCTTCTTCATTGGTTGCTCCTTCACATGGCGTTCTGATTAAGCTCAAATGAGGAAGCACCATGGTGGTGGCTTCTGCGATAGATTTTACCGGATTTTACGCAATTTACTCTGGGCTGCGAGGTGAAGAGGGGGCTTTTAATAGGAAAGTTCCGACTGGCGAACACTAGATCGGGTCCAGTCCTCTCACTTCGTCATGAGGCCAGCCTACTGCGGCCACGTGGTGTGATCACCGCTTCAGCGCCAATCAGCGTTTGGCATCGCGTGCCTGTCCAGACGCCCGCAAATCTTCCAGGCTTTTTCCTGCGCAACTGCCACCTGAAAGTGCGTCACCAACCGCCTTTGCCTGCCCGGTGACTGTGATCGTTCCAGCCAGTCGATCGGAGGCCGTAAAGGTTGCTGTTCCGTCTTTTGCTACCCTTGATAGATAAAACACATGATAGGTGTCCTTATTTTGGCAGGTTATGACGAGAGGAAAGTCGTCAAGCGGTCCCTGTGCGTTGGCTGCCGGGCAATGCACGAGCGAGATGGTCGCAGCCGCAAGAATGGAGTACCTGAGGGATGAAAAACGCGCCTGTGTATGGTGATATCGCATTGTCTTATCCTCACAAGATTGACGGGGGCAATTTATCTGCGTGGTTGTCTTGCCCCTCCATTGCGGGCGGGCGAGAAACATGCGGGCCAACACTGTCCGGCCCAATCGACACTTACGGCTGAGCTGTCTGTCCTTTGGCGGCACGATAGGCCTGAAGATAGCCGCGCGCGACGGAGCGGATGCCGCGCCCGATGGCTGAATAGGATTCGTCCGGTAGGTTGGCGAAAGATACGCGTACAGACCAGTTCGGCGCCTCGAAGCCAGAGCCGTTCAGAACAACGATACCGTGATCCTCGGCAAGCTTGAACGCAATGTCGAGCGGGTGCACGTTCTGCTTGACCCAGTCCGTGACCTCATCGCCGACATATTTTCGCGCCCAGTATTCGTAGTCGATGACACCGTAATAGCGGTCGAAATAGGGGCGGGCGGCAAACTCGATGCCCATGCCATCCATAAGCATTTGGAAGCGCTTTTCACATATCGCCATACACGCTTTTTGATAGAGCTTGTTCTCGTCCATCATCTCCACAAGACCGAATAGTGACATCATGACCTGTTGCGGCAAGGACAGGCCGGCAGTGTGGTTTAGCGCCACATCGCGGCTGTCAGCGACGACCCGGTCGATGAACTTGATTTCGCGCGGCTTCGGCGTGAGCGCCTTGTAGCGGGCGTCCATGAGTTTCTGCGTCGCTTCGGGCATCGCCCGAATGGTCTTGTCGAAAATATTGTCTTGGGCGACGGCGACGACGCCCAGCCGCCAGCCTGTGCAGCCGAAATATTTGGAGAAGGAATAAACGCCGATCGTGTTGTAGGGGAGATGCCCCATGACGGATTCGAAATTCGGCACGAAGGTCCCGTAGACATCGTCCGTCAGGATCATCAGGTCGGGCCTCTTGGTGCGCACGAAGGAGACCAGCCTTCCCATGGAGTCTGGATCGATGGCGACGGCGGAAGGATTGCCCGGATTGACGATGAACAGCGCCTTGACAGTCTTGTCTTCCAGCGGTCGCAGATCGTCGTCTGTCAGCTGGAAACGATCTTCCGCTTCCGCCGAAATATGGATCTGTTTGAGGGCGTAATCTTCGAGATGCGGCATTTCGAGATAAGGGGTGAAGATCGGCGTGACGAGCGCGATCGTGTCGCCGGGATTGAGCAGGCGAGCGTTCTTCAGCGCCTTGAAGATATAGCACATTGCCGCCGTGCCGCCCTCGACCGGGTAGAGATCGAACTTTGCCGTCGGGCGGTGACCTGCACACATCGCCCACATCAGATATTCATGAGTTATGGCCTCATTGTGCACCAACGACCGATCCGGTACCGGGTAGTGATCGCCGATAATCGAGTCCGTCAGTTCGTTGACGAACTTGTCGGGATCGAACCCGAATTTCATGATTGCAAAATCGACGGCAGCTTGCAGCGTATCGGCTCCCGGTGCCTCGGGATCTGCCTTGCGCCTTGAAGTCCACGTCTTGAGACGATCGTAGCAGCCGCTGGTTGGTGGCATGCCGGCCACCCCGGCTTCAGCATCGAAGAAGGTGCGCTTGGATTCCGTCAGGGCGAATTGGCCGAGAAGAAAAAATGCCTCGCGTGCTCGGGTGGCGATCCAGTTGGGATTTCCTCGCCCGGCATTGAGGTAGGCCTTTCCGGCCTTGTCAACCTGCGCAAGTCTGATCAATTCATCCTTGATCTCGAACGGGCTCAGTTCTTCGAATTTCGCATAAATGCTTGCGTCACCCATAATATCCTCCTCGCCAACCCGAACGGGTGGGACGTTTCAGTTCGTGGATCTGTTGAGCGGTTTCGGATCGAAATGATCATTTCCGAAGCCACGGCATATGCGCGGATATGCGGTCGGGCGAACCCGGCCTTACGAAACGAGCGCCGGCGATCGCTAGGATCTGCGCTTGAACACGCCGAGATTGATGAGCTGGACCCGGCGGTTTACGGATGCGTCTTCCTTGCTCCCCTCGATCGGCAGATGCTCTCCGACACCGACGGCGTAAAGCCGCGACGGATTGACTGCAAACGTGGTCGCGAGGACCTCCTTGATCGCATCGGCGCGTCGGCCACTGAGATCGAGATTATGTGTGTCGCTGCCTGTGGCGCTTGCGTGGCCTACGACGAGGAAATTGTAGTCCCAGAGGTTCGGATGATGCAGCGCATCCGCGATCATTCCAAGCGTCCGGTAGGATGTTGGCTGGATAGCAACTGAATCGTTTTCGAAATTGATCTCGACCACCATCTGCGGAAGCTTTGCTAAACGTCCCCAGTTAGGGAGCGCGGACATTGGCTTGTCGCCACCATTGACTGCTTCCTGGCGCAGGATCTCTATATCGATTGCCGGGGCTGCGGCAGTAAGCTTGCCGAGGCCGTTGACGATCCGCTCCTGGGAAACTTCCTGAGCGAAAGCTGGCTCCGGCGCCGCCATGGGCAAGGCCATTATGGAAAGCAGCAGAAGTGCGGCTCTGGAATTCATAGGCTGCATGGCATCATCTCCAACCTGCGTCAGTGATCACCTGGTAGCATTCCGGGCTGACACGCTTTTCCTTCTTGACCAGGCAGGCAAGAACGAAGCCGTCGCCTTTGACGCCGGCGCATCGCGCATTCATGTCTCGCTTGCATGTCTGTTCGTAGGAGGACTGGGCCTCTTCGCGCTTGCTGATGGATTGGAAAACCTGAGCAAAGGAACCTTTGCAGCCTGCCGAGACCTTGGCGGCATTCTGTTGCAGGCACTCCAGGATCCGCCCGTTGCCGAGATTGAGGCCTTTGCAGAGCTTTTGAATGTCGCCTCCGCAGGTGTCGGCCAGCCTGGTGGTTGCTTCGGCATAGCTGAGCGTCTGCGCCGAAGCGGGCATGCCGAAACCGGCCGCGCCAGCCACGATGGTGACGATGAGCATACGTCTGTTCAGCATCTCGCGCTCGCTTTCTCTCCGGTGATCAACGCATTTGAAGCGTGGCACGACGAGAGCCTTTCGGGGACGTATTTTACGGTAGTAGACGTGTCATGCCGGCTATCCCTGGCGGTCGAGGTAGCGGGCATGGCCTCGATGAGCCTCTACGGCCATCCCGCTCCTATCGAACGAGCTGCTGAGGCTTGAGGTCTTCGTCGAGTGTCGTTTCCGCGGGCGGCCGTTTTGTCTTGGCTGACAATGGCCGCTCGACGATCGTTGCAGGTGCGGCCACGGCGCTTGCGGCGACGGCACCGATATTCGTCACCGTTCCGCCGACCACTGCGGTGATACCCTGACCGAGCGTGACATTGGAATCCGTCAGGGTTTGCCCCATGATCAGGCGTTGCCCTATCAGCTGCACGATCTCGGGGCTCTCGGCGAATTTTCCGTGGTTGAGCCCGTCTTTCGTCTCCACTTTCGTGAGGTCGATTGCGGTGATGCCCGCTTTTTCCAGCCGTGAGCGATAGGGCTCTTCGGCTGGATTGATTGCTCCCAGTCGGGACACGCGTCCGGTTATGAAGCTGGAGGCTGCAAGTGCCTTGTCGTCGCTCGACATGAAGATCGTGAAGCGCGGCCGCGGTTCACCCATTTCTACATATTGCTTTGCGAATACCTGAATATCGATATCGGGTGAGGCAAGGATCACGTTCTTGATTTTCGGATCAACCCGGCCGTCTCTAATTCCCATCTGCCGCAGCGCTTCCATCGCGAGCCATGAGCCCATCGAATGCGCCAGCACGGTTATGTCCTTCACGCTGGGATCGCCGGCAAGCGTCCGCAGCGCCTGTTCCAAACCTGAACGGGAGTAATTCGTGCTTTCCTTGTCGTACAGATACCCAGTGATTTCCGCGCGTGACGGCCAGGTAAACAATACGGGCGTCGCCTGCATGTTGCTGTCGTGGACGATCTGGGCGAGGCGAAAGACGGCATCGCCATAGGTGTTATTGAAGCCATGGATGAAAACAAGGGCATGGCTGCCGTTGGCCTGTTGCCTGAACCAGGCGCGGCCCTCGGCAACTGTCTCCATCTGCCTGACATTCGTAACGGCAAAGTCCGTCCTGGGGTCGGGAGGCAATTTCTTTGGCCACTGGACACTGCCCTGCTCACGGCCATTGGGAATTGAGACGGTAATCTCGGTCAAATGCGGTTTCGAGCCACGTTCGCCGTCGAACAGTGTTGCTGTCGATCCGGAGGGTTGGCGTGTCGTCGCTACAAGCATATCGACCTTGCCGGCGACTTTTGTGCCGCCGATCGGTGCCGGAACCGGTGCCATTACTCCTTTCGGATGCCCACAACTCGTCAGAAGAACGATCAGGGCTGCCGTGACATATCTCTGCATGTGTATCCCAGCAAAATACCCTGATACTCAGTGAGGAAGCTAACATGCAGGTTTGAAGGGGCCCTGTAGCATCGCGTATCATCTACTGTCGTCGACCTGGCTGATGGCTGATGCAGAGATGAGTGAGATCAGTTGGAGATCGGGTTCCCTGTGAGTGCCAATCCGGCTGCCCGCAAGCCAGCGAAAACCTTTTCCTGATCTTCGGGCCTGGCGAGCCGTGTCGTCACTTCCCGTTTTATGTTTGGCATCAAGTTCTGCGCATTCGCATTCAGCCAATCCAGCTCCTGGCGGGCCTGTATCGTCTTTCCCGAGGCGCCAAGTATCGAGGCCAGTACCATTCGATGCATGGGGTTATAGGTCAGGTCCGACATCCGCGACCAGAGCTCCGCGGCCTGAAGGTCTCCCCTCATGAACGCACAAAGCGCCATTCCCACTTCGTAATATCCCGCTGGGCCGGCACCATGACTGACCGCCTTGCTGACAAGATCGCAGCCGGTGTCCCATTTCCCGCTCATGGACAATCGCAAGCCATACTCGCCGGCGACCTCCGTGTCGTTTGGGTTCAGGGCATAGGATGCTGCACCCGCTTCCAGGGCGGCAGGGATATCGTTGCTGAAGAAATACGACAGCATGAGTGCCTGTAGCACACGAGCATTTTGCGAATCGATGGCGAACGCACGGTTGGCGAGTTCAGAGGCCCTTTCTAGTGCATCTTTTGGCGCAACGATTCCGAGCTTGTAGGCGAAGCGTATCTGGTCAAGATTGGTCAGCGACAGCATCGCGAGCGACGTGGCATCCTTCGGGTATTTCTGTATCAGGGCTGTCAGGCACTGTTGTGATGTCGCCAGGGCAGCTTCCGTCATCATCCTGCGATAACTGTAATAGGAAAGGGCACAATCATAAGCCTCCCAGCCTTCGGTCGCCGCCATATCGGACGAAAAAATGACGCCGAATGGTTGCGCTACGGCCGTTGCAATCTTTTCGGCGACTGCAGTTTCCGCCTCCAGCACGCTCTGGATGCTGAGATCCGTGTCATAGTTGCTTGCCCAGATGACAGCATTGTCCGACTGGCGAACCAATCGTACGCTGGATCGAATTTTGTCCTGGTGTTTTCGCAGGTTACCCTCGAGCAGATATCTCGCATTCGAAGGTTTCCCTTTCTCTGCGGCTGCGTCGATCACCACGATCTCTTTGAATTTCACGAGCTTGGCGATGAGTTCGTCGGTGGTGCCCCGCGATATCTTCGACAGGTCCCTGTCGTCGACAGGATAATCGAATAGATCGACGGCAATGGTTGCCCGGCCGTCACCATTAGTCACGAGCGGCTTACGTAAATCGTGGAGGAAGAAAGTGAGCCCGGCTAGCACCGCACCTGCGGTCAGTCCCGCGATGAAGAGGCGGCTCACTATCAGTCGGCTCTCGGACGACGGAAGATCCACCAAAGGGTGCGGTGCCGGAATAGTTACGCTGCTTGGCGTAACTGCGAGCGGACCATCCGGGTTTTCTTCGACAAAACTTCCTCCACTCTCGAATGTCGGAACATATCCGCCTTTCGGGATCGTGATGATGACCGGCTCTCGCGGTCCCGCCATGAGGTAGTAGCGCTCCAGTTCACGGCGAATGCGGCCAGCTTCTATCCGAACTGCAGGATCGCTTTGCGCATCGAAATTGCGCCTTCCGAAGACGACATCCGCAATCGTATATGCTTTGAGATATATTGAACGTCCCGCAAGCGTTTCAGAGACAACGAAGCGAAGAAATTTCCGTGCGCGTTCGGGAAGGTTCACCCGCTCGCAGGAAAGTATTCGTTCAAGCTGTGTGTTTACTTCCTCTGCGCGGGGCTCGAGAAAGTTCGGCTCGCTAGATCTTGCATTTTCCATCGCTCCCCCTCGTACTTTGAAAGTACAGTGTTCCACTCGCGACACCTCTACATAAGCACAACCTTAATTAACTGACAATATGTCAGTTAGCTTGTCGTCTCCAAGGGGGCGTAATTATGGGCAATGATGCGATGACCTTGGATCTTTATTCATGTGCTTTTTCGTTCGACAAAGGCGCCAAGCTGCAGGCAGCAGGCGCCTTGAATCTTCGGCCGTTATCAACGGGACGAACCTATATTGATCAATTGCAGTTCAGTGGCCTGTCAGAACCAATGTCTGCACTGGCAGGAAAAGAGCCTGCATGCGCAGGATCATTGCATGCACGAGACCGACTGCATCGATTGCATGCAGGAAAAACCATTGCGCCACGCCGATATTCTCGTCCGCGAGAGCCTCGTGATTATTGGTATAGGCATTTGCGATGCAGCTGCTGCCGGGTGGAATATTGTCCAGGCCGCCTTCGTAAAGAGGTTGCAGGAAAACCGTCAGTGTTCCGGGCTTGCTCAGTTGTTGGACGTCAAGAAGTTGGTCCGTCGGACGCAGCTGTCCGGCGGCGATCACGTCCTGAACCTCGGTCACCACGAGAGGGATAATGGTGAAAGGCTTGCCGATGCAGGTCGCCTCCGCGATCATACCCTTCTTCATGACTTGCGCTTCGATCTGCCCGAAACCCGCAACAAGATTACCCCGTCCTGCCTCGGCCGGCACGAGAATGCCCGCCGGACGCAGCATCGTGTTGAGCACGTCTCCGACGCGGAGGGTAAACTGCTGTACGGTTCCGGTAACGCCGGCGTAGACAACTGTCTTGTCCAGTTCCACCTGTGCCTGGGCCAGAGCTGCTTCGGCGCTTTGCTTTTGCGCCGGCAAAAGGACATTGATCTGCGTGATGAGAGTTTGCTTCTTTGCCATCGCGGCGCCGAGAGTTCCCTTTCGGGCCTCAATGGTATTCGCAAGCCGCTGAACTTCCCGCCGGGCAACGGCATCCTTTGCCAGCAGCTGGACTTTCATTTCGTATTCGTCGACAGCAACCTGCAAGGAGCCCTGCGCCTCCTGTATCTGTGAATCTGCCGTCGCCAGTTCCGTTTGCGCCACATGCGCTTGGGCATCGATCTCCGCGACTTGTCGTCGAGCGGTTTCGACTTCGGCTTTCTGTTTTGAATCATCCAGCCGGAAAAGAGGCGCTCCAGCGGTAACCTTTTCGTTGATCCCGACATAGACCTCGTCAACACGGCCGACCGTTTCCGGCAGAATGGTCACTGTGCGAAAAACAGCGGTTACGCTTTTGGTCGAGGGATGGAAATAAAAGATCAGCGTGATCAGCGAGATGGTGAGCAACAGGCAAGCCGAGATACCCCAGCGAAGTTCATACCACATGGTGTAGAGCGTAATTTCGCGACCGATGCGCTTATTCTGCGCAAAGCGCCGATAAAGGTAGTCCGGGAAAATCGTCAGGAGGGAGCAGAGCATCAGTTCCAGCATTTTCAAACTCCCTCGCTACCAGGTATGTTTTTCAAATTGGCGTCTTCCGGAGGAGGCGTAATTTCCTCCTCGGATCTTTCATCAAGCTCCATGCCGACATCGCGACCGGAGAGCTTTCCGAGCGATTCCGCGATTGAGTAGAGCGGCGTGGAGAAGTCCGGGATCTGGATGAAGGCGAGCAGCAGGCCAGCGATCCAGAAGAGATGATTGTGCGTGAAAAGCGAAATCAGGGCGAGAACCGCGACAACCTCCATCTGTACCTTGCTGGTGCGATGTGCCAGTCGTTCAGGCACGGCGTGAAGCTGGAAGTAGAGGTTGCCGATGACCAGAATGGCCACGATCAGGAAAATGACAACGGCGACGAAGAGATAATCAGTCTGGCCTGGCTCGGTAATGAACGCTGGCAGGTGATCGATCGCCGCCGGATGAATGTCTTGCGCCATTGCGATTTCCTTTAGCAGAATAAGTCATAATCAAAACCGGACCTGCCGAAGGTGCTTGAACTGCCGTCTCTCGCGACGTCGACCAGCCGTAGGACTCCCGCGAATAGGCGTCTGCACAAGCGACCTTGGGGTTCATCACGACGATACCCGCCTAGTAGGGTTTCACGCTCGTAACATCGTGTAATTTACGGCGGATTCGCTTCTGGTTTTCCGGCATTTTCCCCGCCGCTGTTAGGGGAAGTAGGAGAATTGACTGACTGGTGGATCCGTATCGGTTTCGTTGCGGATAACCGAACAACATCGCGAGGCCGATAAGGACACTGCGGCCTCAACAGATGCACTTGAACGCCTGAGGATATCTTGGCGCCTCAGCCATTTTTCGTCCTGCAGGACGCATCAAGGGCGAAAAGTAGGATCGCGTAAACTACGCCCCAGCGCCGATTTGGCGGTTTATATGTCCCTTGGGCTGCCGCAACGTCCGTTGCTGCCGAACTGCGTCGAGACATAGAGATCTATCCTCTGTGTCCCATCCATTGTGGCGCGAACGCGACCTCTTCAGCCCGCAAGATCTTTCATTAAACAGGATGAGGTTGACGGGTGATGAAATCGAAGAGCTTCACGTTGGTCGCCGGGTTGTCCGCGCTGACACTTGTCTCGTCATATCCCGGCCCGTCCGCCTTTTCCCAGGCGCCGGTGCCCCAGCCTAATCCGGCCGCGACATCCGTTCAGGCGCCTGCGCAAACTCCCTTGTTGTCGGAGGACCAGCTCGAAATTCTGGTGGCGCGGATAGCACTCTATCCGGACGAACTGGTTGCTGCGATTTCCGCCGCTTCACTCCTCCCGTTGCAGATCGTCGAGGCTGATCGGTTCCTGCAGGCCAAGCAGAAGAACAAGGACTTGAAGCCGAATGAAGGGTGGGATGGAAGCGTTATCTCGCTTCTCAACTACCCCGACGTCGTCAAGATGATGAGCGATGATCTTGCCTGGACACAAGCACTTGGAAGTGCGCTGACCTATCAGCAAAAGGACGTGCTTGTGGCCATCCAGCAGCTTCGAGACGAAGCAATGGCCAAGGACCTGATCAAGACGGATGAAAAGATCACCGTCGTCGTCGAAAATGAAAACGTCATCATTCGCCCCACGGATCCGGAAAAGGTCTATATCCCGCAATATCCGCCGCAGATGCTCTATGAGCCGGGCTATGCCGCCCAGCCGGTTTATTATTCCGATAGTTACTACGACAACTACTACTATCCCGGCGCCGCATTTTTCGCTGGGGCGGTCACAGGCATCGCCTGGGCGGCCATCGTCAACTGGGACGACTGGGGCGTCTGGGGCGGAAGATGGAACGGCGGGGATGTCGATATCGACTGTAATAACTGCTTCAACGACCGGAATTTCAACGGCAAACTGAAATGGAACGACGTTGATTGGAGCAAGGTAGATCGCAGCAAGCTGAATATCGGCAAGGACCAGTTCGCAAATCTCGATCGCTCCGCGATAAAATCCGGTCTGGTTTCGGACAATCGTAATTCCCTCAAAAATCAGGTCCGTGATCGCAAGGCTAGCGACGGAATTGCAAACAGGCAAAACCTGTCCCGCCCCGACGACGTTCGCCGGAAGACCGCTGAGGGGCTGAAACAGGGAACCAGACCCGCAACCAACAGGGCTGCCGAAAATCGGCCCGCAGCAAACCGTAGCAACCAGGCGGCCAATCGGCCGGCCGCGGAGCAGCGTCGCAGTTCGCAATCCGCTCCGAAGGCCAAGAAAGCGAACAAGCCGAAAATGGTCGCTCGGCCGGACAACCGCGCACGGCAACCGAATGCGCTCGGCAATGTCCAGTCGGGACGGCGGGAATCCGTTGCCTCTCAGCGTGGAGGACACAGCATGGGCGGAGGACAGCGTGGCGCCCCCCGCGCGGCACCCCGCGGCGGCGGACGCCCCATGCATCACGGTGGTGGTCGCGGCGGCCGCGGCGGCGGTGGTGGTGGTCGCAGATAAACGTTCCTAACAGTGTTTGGAGACAGATCATGAGGCAGAAGATTAGTTTATTGGCTAGCCTGACTGTCATGGCCGCTGCAGTGGCCATCGCGACACCGTCAGAGGCCGCGCAGAAGACAAACCTTCAGGAATTCAAAGGTGAGATACCACCATCCTTCGTGGAGCCCTCAGCCGCGATGGACGAATTCGGCAAGGTGCTGAAGGCGCAGGATGTTGACGGCTTGGCAAAGCTGCTTGGGCTCAATGCCAGCAAGCTACGCGACAGTAGCGAGGCCATGACGAGCCTCGATTTGATCCGCGAGGGGGCAGCGAGACAGTTGCGCCTTCAGGACGTGAGGGGATTCAAGGTCGTTGCCGTCGGAGATATCCTGTGGCCTTTGCCCTTTCCGCTCTCCAAGCAGGCCAACGGGCAATGGTCGTTCGACACGGAGATAGGGCTGGAGGAGATCGTCAACCGACGGATTGGCGAGAATGAACTCGTCACGATCGATACCATGCGTGATTATGTCGACGCCCAATACGAATATGCTCGGATAGACGAAGACGGGGATCAGATTGTCGAGTTCGCTCAACGGCTGATCAGCTCGCCCGGCAAACGCGATGGACTATATTGGCAAGCCAACGACGATGAAGAGGAAAGCCCGGCAGGGCCGATGCTCGAATCTGCAGCCTTCAGCAAGGCCAAGCAGGGTGAAGGGTATTACGGTTACCGATACCGTATTCTGACGGGGCAGGGGCCGAATGTGCTTGGCGGCGAGTACAGCTATATCGTGAATGGTAACATGACGAACGGTTTTGCACTGATTGCTTGGCCGGTTACCTATGGCGTCACGGGCGTCCAAACCTTCATCGTCAACTACTCTGGGGTCGTATACGAGAAGGACCTGGGAGACGAAACGCAAGAACGTGCGTCGCAAATCCGGTTGTTCAATCCGGGTGACGATTGGGATATCACGATGGACTAGCCTCTGGTGGATGCGGTTCCGTAAGACCTAAAACAAAAGCGACAGCGCGGGATCACGCGCTGTCGCGTTCTGCGCAATGGGTAGCTTCCGAAATAGACTTACCGCTATCGTGCTCCATGCGTTGCCCGACCCGAAGCGGGTCGCTGAGATATTTTCAGGCTTTTGATTGCGACATTGGAACTATCTGGTGCCTCGTCGAATTTTGTCGGAGAGGTTGAACCAAGGCAATCGGGATGCAGTCTTCCAATGCCCGCAGCGGGCGCAACAAACTCATGTTGAAATTGCCTGCACTGAGAGATCAGCTCCGCAGCCATGTCAACGACACGATTGCCGATCTTTTCGAATCCTACGACCTCGCGACAATCGCGCTGGATCGTCTACGATTGGAGCGGCCAACCGACGTAAACCGCGTTCATGAATATGAAGACCTCTGCCGTGAAATCGAACGCGAAGTTTCTCGCTATTGCTCTGAGATGAGTTGAGCATGCTGGGTGCGTGTTGATTTCAGCTTCCGGGTAAATTCTCCGACCCGATCTCATCGCCTGATTTTTTGATATAGGTGGATGGTTGTGAAACGGGCGGCTGCGGCCATGCCCAGGCGACGATCAGATCATAGAATACGCCCAGAACGATCGGACCGATGAAAAGTCCCACGAGTCCGTGGGTCAGCGTGCCACCAATAACCCCGACCAGAATGACCGGCATGGGCGTCGAAAGTCCTCTGGAAATCAATATAGGTTTCAAAATATTGTCCACCAGCATGACCGGCACGATAATTGCCGTGAACAGAGCGGAGACGTTGAACGGCCAAGAAAACCAAATCCAGACAAGGAGCGGTAACAGGATGAGGGCTGGCCCAATCTGTATCAGGCACAAAATGAATACGCCGTAGGTTAAAGCCCCTCGCACCGGCACACCAAAGGCCATGAAGATCAATCCGCATAAGATGGCCTGGAGCAGTGCGACGCCAATCACGCCGCGCGAAACGTTCCTAACCGTCGTGCCTGCCAGTTTCGCGAATCCTACACCTCTTTCGCCAGCGATGCGGCTTGCCAAGATCTGAATGCCGGAGGCGAGGCGAGGCGCCATGGTCAGGAAAACACCACACAGAATTATCGAAACAATGAAGCTGAGGATCCCACCGCCAATTGATAGAACTCTGCCCAGAATGACCCCACCCGCTTCACGCAACGGCTGCTTGAACGACAGGATTGCGGCAGCCACATTGGTGGCGGCCTCGTTCCATGCGGAGTAGAGTTTTGTTCCGACGATCGGAACCTCATTCAGTCGCTCTGGCGCCTTAGGTATGTGGAAGCCGACGGCATCCGAAAAAAATGTCTGCAGGGTATCGACAAAGTTCACCGCAGCGAGCGCCAGAGGGCTGATGATCACGATAAGACATGCGGCGACGAGAGTGGATGCCGATAGGAACTGCCTTCCCCCGAGGAGCTTGGTCAAAAGGTTGAACAACGGATAGAGAGCGACCGTCATGATCGCCGCCCATATGATGATCAGGGCGAAGGGCGCGATCAGTTGCGCCGACCAATAGGTGAAGGCCGCAATGACACCGATCCGGACGATATCGCTTACGCGCGCCTCGATCGAAATATGGCTTGCCGCGACGGGATGCGGCTCCTGCTTATCGGCTGGGGCAGCGGTGTTCATGATCCGGCCTCACTGGCTGATGAACGGGCTCAATCACCGTGGCGTGCTGATCGGCTGATGTCTAGGACCACGTGTCGAGGACTTTGATCTTCGATATAGTCGTTCGGCCGCTTCTGGCGTTTGCCGAGATCAGGGATCTTGAATGCTATTCTCTCATAGGGAATGGATGAGAGAATGTGGGCGATGCAGTTCACGCGGGCACGCTTCTTGTCGTCTGAGGGCACGATCCACCAGGGCGCGTGCTCGGTGTCGGTCATGCGTAGCATTTCGTCATAGGCCTGAGTGTAGTCCCACCAGCGCCGGTAGGATTCGACATCCATCGGGCTCAGTTTCCACTGCCGCAGCGGATCTTCGATACGCTTCTTGAAACGGCGTTCCTGCTCTTCCTCGCTAACGATGAGAAAATACTTCAGGAGCAAAACGCCGCTTTCGACGATCGCGGCTTCGAAACGTGGTGCAAGCTCCAGGAAACGGCGCGCCTTCTTCTCGCTGCAAAAGCCCATGATCCTGTCGACGCCGGGCCGATTATACCAGCTGCGGTCGAAGATCACGATCTCGCCGGCGGCAGGAAGATGCGCAATATAGCGTTGCATATAGATCTGAGACTTCTCACGCTCTGTCGGAGCCGGAAGCGCGACAACCCGAAACACTCTGGGGCTGACCTTCTCAAGGATACGTTTGATGACGCCGCCTTTGCCGGCCGCATCGCGTCCTTCGAATATGATGACGACCCGCATGCCGGAATCCTTGACCCATGCCTGAAGGTGAGCAAGTTCCACCTGGAGCCTCTTGAGCTCCTTGTCGTAGTTCCACGACTTCTTTTCCTTTTTTCCGATCTCGTGATCCGCGTCATGCAACTGGTTCATCCTAGCCTCCTGTACTGCCTGAATATGCCGGGCCATGATGAGGCCGAGCCGTGATCGGAAAACGCAGTCCAGACGGCAAAACCATTGACGGTGTTGAGAGTGGGCCTCAGGAAGAAATGAACAACACGGCCAAAAAATAGCGGTATGCTGTCGCGTCGATTGCGAGCCTTCGGTTAATCTAGTGCGGCCCGTTTCGCGTGGCTCGTAACTTCCCGTAATCTCTGTGTTACGGCGTGTCGCGGCAAGCTAACGGTCGTCAGTTCGACGATCGCGTGCCTTCGATCGCATCGGATCCGGCGATGCAATGATGCGATGGCTGTTGGACAGGTCAGGCTGCCGAGGAGAGGTCTCCCGTCGGAGGCTCGGTAACTTCGAGTATAATACGCCACGCTTTCCCGAACCGCGCTACGATGACCAATCTGTCGCAATCGAAGCCTTCGTGGGGGTGTGATGGGATCCAGCTCAGATAAGGCACCACATTCGCGGGGACTTGCCGCAGCTCGCGAGCGATTTCCGGATTTGCTGAGACAGATAGATAACCTGTTCGAACTCGATGAAGAGTTTAGGGTTCTTTGCGAGGACCTTGCGGATGTCAAAACCGCTCTGAACGAATGTCGGCATCTGCCTGCCGATATCAGAGATGCAAGGCGGCTCGAATATGAAGAGCTTATCGACAGCCTTGCCAAGGAAATCGAACAGGCCCTCTCACGAGCCAATGTCATCCTGTTGCGGCCGCCGCGCCACTAGCCCCATGCACACTTTGCGGACAGGCCCTCTGGCTTGGGGCGCGCGCTTTTAACCAGTGTCAGCCGCCGCGGTATAATACCGTATTCTACTTCGCGAACACTCTCCGGTGAGCGACCCTGAACTCGGCGCTCCACCCACACGTGGTTTGGAGCAAAGGAGAGCCGTCAGGGTGCATTCAGAGGGGAACGACCTCCCATGCCCCTGCGATCAACCGAGAGAGGGACCGATGGTTGACTGGTTCGTAAACACGCTCCGCACCTATCCTGAAATTGCGATCTTCCTGTCGCTGGGCCTTGGCTATTACTTCGGCTCATTCACCTATAAAGGGCTGGGTCTGGGTGCCGTCACTGCAACGCTGATTGCCGCGGTTCTTATCGGCCAGCTCGGCATCAGCATTTCACCGCCATTGAAGTCGACATTCTTCCTGATGTTCCTTTTCGCGATCGGGTATGGGGTTGGCCCCCAGTTCGTGAGAGGGATCGCGAAGGACGGAATTCCGCAGGCAATCTTTGCCGCCGTGGTCTGCCTCTTCTGCCTGGGGGCTGCCTATTTCGGCGCACTCATCGCCGGTTATGACATTGGCTCCGCCGCCGGGCTCTATGCAGGTTCCCAGACGATTTCGGCCTCAATGGGGCTGGCGACGGATGCCATCAACCGTCTTGGCCTTCCGCCTGAACAGAGCAAGGCGATGCTGGATGCAATGCCTGTCGCCTATGCTGTCACCTATATTTTCGGGACGGTGGGCTCCGCCATTGTCCTTGCGCTGATCGGGCCATCCCTGCTGGGCATAGACCTGGAAGCGGAATGCAAGCGTTATGAACTCGAGCATGGCGGCAAGAAGGCTCTGGGTGGTGCAGGGACCGCATGGCATCATTACGAGCTGCGCGCCTACCGGGTGAAGGAGGGGGGACGAGCCGCCGGCCTGACCGTACTCGAGGCAGAACGTATGCTTCCGTCCGAACGCGTATTCATCGAACGCATCAGGCGCGATGGAAAGGTGCAGGACGCAACCGTCGATACCGTAATCGCCGCCGGCGACATTCTCGCCGTGGCAGGTCGACGGGAAATCCTCGTCGATCTCATCGGCAGTGTGGCGGAGGAGATAAACGACCAGGAACTGCTCGCAGTCCCGGCCGGCGGTGTCGATGTCTTCGTCACCAACAAGGCGGTGGACGGCAAGACGCTTGCCGAGCTTGCATCCATGCCGCTCGCCCGCGGCGTCTTTCTGCGCAAGATTGTTCGCGGTGCAACTGCAACCGAAATTCCTATCCTGCCGAACACGCAGGTGCAGCGCGGCGATATTCTGACGATTGTCGGGCGCACACAGGATACCGCTGCGGCAACAAAGGCTCTTGGCCGGCCGGACGCACAGACGGACATTGCCGACGTGGCTTTCATCGGCGCCGCTATCGCAATCGGCGCTTTGATCGGGGCGATGACCTACAAGGTTGGCAGCGTACCCTTGACGCTTTCGACATCCGGCGGGGCATTGATTTCTGGCCTTTTCTTCGGATGGCTTCGGTCGGTCCGTCCGACATTCGGGCGCATACCTTCACCCACTGTCTGGTTCATGAATTCCGTTGGTCTCAACGTTTTTATCGCCGTGGTCGGTATTTCGTCGGGACCTGGCTTCGTCGCCGGTCTGCAGCAACTCGGGTTCAGCCTGTTCCTCTGGGGTGTGATGGTAACGACGGTCCCGCTGATCCTTGCGATGTATGTCGGCAAATACGTTTTCCGCTTTCATCCCGCAATCCTGCTGGGATGCTGCTCCGGCGCGCGCACGACGACGGCCTCCCTCGGGATGATCAACGACCGGGCAAAAAGCCAAATTCCGGGCTTGGGCTACACGGTGACTTATGCCGTCGGAAACACGTTGCTGACCATCTGGGGCATGGTTCTGGTTCTGCTTCTGGCCTGAAGCAGACAGCAGTCGGGGGTGAAGAAGTTCGTCACCCTCGGCGATGCGCAAGTGTTTGCATCTGCAGTTTCTTTCATCGCCGGCGGCGGGAAGCGCGGCACGGCTCGACCGGTGCGGCCAACCATAATCGGGAAACAACGGGAGCGTGAAATGTCAAATCGAAACGTACAGATCGACCAGTTCCTCCTCCTCCATTCGGCGCGTGCAGACAAATGGCGCGAGCTGACGACAATGGCCGATGCCTGGGCGAAACAGCAGGGTGACAGGTTGAAGCTGGAAGCAGTCTTGAGCGCTCTGGAGGCCGTGGAGGAATATCACGCCTATCCGGGGCCTCAGCTTCTTGCTGCGCTGCGGGAGAGTATAGCGGCGAATGATGCTGGCGGTGCTGCACGATTGGCCCGGCGGATCTCCAACGGACTGCTCACAGATGCATATCGCAGCCGGTCGGCGGAATGGGACGTTCACGACGAGATGTCGGCGTCTGAGGTTCCCGACATCCTGCCGCCCTCGACGAATGAAGCCAGTGAACGACGTCCCTATTTCGAGGTTCTGTTCGTCAACGGTCAGCCGGCTGCCAGATGGCCGGCCTTCGCACGTGAAATACGCCGGCTGCGGCGGCGCGAGGATGCCTTCATCTACGAGCCGGTGATGGTTGGCTCCTTTGAAGATGCCATCTGCGCGACGATCCTCAACCCCAACATCGTCGCAGTCGTGCTCGCGGAAGGTTTTCCCTATCGCTCGCGTCACGATGCGCCGATATTGCGTTCCGTACTTGATCCGCTCGGCGAGGTGGAGAGCGTAGACGCTTCTGCTCTTCGTCTCTCCAGTGCCCTGCGCAGGCTTCGCCCGGAACTCGACGTTTATCTGCTTTCCGATCGCGAGGTGGAGAAAATCGCGGGCGACCCCAACGCGAAGGGCGTGCGACGGGTCTTTTACGCGGTCGAAGAGATGCTCGAATTGCACCTTGCCGTATTGGAAGGTGTTTATGCACGCTACGAGACGCCATTCTTCGACAACCTCAAGAAATACGCCCGCCGGCCGATCGGCACATTTCATGCTTTACCGATCGCCAGAGGAAAGTCGGTCTTCAAGTCGGACTGGATCCGCGATTTCGGCGAATTCTACGGCCTGAACCTGTTTCTGGCCGAAAGCAGTGCGACGACCGGCGGACTGGATAGCCTTCTGGAACCAACGGGCAATATCAAACGATCTCAGGAAATGGCGGCAAGGGCGTTTGGCGCTGACCACGTCTTCTTCGTCACTAACGGCACGTCAACCTCCAACAAGATGGCCGTGCAGGCACTGCTGGCTCCGGGCGATATCGCCGTCGTCGACCGCAACTGCCACAAGTCGCATCATTACGGAATGGTTCTGTCGGGCGCGCAGCCCTATTATGTCGAAGCCTTTCCTATGACGGAATATTCGATGTACGGGGCCGTGCCGCTTGCAACGATCAAGCGGGCGCTGCTGACCTTGAAGGCCGAGGGACGGCTCGATCGGCTTAAGCTTCTGGATCTGACCAACTGCACGTTCGACGGCCATATGTACAATGTGCGGCGGGTGATGGAGGAATGCCTTGCGATCAAGCCGGATCTGATTTTCCTGTGGGACGAAGCCTGGTCGGGTTTCGCTCGCTTCTCGCCCTTCCTGCGCCCAAGAACAGCGATGGGTGCCGCGGAGGAAATCGAAGACTGGCTGCGTGATCCGGCGTCTCTGAAAGCATTCGAGGCGCAGAAAGCGCAACTTGGCGAAAATCCAGGCGATGATGCCCTGCTTGCGGCGCGGCTCATTCCCGATCCGCGTCTTGTCCGGTTGCGTGTCTACCAGACGAATTCGACCCATAAGTCGATGTCGGCTATTCGGCAGGGGTCGATGCTTCTCGTCAAAGACGTCGACTTCCATACCGTCGCGGCGCAATTCCGCGAGGCCGTGTTTACCCACGCATCGACGAGCCCCAATCAGCAACTGATCGCAAGCCTTGACGTTGCTCGCCGGCAGATGGAGCTGGAAGGCTACGGGCTGGTGATGAACGCGATCGAGATTGCGCTCAAGATCCGGCGTAGCGTCAACGAGCACAAGCTGATCTCGAAATATTTCAAGGCGCTCGATGCCGATGATATGATCCCCAAATCCTATCGTCAGTCGGGGTTTGAGGGATACATCCGCGAGGGCACCACCTGGGCGGATGCCGCCAAGGCGATGCACGAAGACGAGTTCTATCTCGACCCGACGCGTATTACGCTTGTTTGCGGCACGGCCGGCTTCGACGGCACGCAATTCAAGGGCCTGCTGGCCGAGAAATACGGCATCCAGCTCAACAAGACGTCCCGCAACAGCGTGCTGCTGCAATCCAACATCAACAACACCCGCAGCGATGTCGCGCATCTGATCAGGGTGTTGGTCGAGATATGCCAGTCTATCGAGGAGCGCCTCTCCGATGGCGGCGAAGGCGAGCGCACTGCCTTTGCTGCGCGCGTGAAATCGCTCATGACGGACGTACCGGATCTACCCAACTTCAGCCACTTCCATGAGGCGGTTCGTCACGATGCAGGCCGCGACACGCCGGAGGGCGATATCCGGACGGCGTTCTTCAAGGCCTATGATGCGTCGGTATGCGAATATGTGCCACTGTTCGGTGCCGAATGCGACAAGCGTCTCAAAGACGGGCCGGAAATGGTCTCTGCCAATTTCGTCATTCCCTATCCGCCCGGCTTTCCGATCATGGTTCCGGGCCAGGTCCTGACGCAGGAGACGATCGACTTCATGCGTAAACTGGATGTGAAGGAAATCCACGGCTTCGAAAAGGCGAGGGGGCTGAAGCTTATCCGTTCAGACGCGATCGCGGTGGCTGAACGACCACGAAAGAGCAAGGACGAGAAGCGATCGCATTGAGAATGGTACCGGATCTTCGGCGTCGGGCATTCTGGCCCGGCGCGTTCCGGGAACAGACAAGGCTGGTTTTCAATGGTCTGGACCGAACAATTCCTTATCAGGTATCCCGAACTGGCGGTGTTTCTCGCGATCAGCATCGGCTATCTGATCGGGACCTTCAAGATTGCGGGCTTTAGCCTGGGGCCCGTGACCGGTTCACTGTTTGCCGGTATTGCGATCGGACAACTGGCCGATGTGCCGATTGCCTCCATGGCAAAGTCCTTCCTGTTTCTCCTTTTCCTCTTCGGAACAGGCTATTCGGTCGGCCCGCAGTTCATGAAGTCGATCAGGCGAGACGGGCTGAAGCCTATGCTGCTCGCCGTGGTGGTCACCGTCACCGGGCTGGGCATGGCGATCACAATCGCCAGGCTTCTGGATCTCGATCCCGGCTTCGCGGCTGGTCTTCTCTCCGGATCGCTGACGGAAAGTCCGGCGATCGGCACTGCCGCCGAGGCGATCAATGCTTTGCCGTTACCCGATGCGGAGCGCCAACGTCTTGTGGCGCATATCGCTGTGGCCGATGCGGTATGTTATGTCTTCGGCGCCTTAGGCGTGATCCTCTTCTGCAGTGTCGTCGCTCCCCGGCTGCTCGGGATCGACCTGTCCGCCGAGGCGCTGAAACTCGAACGTGAACTGGGTATCGTCCGCCGATCCGAGGGGGTGGCGTCCGCATGGCGCCGGTTCGAATTGCGGGCATATCGGGTTGCCGAAAACGGACTGGTCGCGGGTCTTTCGATCGCTGCCGCCGAACGGCAGGCTTCGGGTGAGAGACTGTTCATTCATCGGCTGCGTCGAGGCGATGCCCTGATCGATGCGACACCCTCGATGGTGATCGTTCCTGGCGATGTTCTTGCCGTCTCCGGTGAGCGCGCGAAGCTCGTGAGATTGATCGGTCCGCATGCCGAGGAGATCGAGGACAAGGCTCTGCTCGATATGCCGGTCGTCTCCACCGACGTCATCCTGACCAACCGCGATCTCGATGGGCGAACGATTACACAATTAGGAGAGGGAAACCTCGCCCATGGCCTGTATCTGCGCGGGGTGACCCGTGGTGGAAACGAGGTGCCGATCGCGCCCGGCGTTACCGTGCAGCGTGGCGATATTGTCGGACTTGTCGGGCCTGAAGCGGTGGTCGGGAAAGCTGCCCGGCAAATCGGGACAGTCATATCCGCAACGCAGACGACGGACTTCTTCGTTCTGGGACTGGGGATTTTTCTCGGTGGGCTTGTCGGCGTCATTTTGACGTTTCCAGTCGGCAGCATGCAGATCTCGCTCAGCACCAGCGTCGGTGCCTTGTTGTCAGGCCTGCTGGTTGGACATTTGCGCACGCGCTTCCCGCTTTTCGGTCGAATACCGGACGCAGGTGTCTCGCTGATGACCGGCCTGGGGCTTTCGGCATTCGTGGCGATGATCGGTTTGCATGCCGGACCTGTCTTCTTCTCGGCGATCGCCGAAGCGGGACTGGGTCTTCTCTTCGGAGGCATGATCGTAACGATAACGCCGTTGATCGTCGGGCTGTATTTCGGCCGCTATGTCCTTAAGATGAACCCCATCCTGCTTCTTGGCGGACTTGCGGGGGCGCAGACGATGACGGCGGCCATGGCGGCAGTTCAGGAACGTTCCGGTAGCACAGTCGCGGTGCTCGGGTATACGCCGGCAGTGCCGCTCGGCCACATCCTGCTTACGACCTGGGGAAGCGTAATCGTCAATGTGATCGCAGGTTAGGGATCGCCGATGCCAGGCGATCTAGTGAGCGAATATCCGGTTTGGCGTGAGAAAGGCAAGTCCCGCCGTGATTGTAAGGAACGGTAACGATGATCGAGCCATCATCCTCTGGCAGCACTGCCGATCTGTCCGCTGCAGGAAGCATCCGGCGAGATGTCATCGCTGGCTTGACGGCGGCAGCTGTCGTCCTGCCGAAGGCCATGGCCTACGCGACGGTTGCCGGATTGCCCGTGATCGTCGGCCTTTATACGGCATTCTTACCGATGATCATCTATGCCTTTCTCGGTTCGTCGCGGGTGTTGAGCGTCAGTTCAACGACAACCATCGCAATCCTGACCGCAGCTGAGCTGCAGTTAGTCGTACCCGATGGCGATCCAAGCAAGCTCATCGTCGCTACCGCGACCTTTACGGCTTTGACGGGCGCGCTGCTGCTCGTTGCGTCCGGTTTGCGGCTGGGCTTCGTTGCCAATTTCATCTCGGTGCCGGTGCTGACTGGGTTCAAGGCAGGTATCGGGCTGGTAATCATCCTGGATCAGTTGCCGAAGCTCTTCGGGCTTCACATTACCAAGGCCGGCTTTTTCAGAGACATATTGGCGTTCGTGGAGCAGCTTCCCCAGGCATCGGTAATCACCGTGATTGTAGGACTGACGGCGCTTTTCCTGTTGTTATTGGTAGAATGGATCCGTCCTCACTCTCCGGCGCCGCTTGCTGTCGTCGGGGGCGCCATTGCCGCATCATGGATATTGGGCCTGAGCGACAGAGGAGTTGCCATCATCGGCGAGATTCCACGGGCGCTGCCAACGGTGACCGTGCCCAATCTCGATCTGATCATGATGCTGTTGCCTGGGGCGATCGGCGTGGCGCTGATGAGTTTCACCGAGACCGCGGCCGCAGGACGCGCTTTCGCAATTTCTTCGGATCCTCCAATCCGCCCTAATAGAGAGTTGTTCGCCATCGGTGCGTCTAATCTCGCAGGCGCATTTTTCGGTGCCATGCCAGCCGGGGGCGGGACGTCGCAAACCGCGGTCGTACGGGCAGTCGGAGGGCAAACCCAGCGCGCCTCACTGGTCACGGCCGCGGTCTCCGTTGCGACAATGCTCGTGCTCGCTCCCCTGCTGGGGCTTTTGCCTCAAGCAGCGCTTTCCGCAATCGTCATCGTCTATTCACTCAGTCTGATCCGGCCCAGTGAGTTCAGAAGCATACTTCAGGTTCGGCGGATGGAATTTCGCTGGGCCTTGGCTGCGTTGGTGGGGGTGCTGTTCTTTGGCACGCTCCAGGGTATCGTTGTCGCGATAATCGTCTCTCTGCTCGGCCTATCCAGCCAGTCCGCAAACCCACGGATACATGTAATCGGTCGTGCTCGCGGAGACAGGGTTTTGCGGCCCGTTTCTGACAAGGACGATGAAGAAAATATTGTGGATGGGCTATTGATCCTGCGCCCGGAAGGGCGGCTGTTCTTCGCCAATGTGCAGCAGGTTGCGGATCGAATCCGCGACCTCGTGCTGCAAAGAAAGCCGAAGGTCCTGTTGCTGGATCTGAGCAGGGTGTTCGATATTGAATATTCCGCGATGCAGATGGTGATCGCGAGCGATCGAAATCTCGCGGATCAGGGAGTGACATTATGGCTCGCGAGCCTCAACCCCGATGTACTCGACTATGTCCGTGCGTCAGGCTTCGCCGAACATCTCGGCAAAAGCCGTATGTTCAAGCGGGTGGATGACGGGGTTCGCTACTTCCAGCACAGTATCGAGGCCTCTGTCTCAAGCACGGTGAAGCTCGATCCGCATGACAGCTGAAAGAGGGAGCGGAAACGCGAATATGTGATTGCCGATCAGCACTTTATACAGGAAACGGGGCATCCTTCATGTTCATGGTCATCCTTCTTTCTGCCGGCATACTGTTTTTCACCATCATCATTCACGGGCTGGTCGTGACATGTCTGTACAGCCTGTGCATAGGCGCGGTCAGAAATGCTCGAAACCTATCCGGCATAGCCCGGCTTTGCCTCACCTACGTCTTTGTCTTGGGGTTTGTTTTTGCCCATTTTTTTGAAATCTTCATCTGGGCTGTGGCCTACCGGGCATTGGGTGCGCTCGAAAGCATGGAGGAGGCCGTCTATTTTTCGGCCGTCACTTTTGCAACAATTGGCTATGGCGACGTCACGCTTTCCGGTGGCTGGAGGATCGGCAGTGCAATCGAAGGCGTGAATGGCATCCTCCTTTTCGGCTGGACGACAGCATTCCTTTTCAAGGTTTCGGGAACGCTCTGGTTCTCTGAAGACAGTGAGGAGCCGAAGGCGGGTCAGAGATAGACATCTACGGTGTCAATGAACGACAGAGGGCATGCCAGTTCGTACGGCTCGCCAGTAGGTTACGGTATTCTACGTATACGCAGGCAAGGTCCGCGATATCATTCGGCACAATAACTTTTACTGAGTAGCTATCCAGGACATACGGATAATGAAGTGGCTGGCGCTATCGCTGTTTCTGCTTTTAGCCGCCGCGCCTGCCTATTCGCAGCCGGCGCCCCCTCTGCCCGAAAAGATCGAAGCGCTTACAACACTGCTTCAGGATCCCGAGGTCCAGTCGTGGATCAAGCGGGCCGAGGATAAAAGCACGCCGCCTCCAAAACCATCTTCCGAACCTTTGATCTCGACGTGGGAAACGGCCATCCGGGCCCGCATGGACAGGATTGCCGCGGCAATCCCCCGGATCCCAACCGAAGTTCTGAAAGCTGCCAAACGCGTCAGGGGGGATGCTGTCTCGAACGGATACGCACCAGTCTTCCTGATGTTTTTCGGGCTTATCCTTGTCGGAATGATTGTCGAGCGGCTTTATCTCCGAATGCGGTCACATGCCGACAATGGCGTTTACGGCCTGCTGTCCGTTTTCGTTTTTGCCTTGCCGCTGGCCATCATATTCTTCGCCGTTCACTGGCCGCCACTCGTGCGTGTTGCTCTGCTCGTCTACCTGATTGCCTTCGTGGGCTTTCGGTTGGCTTCTGCATTGGTTGTGCTTGCAGTCCCAAGGGAGGGCCTGATACGGGCACAGCTTCTAGTGGGAGCCGCAGTGCTGGCGACCGCGAATTCGGTCGCCGGTTCCTTGATCGGTATCGATCAGGACGTGGTGGATGCCTTGTCCTATCTCAGCTCGATCCTCCTTCTGGCCTTGCTGCTGGAAGCTGTCTGGTCGGTGCGGACGCGCAGCCTGCAACGTAGGTTCACGTTGACTTTTGCCATCGTCGTCATCTGGGCGCTTTGGTGTCTGGGATTAAAGGGGCTTTTCTGGATCGGGGTTTTTGCGCTGATCCTGCCTGCTACCCTCCAGTCCGTGGGAAAGGCAGCACTGCGTCTGGTGCCGAATGCCACAGGGATGCGTAGCGTGCTTATCACACGCGGCGCGCGTGCCGCGATCATCGTCGTTGCCTTGGCCTGGCTCGTCTTTGTCTGGAAGATGAATCCGGAAGGGCTTGCGCAGCGGGATCCTGCGCTCTCGGCGGTCTTTTATGGGCTGTTGAAAAGTGTCGCAGTCGTGCTTGTTGCCGATCTTCTGTGGCACATGGCAAAATCCTGGATCGACGGACAGCTCGTCACAAGTGACGATGCAGGTTTAACAGCTCAGGAAACGTCGCGCCGCGGTCGTCTACGCACCTTGCTGCCGATACTGCGAAATGCGCTGGCGGCGGTCGGCCTGACGATAACCGTGCTTCTCGTCCTGGCAGAACTCGGGGTGGAGATCGGCCCGCTGATCGCCGGAGCAGGGGTTTTCGGAGTTGCGATCGGCTTTGGGTCCCAGACCTTGGTGAAGGATGTTATCAGCGGTGTCTTTTATATGCTCGACGACGCGTTCAGGGTCGGAGAATACATTCAGGCGAAGAGTTACAAGGGTACCGTCGAGGGCTTCAGTCTCAGGTCTGTCCGTCTCCGGCACCACCGGGGGCCTATTTTTACCGTCCCATTCGGCGAACTCGGTGCGGTGGAGAACATGAGCCGGGATTGGGGTGTGGTGAAATTCCGCATTTCCGTCGGCTTCGACGCCGATGTCGAGAAGGCGCGGAAATTGACGAAAAAGATCGGTGCCACAATGCTGGAGGATCCCGAGTTCGGCCCCATCTTTATCGAGCCCCTAAAGATGAAGGGCGTCGAGGAATTCGGCGATTACGGAATGGTTCTGAGCTTCGGGATGACGCTCAAGCCTTCTCCGATGCAGTCCTTCATTCGAAGGCGTGCAAACCTCCTGTTGCGTGAGGCTTTCGTCTCGAACGGAATTCAGTTCGCACAGCCAACGGTGAATGTCGGAGGAGAGGGGGCTGCGGGCAATGCGTCAGCGGCGGCATTACAGGCATTGAACAAGCACACGCAGCTAGCCGCAACCATCGATGGAAGCCCGCCATGAATACGAGGTCGCTCTGAATGAACGGGCGCCAATCAGGAATGAAACCGGAAGCCGGTGATTTTTGGGGTGGACGCGAGACGCAACCGGCAATGATTTCGGGTTTGTCTGCGAGGTAACGGATTGTGATCGCTCGAGAGACAGATGTTGAGGCGCTGTGGGGCAATCTTTCTCACAGACAACGTCAAGCGGTGTTGGGAATCTTGCTTCGAGATATCGCTGAAGCGTATCGAATGTCGGACGACGAGTCCAAAATGCGGTGGTCCGGGCCGATCCTGGAGCTGATCGAGATGTTGGAAAGACTTAGACGTGATCCTGCCGATAGCAAACGAGGCGCGGCGCTTGAGGCGATAGAGCTTGGCTGTCGCTTCACCAGCCAGATTTTGCCGAAATGCCAAGCTCCATCTGGTCGAGAGACCCAATAGAGTGACTGCGTTCCGAAAAGGCCCAGCTTTGCTTGCGGAGTCATATGCAAATTGCATTGGCCGGCTTGACTGCAGGATAGCCAAGGCTCCCGGTCTGCCCTACCATTTCTCTATTGCTTCAGGTTGTTGCCCCGGTGGACGAAGAGGGCTCCGGAACTTCTCAGCGAGGACGATGCCTGGACGAGGAGGAAATTATGGATACACCACCCATCATCAACCAGTATGCAGGGATAATTCAGACCTCGTTGGCTCCTGTCTTTCTGCTTGCCGGGACCGCAGCATTCGTGAGTATCTACAGCCTGCGACTGGGCAGAGTTGCGGACCGCCTGAATGAAGTCGGGGACAAACCCGACTTGGGAGATAGAGGGGTGCAATGGATAACCTATTTGAGCCGTCGCACGCTTATTCTGGAGGTAGCAGTTATCTTTGGAGTGGTATCGGGTTTGTGTACTTGTGCCGCAATCCTTAATCTTCTTGCAGGCGGCCTTTCCATTCGGCTTCGACCGGAAAACCTGCCATGGCTTTTTGGCGGGGCGATCATTTGTCTGATGCTTTCGCTGCTCGCGTTCCTTCTGGAGCTTGTTTATGCGGGCAGGAGTATGCTCCAGCAAATCCGCGAGCGGCGCTAGCCGGCTCAGCTTTTCACGCCAATCCCCGTCTCGGCTTGCTCACGAACCGCACCACAATCTCTTGAATATCGCCGCACTGCTGGTGCTGTTCGGATAGCTGGTCTCACTGACGAACCTGACACAAAGCCTGGTCTGGTCTTATCAATAGCTTGAGCTTGAAACCACGAGTGCGCTGGCCATTTCGTAGCGTTTCCGGACATCGCGACTAGGTGGATGGCCCGAAGATGTCTTGGGGTGGAGTCGTCGACGGGATGATTGCGTGCGGCATTATTTTCCCTTCGGCCGAAAATGGGCATTACTTGAAGTCGGATCCACGGTGTTTTTCTGTTCATGTCGCGTTGCGCTCGCGAATGAGCGCAACGCATTGAGGCTTTCCTGAGCTACGATACAGTTGCGGAACTCATTTCATCAGGCGGCGCGCATTCTTGAGCCTTGGGCAGCTGCTTGACGCATCTCAAAACGCATGAGCAGCTCTGAAAGGCGGCCGCTTTCATCAGCAAGGCCAGCGCCGGCGGCATTCATTTCTTCCACCATGGCGGCATTCTGCTGGGTTACCTGGTCCATGTGATTGACCGAGGTGTTGATTTCAGTCAGACCCGATGCCTGTTCCCGCGCGCCGAGGGCGATCGCGTCCATGTGCTGGTTGATGGCGGAGACGAGATTCGCGATCTCGTTCAGCCCGTTACCGGTATCGTTGACCAACGCCACTCCTTGCGTGACCGCGGCTTCCGAATTGCCGATCAGCGTCTTGATCTCCTTGGCTGCGTTGGCGGAACGCTGGGCGAGTTCACGGACTTCCTGGGCAACGACCGCAAATCCCTTGCCCGCTTCGCCCGCACGGGCAGCTTCCACACCGGCGTTAAGGGCCAGAAGGTTGGTCTGGAAGGCGATGTCGTTGATGACACCGATGATCTGGCCTATCTGTGTGGACGCTGCCTCGATCTTGCTCATTGCATCGATCGCGTTCGATACGACCGAACTGGAGGAGTTTGCGCGGGCGCTGGCATGGCGAACCATCTCGCGAGCCTCGGAGGCTCGTTCCGACGTCTGCTTGACGTTTGTCGTAACCTGTTCGAGCGCCGCGGCCGTTTCTTCCAGCGAGGCGGCTTGCTGTTCGGTGCGCTTGGCGAGTTGGTCAGAGGCAGTGGAAATCTCGTCGCTGCCGCTGCGAACCGTAAGTGCCGACTTGGCGACTCCTTCCAGCGCAGTCCGCAGTTGGCGGATGGAGCTATTGAAATCGTGGCGCAGGGCTTCGAACTGCTCGGAAAACTCCTCTTCGATTTCGCAGAGCAGATCACCGGCTGCAAGACGGCGCAGGCCGGAGGCGAGGCCGGAAGTCGCCTGGGTGAGGCGTGCTTCGGCTTCGCTTTCAGCGCGTTTCTGGAAGGCAACGCGCTCGGCTTCGGCCGCCTGGCGGGAGCCGATTGCTTCTTCTTCAAGCTGGCGATTGTGGATTGAGGCCTCGCGGAAAACCTCGACGGCGCGAGCCATGTCGCCGATTTCATCTTTGCGGGTGGCACCATCGATCTTGGCGGAGAGATCGCCGGCGGCGAGCGTGCGCATGGCGCCGGTCAGGGCGGTGATTGGGTTGGCGATACGGAAGATGATGGTAGTGAAACCGACGATGGCGAGCGCCAGAGCAAGAAGCGTGGCAACGCCATAGATGACGATCGACCGTGTAGACGCGGCCGCATTGGCACCGGTCAGAGCCGTCATTTCCTTCAGCGATGCCGAGGCGATATCGGCAAGCGATGCCTGCGCCGGGCCGGCGGGCTTGCGCCAGTCATCCACATTCATGGCAAAGGGCTGCCCGGCTTGGAACTGCTTGATGGCGGACGACTTCTGTTCGGCATAGGCGCCGGAGAAGTAGGTGTTCTGCGCGACCTTGTGCAGATCGCGGATGGCGGCCGGCGTCGTGTCGCTCGCGACAATCTGCGAGATCACGTCCCAGGCCAAAAACACGCGAGCGTCCTGCACAGCGATTTCGGCTAGCTTTTCTGCCGAAAGCGGCTGCTTGGAAATGATGGCACCAACGATCGAGGAATTGGCGGTACCGAGCTGCGTGCGGGAGGTCCAGGCAAGCGAACGCAGCTGCGTGAACATGATCATGGCAGGACCGCGAGCATTGATGACCGCTTCGACCTGATAGGAGGCCTTTTCGAGATCGACGAGCATCTGGTCGGCAAGGCCGAGTGCGTTCTTTCCGACACTGGCATCGCGATCCTTGACCGGAAGGGCGAGTCCTGCATCCACCTTCGCGCGAAGATCCAGCCATTTGCGGTAGTTTTCCAGAACCGGGCCGAGGCTGATCTTCAGGCTCGCCGGTTCGACCCTGTCGATGATCGATTTGGCATCATTGAAGGCGGCATCGAGATCACGTCTGCCATCCTCGATATTCTTGCGGGTAGAGGCCATATCCACCGGTTCCAGCTTGACGGCTGAGCTGATGGCGCCGCGTTCGCCGCGCATGCCGAGCAGCGCATCGAACAGCGATTTATCGAGCGAGGCCAAGCCCGCCAGTTGGGTGGAGACGCGCTGGGTTTCGATCTGTCGCAGCAGCTGCTGCAACATAAGACCCATGACTGCGAAACTGAGAACCGCAAACACGGTGACGAGTATGTTTCGAACCGAAAATTTCATTGCAATGCCCCCAAAGGGACCGGCACGGGACGCAATTCCCCTTGCACACGCCGATCCGATATCCTCCGCGCGATCAAGGCGATCTCGCATTACAAGATCAATGTTCAATATTGACTAAATCTTTCCTAATTCACGCTCGTATCGATCAAATTATTGTGCGTATTTGTTGTGCGGCGCAACATTCGGCATGTGGGTGATGGAGGGTGCGCGCATAGGTTTGATTGCCGCGTGCCCTATCGACTACTTACAGATGATCCGAAGTCGTGGCGACAGCCGAGCGTTTCTCGACTTCCTGTCGTAGAAAGACTGCAGACGTTCTTGGAATACAATGTCAGGCATCACGGAATGAAGTCGTTGGCTGAAACAAGCGCAAGGACCGAGGTTTCGATGGCTCCCGCTGCCTCTCACTTGGCCTCAATGAGGCCAACAACGCGACACAAAGCGTTGCGGCAGCGCCCGGAAAGGCAAGGTCGCGGCAGGAAAACCACCGGGAGTAATGGTCAGATTCACGATCTTCTTATGTAGTTCCGCGGTTCAGCGCGAGCCGGCAGATGTGTGCTGCGGCAAAGGCGTTCTGAAGGGCAGTTGACAGCTAAAACAGAGACTTCACGCTTCAGAATCATGAGCTTTCCAGATCCGTCTTTGCGCGCCGGGCTTCTTCGAGCTGCAGCAAACCGCCGATCCTATTCAAGGGAAGGCGGTTTATGTTGCGCGGCTCCAGCTGACAGGTGTGTGCTGCGTCCTTTGGCGCAGGTGTTACCTGTCAAGCCAGGTAGCTTATGCCGGTTGCAATGCGCTTAGCGTCAGATTCAATCCGTTATCCGCATCGAATATGTGTGCCTTGTCCATCACGAAACCGAGTGGGATCGTCTGGCCACGTTCTGCCTTGTCGATCTCGCCGGCAAAATCGGTCGGGACGCGGGCGGCAAACTCGTGGCCGCCAAGATCGAAATAGGTATAGACCTCGTTGCCCATATGCTCGCGCAGGCGGAAAGTGCAATTGGCGACGAAAGCACGTTCCTGCGATCCCGCAGCAAGAATGCTGCGTGGCGTGCCGATATTTTCAGGGCGAATACCGAACTGCACCTTCTGGCCGATCCGATTGCCAAGGGCATCGGAATATGCAGCGGGAAGCGGCAGCATCGTATCGCCGATCTCAACGCCCAACCCGCCGTCGCGCGCCACCACCGTTGCCGAGCGGATGTTCATTTCGGGCGAGCCGATGAACCCGGCGACGAAGGCGTTGACGGGGCGATCATAAAGCGTCGTCGGCGTGTCTACCTGCTGGATCGTGCCGTCTTTCAGCACGCAGATGCGTTCGCCCATGGTCATTGCCTCGACCTGGTCATGGGTCACGTAGATTGCCGTCGATGGCTGTCCCCGGTCACGCAACTCGCGGTGTAGTTCCGTCAGACGCACGCGCATCGAGGCACGCAGCTTGGCGTCGAGGTTGGAGAGCGGCTCATCGAAGAGGAACACTTCCGGCCGCTTGACGATGCAGCGGCCGACAGCCACGCGCTGCGCCTGACCACCCGAAAGCTGGCGCGGCAGGCGATCGAGCAGGTGCTCCATTTCCAGCATTTTGGCAGCTTGGGTGACACGTTCGTGGATTTCCTGCTTGGGCAGACCTGCCAGCTTCAGGCCGAAGGCCATGTTGTCATAGACTTTCATATGCGGATAAAGCGCATAGTTCTGGAATACCATGGCAATCCCGCGCTCCTTGGCGCGCAGGTTGTTGACGACTGTATTGCCGATCTTAAGTTCGCCGCCGGAAATCGATTCCAGCCCGGCGATCATGCGCAGGATGGTGCTTTTCGAGCAGCCGGAAGGGCCGACGAAGACCATGAATTCGCCGTCGCGTACTTCGAGATCGACGCCATGCACCGCCTCGAAACCGTTGGGATATGTCTTGACGATCTTTTCGAGATTAACGCTAGCCATGATGACTCCTTCTCCTCAACCCTTGATGCCGCTCGAGGTCGCGCCCTCGATAAAATAGCGCTGCGCCAGGAAGAACACGGTCAGTGACGGCAGCAGGGCTACGATGGAAATTGCAATAATATTGGCCCACTCGACTTCGCCGCTGACGTCCATGCTCATCTTGAGCGCGAGTGACACAGGGTATTTCTCGACAGTGGAAATGTAGATCAGCGGCCCGATGAAGTCGTTCATCGTCCAGATGAACTGGAAGAGAGCGACCGAGATCAGCGCCGGTTTTAAAAGCGGCACGACGATGTGCCACAAAAGCTGCAAGGCGTTGCAGCCGTCGATGATCGCCGCCTCTTCCATGTCGCGTGGCGTGCCACGCAGGAACTGGACGACGAGGAAGGTGAAGAAGGTATCGACGGCAAATGCCGAGGGCAGGATCAACGGCCAATAGGTGTCGATCATGCCCAGTTCCTTGAACATCAGATATTGCGGCACGCGCAGCACGATCGGCGGCAGGAGCATCGTGCCGATCATGATGGCGAACAGGAACTTTTTCCCCGGATATTCAAAGCGTGCGAAGGAATAGGCCACCAGCGTGCACGAGATCAGTGTGACGATGACCCGCGGGATGACGATGAGGAACGAGTTCAGGAAGTAGGTTGCAAAGGTAAACTCGGTCCGCGTCATCCAGCCATTGTAATAGGCGCTGAAATCGAGCAGCTGGGTGAGGTCGCGCGGCAGGAACCAGATCGTGGTGAAGATTTCCTGGTTCGATTTGAACGATGCTCCCAGCAGCCAGAATAGCGGGTATAGCATCAGCAAGCCGACGCTTCCCAGTATCAGATAGCGCAAGACGAGTGAAATCCGCTCCCTGCGTTGGGTGCGCAGCACTTCCGCGTTCGACGGGATTCGCGTTTTCGGCAGCGCGGTTGCGACTGTGTCACTGCTCATCGCGCTTTCTCCTTTTCCCCTGAATAGAAGACCCAATATTTCGAGGACCAGAACAGGACGCCTGCAATCGCGACGATCAGGAAGAACAGGACCCAGGACAAGGCACTGGCGTAGCCCATGTTGAAATATTTGAATGCTTCGTCGTAGATGTAGATGGCCATGAAGTAAGTGGAGTAGAGCGGGCCGCCTTCGGTAATCATGTAAGGCGCGTTGAACTCCTGGAAGCAGTTCACGATCTGCATGATCATGTTGAAGAAGATGACCGGCGTGATGATCGGCAGGGTGACACTGCGGAACTGCTGCCAGAAGGATGCACCGTCGATTTCGGCTGCTTCGTAAAGCGATTTCGGCACGCCCTGGAGCGCGGCCAGAAAGATCACCATGGCAGCGCCGAACTGCCAGGTGTTGAGCGCGACAATGGTCCAGACCGCATAACGCTCGCTTGCCAGCCACGGGATCGGATCGATGCCGACCGTATCGAGGATGATGTTGACCAGCCCCTTCTGCTGGAAGAGGAACTTCCACATCACGGAGATGGCGATCGAGCCGCCGAGAATGGTAGGCAGGTAATAGGCGGCGCGGAAGAAATTGATGCCGCGCAGCTTGAAGTTCAGCACCTGCGCGATGAAAAGCGCGACCGCCAGCCTAGCCGGAACGACGATGAGGGCAAAGGAGACCGTAACAGTCAGCGACTTCCAGAACAGATCATCGTCGAAAACCATCTTTTCGTAGTTTTCCAGCCCGATATAGGTGGGTGATCCGATCAGAGGATAGTCGGTAAAGCTCAATGCGAACGAGGCCGCGAAAGGGAATAGATTGAAGGCGAGGATGCCCAGAATAAAGGGCAGCACAAAGAGATAGCCAAGGCGTTTGCTTTCATACATCCGCATCACCTGAGAAATGTTCGGCCGATGGCCGCGTGGAAGGGTGAGTGCGCCGACAGCAGCCGTCGCACTCTTCCGGAAAGGTCGGGCTCATCCGGGCCTCACGGGCCGGTGACCCTTGTCGCGCTAAAGGCGGGACAGTATCCGGGTGGCTTCCTTGATCAGCTTCGGCGCAGCTTCCTCCGGTGTGGTCTTGTCGAAAGAAAGCTCCTCGAAGGTATTGAACAGAAGCTTGTAGATCAGCGGATGTTCGAAATAGAGCGAGAAGCGTGGCACAAGTCCCTTTTCATCGAGCTCCATGATCTGACCTGTTCCGATCTTCTGGATCGGCGGGATGAGATTTTCCTTGGTCAGGACATCCCATTGCGTTTTGGAGGCGGGGATGGCGCGTGACGTGCCGATGATGCGGGCGGCTTCCGCATCCCTTGTCAGGAAGTTGATGAATTTTGCCGCCGCTTCCTGCTGCTTGCTGTGCTTGCTGATCGAATAAATGAAGCCGGTACGGCTCATGGTGCCCGCTGTCTTGGCGTCTGGCAGCATGATGTAAGGGCCGACTTCCAGCTGATCGAGACCGCCGGTCAGGGTATCGGCGCGCGATGTCAGCGTGGAATCCTGCGAATAGACGCCGCCCCACTTACCTTCCACCCAGTCGGGCATCTGCGATGTAGGCTTGTTTGCACCGCCCATGGCGGTACGCGCCTTGATGCTGACCAGAACATGTTCGTTTTCCAGTCGTTTGAAGAAGCGCAGCCAGTCGGCCACCTGTTCCTCGCTCATCGTCACCTTGGGTTCGTCCGGATCGATGAAGTTTACATTGTATTTCTGCATGGCCCAGGACAGCGAGATCAGGAAGCTGCCCTGCGTGGTCGGATCGAGCGGGTAATAATCGTCGCCTAGACGCTCGCGCATCAGTTTCCCGGCTTCGAACAACTCGTCCCAGGTTTTCGGATAGTCGATTTTGGCCTTCTGCCACGGTTCCTTGTTGTACAGGAACAGGAAGCCGGTCGAGCCGATCGGCACGCCCTGCATCTTGCCGTTGATACTTACCTGCTCAAGCGTGGTCTTGGGGAATTCCTCAAGATTGATCAGGCTGGAGAACTTGTTGATGTCTTCAAAGCCGTCGCCCTTTTTCGAGAACATCGGCAGCCAGGCCAGTAGTACCTGCATGACGTCCGGCTCAGTTCCGCCGGCAAACTGAGTGCTCAGGCGTGTCTGGTAACCGTCATAGCCGGAATATTCGGCTTTCACAGTGATGCCCGGGTTTTTCTCCTCGAAAAGCTTTATGACTTTAAGTGTATTTGCTGCGCGTGCTTCGTTACCCCACCAGGCGAAACGGATCGACGCGTCCTCGGCAAAAGCCGCAGATGTAAGTGAAACAAGCGCTGTGAATGTCAGCGCCGCAAGTGTCTTTCGTTTGAACATGGTCTCCTCCTAAATTTCCTCTTCAGCTTGTTATGATCGCCTCCCGGCGGTCAGGCATGTGCGCATGAGACTGCGGCCGACGGGTATGGAGCCGAGCAAGGCAGGCACTGCGGAATGGGGGTGGACAAGATTGGTGTTCGGCGCACAGGGCAGCACGCGGCGCTTTAACCGGCCATCGAGATCGCGCAGGTCGCTGAATAGCGTCAAACCTTCAGCCACCGGCCTTTCCTCGGAAGGCCCTTCGCTTTCGATCACCTGCTGCAAGGACCGCGGCGGTATCCACAGATCTGCCGCATGGCCCGTTGCAAGAACCTGCAGCGGGAAATCCGTCTCGATCGTACTCTCGCGCAACTCTCCTGCATCTCTCGGTCGCTGTCGTGTCGTCACGCGGCAACCGGGAAAGGGTGACCAGACCGTTTTCAGTTCACCGTCTTCGAGAACGGCTTCGTCGATCTCAGTGCGAAATGCCCAGGTAACGCCATCGCGACTAAACGCGAGCAGGTTATCGCCGGCAAAGCCGCTTGAGATCCAATCCAGCGATTCCACGCAGAAGCCGTGATGTGAGGAATAGGCAAATTTTGCGTATTTATCGGCGACATGCCGGATCTCTCGATGTCTCGGCGGCGGCGCGACCAGATAGGAAACGCCGTTGGAGCGCCAGGTAATCTGGCGCGATACGGCAACTGCATGGAGAGCGGGCGGAGTGTCCGCCTCCTCCGCGGTGCTCCAAAATGGATGGTCGGCAGGAAGGGCCAGCGGAGCGAAGGCTTTCAACGCCCAGAGTGGTGATTGCGCACTGTTGTAGAACTCGCTCATCAGCAGGTTAGGGTAGGCGTAACCTACGGTCAGGCGTCCTTCCGTGTCGAAGATCGGCTGACCAAGCCACCAGCGCATCGCCCGCGACCAGAGGCCACGCAGCTTTCCTGCACTCAGTTCAGGATGGCCGAATTCGGCGAGGAGGCCCCAGAAACCGGCGGTTCCGAAGCGATAGGTCATCGAGCGGCCATAGGCGATAGCCGCACCATCTTCTGCAAACCAGTGGCGATACGAGAGAGCAAAGGTTCTCGCCCGCTCTATATAGCGCGCCGACCGCTCGGGATCGTCAACCGCGTGCCAGCGCGCATAGAGAAGCCCGTAGAAATGGAAGGCGAAGGGATTGTAGTAGTCGAACCGTCCCACCTCAGCGCCGTCCTTGTACCATCCTTCACCGACATACTGGCTGTCGATGAAATCAAGTTCTTCGGCGAGGCCTTTCCTGTCGGCCGGCCAGCCGACGCTTGCAAGCGCATCGATCACCAGAACTCTGAAGAAGCGCCAGTTGCTTGGGTTGATGCGGGCGTGCTGAATTTGCGATAACCAGCGGAACAGGTTTTCGCGGCAAGCCTGGGACATCAGTCTGTTCAGGAGGTCTGGTTGTTCACGCAAGAACACGGCAAGCGCCGCCATCTCGACCAGCCGCTGATCCATGTCGCCGGCTTCACCCCAAAAGGCAGGATGATCCGGGTCGGAGCCGTTGGTCAAACCTTCGACGATGGCCTCAACTCCGGACACTGAACAGCCACCCGCGAGCGCTGGAATCACACCCCATAACAGGCGTGAAAGCCCCTCAAGGCGCGCGGCGCGTTCATCATAGGCGGCAACAGTCGATCCGAGCTTGAGCCCGGCATTGCCTTGCGTGAACGCGCCGAGATAGTTGCCGACGAGCCATGAGAGGAGATGCGCGGCGGCATTCCGGTCGATGGCGGCATCTGGATTGATTGGTAGAGAAAGACGCATCGTCGGTCTCACCAGCAGAAACGGGAATGGCCGAGCGACCGCATGAGCGCTTCCATGAAATAATAGTCGCCATAGGGCAGCATGTTGCGTACCGAGCCGCGCCGTACGTGGGCCGCGCCATAATCGAGCAATCCCTGCGCCCCTTCAATTTGCGTAACGTCGCAAGTCTCGATCAGCCCGTCGAGCAGCCGATCGGCAAAGGCGCGCCAGCGGATTTTCTCTTCGCCACTTGTCACATCCGCCAGGATGAAAAGCCCGGCCGACAGAATGGCCCCTGCCGAACTGTCGAGATATTGCGGCTCATCGTCCGGAAGGCTCAGGTCCCAGAGAGGCACCTTGTCATCGCCCATAAGCTCTTCGGCCTTGGCCGCGGTCAGCCGAGCCGCATCGAGATATTCGGGATTGCCCGTCGTGCGGTAGGATTGTGCAAAGCCATGCACCAGCCAGGCCTGGCCACGGGCCCAACAAGAATCATGCGCATAACCCTGGTGGGTTTCACCGCGTAGCGGCGCACCGGTCGTGGCGTCGAAAACGAATGTATGGAAGGACGTGCCGTCTTCCCGGATCAGATTGCGGCGGGTAGTTTCCGCATGGGCGTCGGCGATCATCTTGAAATCGGGCGCGCCGGTTTCAGCATGTGCCCAGTAAAGCAGCGCAAGGTTCTGCATCGTGTCGGCAATGATGCGTCCGGCGACGAAGGTGGAGCGTGTCGTATTTTCCGTTCCATGCGAGTTCCAGGCCTGGATATAGCCGCCGGCGGGTCTGAAGCGGGCGCGCAGCGCTTCTGCAGCGCGCAGGGCCATCTGCCGCGCTGTCTGCGATCCGGTCAGTTTCCAATCGGCCACGCAGTTCAGTGAAAAGATGAAACCGAGATCATGATCCTGCGCTGCGAGGTTGGACAAAAGCAGGTTGAGGTCAGACTGACGGGCTCGGGCGAGATTGGCCAATCTCGGTTCGCCACCGAACTGATAAGCGAGCCAAAGCTGCCCGGCATAAAAGCTGATGACCCAGTCGAATGGATTGCAATACTGCCAGCCGTTTTCCACGCTGCCGATCTGAGGGTTGCGCAGCCCGAAAATACACGATGTCGACTTCACCCGTTCGACGCACCGCTCCAAGACTGCCTGGCGACCATTTGGCTTTGCTCTGGCAGGAGATTGGACGGAGTGTGGAAGGGTGGCGGTGAGCATGCAGGTTTCCTCGCTGTAGATGCGAAGACTTTGGCATGCGCGAAAATTTTGTCAATTAAGAAAACTTTTCGCACATGCGGCGAAAAATCCTTCCATAAATTGTCAATTGTTAGGCGTGCCAATCATGTGGAACTATCTCGCATGTTGATTTAAATGCGAAAATTTACGAAAATTGCGCAAGAAGGCCCACAGCTTTTATACCGAAAATTTTCGTGATAGACATTCTGTCGCGGAACCGATCGCGGCCATTAAGAACCGCAGAGACAAAGTGAATGATGAGCGATCCAGACTCGTATCTTTCAACAGCGACACTTCACGATGTTGCAGCTGCAGCCGGCGTTTCGGTTGGCACTGTATCCAAGGCGCTCAATAGACGTGGTGGCGTAAGTCCGAGCGTTGCAGCGCAAATCATTGAGACGGCACGCCGGCTCGGATACCAGAAGCGCCAGCTGCCACCGGAACCCGCATATAACGTGGCGTCCACGACGATCATCACCTTCGACCGGTTCGTGGTGAGCGGTCAGTTTTACGGCGAGATCCTTGACTCGATATTGAAGGAAGCCGAAAGGCGTGGCATTGCCACCAATGTGGAGCTTCTTCCTTCCGTCGAAGTTCCAGCACTGCTAGCCCAGGAAAGCTGGTTTGGACGGCAGCGCCCCGAAAGTCTCATCGTGCTTGGCATCGATACGCCGGAAATGCTGGATGCGATCAGCGAACTTGGCTGTCCTGCGGTGATTGTCAACGGTGCCGACCGCCGGATGCGGATCCCGAGCGTGTCGCCCGACTATCACTTCGGCGGGTGGTTGGCGGCACGGCATCTACTGGAGCAGGGGCATCGCAAGATTGCGCATGTAACGCATCCGTGGCGCGTGTCATTTGCGCTCCGGCTCGACGGCTTTCGTGATGCGCTTTCGGATTTCGGAATCACCTTCGATCCCGAAGTCCACCTTATTGACACACAGAGCCGGGCTCTGATGAGCCTCGATGCGCGACGTGCCGTCGAGCAAAGGCTGGCGGCCGGAATGCTGGATTATACCGGCTTTGTCTGTGCTGCAGACATGTTGGCGCTCGGCGTCATACAGGCTGCGACCGCGGCCGGTCTCTCGGTCCCCAATGACATCTCGGTTATCGGCTTCGATGATCTGCCTGTGAGCAGTCACTCAACGCCGCCGCTCAGCTCGATCCGCATCGACAGACAGGAAGTCGGCCGCACGGCGGTCGATCTGCTGCTTGAGCGGGCTGCGATGCCGGATCGCGTTGCGCGGCGGGTCGGCATCGGCGTCTCGCTTGTCTCGCGTGCTTCGGTTGGCACTATTTAGTTATTGCTAATTGGTTGTTCGGAAGCAATTGCCTCCATAGGCATTGATCTCGGAGCGATTGGACCCGCGACATGCATTGACGCTATTTGGACAGTATGTACCTGCCATAGAAAATCGCGTAGCCGCAAAAGGCTAGAACCCAGAGCAGACCGGCGAGCGGCAGAAGCAACATCGTGTATTGTGGCGCAAGCGCTGCGGCGATGCGTAGTGCGGCAGCTATAACGATTGGCAGGTAGATGACGAAAACCGTCGAAGCTGGCGCATGCAGTGCCTGACCGGAGTGGCCACGGGTTGCGCGGGTCATAACCGCGAGCGTCATGGTGCCGATCGCCCCCGATGTCCAGGCATGGATACCGGCCGAGGCGAAGCTTGAATCATAGGCAAGCAGGGCGATGCCGGTTAAGACAAAGCCAAGTGGCACGAATAGGAACGCGACGTGGAGAATGGTGACGAGCGGTTCGTAGAGCGTGCGTTCGGGACACCAGCGCGCCTGTCGGACCAGTTGAAGAGTACCGGCGAGCAGCATCAGGATAGCGGCCGGTTTTGCCAGAGCGTCCCAGTGCGACGCCAGCGGCCAAGTGGCAAGCGCTGTGGTCGAGATCACCATTACGAAAAGATCGAAACGACCGAAGGGTGGCGGCTCGCGGCCGGGATTATTCTTTCTTAGCCAGTTGCCGGTAAAGGTGGGAATGATGCGGCCGCCGACGATAGCGATCATCAGGATGATGGCGGATATGGCAAGGCGTCCCGCGACATCGACATGGGCGAAGCGAGAAAATTCATAAAGGAAAAGCGCCTGCGCTGCCGCGATCAGGCCGATCACGGCCGCCAGTTTGTAATTGCGTTTGTTTCTGGCTGCCACGACTTCGCGTAGCGCATAAAGGCCGAGCACTACGAGGAAGGCGAGATTGATAACGCTTGCGGCGGTGAGGCCGGTATATTCCGAGAGGAAGGTCGCCAGCCGTCCCGCTAGCCAGAGGGCAAACAGAAGAACGAGCGGCGTGCCGGTCAACCGTTTGCGTTTGGTCCAGTTGGGCATGGCTGTCAGTAGGAAGCCAGCGATAATCGCGGGCACATAACCGAACAGAAGTTCATGCTGGTGCCATGCGATCGGCGACAGTGCGGTCGGCACATGCAGAAAACCGAGATACCAAGGCACCCAGAGCAGGATCGACAGTGCAGCATAAAGTGCGCCGAACAGAAAGAACGGTCTAAAGCCTTCGAGCGCGAGGTTTGAAAGACGGATTTTCGGGGCGGAGGTGTTCGACATGGTCAACATCTGTCCTGGTCGATTGTGGTGGTTGACCACAAGAGGGGAATATAGGCGTAAAGCCAGAGAAGGAAGGCGGCAGCCCAGGCGAGGGCGGACGGGCCATATTGCCCACCGGGCAGGATGAGAGATGGCCAGAACTCCGGTGTGACGCGCAGCGCCACAGCAGTGAGAAGGCAGAGGATGGCCGCGCGGGTGATGCGCGAAAAACCGAGCAGCTGGCCGGTATGCAACAGACCGGCGATCGATAGGACCTGCAGCACACCGAGGCCAAGACCACCCATCAGCATCAGGTGCAGGCCCCCGAGCGTCGGGATATCGACGCCGATCCTGCCAAGGCCGATGAGGAGAAGGCCCAGGCCGGCAAGTAGGCTGGACAGCCAGAGGCCTGCGACCTCGAACGTCCAGCCTTCCCGACCGATAAAACCTTCGGCGACGCGGTCGAGAAAGGCGGCGCCCGTCGCCAGTATCAGGTAACCGCAGACCGCATTGGAAAACCCCGAAAACTCGGCGGCGATCAGCAGTCCTGCAAGCCCCGGCGAGAGATTGATCCGGCCCGGATGCGGCCGGTACGGCGAGGTTTCCTCACTTGGATCGAGAACGCGGTTGGTAATCGGCACGCTGATGCGGGCCAGCGCCAGACCGAGAAGACCGAGAAAGGCATATTGCATAAGCCGGATAGCGCGCTCGGCCAGATCATAGGCGTCCGTCAGCATGGAAAAACGCAGAAGGCCGGCGGCGATTGCCAACGTTGCGAGCAGCAGGACGAAGCCGGTCAGCGCCATCGTCCGTTTTCTCCACCCCAGACAGGCGGCGTAACCAACAAGGAAAACCAGCCATATCTGATCAAAAATGCCGCCGAGAAGGATTGCGGCGTCAATGCCGAATAGGCCGATGAGCCGGGCTGAAGTCCACAGGCCTGCGAGGATGAGCAGTGGCCTTCCCGAAAATCCCTTCGTATCCGTCCATTCCGGCAAAGCCGAGGTGAGAAACCCGAGCAATGCTGCTCCAAACGATCCAATAAGCATTTCCTGGGCATGCCAGTGGGCCGGCAGGGTGTTGTGGGCGAAGGGCAGGCCGAGCTGCCAGCCTGCGACCCAAAGCAGAGGCCAGAGAGCTGTGTGCAAAGCGGCAATCGGGAAGAACAACCGCAGCCCTTCGGCGGTCGCGGCCCGCAGGATAGTGCGCCATCCCGAAGTTGTATCAACGGGCATCACCGTCATCCCGCCCTCCGTTCGTCGAGTTCCTCGACATGTCGAAACAGCGGGTCTTGCTTCATGAAGTGCTGAACGGTCTCGAAAACCATCCGCTCGTCACGTTCTCCAGGCATGAGCGATATGTGACGCTTCCCAGATATTCCGTTTCCGCGCCGGTCCAGCACGACGACCCGATGAGCGATCCGCACTGCCTCTGCCATGTCATGGGTGATGAACAGGCCACCGCGTTTGCCGCTGCCCACATGGCCGATGACGATATCCTGCATATGGCGGCGAAGCGCGGGGTCAAGCGCGGTAAACGGCTCGTCGAAAAACAGAAAATCGGCTTCGCTTGCCAGCGCGCGGGCAATCGCGGTGCGCTGCTTCATGCCGCCCGAAAGCTGGACCGGATATTTGTCGAGATCTTCGCCTTCAAGAGCGGCCGCCGCCGCTGCAGCGAGGATACGATCGTGACGGTCGCGAACCGAGAGCCTTTCCGGAAGGGCCATGCCGATATTCTTGCGCGCCGTGGCCCATGGCAGGAGCCTCGGTTCCTGAAACACGACTGCGTGTCGTCCATAAGTCCGGTTGATGCGGCCATGTCGCGGTTCGACAAGCCCCGCGGCGATATGCAGAAGCGTGCTCTTGCCGCAACCGGATGGCCCGACCAGGGCCACCAGTTCGCCTTCGCCGATGTCGAGTGTAACCCGATCAAGAACCGTGCGGCCGAGAAAGGCGTGTCCGATGTCGTTGAGAGTGAGGGCGCTCATCGCTTGACACCCCATGGCCGGGCGGCATGGCGCCATGCTTCCAGCTCGGAACGTGTCGGCTGGATCAGCCCATATTCGACGGCAAGCAGTGCACTTACCGATAGCAGGATCCAGGCAAGTGCGTTCGCCACGTCGAGATTGGAACGCGAGACCGCAAGCGCTTCGCCGATCCCTCCGGCATTGGCGAGAAGTTCGGCCATCACGGCGGCCTTGAAAGCGGTTCCGAGCGCCATGACGAGGATCGGGAAGAGGCGGTTCAGCATTTGCGGAGCGGTGATGCGAACAAATCTGCCAACCCGCCCCATGCCGAGCGAGAGCGCCATGTCGTCAAGCAGCCTGTCGCGACTGGCGATACCTTCCGCCGCACCGAGAAAAACGATCGGCAGGCAGGCGACGGCAGCTGTCGTCGTCACCGTCGCTGAACCGGTGCCGAACCAGATCATGAGAAGCACGATCCAGGCAATCGGCGGCACGCCGAGCATCAGGGTGATCTGCGGTTGAACGAGGCGCAGGATCGCCGGATGAAACCCGGCAAGGCATCCGGCCATGGTGCCGATCACGCCGGCAAGCGCAAAACCCGAGAGTGCGCGTGACGAGGTGGTGAGCAAAAGCTGCCAAGCGGAAGCCTCGCCCAGAAGGGCCCACGCGGCGGCAAGCGTTTCCAGCGGCGAGGGCAGGATGAAGCTGCCATAGGCTTCATGCGCCACCTGCCAGAAGGCTGCAAAAACGCTCAATCCTGCAAGACCGGACCAGCCGGACCAGAGAAATTGTCCCGTTCTTGAAGCGCGCTCGGCAAGTGAGGGCATGGTTGGGCTCACAGATACAGCGTGTCGTCGGGTAGTTTTCCGCCGATCATTGGTGCGTTGGTCTCCGTGATTGCTCCAAGCAGCGCCTCGATCTCGGGGCGCGCCTTAGCTGCGGGCGTCGCGACGAGATTGGAGAAAGGCACGGATTTTTCGATGACCGGCCAGGGCAGCTCCAGCGCCGAAGCGGCGTGGCCAGCCGCGGCCGCCGGGTTGGCAACGACCTCTGCTGTCGCTTTTTCGAGACCGGAGAGAAGGGGGGCGATCCTCTCCGGGTAGTCGCGCAGGAAGGCGGGCGCCAATGCCAGTCCCGCCTGCGGCATGATGGCCGCAAGCCCTGTCACTGCGCCCCATTCCTTTTGCATGTCGATTGCGCGATGGACGGTCTTGCCGGCACTCGAGGCCTTGATCATTGCCGCGGTCGCGGCCGGTTCTGGCACCAGTGCCGTTTCGATCCGGCCGGAAAGCAGCAGCTGGATCGCCTCGATCGGCGAGCCGGAACGGCTGACCTTCACCTTGTCAGCCAGACCGTGATGCGCCAGGACCGCATCGAACACCAGTTCCGGCGTATCGTTGGGGAAGGGTACGGTGATTTCTCTGCCGCTCAGATCGGCAATGCTGCGGATTTCGGGGTTGGTCGAGACCACATAGAGAAGGCCATTGGTCATCACATTGGCGAGCTTGACGCCGAAGCCACGGTTGCTGAGGTTTGCCGCTGCCGTCACCGGCATGACCACGGCCTGCATGGTGCCGGAGGTAAGGCCGGCGCGCATCTCATCGGGCGTGCGCCAGATGCGGAAACGAACCCGCTCGGCGACATCGCGCAGCAGGCCGGCGCCAACGGCATAGGCAAGCGTGATCGAAGGGCCGGCCGGAGGTCCGTAAAGCACGAGTTCATCGAGGGTGGCGGCGTTGACGCGGCCGACGAAAGGAAGCGCAAGCGCTGCAGTTGCGGCCGTCCGTAACAGGGAGCGGCGGTCGATACCGTTCAAGGTGCTGGAATTTTTCTCGGGTTTTGCAAAAAGGTTCACGACGGATTCTTTCCAAGGGGCGATAAGGATCTTATCCGGCCATCACGCCGGCTCTTTGCGTAAGCGCAAGAAACGGCGCGACAACAGGGGCGGATTTTCAGAAGCGGCTCCTGAGGCCGGCATAAAAGCCGCGACCGTCGCCCGGAATGTAGGCGGCCTGTCCCGCGGTCGCCTGATCGACCACCAGTGTCGAGGAAGCGTATTTTTCGTCGAACAGATTGGTGATCTCGCCGAAGATCGAGAGTTTGTCGTTGATGCGGTATTCGGTCTTCAGATCGACCACGGCGTAAGGATCGGCCCATAACGTGTTCATGTTGTCGACCGGCGTCTCGTCCGGCACCCATTTCAGGCTGGTGGAAATCGTCCAGTCGTCGGTCGCCTGATAAGCGAGTGCCAGGTTGACGATGTGGCGCGGTGCGCCGGCAAGGTAGTTGTCGCCACGCAACGGATCGTCGACGAAACGAAAATCCTGGAACGTGTAGGCTACCCGTCCGGTCAGACGGTCGGTGATATCGGTAGATAGGCCGATCTCGATGCCGAAATGACGGGTTCGATCAGCATTGATGGCGCCAATGGATGCGCCGGTGGCATCGCGCAGGCTCAGAAGCTCATTGTCGATCCAGGAATAATAAGTGGTGAGGTCCCAACCAACTCTACCGGTCTGGCCGCGCCAGCCTCCTTCGAGTGTCGTTGCCGTCTGAGCTTCGAGAGCGGGCGTGATGAAGGCGTTGGAGGGCAGAGACGGGTTCGCCGGTGCCGGGCGTCCGGGGCTGCTGTTCGGGGTGCCATTGATGGTCGCCAGCAGGTCGTCATGCGTCGGGGGTTCGAAGCTGCGGCTGATGGCGGCAAAGAAGATGTGATCGGTGGACGGTTCGAAAGTCACACCGAGACTGGGACTCCAGGCCGTGTAGCTGCGATCATAGCTGGTATCGGTCGCAGCGATGGCGCCGTTCGGCAGGCGTACCGTCGGGTTCATCGGATTGTAGGCGATCGTCGGACGCGTTGCCGACGAATAGGTATCGCTATTGCGCCGCGAGGCATGCGCGTATGAAATGGCAGGCGAAACTGTCCAGCCGTCGGCGACCGGAATGTTGAAACCGGCATGCAGCGACAGGGTCGAGGCGTCGAGGTCGTTTTCACCGAACAGGCTGCCGCGTGTACCGGCTTCATTGAGGTAATAACGGCGGTCCGCCGAGCCGATCGTATAGAGCGCCGAGGTTTCGAACAAAGGCAGATCGCCAAATCCGTCCGGTGCATAGCTGTAGCGGGCCATGCCCGTCAGGTAGCCGCCAACCGTTTCGCGAATGCCGGCGGAAACCGGAAAACGGAAGCTGTCGTCGGTATGGGTGTAACCGAGGCCGAGATCGATGCGGTGTTCGCCGAGATCGATCGTGGTACGCGAACCGAGCATCACCTGCGTTGCATCCCGGCGCGGCTTGTCGCGCAGCACATTGGGGCCGGGATTGGTGGCGACGCCACCGACGATGACCGGGCCTGCCGAAATCTGGCTTGGATCGCTGTCGAGCGCCGCCTTGTTGATCGGACCGGCGACATCGAAACCGAGATTGGTGTAATCGAAGAACACACGGGTGGTCACGATGTCGGAAAGCTCGGCGACGAAGTTGCCGCCGAAACTCATGCGCTCGGACGAATTGTAGTCGCGAAAGCCGTCTCGTCGTGTGGCATCGGCATAGAACGAGGCGCCGAGGCTTTCATCGCCGAAATTGGCGCGCGCCGTGCCGCCGACCTGGCCGAAGCTGCCGCCGCCGGTGCTAATCTCGACGCCGGGCGCGCCGGCGATCGATGGTGACATGAAGTTCATGGCGCCGCCGAGCACGGTGGCACCGAGCCGGTTCGCCATGTAGCCACGATAGACTTCCACGCCCTGCGCGGTCGAGGGATTGGCAAGCCCGACAATATAGGAGCCGTCGGCGCGGTTGATCGGCAGGCCGTCATGCAGCATCAGGATGCCGCGCTCGACCGGATTCTGCTGCAGGCCGGAGCCGCGGATCTGGATGCGCGGCTGGTCGTTGGCGCCGAAGAAATCCTGCACCACGACGCCCGGAACTCCAGCCAAAACATCCGACAGGGTCGGCGCAATCACCCCTTGCCAGCTGTCGGCCTGAACCAGCGTGACGCCGCCGGCCATCCTGTCCATCACGCCATCGGACCAGCCGGTAGTCGTTTTCTGCCCGGATTCCAGAACGATCGGCTCAAGTGCGGTTGACGAACCTGGCACCGCGGATTGCGCCAGCGCTGTCTGGCTGAGCGACGTGGAGGTAATTAGGAGAATGAGCGTATGGCTTGCGAAACGCTTGACGCCAGCGTTTCGCTTGAGCGGTGTCTGGGCGACGCGCTCTTGTGTAATGGACATGATGAAAGGCCCCCGGACTGCATGTTTTGGATGCCACGCCCGTGCGCCATCAGGCGCCGCGAGGTGGCTACGGACAGAGCGAGGGGAATTCTTGGGGAAGGAGCACAGGCGCAACGGTCATGTCGCCAGCCTTAATGGAGCGCCGGTCCGGCTTCTTTGTCGGAGCGCAAACAAGGCTGACAAACCGACCGTCGTCGGGACGTTCTATATGGTAGCCATACTCAGCGGATCGGCACCGAACAAAAGGGCATGGCCGCCGAGGAGAAGCCAGAGGGTCATTGCCGCTGTCAGCGCAAATGCAAGCGCCATCGGGGCATCGACCTTCATCCTTTTTCTGCCGGTCGCGAATGTGGCCAGAGGCAGCAGCGGATGGTCCGCGCAAAATGTGCTCCAACCCTGGCCAAGCCGACGCTTCGCGCGCCTGTCCAGCATCAGGAAACCGGCTGCGGAAAATAGGCCAAGTCCGCCAAAGAGGATGAGAGACCGCAGGTCGCCATTCGCAATCACGTGACCACCAGACCAGAAGAGGAAACCCCACAGAACCGGATGGCGCGTGACCGCGACAATGGCGCCCGGTCGATCACTGTGCCGGAAGGTTATCGAGGCGAGGTTGGGTGTGAACAGGCCGGCAAGGACAAGAAATATGCCAATCGGAGCGAGCACGAGTGTCACCATGGCATGGCTGCCTGATGGCTCCCAGAGTTCCACATAGGGCGTGTTCAAGGCGGCATGGAACACCCAGACAAGCAGCAGAGTCGAGACGACCGAATAGATCAGGAGATAGGTTTTCCGGCCGAGAATAGCGATTGCGCCGTTACGAACCGGTGGGAGTGCCGGTACCGAATGCAACAATATGAATGCGATCAGGGCGAGATAAAGCTGGCTCAAGCGAAAATCTCCCGCTCCTCCGCCTCCGCGGCCAATAGGGCTTCCATCATCAGTTTCTCGGTGGAGACGTGGCGGCGCAGGCACTCCAGGAAGCTACGTAGCATTCTTGCTATCGTGTCGAGGGGAAGGGCGCACCGGCCTTCTGAAAGCGCCGTGAGGGTCAGCCGCAACTCTTCTCCCGCCAGTCTGTCGTAACGGTGCTCGGCCTTCAAATGTTCGATAATCATGACCGAAAAACACGAACCTGCGCGATGGTCAAAGCCGGGAAATAGAACCCGCTCCTCCAGATCATGCGCTTCCCTGAGCAGCAGGAATATGGAATTGGAAAGGCGTTGCAGATCGACGTATTTCGGATCGGTTCCAATCTCTTCCATAGCCTGCTCGAGCTGAAGACTTAGACTGAGAAGCTGCTGGTGATTGGTTTCGAGCCGGCGAATATCCGGTGCGTTCAGTGCAGTGACTGAGACTGTCATGACGCTTCTTCCCTTATTGTTGCAGGAACAGAATGCCGGCGATGATGACCGAGGCTGCAACCGCGGAAAGCGTGCCGGTGCGCTGAAGCACACCCATGCGCTGCAGAGTGAGCGCGAAGCCGATGATGATCGGTGTGGCGACGAGGAGGCCGACCTGTGCATCCGTCATGATAGAATTCCTTTCGATGCTCCCACCATGCCTTGCTGATGCGCAATTCTCTTTGCCGAAGCGCAAAGAAGGACATTTTCGCGACGCCTATCGTCGGGCATGACCATGCAAAACGAGATATCACGTGGCGCGCTGCATCAGACGTCCCATGAAGCGGCTGTCGATGAAGATGTGCTGCTCCTCTGGATTCTGGTCTGGAGTGAACTTGTCGCCTTCGGCATTCTGCTCACGGCATTTCTCATCATGTCAGGCATACACGCAGACGACTTTGCGGTCGCCCGCATTCACCTAAACCCCGGCCTTGCGGCGGCAAACACTGTCGTGCTTTTAACCAGCGGCTGGCAGGCCGCGATTGCGGCCCGGCGGCGGGCGTCGCCTTCGACAGCGCGGATTCCACTTTGCCTGGCCGCGGCCTTCGGGCTTCTGTTCGTCGTGATCAAATGTATCGAATACGCCGCCGAGTTCCGTTATTCTTTCGATGCGACCTTCTCCTATTTTTTCCAGCTTTATTTTCTCATTACCGGGTTTCATCTTCTCCATGTCGTCTTCGGCAGCTTCGTCCTGCTTCTCGTCGCGTGGCGACCGGCGCGGGGCAATATCCTGCTCATCGCCACACTCTGGCACGCGATCGATCTTGTCTGGCTGGTAATGTTCCCGATCATCTATCTGGTTTGAACGATATGCATGACACCCGTTTCCCAATACTTGGGACATTCATTCTCGTTCTTATTCTGGCTATCGGTGGCGCCACAATCGCGACTCTGTCTGACGGCAACCTGATCGCCATCGGTACCGTGCTGTTGATCGCTTTCGCCAAGGCGCGGTTCGTCATTCTCGACTTCATGGAACTGCGTCATGGCCAGCGTGGCATGGCACTCTCACTGTTGGCATGGTGCGCCATGTTGCTTCTTGTGGCCCTGGCGCGGCCGCTTCTCGTTTCATATCTCGCCTAAGCCAAACCGCTCCCTTCTTTGCCAATGCACAAAGAAGGCTTTTCACCGAACAATAGAAAGAAGACGTCCCGCATGGCCGGCGAGGGGATCGTCCGGCCGCAACATGGCGGGGGATTTCGAGCCGTGGTCACTGACTGCGTCAGATGAGAGGACGTAAGGTATGGCAGAACGCCTCACCAAGACCGGAGCCCGCAACGTCTTTTACGGCGGGTCCATATTCTTCTTCGCGATTTTCGTGGGGCTTACAGCCCATAGTCACTGGTACATCCGCACGACCTCGACGGATGAAACGGCGCTCACCGACAGCGTCGCCCGCGGCAAGCATGTCTGGGAAAGAAACGCCTGCATCAACTGTCACACCTTGTTGGGGGAAGGGGCCTATTTCGCGCCTGAGCTGGGCAATGTCTGGGTTCGTTATGGCGGCAAGGACGACCCGGAAAGCGCCCGCGACAGCCTGAAGGCCTGGATGGCGGCGCAGCCCTCGGGCATCGAGGGGCGGCGCCAGATGCCGCAGTTCAACCTGACCGAACAGGAACTGAACGACCTCGCCGACTTCCTCGAATGGACGAGCAAGATCAACACCCAGAAATGGCCGCCGAACGACGCCGGTTGATGAGCTCGGACCCAAGGAGAAACATGCGATGAAATACCAAACTCAAAAGGTCGCGATGCTGTATTTCTACGGCGCGATCGGCCTCTTCCTGGCGCAGGTGCTGTTCGGCGTTCTGGCCGGCACGATCTATGTCATGCCAAACACTCTTTCCGAACTTCTGCCGTTCAACATCGTCAGGATGATCCATACCAATGCGCTGATCGTCTGGCTGCTGATCGGTTTCATGGGGGCAACCTACTATCTGCTTCCCGAAGAGGCGGAAACCGAACTTTATAGCCCAAAGCTGGCAATCGCGCAGTTCTGGATCTTTCTCATCGCCGCGGCCGTTGCCGTCGTGGGCTACATGTTCAAGATCCATGAGGGACGCGAATTCCTTGAACAGCCCTTTGCCATCAAGGTCGGCATCGTCATCGTCTGCCTGATGTTCCTCTTCAATGTCACCATGACATCGCTGAAGGGCCGCAAGACCGTCGTCACCAATATCCTGATCTTCGGTCTCTGGGGCATCGCGATCTTCTTCCTGTTTTCCTTCTACAATCCGGCCAACCTCGCGCTCGACAAGATGTACTGGTGGTATGTCGTCCACCTGTGGGTGGAAGGCGTTTGGGAGCTGATCATGGCTTCGGTTCTGGCCTTCCTGATGATCAAGCTCAACGGTATCGACCGCGAAGTGGTCGAGAAATGGCTCTATGTTATTGTAGGCTTGGCGCTGTTTTCCGGCATTCTCGGCACAGGCCACCACTATTACTGGATCGGCGCTCCGGGCTACTGGCAGTGGATCGGCTCGCTGTTTTCGACGCTCGAAGTCGCACCCTTCTTCACCATGGTCATCTTCACCTTCGTGATGACCTGGAAGGCCGGCCGCA